>Ga0308157_10002699_pt1 | contig 27966 bp, 35 predicted proteins | sample PhyBR1_FD_201035 | JGI IMG/M metagenome (GOLD analysis project Ga0308157, IMG submission 201035) | Phyllosphere microbial communities from UC Gill Tract Community Farm, Albany, California, United States - DLSLB.R1 | ecosystem: Host-associated > Plants > Phyllosphere > Unclassified | place: USA...
TATCAAATCTGGCAGATTGTAGGGCCTATTTACTTATAATTCGAGTTTTGCAACAAAAGCTACAAAATAAAAATTCGTCTGAGGGTCTTTTTAAGCTAATAGAGAGAAGAGCATCATTATGTTCTGTATGATACCCGATAGCAGTGATTTCATCTTTTTGTTTAATACGATGGCAAGTGCATTCGTGAATGACGAATCGATTATTCGATATTTTTAACTTTTTCTTTTTGATCATATAGTAAGGCATTTTACTTACCTCTCTTTTTTACTCTATTATACAGCGAAAGGATAAAAAGTCATGAAAAAGTTAAATCAGATGAATGATTAGAAGGGACAAGGTAAAGACTCGTAAGCAATACAAGCTACATTTTTTTACAACATTTGATCAAAGTGTATTGTCTAGGGAGGACTGTTTACACAAGTCTGTCACTTAGAATGTATGAGATAAACTTGGATGTTACAGAGTCTTTCTACCAATATCTTAGGAGGAAATTATGAAAACAAGGCAAATAATTTGGAGAAAGATTACACGCTAATCCAAGATGCGTCAGAGGCCAATAATCAAATTATATCAAAAAAGCCTATACTAGTTTCCGCTAGTATAGGTAAATGACTATAGTAAAAAACAGTTTACAAAAAACGAGCATTAATGTCTAGTGAAATCATTATTGCCCATTTATAAGAAAATCAAACACACTTCTCTGTGTAGTTACATAAGATCGCTCGTTGAGAGGTCTTTTTTATTTTGTCTTAAGGAGGAATGAACTCATGAAACAATACACTGCTAAAGATTTTGAGGAAATGAAACGATTAAAGAAGGACTTTGAAGAAGTTGGTGGTGAGCTCAATGTCTGGGTCATTCAACGTAGATTGCGAGTCGGATTAGAAACAGCGACCGCTATTTACAATGATCTAAATGCGATTGAAGAGAAGAATGACTAATGAGAAATTACTGGTACGTATCACTATCTAATAGGTATCCACAGCCGAATGAAGGTGATCTAGTTAGAGTCGTCCAATCAGTTCAGATCCAAAAGAAATACTCTATCGTTGAAATGACTAGAGAAGCTACACCGAAAGAAATTGATAAGTGCAAACTTGTTTATTGTGGACATGGTTATTGGAAAGATGGATATATCCAACAAAATATAGGGAGGTATTTATCATGAAGAATTTTAATGAAGCGGTGTTAAAAACTAATGTAAGCAGAGAGCTATCAAAAGCTTATAAGAAAGCATTGGAAATTGAGAACGGACGTAAATGGGTAGAAAATCCAGTGACTATAAATGGAGAAACTACTACTAATGTAAAACCAGTTTGGGGTGGCTGTTATGCGAATGTAGATATCACAGAAAGCAAAGAAGAAGGTAAAGCGGAATTGATCCTCACTTTAGTATCAAGGACTCTGCCGAATTTAAAAGAGGCTGTCAAAAGCTATGAGCGAGATGGATTCGAAGTTATTCAGACTAATTACTAATTTGCAAACCACATGAATTTAGAAATAGTCATTAAGAAAAAAGGCTTTTAGAAAGAAGGTGAGGTCATGGCAAAATACACTGAGTGGTTAACTGAAGAAGGATTATTGAAAATTGAAGGTTGGGCTCGTGATGGCCTTACCGATAAACAATTAGCACATAACATGAATATTGCTGAGTCAACGCTTCATGAGTGGAAAAAGAAATATTCGGTGTTATCGGAGTCCTTAAAAAGAGGGAAAGAAGTAGTTGATAGGCAAGTTGAGAATGCATTGCTTAAGCGAGCATTAGGATACGAATTCAAAGAAACTACCCATGAGCTGACCGAAGACGGCATGAGAGTGACAAAAGTTATCACTAAACAGCAAGCTCCAGACACTACAGCTCAAATATTCTGGTTGAAGAATCGTAAGCCTGAGGAATGGCGTGATAAAAAAGAAACCGAGGTATCTGGCAGTATGACGGTGAAAAATCCTTTTGCTAATCTGTCCGAAGAAGAATTGCGGAAGTTGGCGAGTCGGGATGGATAAAATTGCTTTAGGCGCCAAACTTGAGTTAGCAAAACGATATTTCTTTGATTATTGCCACTTGATTATGCCATCGTTTTATAAGCTAGACAGAGATTACCTTGTTTCTATATGCGGAGAGTTTCAGTCATTCCTTAATGACAATGAACACGATGTGCTTGTGCTTAATATGCCACCTAGACACGGTAAGTCCTTAACACTTGGACGGTTTGTTGAATGGGTATTAGGGAATGATCATAGCAAGAAAATCATGACCGGCTCATATAACGAAACACTATCAACAGTGTTTTCTAAGAATGTGAGAAATACAATTCAAGAAGTAAAAGCCGATAAAGATATGATAGTCTACTCCGATATTTTTGATGCGAGAATCAAATATGGTGATGGAGCTATGAATCTTTGGAGTTTGGAAGATGGATACAATAACTATTTGGCTACATCGCCCACAGGTACTGCTACTGGTTTTGGTGCAGATATCATCATCATTGATGACGTTATCAAGAATGCGGATGAAGCTAACAATGCTGCGGTTTTGGATAAGCACTGGGAATGGTTTGTAAACACTATGCTATCCCGTCTTGAGAGCAAAGGTAAAATCATTATTAACATGACTAGATGGCATAGCAATGATTTGGCAGGTAGAGCGTTAAAGGAATTGCCACTTAGCGGGTATACGGTTAAGCATATTAACTTTCAAGCGTATGATGAAAAAAACGATCGGATGCTTTGCGAAGATGTTCTTTCTTATGAGGATTACCTGCGTAAAGCTAAAACGATGGGTGCGGACATCGCTAGCGCCAACTACCAACAAGAGCCTATCGACATTAAAGGGAGATTGTACGGTGAGTTCAAGACTTATAGCAATAGATCCGCCTATAAGAAGATTTGGCATTATTGCGATACTGCCGATACTGGTAAGGACTACCTTTGTTCGATCGTTTGGGGAGAAACGCTAGATGGCTATCAGGACGTTTTAGACGTCATCTATACCCAACAGCCAATGGAATACACAGAGAGTGCAGTTGCAAATCAGTTGATTAACTTCAAAGTGAATACATCGCGTATCGAGCGCAACAACGGCGGTCGGTCTTTTGCTCGTTCTGTAAGAGAGAAAGTAAAAGGAAAATGTGCAACTGCTATTTCCGACTTCTTTCAAAGCACCAATAAAGAAGCGAGAATCTATTCCAATAGTCACTGGATTGAACAATATGTACGAATGCCTAGTGACTGGAGAACAAGATTTCCTGATTACTATAAGGCGATGACTACTTATCAGAAAGAAGGAAAGAACAAACATGATGATGCTCCAGATGCAACAACAGGCATCGCCGAAACAATGAACATGAACACAACAGAAAAAATAGATGTCATGAAGACAATCGACACATTTAAAAAACTAGGATTGTAGAGGTGATACAGTGGGACAGAATATTCAGCTTTTAAGTGGCAAGCGATTTGATGATGAAGCGAACCTTGTCTATAAAGTGCCGGTTAATGAATTACCGAAAAGAGAGATGCTAAATCAGCGTAATGGCGAAGTTGAACAGGTAATCGACTTTGAACATGAAGACGTTTGGAAGATGATTGTTGAGTTCATCAAACACCATCGAGCCAAGCAAGTGCCAAGGTTGCAGGAACTGAAACGCTATATGTTAGGAGACAACAACATCAATTATCGTCCGAACAAACCAGAAGGCAGATCGGACAATCGTATAGCGAGTGGTTTTGCAGATTTTATCGTCTCATTTAAGTTAGGTGTATTGCTAGGAAACCCATTGAAATATAGTGGGGATAAGGCGATTGCAGAAAAAATCAACACATTTGCTAGTCAATCGAATGAAGACTACCACAATCAATTGGTGGGTCGAGATATGATTGGATTAGGTAGAGCTTATGAGTGGATTGGTCGTGATGAATATGGCAAGGAAACACTAGCAAAGTTTGACGCGGAACAAACATTCGTCATCTATGACAACACCAAAGATCGCAACTCATTATGTGGGGTTCATTACTATAAAGAAAAGTACCTAGATAAGTCGTGGACACGAGTTGAACTATATGCAAACAGCGGATTCAATTATTATCTAATCGCAGAAAATGATGATTTAGAGCATGCCAAAATTGAAGATGGTGGCATTATAGAGAGTTATTTCGACTCGGTTCAGATTAATGAATGGATAAACAACGAAGAACGTTTGAGCGATTTTGAGCGTGTACTTGATTCCATAGATGCCTATGATCTTTCTCGCTCTGAGATGGCCAACTTCCAACAAGATTCATCAGAAGCTTACTTGGTGATTAAAGGAAACCCTGATACTGCAGATGATGAACAAGGTGAGAACAGCAAGTTAGATGTACTCCAAGCTATGATGCGAGCGAGAATGCTTGTTTTAGGCGATAAGAAGATATATGACGGTAATGTAGCAGGCGCTGAACCTGATGCGTATTATCTAAAGAAAGAGTATGACGTTGCAGGAATGGAAGCTAATGACAGTCGAACAGTTGCGGATATCTTACGATTCACATCTCTTATTGATTTTACAGACGAGAACATAGGGTCCAACCAGTCAGGCATCGGATTCCGTTTCAAGGGTTGGGGATCAGACAACGATCGCAAGAATAAAGAGCGTATGGTCAAGAAAGCTATTATGCGCCGTCTACGATTGCTCACTCACTCTTGGAGCATCAAAGATGAATTGAATAAACCTCAAGGCTTGATTGATACAGTCAAAGCCTTTTTTGTTTCCGATGAACAGGAACAAGAGCAACTATACAATAAAGTAAACGAAATCCAAATTCAATTTACACCAAATGTCCCGCAATCAGATGAAGAAATCATGAAAGTTATTGCAGGGATGGTTGGCATCGTATCAGATCAAACGTTGTGCGAAATGGCTGAGCGCTTGACTGGTGTTCCGTTTGAAGAAGAACTGAAACGATTGAAGGAACAAGCTGGTTCTGGTGTATTTGATAGTGATAAAGAAACTGATACGGAGGTTGAAGAAGATGAATCTCAAAGAACAGCTGATAAATGAGTATCAAAAAAAAGATATTGAAAAGCTTAAAGAGGCAATCGCTGCAACGATGAAAATGGGAAAAACTGAGATGTATTATAGAGCAGATCAAATCAATGATAAAATTCGAAAAGAATTTCAAGAGGGTGGTTTTACTGTTGAAGACTATTCCGATGTACATTCAGAAAAAGCGGGATTAAAGCTGGTTAGATTTGCTTGGTAAGGAGTGAGTGATTAAGTGAAATCACAAGATTACTTCGTCAAGCGTGAAAAAGCTTGGCAAGAACAGCAGATTAAAGATGATAAGAAACGCATGAACGAGATTAAGAAGCATCTGCAATACGCACAGGATGCGATACAGAAAGAGATAGACGCGCAGTGGGACAGTTTTTCCAACGGGCAGAAAATCACTCGTAGCGAAGCAATGAAGCGTGCTAACGAAATGGATGTAAAAGCATTTGCTCGCAAGGCTAAGAAGTATGTTAAAGAAAAAGACTTCTCTCCGACAGCAAATAAGGAATTAAAGCTATACAATCTTACGATGCGTGTTAATCGATTGGAATTGCTAAAAGCGAATATCGGACTTGAACTGATTGCTATGTTCAACGATATGGATAAGTATTTCTCAGGAGAGCTTACTAGCGCTGGTTTGAAAGAGTTGCAACGTCAAGCAGGAATCTTAGAAATGACGATCGCTAAAAGCGGTTATGCCAAGCTAGTAGAGCAAGTAATCAATAGTTCGTTTCGAGCGGATGGCTTCGCAACGTTTAGCGAACGGCTTTGGATGTACCAAGCAGAGCTGAAAGCTGATTTGGATAAGTTGTTGGTACGTAGTGTGACTTTAGGACGTAATCCTAAACAGTTGGCACCTGAACTAAAGAGATTCCTTACTGAAAAAGGCAGAGAGAATACTCGTTTCAATACTGAGCGTTTGATGGTCACAGAAACGACTAGGGTTCAGATTGGTATCCAAGAGCGAAGCTATCGGGATGCTGATATTACGAAGTACACATTCATTTCTGAGCCTTCCGCATGCCGTTTATGTTTGCCATTGAATGGGAAAGTGTTTGATGTTGATAAAATGGAACCAGGAACAAATGCACCGAATATGCATCCATTTTGTAGATGCAGTACAGCACCTTACGTTGATCGTATTGCTTTTGAGAAGATGTTGAAAGAAAGAGGGTTATAAAATGTCTGAACAACTGTTTGTATGCAATAAGTGTGGCAATTACACACCGCTAGTACAAAAAAGTGACAGATTACCAGACAATGTAGAGCATCATTACGCTGAATGTCAATCATGTGGGTATCGGTCAACTTTCTTTTATACAAATCCTAAAATCAAAGCTTTGTTGAATAAACAAAAGAACACCCCATTTCTTACGAAGAAGAAAGAACGATTAACCAAGGAAATCAAAAAGCATATGGATGAATTAAGAAATAAAATTGAATCAGAATAAGTATGTGAAAATATTTAAAGCGAAGCCTTAGTCTATTGGGGAAAGGCTTCTTTATTATCGGGGGCTTTGGTAGGTGACAGGCGGCACCTAGGTTCGAATCCTAGCATTCTCGCCCATGTACACCAGAGATAACCGCCTAATTTTAAGCATATAAATTTAGATCGAATAAAGCCTTAGCTTATTAACTAAAGGCTTTTTATTTTTGTCTAAGCATTGAAGACGTTAAAAGCTATGGAAGTGCAAGCATTTATCCACGTTAAAAGATATGGAAGGAGAAGCAAACATGAAGAGTAAATACTTTTTACCAATGAACTTACAATTCTTTGCAGAAGACGACACAACTGATGTAACTCCGGATAATACATCAGATACAACTGTGGATGGCGAAGAAAAAGGCGGTTCAGACCCAATAGAAGCTGACAAAAAATACACTGATGCTGAAGTTGACAAAATCATTGCAGCGAAATTCGCTAAATGGGAAGCAAAGCAACAACAGGAAAAAGACGAAGCTGCAAAACTTGCCGAAATGGACGACAAGGAAAAAGCGGATTACGAGAAGCAACAACTTGAAGCAAAGTTGGCTGAGTACGAACGTAAAGAAGTGCTATCCAAGATGTCGGAACAAGCAAGTGAAATGCTGTCTGAAAAAGGTGCTAAGCCTACAAAGGAGATGCTTCGACTGATTGTCTCAGAAGATGCTGAAACTACGTCAAGCAACGTGAAGACGTATTTAGCTTCTGTTGAAGCGGAACGTGAAGCCATCAAAGCGGAATACGAGCGCAAACTAGGTGGTCGAGTACCTTTAGATGGTGGAACCGGCGGATCGGTACAAGGTGAATACGGCAAGCAATTGGCGAAAAAAGCGACAGTGGAAACGCCAAAGCAAACTTATTTTAAAAATTAGGAGGAACTAACAAATGGAAAAACGAGTTTTTGGTTCAAAAAATCAAATTTTAGCTGATGTAAGTAATTATAAGAGTTTATCAGTAGTAGTTGGAGCAACAGGGGTCACAGCAACAAACGGACAGGGTAAGAAATATATCCCAGCTGGTACGCCAGTCGGTGGTGGTGATCCTTTAACCAACGAGCAAGCAGTTGTGACTGTAACGAACACCGCAGAAGTAGCTGAAGGCACAAAAGGTGTATTAATGCATGACGTTGTATTCGATGCAGGTGCTACGACTGCAAATGGTACATTACTATACTTCGGTACTGTCAATGAATTCCGTTTAGAAGATACTTTAACAATTGTAGATGAAGCGAAAGAAGCGTTAGACGGCAAAATTTACTTTGTTAAACGCAATAAATAAGGGGGAAACGAAGAATGAAAGTGAAAATCCACAAAGAGACATTAATGAAAATGAATTTACAGTACTTTGCAACGCTTAATATCTTTGACCTAGTGCAAGCACCAAACATTGCCACTTATTGGGCAGAACGAGCGAATGAGCAACAGCCCTATCTTGGCGAAGAGTTGTTCCCTGCTGATAAACAACTAGGCATGAAGTTGTCTTGGTTGAAAGGTAAAACTGGTTCTCCGGTAGCGTTGCGTCCTTCTGGATTAGATGCTGATGTTATCCCTCGTGGGCGTGAAGGATTTGAAGAATTGATCCAAAAAATGATTTTCTTCAAAGAGTCTTACTATATTGACGAAGAGTTGCGTCAAGAATTGAATATGATTAATCAAACAAACAACTCTGCATATCGTGATGTCATTTTGAATCGGGTATTCGATGATGTAGCAGACTTGTTGCGTGGTGCTGCAGTACGTCGTGAGATCATGCGTATGCAACTATTAACTACAGGTACAATCACAATCAAAGAAAATGGACAAGATCATGTAATCAAATATGATTTACCTGAAAATCACAAAGGAAATGCTGCGGTTGCGTGGAGCGATGTTGAAAATGCTGACCCAGTAGAAGATATTGAAAAAGCTATTTTTAAATTGAAAGAAGAAGGTGCGAATCCAGCTCGTGCCATTATGAATAGCAAGACTTTCCGCTATTTACGTCAAAATGCAGCGATTAAAGCGACTATTTTAGGTAACAACGCTAATGCTCAAGCGGCTAAATTATCGAAACAAGCTTTGCTGGATTACATTTCAGAAGAGCTTAACTTAGAAATCGTAATTTACGATAAAGTTTACACTGATTCAAATGGTACGAATAAATTTATCCCAGATAATACGTTTGTTTTATTGCCAGCTCAAACATTGGGCAAAACATGGTTTGGTACTACTCCAGAAGAATCTGACTTGATGTCTAATTCTAATATTGCAGATGTTTCAATTGTGGATACAGGCGTTGCAATCACAACTATGAAGAAACCTGATCCAGTCAATGTTGAGACAAAAGTTTCTATGATCTCACTTCCTTCTTTTGAGCAAGCAAATGCTGTGTACATTCTTGAAACAATTCCAGAAGGGTAAGGTGAAATAAATGGCTAAGTATAAAATTTTGAAAGAATTTAAAGATGTTCATACTAAGGACATCTATAAAAAAGGGGACTTGATCGAGTTTTCAGAGGAACGAGTCTCTGAGATTGAAACTAATCTAGAAAAACACGGTGGTGGCTTCATTGAGAAAGAAGAAAAGAAAATGACTGTCGAAGCAATCAAAGATGAATTGGATAAGTTAGGTGTTGATTATAAAGATGCCAAAGTAAAGGCGGATTTTGAAAAGTTGTTAGAAGACGCAGAAAGTGAAGGCACTCAAGGTTAGTCACTGGACTAGCCTTTTTATTTTTTGAAAGGAGGCAGTCATGAACGAAACCTTAGAAGAAGTGAAACGGTCGCTCGAAGTTGATGATGAAGAGCTAGATAAGCAGTTAACTGATTTTATCAAACGAATTTCAAGCCAACTATGTGTACGTTTAGGCTTCTTAGAGAGCGTTCCTGTGGCTTTAAACTATGTCGTAGTTGAATGTACGATCAAGCGATTTAATCGCAAAGGTAACGAAGGGATGAGCTCGTATGGGCAAGAGGGTGAGTCAATCTCCTATGGAAAACTTTTAGATGAGTTTGAAGATGATATTTTTGCATATCTAAAGAAGCAAAATGGGAATAACCCTCCTTATAGAAGTGTGGCGAAATTCATATGAGATATGACACAGAAGTAACATTCGTTATCGAAAAAGATGTTTATTATGATCCTGAATTAGGGGAGCATGTAGAGCTGACTTTAGAAGAAACGGTCAAACTTGCCAATGTTACCGATTTGGGAACTGACCGCTCGAAAGTTTTGTTCGGAGATATTACGCAAGGTGCTAAAGTCATTCGCTTGCTGAGACCTTATACAAAAGAATGGGATTACGTTTTAATCTTCAACAAGCTAAGAAGAAAAACGGAGAAATTCGAGATTATCACTGAGCGCAACCTTCGATTGAAAAATACTTTTATTGTTCAGGAGGTGGCTTTTGGTGGTTAGGAAGAATGTATCACTTAAAGGTGTTAGCGAGCTAACTAAAAAATTAAAGGCTAATACGAATTTAAAAGATGTAAAGCAGGTTGTTAAGCAGAATACAACGGAATTGACACTAGGAGCACAGCGTAAAGCGCCAGTTGATACCGGTAATTTGAGACGATCAATCAACATGGATTTGAGTGATGGTGGTTTAACAGGGAAGGTGAAGCCAACCGCTGATTATGCACCTTATTTGGAATACGGCACAAGGTTTCAGTCGGCTCAACCATTCATGCGACCAGCTTTCAATAAACAGAAGGCGAAGTTTAAATCAGATATGGATAAGTTGGTGGAGTAGATGAAGACAAGGGAACAATCGATCTTTGATGAAATGTTCAAACGCTCGCTTGCGTTGGGTTACCCGACCTATGATTACAAGCCAGCAAGCTCTGCAAGCTATCCTTTTGTTGAATTCGAAGATACTCAAACGCTTCATTCTACTACCAAATCTCATGTCTTGGGAAATGTCGTGATTGTCATTTCTGTATGGGGGTTGCACACAAAGCGAAAACAGGTGTCTGAGATGGCTTCTGCTTTGTTTGAACAAGCGATGCAAGTAAATACATCTGGCGTTTATTCTTGGGCGTTAGACACCAATGCAAGCGACATACAGACAGTAACCGATACAAGCACAAACACACCGCTCAAACGAGCGATTATTGAACTTAATTTTAGATGTATAGGAGGAATTTAAATGCCAGAGGTTAAACAGGGTATTGATTTAATTTTGCTTTACCGAGTTAAAAGTAAAGCAGAACAAGAAGCAGCTTGGAAGATGGCTTTCCAAACGGATCACGAAAACAGCAAAACACGAAGCGCTGATACAACGGCAACAAAAGATGGTGTCTCTATTAACTTAGGCGCAATCGAGTACACTCTATCTGGTACGTCAATTGCGACTAAGGGCGATGACCATATCGACGAAATGGATGATGCATTTGACAACGGCGAAATCATCGAAGTATGGGAAATTGACAAAGCCGAGAAAGGGACTGGCGAGAATGCTAAAAAGTACAAAGCAAAGTACGCACAAGCATACTTAACCAGTTTTGGCCAATCTGCTGGGGCAGAAGATGCAGTTGAGCTTTCACTTGAATTCGGAGTGTTCGGACGTCAGCAAAAAGGTTATGCCACTCTGACAGACGATCAAGCAGAAGTTGTTCAATACGCCTTTACAGATACAACAAAACAAACACCAGAAGGTTAAGCACTCTTGATTGAGTGCTTTTATTTATAGGAGGTTGAATTAATGGAATTAACAATTAACGGTAAAGAGTATTCATTTAAATTCGGTGTGAAATTTGTTCGTGAAATCGATAAAAGAAAGCCTTTCGAACGTGAAGGGATTCAATTTGGATTAGGATTGGTTGCTAGAGTTTTGCCTGAGTTGCAAGCGACAAACGTGGCCACTTTATCAGACGTTCTTTATATGGCAAACCAAACTGAAAGCCCAAAAGTAAAACAATCTGAATTAGATGATTTCATTGACGATCACGAAGACATCGAGGCCTTGTTTGATGAAGTGATTAAAGAATTAAGAGAAAGCAATGCGGGAAAGTTGGCAATGCGTCAGATGGACGGAAACAAACCGAAACAATAACATCTGCTGAAATGTACGAAACTATTCTTATTAACTCATTTCGTTTTTTAGGAATGTCTGATATTCGGCAGATTGAGCTGATGACTCCTTATGAGTACGGCGTTCGTATGACAGCTTATCAACTAAAAAAACTTGACGTGCAAGAAGAACTACATTATCAAGCATGGGTTAATCGTAAAGTAAAAGCAGAAAAAAATATAGGTAGCGAGAAAAAACCTAAAGTAGTTCCAGTATTTACGAAATTTGAAGACTTTTTTGACAAAGAAAAACTCGAAAAAGAGATTCTCGGAATAGAAGTCCAAGAAGTAAAGCAATCACCTAAACAAACAAAGCTTTTGAACTTAATGAAAAAAGCTAACTCCTGAGGAAAGGAGGAAAAGCTATGGAATCATACAGCGTTGAGGCAATCATTTCTGCAATCGATGATGGATTTACTAAATCTATGAAACAAATGCAAGATTCAATGAGTGGTCTTAACGACAATACTAAGAAAACGAATACTTCCATCCTCGACATCGCAAAAGGTGTCGGGGTTTTTAAGTTGGTCGATTCGGCAATAGGAATGGTTAAAAATTCTACAGATGGAGCCATTAAGCGATTTGATACCTTAAATCAGTACCCGGTCGTTATGAGAGCATTAGGCTATTCTACCGATGAAGTTGACAAATCTATGAACAAGCTTACTGATGGGATTGACGGTCTGCCTACCTCATTAGATGAAATTGTATCAAGTACTCAACAATTAGCAATTTCAACCGGAAGTTTAGATAAAGGGACAGATACTGCGATTGCATTGAATAATGCGATGCTAGCGAGTGGTTCTTCATCTGCTGATGCAGTTCGTGGGATTGAACAATATCGACAGATGCTTGCGCGAGGAGAAGTGGATATGCAGTCATGGCGTTCGGTTCAGGATACTATGCCAGTAGCTATGGACAAGGTAGCCAAATCTTTTGAAGATAGAGGTGTAACCTCTGTTAATGAGTTATATGATGCTTTGAAAGCAGGCGAAATCACCTTTGATGAGTTTAATGATCAATTGATTGAATTGAATGAAGGTGTTGACGGTTTTGCTGAATTGGCTAAGAAAAACTCAGCTGGAATTCAGACATCCTTTGACAATATCAAGACAGCGGTTGTAAAAGGTTTAGCGAATGTTATAAGGGCAATTGATGACGGATTACAAAATGCCGGTCTAGGATCGATTGCGGAGAACTTCGACAAAATAAAAGATGCAGTAAATGTAGCTTTCAAAGCAATTACAGATAGCATACCACCAGCGATTGATGTTTTAACCAATCTATGGAACACGCTAGATCCTTTTATACCAACTATTTTGGCACTAATTGGATACTTCACTATATTCTCAACTGTCGTGTCAATTCAAAACAAAATTAATACGGTTGCGGATGCATACAAAAAGTGGACGAAGGCGACTGAAGGAGCTACCATAGCACAAAAAATTCTTAATACAGTAATGAAAGCTAACTGGATTGCAATAACTATATCAGCTGTAATTGCATTAGTAGGAGCGTTTATTTATCTGTGGAATACGAGTGACGATTTCCGTAATTTTTGGATTGGTTTATGGGAAAGTATAAAGGAAATAGTTAGTTTTTCTGTAAAAGCAATCCAAAATATTTGGAATGGCATTTCAGAATGGTTCAAACAAGCTTGGAGCGGGACGACTGAATGGTTTAGTGATCTATGGAATGGGATTAAGGATATTTCAGATAAAGCATGGACAACTATACAAAAAGCACCGGAAAACGCTGCGAGTTTTGTCCGAGAAAAATGGAGTGAGCTAACTTCCTTTTTCACCAATTTATGGTCAGATATTACTCAATCGGCGTCTGAAGCATGGGAAAACATAAAACAAAGCACCTTAAACATAGTTGATGGGATGGTTTCCAGCATCAATAAACAATGGGATAACTTAAAAAATACAGCATCAAGTATTTGGAAAGCAATAGCTGATCAAATTAAAAGCTCACTTGATTTTATATTGAAATATATAGGACCTTTTGTCTCAAATTTTTCTAAGGTATTTTCTAATATCATCGATGCAGTAAAGTCAATTTTTGCCGAAGTGAAAAATATCATCTTAAATGCTTTTGAAATTATCAAAGCATTGATTGCTGCACCATTGCTGTTCATTATCAATTTAATTACTGGTGACTTTCAGCAAATGAAAGATGACTTAGACATGATATGGGGAACACTGGTCGAATCGGTACAAAATATTTGGTTGTCGATAAAAAATATATTCACCGTATATATCGGGACCATCATAAATAGTGCATTACTATTGTGGGATGGATTCAAACAATCGGTGATTAACATCTGGATTGAGGTTTCTAATCAAGCAAATATTATCTGGAATCAAGTGAAGTCATTCTTCGCTAATTTATGGATAACCATAAAAGACAATGCCGTACAAATGTGGACAGGGCTGAAGCAATCGATTGTTCAAACATGGGAAGACACTAAAAATAGTGCAATTGAGATCTGGACAAATCTAAAGACATGGTTCTTTGAAACGATTGATACCATCGTCCGAACGATTATTGATAGTTGGACAGGATTAAAACAAGGTACGATTGATTTATTCAATAATACAGTCGAAGGATCAAAAAATATTTGGAATGCTTTTAAAGAGTGGATAAGTAACTTAGTGACGCAGACAAAGGATGGCGTTGTCCAAGGTTGGGAAAATCTAAAACAAGGGACCATTAACATATTTAATCGTATGGTCAATGGTGTTCAAGAAATCTGGGATAGACTTGTAAATGCTGTTAACGATACCGTTGGAAAAGTTACTGGATTGTTCGACACGCTTAAAGAAATTAATCTGTGGGAAGCTGGAAAAGCAATCATGGATAGCTTTCTAGAAGGGCTACAGAATGCTTGGAAAGCAGTTCAAGATTTTGTTGGCGGAATTGGTGATTGGATTCGAGAAAACAAAGGACCGATACAGTATGATAGAAAACTTTTGATTCCGGCGGGTAATGCGATTATGGAGGGCTTAAACAAAGGTCTCACATCGGGATTTGATGAAGTTCAAAGTACCGTTGAAAGTATGGCTAGTATCATTACGGACACTTTTGATAATTCACCGGAGATTGACTTAGCTTCCAACTTGCAAAAAGCCAATAGCAGTATTTCTACTCAGGTCGAACATAATGTGAATATGGGTGGTTCAACTAAACCGGCGATATTTAATGTTAATGTAGGGAAACAATCATTCCGTCATTTTGTCGATGATATCGCGCAAGCGATGGGCGAAGGTGCAGAAATTAATTTAGAATTTTAGGAGGAAAATATGGAGAAATGGGAGAATAAGATGTATCGATTTAATGATACAACGATTAACCGAAAAAATCCTAATCGCTTCCTTCCTACCTCTGCAATGATGTATGACGGAATGTACTTAGAAGATCTTGTGGAAGGGTATCAAACACTGAAGGTTGAAGGGAGAGAGATGTTGTCTCTGGAAATTGAGCAACAAGGGATCCAAATCGGCTCATTTATAACGAATCAATCATTACCGTCTAGGACAATCTCTGTTACGTATAAGTTAGAAGATAACAATCCAGAAAAGCTTCAATTCAAATTCAAAGATTTATTGAATTTTTTGTATCGAACAGAGGATGTGGAGATCAGATTTCGAGATGAAAGTGATTATTACTATTATGGTCGTTACGCAACGGCAGATAAAGTTGCAGGTGATTCTAATTCCATTATATCTACTTTTACCATCTATTGCGCAGATCCGTTAAAGTACACACGAGAAGTTGTAACGGATGGTTATATTGGAAATACGATGCGATTTCCAATAACGCCAACCAAGATAAAGGTTACTTTAGAAAAGAGTAATGCTATAAGAATTACAAATGGGGAACAAACAATTAGTGTGACTAATGCAGCGATAAAACCAGGAGATCAATTAGTATTTGATTTTGCGGATGAAAAACTAATGGTTAACGATGAAGACTGGACATCTGTCATTGATTTAGAATCTGATTTTGAGAATTTTGTTTTGCGACAAGGTCAAAAAGTTGTCTGCAACAACGGAAAACTTAAAGTTTTTTACAGGGGGGCGACAATTTGAGCGAAACAGTCTATTTTTTTGATCATCTACAAAAAATGATTAAAAGAAAAAACAAAAATAAACTAATTGAAGTTACTCAAGAAAAGGAAATAACGAAGGATCAAAGTGAGTTAATGAAAGACGTTCTATATGTAACAGTGGCTTACGATAAAGAAATTGAAGATGCTCGTTTTATGGCGGTTCGTGAAAGCGAATCGTCATTTTCGTTGTATCGAATAATTAAAACAAATGATCCGAAGGAAATGTTGGAATTCACGGGGATTGGATTTGCGCCTGATGAGCTAGATGGCTATATTATCAGAGATATTAGGCCAAGTGGACAGCCAGTGTCCTTGTTGCTAAATCGGTTAATCGAATTTACTGATAATAATTGGCGTGTTGAATATGTAGCCCCCACATTACCAGCAATCACAACCAATTTTTACTACGTTTCTGTGCGAGAGGCTTTGAAAGAATTACAAACATTCGGTATGGAGTTTTCTTTTCGTTGTTCTCTAAGTTCACACGGAATTAAAGATAAATGGATTGAAGTGTATAAGCAAATAGGGAAGCATTCGAATATGCGGTTTACTTATGGAAGTAAAGCACTCTCTGTTGTAAAAGAAGTTGACAGAAGCGCAATTGCGACTTCTATTATTGGCAGAGGACGTGGTGAAGAAGTTGGCGATGGTTATGGTCGAAGAATCGAATTTGCGGACATTGAATGGAGAAAATCAAACGGAGATCCTTTAGACAAACCGTTAGGAGAAAATTGGATTGAAGATCCGGAAGCAACAGCAAAATTTGGTATACCGCAACCTAATGGAACAATGAGGAAACGAGAAACAGTTGTGATTTTCGATGATATTGAAGATCCAACAGAGCTATTACAAAAAACTTATGAGACATTGGTGGATGCTTCCAGACCTTTGGCACAGTTTAAAGCTGAGGTGACAGGAAGTGATGTCATTGGAAATACAGTGACAATTCATAGACATGATCGTAATTATCACTATCGTACTAGAATCTTCAAAGTGAGAATTAACCGTTTAACTGGCCAGACTTCAATTGAATTGGGTGACAATATAACCAAAGATTCACGCAGACAAGCAGCGCAGATTTCGAACAGTATTTCTAATCTGGAATCAAATAAGATGACTTTCTACGAATCAACCGAAATTGGTAAATTTCAAGATGACATCATGCGTGGCGCAGGGAAAAATGGTGGTTCGATCCTTTTGATGAATGGTCAAGAAACTGGTATTTCTGACGGCAGAGAGCCCTATCAGATGGTTTTTATGAATGGTAAAAGTATTGATACATCTGACCATTTTTTAGTTATGAACTCAGATGGAATTGGTTTTATCGAAGGTGATTTCTGGACCGATGAATTCAAAACTGCATGGACGATTGCGGGTGTGTTTAATGCCAATTTTATTCAAGCCGGAAAGATTAGGGCAGATATCTTTGAAACTTCGTTCAATGGCGCTGGCGATCAATTGAAAATGGCTAATGGCATTATCCAAGCCATCAACAATGGCGCAAAAATTATGGAGTTGACAAAAAATGGGATGGAATATTTTTTTGAAGGTTCGAAAGTTGGTGGCATGACCACTATCGGCAATCCTTTTCCAGAACTTATTCTTCCGGAGGGACAAAAAATTGAAGGAAATTCAATATTTTTGAGAACAGAAGGAAATAACCGATTTATTGGATTATCTGCGAGGAACGGAACTGGAATCATCGTTGGAATGAATCAACTATTTATGATTCAGAGAAGGCTAGATATGATAATCGATCAAGTTCAAGTGACTGGTAGATTAGATGTAAAAGAATTATATGTGAACGGTGTAAAGATAGACAGTAATGGCGGAGGTGGTAGTGGTGGCGGGAATGGCGGTAGTTGGAATGGTCAGTACCCACCAGAAATTACTTCGGATCGTGATAAACGCTATTGGCAAATTTGGGCAATGGCAATCGGTGCAGGATTCACACAACAAGCCGCTGCAGCTCTTTTAGGAAACGCTCAAGGAGAATCTGATGCAAATCCCACTGCCGATGAAGGAAATGGTAAACCAGGATTCGGTTATGGCGTATGGCAGTGGACAGATAGTACAGGGGCGAGTAGTGGTCGTGTATATATGATCAATTTAATGACTCAAGCAGGAATCACTGAAAATCCTGATACAATCACTGCACAGTTTCAATTGTTAATGTGGCATGCTCCCAATGGTCAATGGATTGCGACCAACGCTTATCCTTATACATGGACACAGTTTATGAACCTTACAGATATCGCGACCGCAACAAGAGCGTTCGAAAAGAATTTTGAGCGACCATTAAATGATCACCCTGAAAGAGTCGGATGGTCAACTAATTGGTACAACCGATTTAAAGATTTATCTATCCCACAATCAGCTGGATATATTACGCCAATTAGCGCGCCAGTTCGAGTGACTAGTGAATTTGGTTGGCGTACAAGCCCTATCACCGGTGCTCAAGAATTCCATAATGGCATTGACTTGGTGAATAACAATCCGAATACACCTATCTTTGCTTCGAGTGAGGGAGAGGTCATTGTTGCTGGGGCCGAATATTTTAGTTGGTATGGTAATTATGTAGTCCTCAGACACTCAGACGGTATTTACACGGGGTACGCTCATTTAAGTCGAGTAGACGTTTCTGCAGGGCAAAAAGTCTCACAAGGGCAACAATTAGGATTAATGGGAACAACTGGACCATCTACTGGGGAACATCTTCACTTTCAATTCATGGATGAATTTTATCCCTCATCCAATGCTCGTTTCCATAATCCACGTAATTATATTAATTTTTAGGAGGGAGAGCCATGCCAAAACATAAAATGGTGTTAAGCACGACTGAACCCAATAATAATATTCCATTAGTTCGGATCATTCAAGATGACAAAAATAGTCATACGTTTGAAGCTGAAATTGTCGAAGACGGACAGTTGTTACAGTTTGAAAACGAAGTGGTCTTTTTTAATGCGGAAATCGGGACTTATAAGGTTCGAGATAAAGTAGACACGGTCTTTTATGATAGTAGCCGTGTATCGTATCAGTTGAATGATACCTTTTTGCAAAAGGTAGGTGAATTTAACGCATGGTTTAGCTTTGCGAATAGTGATGAACCCGAATCAGATTTATTCAGTACCATGCGTTTTACCTATCGGGTCCTTCCAGGCATCCGAAAAAACATATGGGAAGGAAACTATTTTTGGGATTTACAAGAACTAGTTGATTACTATAAACGCTACAAACACCTTATTGCAGGTATTGTTGAAAACAAAGACTTTAGTGAGCTAATTGATCAACTATCTGAAATTGACGGAAGGACAAATCAACTTGACAATTTCGCCACAGCTTCGAAAATAGATGCGGAGCAAGGGGTAGTTTCAAATAAGTTCATGACGCCTCAAAGAGTTACCCAACAAACAAGTGCTCGTTTAGCCACCGATGAAGAAGCAAGATTAGGCGCAAACAGTACTAAATTAATGACCCCTCAAGCAACAAAAGAGTTTTATGATGCGAACATGGTGACGCGACACTTTGACATCACGCAGTTAAGTAACGTTCGAGATGGCAATATTTATTTGACACGTATGGGGGATCTCGTGGTCATGCATGGAAATATTCAAGCAAGAGACGATGCGAACGCTTCGAATAATGCACACTTTGCGCCATTGATTGTTCCTACAGGATTTAAACCTACAGGTGATACAGGATTAGCCCACGAAATTCCCGCAATGTTTGGTCCAGCATTTGGTAGAGTGCAGGCTTCTGGAAATATTATTCTTGCAGTAGGAATGAATGGTCCTCGTTGGCATAATATTTCAGGTTCCTGGACAACGGCCGACGAATTTCCCAGATGAAGCCGAGAACACGTTGCCTCGGCTTTACTTCGTAGAAGCATTAGAACAGTTACGTGAGAAACTTGATCCTAAATTATTCAATGTAGGTATCGTTACAGACTCACACTTTGATGAAGGAACTTGGCGAACTCAAGCCTATCGATCAATGAAAAATCTGAATAATGTTTTATATATCCAAAATGATTTAGATGCTATTGCCGCTTTAGGCGACAACGTGGATAGCGAACATAGAGACAAATCAATCAATGTCCGGAACTTAGAACGCTACTGTGTACGATATTCGCAAGGAAATAACCCGAATAAGTTTATTATCCGAGGAAATCATGACTCAGGTTCTGCTATTTTAGATTCGAATAATGAAGGAAATAACGTGTTTGAAAAGGATATTATGACTGGTGCAGAGCAGTTGGAAATCTTTAAAAAACATTTAAACCAAGAAGGTAAATTTTATGGGAATGGTCAGTATCATTACAAAGATTTTCATCAGAAAAAAATCAGAATGGTTTTTATTGATATGATCGATAACCCTTTAATTAGAAATCAAAATGGCACACTGAAATATGTCGATCAATGGAGCTATGCTCTGCAAGAAAGGCAACTGCAATGGCTTGCAGAAGAAGCTTTAGGAACCTTGCCAGATGACTATCATGTGGCAATTTTTAGTCATGTTCCATTGATGCCAGAAACGGTCACGACGGACCCAATAAAAAATGGTGAGCTACTCAAAGCGTTACTCACAGCTTTCATAAACAAAGAAAGTACGCTATTACATTCCAATTTAAATGATTTTGTAGTTGATTTTTCAGTCGATTTTACACATCGGAAAGAGAGTCATTTAGTTGGTTTATTTGCTGGCCATCGACACGAAGAGTATTTTTATTCCACGAATGAAATGGGTGGATATTATTCAACGGTTTTTGATTGTGCATTTGTTCGAGATGATAGCAAATTAGGTTTGGTAGCAGAAGATGCATTTGCTGTGTTAGAAATCGATACAGCTCACCGAAAAGTTCGCATTCTTGGTTTTGGGCGAGCCACTGATCGAGAATACACGTATTAGGAGGGATAAAATGTCGAGAAAAAAAGGAGAAATTGTTGTACCTACAAAACCAGTCAGTCGAGCAACAGAAATCACTCACTTTACTTTTAAGTCTTATGATAAAAATGCTGGTTTATTACAATTTCAAATCAAAAATCAAGATGGTCGTCCAACTGATTTATTTGGGGCAACGGTTCGTCTTTTGATGTTCATTTATTCTGGGGATGAGAAAAAGGAATTTCCTATTTTTGATCATCAAATCATAACTGAAAGTTATATAGAAGGAATTGTAAAATACCCAATCCCCAACATGTTACTTTCGTATGAAGGAAAAGTAGATGCGAATATTTATATTGATTTCCCTGATGGTAGCCATACAGATAATTTAGCATTTACATTTACTATAGAAAAGTCAGTAATCGATTGGGATATTCAATTAAACGGCGAATACTATTTCAAGGACTTCCAACAGTTACTTGAACAAGTGAAAGCAGAATCGGCAGGTGTGATTGAAGAACTACTTGGAGACGTGAAAGAAGTTGTTGATCATGCCAATGAACAAATAGTTACTATGAATGAAGAAGTAGAAAAACTTGTCGACAAAGTGAATGAAACGAGCCAGCAAGTCGAGAATCTTGGCAGACTCAAACGGATGTACTCAAACAGCATAGACTTTGGCGATTATGACTATAGTGGTAACCCAAACTTATTTTATAACCCCAATCAAATAACTGTCTCAGGTTCAGCAACTTCACAAACAACCCCACCTACCTATTTTAAAGATATGGGTGATTATATAGAAATTGATACAAGAACACTTGCAGAGGGTGCAGATACTATTGCTTATATCCCACTAACTCCTAGACACTTATTAGGTGAACGCTATACCTATACTGTAGAGATGAGATCACTAGATATACCTATGACAAACATCAGGGTACGCCCTGTTTATACTACAGCAAGTGGGGTCGTTAGTGCTATATTTAACAGTGTGTCCACTAGTGTTACAACGGAATGGACGAAATATAGTACTACCACAGCGCCTATAAATGCAGATATGGTTAACAGTCAAATGCAAGCTATCCAATTCTATATGCCACCTACTTCTACAAGAGGCGTTGTTCAAATTAAAAAGACTATTAAAGTAGAGCGTGGATTAACCGCTACACCTCACCAACCAAACCTATTACTAGCACCATATGAAATGAGTAAGGTAGCTATTAATCCTAATTTAGCACGAAACGGAATGGCACCAATAGCTAACTCAAACTATCTAGTCAATACCTACCCATTACTTGAGAGTGTGGAACAGGGTGAGAGCATCACAATAACTTTACGTGGCACTAAGATTGGTACAAATAACTTCCGCTTATTTATGGCAGTTTTTAACTCGCAAGGTTCAGTTATGAGTAACGAATTTTTAGGTGATATGACAAGCGTAGATGGTTTACCTGATACTTGGAAGTTAACTATACCTAGTTATAGATGGGATAACACTGGCTTAGAACAAAGATTAAGAGTTTATCAAGGTACATCTAGTGAAAACATCGGATCAGCAACTATTACATGGTGTAAAATCGAACGTGGTTTAGTGGCAACACCACCAATCACATTCTACAAATATTTCGGCGAAAGCTTAAGAGACAGCAACAATCCAAACGACTATAGCTGGGATATCACTGAGGAGTACATTGAGAGACGTATGGCAGATCATATTGATGCAAGCGAGAAAGAGCAAGAGAAATTATTTCTGACAAAAACTGAAGCATCGACAAGTTTGATGGATTTAACAACTCCTCAAACAGTTTCGGCATTGAAAAAATTTAATGGCGGCTTGCTTTCGAATGGAATCAACGTGGGGGTTGAATATGCAGAGGCAATAACAACTGACAAATATGATAACCATGGCGCAGTGTATTTAGGCGGTTGCGTATGGCTAACTTGGGAGACATTAGAATTCTCCAATGTAAACGGTTGGCCAAAAGGAAGTACAATCCGATTAGGTAATGACAATAACCCAGGTTTCACATATCCAGATGTTCCGAATATTTTCGGTGGATACATTTGGATTGGTGGCTCTTGCTTACCTGACTACACAGACAGCGGATTCGGTTCATATCACATTACAGTCGAGAATAATTTTGATGATGCTCGAAAACCGATTGTTCGGTTTATTGATTCACCAACAACAACCGTTAAAAAATTAGCAGTCAGGGGCTTTGCACTAGTCTTTGCGCCAGCACCAACAACAAATAGTAAGGTAGAGGAAAATTGATTTTATATGATTAACTAGGCGCGCTCAAAAGGGGTGCGCTTTTTGTGTTCAACAAATAGAGAGAAGGGTGGAAACATGGTGATTATTGATAATTTAGTTTTGTTGTCAGAGTTTAAAAATTTAGTCAGCAATGTCTATATTCAAATTTTTGTCTGGATTGTTATTGCAGATATTATTACAGGTATTTGTAAAGGAATTGCTGGAAAAGAAGCGAATAGTACAAAGGGGTTAATGGGGGTAGTGAAACATTTGCTAGTTGTGGCTCTTGTGTTGATTACTTATCCTTATTTAAAAATCATGAATTTTGAAGGTGTCGCCACAGCATTTGTTTTATCCTATATAGCGGTTTATGGGATCTCTGTCATTGAAAATTTGGGACAATTAGGCGTTTATGTGCCGGATTTTGTAAAAGATCGATTTAGCAAGTTGAAAGACTCTACAGAAAAGCAAGAAAGTAAAAAACATAATTTAGGAGGAGAAGAGGATGCGGAATAAAGAAAAATTTCTTACTGACTATAACGAAGTAGTTAAACCAGAAATCCAAAATGACGAGACAGTAGTGGAGGATGCAGCGCATACGTTAAACCATTCTGCTGAACCAGTATTTATTGTTCCAGCAGAATTTACTAAAACTAATAAAGATGAAAAATTTGTTTTCGAACAAAAGGACCGAGAAAAAACAGACAATCCAAATGAAAGTATGTTGGATTGGTTCTACACAGGAAGAGGTGGCAAATAATGACAATTCGATCAAATGGTGGCGGTCATGGCGGACGGCAAAGCGGGAACAACTGGATGGACCCAGGAGCAGTTGGAAATGGTAGACGTGAAGCGGATGTAGTTCGTACGATTACACAAAAAATGCAAGCAATTGCATCTGTAGCTAATACTAGTGATCAATCAGCAACTACAGTGAATCAGAATTTACAAAATCAAGTGAACGCAATGAATTCAGCCGGTAATGGATGGGCAATCACAAATCATTTAAATGCGTTCAATGGACAAGCAACTGGTGCAGAAGTTTGGTATTGGGCAGGAAATGAAGAAGCCCGCAAGAAAGCCGCAGAAGTATCCGCTGCAATTTCCAAAGCGTTAGGCATTGTAGACAGAGGAGCGAAAGCAACAACTAGCTTATTCGTTCATAGAAACACGAATAGTGGTGTAAACGTGCTTTTAATCGAGTGGTGCTTTATTGATAATGCGAATGACATGCGCCGGTTAGACCAGAACATGGACCAAGCAATTCATGCGGTGATGAATGTGCTTGGCTACAACACAAGCGGAAGTGGTAGTATTCAAGCGACACCACAGACACATGATCAAATTATCTTAGGGAGCCCACCAAAAACTGTTGGTAATTATGTAGGTAAGCTAGAAGTGTTTAATGAGCTATCTCTTGGTATTTTTCGAATTGGTGCTTGGTTAGTGCCAATCAATGGTGCAGCTCATTTAAATCAAGGATATGTCTTCTGGATGGATGCCGACAATCCGGATGTTGAAATTGGTCGTTGTAGGTCAGCGGGCATTATCAGAGATGATGTGAATGCAGCATATGGATTACCTAGTGGCCTACGATTTGGTTTGGATGGCACACTAGATATCCGTAAATTTGCAGGGAAAAGGGTCTTTCCGATGTTACGACGAACAAACGATCCGAACGGAAATACAATCAATGGACAAACAGTGGATATTCGTTTTCCTGAGTATGTTTTGACGATTCCTAAGCGATAAAAAACATAGCCTCTCACCTGATGAACATAACTTTAAATTAGAATTTAATTCTAATTTTTTTGGAATGCATATCAATTGAGGGGTGGTACATAGAAAATATAAATTATCTAAATACTTATTCAAGCTAGAAAATCTATGTTGAGTTTAAACATATGTTCCGTATTGTTAATAATGTTAAACAATATTATAATTTTTAATATAATATTGACAAGATGAAATCGGGTGAGTACAATACGAAAAGTTACGAATTATTTAGGGCGGATTCCAAATGGAGTAACACAACCTGTTCGAGTACAGGCTGATGATGGAAAAGTTTATGTAATGAAATATTTACATGACTTTTGCAGTGCTAAAATTTTATATAATGAGTTGATCGCTTACAGGCTTGGAAAATTGCTTGAAATTCCAATGCCTGATTGTATGGTTGCTGAATTATCTGAAGCCGTCATTTCTAAAACACCGCATTTGTTAGAAACGAATGCCCTCGCTTGTACTTGCTTTCTAAGCGAATATAGAGCTGGTACTCCAAAAATTTCACCTATTTTAGCACGAAACACTATTAATGGAGCAGATATTTCTAAGATTTTAGTTTTTGATCAAATAATTTTGAATAATGATAGAGCTAAAAATGATGGGAATTTGTATTATGATAAAAAAGAGAAAAAAGTTTTGGCAATTGATCATTCTCACATATTTATTAACGGAGAGATTTGGTCTGCAAACGAGCTTAGACAGTTAAAAGGAAAAAGTCCTATGGTGGTAGATAATTTACTTGGGAGAAATTATCGGGCATTTTCTTCACAGCTTACAGGTTACAACTGCTATAATAATACTAAAGATAAAATAAAAAATTTAAATAAAACAGATGTTCAATCTGTATTTCAAGATATTCCCGATGATTGGGGAATAAAACTAGAAGAAATAGAGAGTTCATTTGAGTTAATATGGGAACAAATGAAACAAATTGAAGGTATTACGATCCAGTTACAGAATGCGTACTCAAAAAGAAAAGGAGGGTAATAATTATGAATGACGCAATAAAAATAAATTATTCTATATGTAATTATATTCCCAGTATAATTCGACAAGAATCCGTAATTTTTGGTATTGTTATTCACTGCCCTTCTGAAGAGTATTCTAAATTTCATAGGACTAAGAATATTAATAGGCTTAAATCTTTTGATGACGAATTTGATAAAGATTATATGGAATTAATGAGTGAGACATTCTCTTACTACTTTGATTATCCTTCTTTGGAGTTAGAAGATTATGATGAGGAACGATTCGATAATATACATTCTGATAATTTTATTTCTAATATAACAAAATATTATGTTAATGAATTTAAATTTTCAGAAGTGAGAGAACTCGTTTCCTCTCGGGCTGCTTTATTAGAAGATATTAATGATTTAATAAGGACTTATCTGTATTACGATAGACCTAAGTCAGAGAGGATTACGACACCAGAAGTTAAACGATTATTGAGTAAAGAACTTAGAAACTTGAATTTAAAAGAGCATGTTAAAGTACCGAAGATACACGATTTGGCAGAACGAGAAGTAGTTGATTTTGAGTATAACACTACTTTAGTTAAGGTATTGAGCTTCGATTATAAAAGGAAAACTGATATAATTGATCAAATTAATAAATTTCAAATTGATATGTTAGAAAATCACGATTACTTTTATAAAAAAAACATCAAAGTTGTTATGGGGAATTCTGAATTTTATGATGAAGATTTTATGGACTCTGTTAAAAAAAAATTATGCTGTTTGGCCCCTAATATAGAAATTATTTCAATTGGGGAATATACTAATAATTTAATTTTTCAAGGATTAAATTAGAAATAAAATGTAAATTTGAGACTGTAAAAACTCAAAAATCGTTCTTGGTGTTGATTTTTACGTTATACAATTAATTGTATCAACTCGCCCATATTTCCATTCAAAACCTAACCAATGATAAGGATTTAATCATTTGCCCACTTTTCGAAGTGGGTCTTTTTTTATGTAATAAAAAGTCGGTATATAAAAATAAAAATGATCGTCTTTAATCATATTATTGCTTATAATAATATGGAGGTGATGTTGTGGATAAAATAGTTAGTCTTTTTAAAAATAATAATTTTCAATCTTTTTTATGTGGTATTTTGGGGAGTTTCATAGTTTTTATTCTATTTGGTATTGATTTTAGTCTGTCAGGGTTGCTTGCAGAATGGTTAAGTGCTGTTGGGACAATAGGTGCTGTATGGGTTTCGTTATGGATTGTTTTTGATGAAAAAAAGGTAAAAGTTGCAATAGTAGTTAAAAAATTACGTAAAGAAACAGTATCTCCAGAAGGAATTAATATGTATGGCCAATTTAGTAGTATTGAAGTATATGCGTATAATCATAGCGCAAAACCAATTGCGATTTCGTTTATGGGGATTAGACCTCAAGGTGCTGATAAAGATGATTATATTGAGGAAATTAGCCAACTTGTTGAAAATCCAAAACTTGAATTTATTCAACCTGGGATGGTAGGAAAAAAGTATTGTGAAGATATTAAGTATTTATCTGATGTAAGTAAAAGATATATAAGAGAGGATGGAACTTTACATCTTGAAGCAGTTTTTGTTGATATCAATGGTAAAGAACATTTAAAAGATATCGTAATAACTGATATTTTATAGATAGTAAAAACCTCAACCAATCATTCTTGGTTGAGGTCTTTTTTACGTTCTTCAATTAATTGTAGCAACTCGTTTTATTCCGAATCAAAGCCTAATATTAATAGCAAAAATAGTATACAATATATCATGAATACGCTTCAATTCGATTGATCAACATCAAGTTTTTTCTGATAAATTATCCAATCGGTTGTAAACCTCGTGAAACTTAAAAAAGTATAGAATAAAAATCAAGAAAAAAATCAACTCAAATCATATAACAATATTTTACAACTTATGGTTAAATTATCTCAAATTTCATATAAAATTCTTAAATCTATCATATTATTTGAATGTATAAGAGGAGGTGCGTGCTATTGAGTATTCTAAAATCGGCAGTGAAATATAAAGTTGCAAAAAAAGCTACAGATAAAGTAATGGGTGACGGTTTGTTATCAAGCGTTGTTGCTGCAAAAGCAGTGAAGAAAAGTAATCAGCGTAGTAAGCAAAGAACAAAAAAATAAAAACACTAGAAGTCGTGTCCTTAGTTAGACAGGGAATTTTTGTTTTTTAATCGATTGTAGTAACTCGCTCAAATCTTCAATCGGCACCTAACCATTATAAGAGAACAAGCGACAAAAAAACCACATGACTTGAAAAATAAATAAAATCATAGTAATCTAAAAGTGTCCTTGAAACCATTGATTAGGATATTATCATTTGCCCACTTTTCGGAGTGGGTCTTTTTT
>Ga0308157_10002700_pt1 | contig 27951 bp, 21 predicted proteins | sample PhyBR1_FD_201035 | JGI IMG/M metagenome (GOLD analysis project Ga0308157, IMG submission 201035) | Phyllosphere microbial communities from UC Gill Tract Community Farm, Albany, California, United States - DLSLB.R1 | ecosystem: Host-associated > Plants > Phyllosphere > Unclassified | place: USA...
GATAGCGTTGGGTTACCAGTCCTTCGTGGTTCACTACCTGATAGAGTCGGTTAAAGGTATCGTACTGGTAGCGTTCTTCTCTGCCTGCGGCATCGGTGATGCTGGCAATACCCACCATAGGGCGGTAGGTGTAAGTGGTTACCATCGCCTCCGGGAATAGCGTTCTGAGACTGTTCAGTGCGTTTTTCAGATTGGTTTCGTTATACGTGGTCGCCGTCTGATTGCTGTAATTGCCAATGTTGATACGGCTGCCCAAATAAACCGTATTATTGGAGTAGTATAAAGAAGCCTCTACATTGACCAGTTTGGCCACAATACGGCTGCTGTTATATCCATACACTAAAGTTACCGGCAAGCCTGCTGCATCTATATAGCCCGTGAGTAAACCAGCCGTATAGTGTGTGTTTTCAACTCCGATTTTTTCAGGAGCAACTTCCGGCGTTCCAAACTGGGTTTTGAGCAGGTTGGCAGCGGTGTCATAGCTATACAGTGTGCGTTCCCGCATCACATCATTGATCAACTGTTGTTGCGAGGTTGTCACAATAGTATTGTTGATCTGATTGTATTTCATATTCACCTGTTGGCTGCGCGCCAATAACGGTTCTTCCGTACGGGTATATTCCACCTGACGCAGCTCATCGTCATAACGCATTCTGCTGACGCTTTCAATGGCATCATCCCCGTTTTCATATTGACGGGTACGGGTAACAACCGATCGGATATGAGGTTTGATGTCCGTATCGTCTACATAGCCATTGATCGCCGGTTTGCCATATTCATATTCATAATCGCTTTCGGAAATAATCTCTCCTGATGGAGCGAAAACTACAGAGCGTTTCAGGTCTGTTCGTTTTAGCTTCACAAATGAAGCCGGAATATCATAATACAAACTGGTTTTTCCGATACCGCGCACCTCTACATCAACCCGGTCATAAACCAGATTGTTGGGTGCTGCATCAAAATAACTATAATAACTAAGACTCACATGTCCGGAGCTGCTGTTAGGTGTACTGCCCGGATAGGTAAAATTGATGAGCTTTTCTGCTGTGTTGGCACCCGAAGGTGTGTCTAAAATGTTTTTAGCCACATTGTCTTTAAAATAGGCCATTTGCGCAATACGCATACCCGTCTCATAACGGAATGCATAATACGTATCGCTATAGCGGAATTTATACGCTGCCAGATAATACGGTGAGGCTCCTGCTCCGGTGTACCGTAAAGTATATTGGTTGTTGGGTGCTGCGGGTAATACGATATTCGAAAGTGCTCCCTTACAGGCCATTTCAAAAGAGGCACTTCCGGAAGGTGCTTTGACTGCATTTATCAACAGATCAGAAGCCGCCAGGGTGGTTCCTTTGTAGAACTGTAAAACATTGCCCGGATATTTGTTTATAAGAAAAATCTTGTCTCCGGCATTGGCGGTAAACTGAAAGGTTTGGCCATTTACCTGAATCAAAGCAATGGGCTCATAGATATGGTTATCGGAATTAAAATCACGGAAATCGGTCATATAATTGAGTCCTTTGGAAAAAGTATGCGGTTCAAATTTATAGACCACCGATCCTCCCGTCGGATATTTGATTTTCTGAAGGGTATAATAATCGGTTTTATACGTACTGGGGTGTACATAATCTCTGCAACCATAATAGCCGCTTAAAAAGCCAAAGCCATCGATGATGAACCCCGACGATGCGTTATCTTTATATTCTATAGCGGTATCCAGGCTTTTTTGCTGTGTATTGTCATATTCTTTAATGCCTTTGAGCAACTTTTTGTAAAAGCGCTTATTGGCAGGGATATCCGTCTCTGGTTTAATGATGTGCAGATTGCTGATATTGGCCGTCTGATAATCAAAGGCGATCTTTTTGATGAGATTGCCCTGCAGGTCTTTTATTTCCATGGCATTCGTAAAAGAATTAACCAGTGCACCGGGATTGCTTGCTGCCAGTGTATTGCTAAAAGAAAGGGTTCCCTGTCCGTGGATACGGATATTTTTTACATACAGTTTGGTATAGCCTTTTACTAATCCCAGACCGTTCATCCAACGGTTCTCCCGATCCGGTATGGTTACAGACAGTTGTTCGTATTCATAAGAGACCAGCAGATTGTTATGGCGGTCATAAATTTCAGAAATCTCCAGGTTTTTCCAGTAACGGAAACCGTTGGCATGCATCTTACCCGATATCAAATGCCCCGCAGGAAATACCTTCGTTCCGGTATGACCGTTGCCGGGATGCAATACATGGCCCGTCGCTATTTCAAAATTACAATTCTCATACAGCGTTGCCGGTTCTGTGAGATAGGTTTGCTCATAAGATTCATTATGGCTGATGTTAGATTGTGCTGCAAAACGGTAGCGGTAACCGTTTTTATCATAAATGGAAATGGCCGTAATTAAAGCTCCCCAGTCCGGTTGTTCGATCTCTATTTTTACAAAATCAGAGGATTCATACACCTCTGCTTTGAGTTGATTGTTTTGATTATAAAGAATAAATTTACCGCTGAGTCCCAGAAATGAAAAGGTATACAGATCACGGTTGTCGCGATAGCTCGCTCCGGGATTGTTATAGTAATAGTTTTCATCAGGAACATCATAATTCTTTTTAAGGGTTTCTGTCGTATATTGTATGATAATCTGATTCCCTCCACAGTTGCTTCCTGTTGTTTTGGTTGAATAGGTGTACGATCTGTCTGTAATTTCGCGACTGATGGTACCGATAGCATTTAAGTTCCAGGCATCGCCAAACTGACTGCCGATATAAAAGGTGTTGGTATTACCCATCATGTCGTATGCCAGTGCAACGGGCATTTCAAAACCACGCGTGGCTATTTTATAAAGCGGCAGCTGCACATCAACACCTCCCGTTGCTTCTGTCTGGGGAAATTCATACAAATCTACCATAGAGGTAAAGGTATATTTATTAGGCGCCTCCTGAGCCCGAAGCAATACCGTAGAAAAGAATAATAGAAGTAGTAAGCAGTTCTGTTTCATGTTGTTTTATTTTTTGATGACTTTAACCGAACGGTTGATGACATTGGTTTTGATGTTGATGATGTAAACTCCCTGAGGATATCCGCTCAGATCTACTGCAATCATATCGTATTGCAAAGGTGCCGTATGCAGTATCTTGCCACTCAGATCCGATAAAATCATCTGCCCTTCTTCGTATTCATGGTTGATCACTACATTGGTAAACCCTTCGGTTGGGTTCGGAAAGGCTTCGATCTGTATTTCCGGGGTTTTGGTTTTTTCTTTGGTGTTGAGCTTTACAATCCAGTAGTCGTTTCTGCCCTGATAGCCCTTTTTAAGCGCAGAGGTTTTCCCCGTAGAGTTTCCTGCAAAGACATAACCGCCATCGCGTGTGATGATCGCTTTGCGCAGCAGATCGTCTCCGTCTGTAGAGAGTTCTTTTTCCCAGATTTTTTCGCCCTGGGCATTGATATGGATCGAAACATAGCTCTTTTTATGGGTTTTGGGATGTATGGTATAACCCGAAAGCAACAGGTTTTGATCGCTGTCTAATAGTACGGAGGTCAGTACATCATCGCCTTTAAAGTCATAGGTTTTCTGGTCTGTCGGCTGCATTTTCGCATCGAGGCTTACCGTCCAGAAATCGTTTTGTGTTTCTGCTGAAACGGTTTTAGTACCACTGCTTTCAGAACTGCTCGTTCCTGCCAAAAGATAACCGTTGTCTACAGGCAACAGATCGGTCAGGAAGTCGTCTGCCGTACCGCCATAGCTGTGTTGTTGCAACAGGTTGCCGTTGTGATCCAAAGTCAACAGCCAGATGTCATAACCACCGTTGGTATCCACGGCTTTGTTGGCACCGATCGGGGAATTGGATTGTGCACCGATGATAAAACCGTCTTTTGTCGGTACTATGGTTTTGACTTCATCATTATAGATACCTCCAAAGGTTTTTTCCCAAAGCAGCTTACCTTTTTTATCCAGTCGCAAAATCCACAAATCGAGTCCGCCGAGGTGGTGCTGGCTTTTTTCTCCGGATACCGGGGAGTTGGTGTTCGCTCCGATGATATAACCACCGTCTGCCAGGCGTTTAATCGTGACCAAACGGTCATCTCCCGAGCCTCCCAGGGTCTTTTGCCATTCTTCTGCTCCAACAGCATTGATTTTTATGAGCCACAGGTCGTTTTTACCGCGGGAAGCTTCTGTTTTGTTGCCGTCTTTTGGGGAATTGGAGGTACCGCCAAGCAGATAACCCGCATCTCCCGTAGGAATCAGGCATTGCAACAGGTCCATACCAGAAGCACCAAAGCTTTTTTGCCATTCTTCTTCTCCGTCTTTGTCCATCTTCCAGAGCCAGTAGTCCAGATTGCCCTGGCCTTCGCTGGTTTTAGAGCCCGTTTTGTCTGAAAAGGAACTCCCCGCTAAGAGAAAACCATAATCTACGGTAGGCACCATGTCAAATAAATACTCGGAGTGTTTGCCGCCAAGGGTTTTTTCCCATACGACTTTTTGCGCATGAGCAGAGAGCAGCGCAAAGCCTGTAAACAGGCATAGCAGTGTTTTTTTCATCGTGTTTCGTAAAAAGCGAAGGCAGCGGTAGAAGGTAAACTGCCTAAGATTATTTGGCAACAAACATATTGCATTTATGTTAATAACACAAGCAAAAAACGATTATTTTTTAATTTGTTACAGTATTGTAACAGATTTTATGACAAAAACGAAAAATAACCCCCAATCCCAACTTTCCCACGCCCAATATCTTACTCAAAAGCCTGTTGGGTGGTCTTACACCATAAAAAAGCCCGGCAGTATTGCCGGGCTTTTTTTATTTTATAGAGACTATTTATATTTCAAATCCCATATTTACACCGAGTTTGGTAGCAATGACGCGGCTTAATTTATTTTTAAGATCCGGAATGGTTACAGAAGAGAGTACCTCATCTGTAAACGCATACATCAGTAAAGCACGGGCTTCTTTTTTAGGAATACCCCTCTGCTGCATATAAAACATAGCCGATTCGTCTAACTGTCCTATGGTACACCCATGTGAACATTTTACGTCATCAGCAAATATTTCTAACTGCGGCTTGGTATTAAGTGTTGCTTTATCACTTAACAATATGTTGTTGTTTTGCTGAAAAGCATCGGTTTTCTGAGCAATTTTTTCTACATATATTTTTCCGTTGAAAACCCCTGTAGAGCGATCGTCATATATTCCTTTGTAATTCTGGTGGCTCTCACAGTTAGGCTGTGCATGATCTACCAGAGTATAGTGGTCTACGTGCTGTTTGTCGCCAATCAATGTGATGCCTTTTAAGGTACTGTCAATACGCTCTCCCTGATGATGGAAGTTCAGGTTGTTTCTTGTAATATTACCCCCGAAAGAGAAGGTATGAACCAATACACGGCTTTCCTGTTTCTGAGCCGCATAGGTATTGTCAACCAGATTGGCGGTCTGTACATCATTTTGCAGTTTGTAATAATCTACAATAGCGCGTTTCTGTGCAAAGATCTCCGTTACTGAATTTGTCAGTACAGGTGCCGATGTCAGACTCTGATGGCGCTCCAGTATCTGTACGTGTGCATTTTCTCCAACAATCACAAGGTTACGCGGCTGTACAAAAACCGGCTGATCATGATGGGTCAGATATACGATTTCTATAGGTTTGGCCACCACCGTAGATTTCGGAATGTTGATAAACGCACCCTCATACGCATAGGCTGTATTCAGATTGGTAAGGCTGTCGTTTTTATCGGATATCTGATTGAAATAGGTATCGATAATCATTTTGTATTTTGGTTTGGTCAATGCCGAAGACATTAAGCAAACATCCAGACCATCATGTGTGGTAGAGGAAAGATGCGAACTGAATACGCCGTTTATAAATACAAGTTTATAGGTATCTACATCATTTAAAAAGTATTTTTTGACCTCTTTGAATTCTATCGCTTCGTCATTTTTTGGAAAAATGCTGAATTCGTTGTTTAAAACAGCGTTTAAAGAAGTGTATTTCCACGCTTCTTCTTTTTTGGTAGGAAATCCTTTTGCTTCAAATACTTTTAATGCTTCCGTACGGATATCGTGTAACTGTGAATCGGTATCTACGCGTTGTTCAAAAGCTATAAATGATGATAATAATTTTTCTTTTAAATCCATTTAAATGTGGTTTAACGTTTGCTGTTCCGTGATACAATCTTAAAACAGTAAACCGGTCACTAAGCTAATTCCGCTTTAATCCAATCGTATCCTTTTTCTTCTAATTCCAATGCCAGTTCTTTGGTACCTGACTTTACAATTTTTCCATCCATGAGTACATGGACAAAATCCGGTACAATGTATTCGAGCAAACGCTGATAGTGGGTAATGACCACAACAGCATTTTTATCGCTTTTGAGCTTATTTACGCCGTTGGCTACAATACGCAACGCATCGATATCCAATCCCGAATCCGTTTCATCCAGAATGGCTACTTTCGGATCCAGCATCGCCATCTGAAAGATTTCGTTACGCTTTTTCTCTCCTCCTGAAAAGCCTTCGTTTAATGAACGGGAAAGAAATTTACGGTCGATCTCTAATAGTTCTGCCTTTTCTTTGATGAGTTTCAACATTTCATTTGCCGGCATGTCTTCCAATCCTCTTGCTTTGCGCGATTCATTGATCGCCGTTTTCATAAAGTTGGTTACCGAAACTCCCGGTATCTCTACCGGATACTGAAAGGATAAAAAGATTCCGTGATGCGCTCTTTCTTCCGGACTCAGTTCACTAAGGTCTTCTCCATCTAAAGAAACAGATCCTTCCGTAACTTCAAAATTTTCATTTCCTGCAATTACAGAAGAAAGGGTACTTTTTCCGGCACCGTTTGGTCCCATTATCGCATGAATTTCTCCTGGTTTTACCTCAAGATTAATGCCTTTTAATATCTCTTTGTCCTCAACAGAGGCATGTAAGTTTTTTATTGATAACATAATTAATTGGGTCATTTGAAAATTTGAACATCCAACCTTTAGCATTGCTTTTGTAACAGGTTGCATCAAAATTTCGTATTGTTTTTGTTTTGATGTTATTATTTTTTAGCCCGCATACGGCAGGAATGCATTTTTATTATCCTACCGATCCCTCTAAAGAGATTTCGAGTAATTTCTGTGCTTCTACAGCAAATTCCATCGGCAGTTTATTCAATACTTCCTTAGAAAATCCGTTTACGATCAAAGCAATGGCTTTTTCTGTCGGTATTCCTCTCTGGTTGCAGTAAAAAATCTGGTCTTCTCCGATTTTGCTCGTCGTAGCCTCATGCTCCAGTTTTGCCGTACTGTTTTTGGATTCAATATACGGAAACGTATGCGCTCCGCATTCATTGCCCATCAACAGGGAATCACACTGCGAAAAGTTACGCGCATTTTCTGCACGCGGTCCTATCTGCACCAATCCTCTGTAACTGTTTTGCGATCTGCCCGCAGAAATTCCTTTTGAAATGATGGTAGACTTGGTGTTTTTACCCAAATGGATCATTTTGGTTCCGGTATCTGCCTGCTGGAAGTTGTTGGTCACCGCAATGGAATAAAACTCCCCTACCGAATTGTCTCCTTTAAGGATGCATGAAGGGTATTTCCAGGTTACTGCCGATCCTGTTTCTACCTGTGTCCAGGATACTTTTGCATTTTTCTCACACAAAGCACGCTTGGTCACAAAGTTAAACACTCCGCCTTTTCCGTCTTTGTCTCCCGGAAACCAGTTCTGTACCGTAGAATATTTGATTTCTGCGCCGTCAAGAGCAATGAGCTCCACAACTGCGGCATGCAGCTGGTTTTCATCACGTGAAGGTGCTGTACATCCTTCGAGATAAGAGACATACGAATCCTGATCTGCAATCAGCAAAGTTCTTTCGAACTGCCCTGTCCCTGCCTGATTGATACGGAAGTACGTAGACAATTCCATCGGACAACGCACTCCTTTTGGAATATAGCAGAACGATCCATCAGAGAAAACCGCCGAGTTCAAGGCTGCATAAAAGTTGTCTTTCTGAGGCACTACCGTTCCCAAATATTGCTGTACCAGATCTCCGTGTTCTCTGATCGCTTCAGAAATGGAACAGAAAATAATTCCTTTTTCTGCTAACGTATCGCGAAAAGTCGTCGCTACCGATACGGAATCCATAACGATGTCCATGGCAACTTCTACACCGGATAATCTCTTTTGTTCTTCAATAGAAATTCCTAACTTTTTAAAGGTTTCCAATAATTCAGGATCTACCTCATCCAGACTTTTATATTGGTCTTTTTTCTTCGGAGCCGAATAATAAGAAATGGCCTGGAAATCCGGTTTCTGATACGTTACATTTGCCCAATCCGGTTCTTTCATTTCCTTCCAGATACGAAAAGCCTCTAAACGCCAGTTCGTCATCCATTCCGGTTCCTCTTTCTTTTTCGAAATCGCTCTTACAATCTCTTCATTCAAACCAATAGGAAATGTTTCCGATTCTATATCCGTATAAAATCCGTATTCATATTCCTTTGTCTCAAGTTCTTTCTTTAATTCTTCTTCTGTATATTTTGACATATTTTCTTTTAAATATTAAAACCCTTTTTGTGAAAGCGCTTTAAAAATTCAATCTTTATCGTATGGTTATTATAGCGAAAAACTTTCTCCGCATCCGCAGGTTCTCGAAGCATTCGGATTGTTAAAAACGAATCCTTTTCCGTTTAATCCTCCCGAATATTCCAATGTGGTTCCTATTAAATACAGGAAGCTTTTTTTATCAACGGCAATTTTTACGCCGTTGTCTTCAAAAACTTTATCGGTATCTGTTGTTTCTTTATCAAATTTTAATTCATACTCCAACCCGGAACATCCGCCGCTTTTTACACCCACGCGCACAAAATCGTTCACCGGGCTAAAACCATCATCTTCCATTAATAGCGCTACTCTTTTAGCAGCAGATTCTGAAACTTTTATCATGATTTTTTTGCTTTAAACTTTATCATCTGCAAAGATACCACATTTTATGATTTTTATCATGTTTCGTAACACTTTTATAACGTATTGAAGTATAGATAAAATTTATGCTGAGGCGTTTTCAGGTTACCGTATGGCTTCCCACACTAACGAGAATTTTTAAAAATCTGGTTTTTGTTTTCTTAAAAAGAGTATTTTAGTAGCTAATTTACAGACTCCAAACGCGTCTTCTTATGAAAAAAATTATTCTAACGGTAGCAGTAGCTTTTTGTATACTTGAAACCGTTCACGCACAGGTTACCACTCTGCCTCCGAGCTATTCTGAAAAAAAGGATAATAACCTCACCATCTACAGAGCGGAACCTGAAATACAGCACAATCTGATTCATACCAAAATAGCCATCAGTTTTGACTATCAGAAACAGGAAGCTGAAGGGGAAGCATGGATTACGCTGAAACCGCATTTTTATGCAACTGATAAACTCATACTTGATGCTAAAAATATGGTCATCAAAGAAGTGGCATTAGCTCAGGGTAAAGCGCTTAAAAAACTGAAATATTCTTATGACGATCAGCAGCTTTTGATCACATTGGACAAATCATATCAGCGGTCAGAAACATTTGATATTTATGTAAAATATGTGGCACAACCCAACAAAGTGACCCATGAAGGCAGTGAAGCGATTCACGATGCCAAAGGATTGTATTTTATAAACCCGACAGGAGCCGATACCGACAAACCGATACAGATCTGGACTCAGGGAGAAACGGAATCATCATCGGGCTGGTTTCCGACAATTGACAAGACCAATCAGAAATCTACCAGTGAAATCTATATGACGGTTCCCGATCAATACGTGACATTGTCTAACGGGGTTCTGAAAAACCAGACGAAAAACAGTAACGGTACCCGTACCGATTACTGGAAGATGGAACAAAAGCATGCTCCTTATCTGTTTTTTATGGGAATCGGTGATTTTGCTATCGTAAAAGATCAATGGAATCAGATTCCTGTAAACTACTATGTAGAAAAAGAATACGCTGCTTATGCAAAACAGATTTTTGGAGATACTCCAGCCATGATGCAGTTTTTTTCCGATTTGCTTGACTATCCGTATCCGTGGCCAAAATACGATCAGATGGTGGGTAGGGATTTTGTCAGCGGTGCTATGGAAAATACTACCGCTACACTGCACAAGGAAGATGCACAGCAAAAACCGGGACAGCTGATCGATGAAAACATCTGGGAGTCTGTGATTGCGCATGAGTTGTTTCACCACTGGTTTGGAGATCTGGTAACAGCAGAAAGCTGGTCGAATCTTACGGTAAATGAGTCTTTTGCCAATTACTCTGAATACCTGTGGTTTGAACATAAATACGGTAAAGATAAGGCAGAAGATCACCGTCTGGCAGACTTGAGTGCTTACCAATCGGGCAACGGATATGAAAAAGATCTGGTTCGTATTCATTATAACTCCCGTGAAGATATGTTTGACGACATATCCTATAACAAAGGAGGAATGGGGGTTTTACACATGCTGCGCAATTATCTCGGAGATGATGCTTTTTTTAAAGGTCTGAACCGCTATCTGAAGCAGCATGAATACGGAAAGGCAGAAGCTACACAATTGCGTCTGGCTCTGGAAGAAGTGAGCGGACGCGATCTGAACTGGTTTTTTAATCAATGGTACTATGGTTCCGGCCATCCGAAACTGACGGTACAACAGTCGTATGATGCTCAAACCAAAAAAGTAACCCTGAAAATCCGTCAGACACAGAAAAATTTATTTGAATTTCCATTGGATATTGATGTGATAATCAATGGTAAACCTATGCGTCATCAGGTATGGATTGCTAAGGAAGAAAATAGTACTCTGACGTTTGATGCGGCAAAAAAGCCGGATGTAGTGCTGATAAATCCGGAAAAAGTATTGCTTGCAGAAATCGAGGAAGACCGTTCTGTTGAAGAGAATATCGCTGCTTATCTGAGTCCCGGAGCAAGTTATGGTATAAGAAAAGAGGCACTTGACGGATTATATGACCAGCAGACAAATACCCGTGTAACAGAAACTTTAAGAAAGGCTTTAACGGATCCGTATTACGGATTGCGAAAAGAAGTGATTGAAAAACTGTCTCCTGAATCGGTAAAAAAGACTTTTACAGCCGAACTGAAAACCATTGCTGAGAAAGACAAGCAAACGCTTGTACAAGCCGCTGCACTGACCGCATTATGGGAAGCAGACATAAAAGACACGCCTCTTTTTGAAAGGGCTCTGAAAAGTCCTTCTTTCAGCGTACAAAGTGCTGCATTGAGCTATCTGATTAAAAACAATCCGAAAGAGATGGAACGTTATATGAAGAATATGGATGAAGAAGTACTGGCAAAAAATCAGGAAGCTTCATTGCTTATGATTCCGCAATGGATCCGAAATAACGATTGGAACAAAGCAAAGCTGATTGCAGAATCTGCAGCGTTTTATTACCTCATAAAATTTCAGGATCCCGACACCGGCAAAGTACTGGAAGATGCCTTTGACTGGATCATGCAAAATGATACTCCGGATGCTACGAATAAAATAGCGATGCTTTACCGGCAGTTAAAAAAAGAATTGGGTGACGGACCTCAGGTACGTATGATTGTTAAAATTATGATTACAAACGGGCTCACTCAAAAGAAAGCCGCACAGCAAAAGAATCCGGCTTCCCAAAGCCTGCAGGAGCAGGTAAAATTACTTGAAACGCTTTTATCAGAGTTTTAAATATAAAAAGAGAGATGGAATCATCTCTCTTTTTTTTCTCGTCGGTTTAAGCCGCAAGGCGTATTATGTTTATTGTGCTACCTGCGGATATACATTGTTTTTCTGATCAATGTCTGCCATCAGCTGTGACGGATCAATAACAATGTTTTTAATTTTCTTTCCTTTGGTATCAAAACTAAAATCGTACGTAGAATAAGCCCAATCCCACGGTTTTAATACGCTTCTTTTGATCTCCGGGTACGGATTTTCTTTGATCCAGCGCATTAACGAATTAGGAATATAAAAAGATTCTGTGGTATCGTCTTCATAGATCACAAGAATATCCAGCGGCATCGGCATACGTCCGATACGTTCCAAAACCACTTTGGTTTGCCCTGCATTTTCATTGACGCTTTTAATACCGTAATCAATGGTATTGGTCGTCTGAGTAAAATCTACAAGATACCAGTCCAGATTAGCCCCCGAAACACGCTCAGCCGAGCGCTTAAAATCATTGGGAGTCGGATGAGAAAATTTATAATCGTTGTAGTAGCGTTTAAGCGTTTTAAACGTATTATCCCAACCGATAATATACGCCAGCTGCGTGATGAAAATAGCTCCTTTGGAATATGCCGATATACCGTAGTTCATATTATCATCAAACCGGTCTGCATGAGTAGTCAGAGGCTGTTCACCTCCTTTTTTTACCATATAGTAATAGTTGGCATACATAGAGGCAAACGGATGCTCATCTTCCTGATTTTCTTTTTCCATGATCTGATTGACCGCAAAATCGGAAATAAAAGAGGTAAATCCTTCATCCATCCACTCGTGTTTAGATTCGTTTGTTGCCAGTATATGCTGAAACCACATGTGAGCAAGCTCATGTGCAGTAACGCCGATGAGGCTTGGCAGACTTCGCTCACCGGTAATGAGGGTACACATAGCATATTCCATACCGCCGTCGCCTCCCTGAATAACAGAGTATTGTTTATACGGATATTCTCCGATTGCTTTGTTGAAAAAGTCGAGTAAGGCTACGGTTTTTGGCTGCAGCTTTTTCCAGTTTTCAACTACATTCGGCTTGTTTTTGTAAAAGAAATGAAGTTCTACATTATTAGGCCCGATTACCTTGTCATGGATAAAATCATTATCAGCTCCCCATGCAAAATCATGTACATTCGGAGCTATAAAATGCCAGGTAAGCTTTTTCTGCTTTTTATCGTGCTTTACCACCACTCCCTCATCTTCATACCCATGTCCGATTTCATTTTTGTTTTGAAGGTATCCCGTACCTCCAATGGTGTAGTTTTTATCAATGGTAATTTTGACATCAAAATCTCCCCAAACCCCGTGAAATTCTCTTCCGATATACGGATCTGCATGCCAGCCTTCGAAATCGAATTCGGCCATTTTCGGAAACCACTGGGTCATAGACAAGGCAACACCTTCTTCTGAATTGCGTCCGGCTCTGCGCACCATTACGGGAGCCTGTCCTTCAAAATTCATCGTAAAAGTAGTGGAAGCACCCGGCAACAACGGTTTTGCTAAAACCACTTCCAATACGGTACCCACCACTTTGCTGGTCAGTGCAACACCGTCTTGTTTGAGGTTGGTAACCTTTAAAAACCCGATTTCATTGGGTTTCATATCCGCTATTTTGCTTTGCTTTTTTATCTGACCATCAGGTGCCTTGAAGCTTTTTACCATTCTTTTGTCCGGATCTGCTATAGCCGTAAGGCGTGCATCCATCTCACTGCCGGGCTGAAATGCATTGAAGTATAAATGGTAGTAAACATTTTTAAGTGTGTCAGGAGAATTGTTGGTATATACAAGCTCCTGTGTTCCCGTATAGGTAAAGGATTTAACATCCATGTCTACATTCATCTTGTACTTCGCATGCTGCTGCCAGTATCCTTTGTTCGGATTGTTGTGCTGAGCAAAAACGGAAGTTGAAATGCAAACAATAAAAAATAAAAGATTTTTCATAATCATTTAAAAAAATTAAACCACTTATTTACGTTATTTTACTGAAAAGTCAATAAATATAAAGAAAATAAGTGGTTATAAATCAATATGTTATTCTTAATTATTTTTTCCCTCTGGAAATTTGGTCTGCCATAATTAACGCATTATAAGCATTTACAAATTTTCCTGAAGTTGAAATAGCACTGAAGTCGCGTTTGTCTGTTTTCTTACCTGCAACAATTACTTCTTTATTTACCGCTACTCCAGAATCTTTTAAGATTTGTTTTACCTGTCCTGCTTTTAAGTTAGGATAGTAAGAACGGATCAATGCCGCAACACCTGCCACGTTTGGCGATGCCATAGATGTTCCCTGTAAGAAATCATATTTACCAAAAGGTACCGTTGCATAAATCTCTACACCAGGTCCGAATACATCAACATCTTTGCTTCCAAAGTTAGAAAAACTCGCTACCATTCCTTCTCCGAATTCAGGGTTTAAAGCTCCTACTACCAAGAAATTGTCAGAAACTTCTTTTCCGGTCTTAGGATCAACATCATTCGGGTATCTTTCTACATCTCCTGATGCAGGGTTCAGATCTTTAGAATCATTTCCGGCAGCTACTACAATCAATACGTCTTTATCTCCAGCATATTTGATAGCATCACGTACCCACTGACTGTTTTCCTGATAGTATTTACCAAAACTTCCATTGATTACTTTAGCACCGTTGTCAACCGCATAGCGAATTGCTAAAGCTACGTCTTTATCATATTCATCTCCGTCCGGAACGGCTCTTACTGCCATGATTTCTACAACGTCAGAAGCAACTCCGTCTCCGCCCAATCCGTTATGTCTTGTCTGAGCAATGATTCCCGCAACGTGTGTTCCGTGTTTGGCATGTTTTCTGTCTCCTAAAACATCATTATTTCCGTAGTTGGTATCATTGATGTCTGCAGGATTATCTCCTACTATGCTGCGCCCGTCGAAATTTACATTTAAGTTGTATTTTTCCTGACCATCATAGTATTCTTTATATTCTTCCAATTTTTCTCTTGTAAGATTATTGGCCAACACCACATACATGATGTTTTTTGCCTGAAGAACTTCTGCAGGAGCATCAGCAGAGATATTGTCAACATCTTCTTTGGTGATGTCTTCTTTTTTGAGGTATTTTGATACTGCATCAAAAGAGTTGTACAACATATCAGCCTGAATACGACCTGAAGTTAATTTTGCTTTTTTCTCTTCCAGTTCTTTTTTGGCTCTTTTGTAGGTTTCAGAACCATCATCTCCGCGTTTTACGATACGTGTCAATTCCAGATTTTCTTCATTGGCTTTACCTAAGAAGTTCCATCCGTGTATATCGTCTATATAACCGTTTTTATCATCGTCAATGTTGTTCCCTGCTTTTTCTTTAGGATTGGTCCAGATCGCCGCTTTCAAATCTTCATGATCAATTTCAACACCGGAATCAATAACTCCTACAATTACTTTTTTTCCTTTTTTTCCTTTGATGAGTTCTTCATAAGCACGGTCTACAGACATTCCCGGAACAGTATCTCTTAGAATATCCAAATGACTCCATCTTTGCAAGTCTTTTTCTGAAAGATCTGAAGTACGGGTTGGCAGATGATCTGCATTTGTAATAGGCTCTAATTTACTTATGTTTGGCAGGTAATACTGCTGGGTAGAACTACATCCTGTCAAAGCAAGTGCGAGAACCGCAGACAGATAAAACGCTTTGTTGATTTTCATATTTATACTTGTTTGTTTATACTTTATTTTTGTTTATTGGTGTTTATGACGTGGATATTGTTACATCTTCGCCGAAGGTTTAACATTACTTTAATACATCTTCCAGAGCCAGTATTTCTTTGAGGCGCACCCCTTTTTCGGTATGCTGTACCGTAATAACAGGATTGTGGGCATCATGCTCCAGAAACAACAGATAGTTGTGGTCAGCAGCCTGGTTCAGAAATTTTTCTTTTTCGCCTAATGTAAGCAATGGTCTTGTATCGTATCCCATCACATACGGCAACGGAAGATGTCCTGCGGTTGCCAGCAGGTCGGCACAAAAAACAATAGTTTGTCCTTTGTACTCTATGTGTGGTATCATTTGTTTTTCGGTATGCCCGTCTACAAAATAGATACCGAATCCCAATTCTGATTTCGTTTTAAAATCAGTTGAAGGATGTTCGATAAAATGCAATTGCCCTGCTTCCTGTATCGGAAGAATGTTTTCGGAAAGAAAAGATGCTTTTTCACGTGCATTGGGTTTGGTTGCCCATTCCCAGTGATTTTTATTAGACCAGTACCGGGCATTTTTAAAAGTAGGTTCATATCCGGTTCTGTCTTTATTCCAACTCACGGCTCCGCCTGAGTGGTCAAAATGAAGATGGGTAAGAAAAACATCTGTAATATCTTCAGGAGCAAATCCTTTTTCTTTTAAGGATCGGTTCAGGCTAAAATCGCCCCACAGGTTATAATACCCAAAAAACTTTTCTGACTGCTTGTTACCCATTCCCGTATCAATTAAAATAAGACGGTCACCGTCTTCGATAAGCAGACAACGGGCCGCAATATCAATCAGATTATTGGCATCAGCAGGGTTGGTTTTGTTCCAGAGTGTTTTGGGAACAACCCCAAACATGGCGCCTCCGTCCAGTTTAAAATTTCCGGCTTCTATGGCATGTAATTTCATCCTTTTTTATTTAAACAGTAAAAATACAATTTTTATAGAAATTATGCTGTTTTTCCTTTTTTTAATCCCTGTGTACCAGTTCAGGGTAATATTATCTTGAAAAAAACACCTTTTTTGCATAAGATAAAGAGTGAATATGACATTTATCAGCTGTTATATGTTTAAAATTCACAAAATTCGCATCTTATTCTTTTTATATGAAGCCACATCCAATTCATACTTTTCATATTCCCGTAATGGGACTTTCATATACTGTTGATACGCCTCTTCGTGTGGCGCATTACGGTATTTCATCTGTAGTTTCGATCACAGACGATGAATTACTGGAAAAAATGAGGGCCTTTTACAGTGCTCAATTTTCAGTACCTTATAAGGAAATCAAACAGAAGTTTAACGATTACAGAGCAAAAAGAATTACCAGTTATCTCAATTTTATGGATAAGCTGGTGCGCGATAAAGTGGATGCCTTTAAAAATGAGCTTTCGGGTAACAGAGAAGCTTTAGAGAAATATGTTACAACGCTGCCACACGCTTCTGAGTTTAAAAAGAAACTTGAATCTCTGCTGCACACAGGAGAGCATATTAAAGAAGCTGTAAAAACATATCTGGACAACTTCTTTTTACCCGGTGCTATTGATGTAAATGTGATGACAAAGGTAGACAAACCTCATTTTGATAAAGAAAACACTCCTCTGCCTGTTGCCTTTAACGATGCCCATGCGGCTGTACGTGGATTTGCACAAAGCAGCCTGAACTCTTCTCTGGTATTATCTGCCGGGATGAATCCCAAGCTGTATAGTTATCTGGAAACCTTCAGTGACTTTTTTCCGGATGCAACCGGACAATTGAAAAAGAAGATTGTTTTGAAAGTAAGTGATTTCAGATCTGCAATGATACAAGGTCATTTTCTTGCCAAAAAGGGTTTATGGGTTTCTGAATACCGCATTGAATCCGGACTGAACTGCGGAGGACATGCTTTTGCAACGGACGGTTTTTTATTGGGACCTATTTTACAGGAATTTAAAGATAAAAGACAACAACTTATAACCACTGCTCATGAATTGCTGATTAAGGCGCTTGAAATAAAAAAACTGCCGGTACCTCAGGATTTCTTACCCCTCAAAATTACAGCTCAGGGAGGCGTTGGCACTGCAGAAGAACATGCTTTTCTGCTCTCATACTATGAATTGGACTCCGTAGGATGGGGCTCTCCGTTTTTACTGGTACCCGAAGCAACTTCTGTAGATCAGGAGACGCGTACTTTGCTTAAAAAGGCCCATGAAGAGGATTTTTATCTGAGTGACATTTCTCCTTTGGGAGTACCGTTTAACTCGGTTAAAGGAGTCAGCAATGATTTCTGGAAAGAGAAGAGAATTGCCGAAAATAAAGCCGGCAGTTCCTGTCCGAAAAAACTTCTGGCGCTGGATACTACCTATGAGAGTTCCGGTCTGTGTACCGCTTCCAAAAAATATCAGGATATAAAATTAAAAGAATTAGAATCGCTCAGAGCGCAACTCACCGCAGCCGATTTTCAAAAAAGAAAGGATGCGGTTACGGTTAAGGCGTGTTTGTGTGTGGGATTGGCCAATGCGAGTTATCTGGAAAACAATATGCCTGTCAAAGGACAACAGCAGGGGGTGGTGATTTGTCCCGGACCCAATCTCGCTTATTTTGACAAGGAAGTTTCTCTGGCAGAAATGGTGCAGCACATCTATGGAGGTACGTCTGTAATGACACAGGAAAACCGCCCTCATTTTTTTATAAAAGAACTCGGAATGTACACAGAACATCTCCAAAATGAAATGGCTTCTTTTTCAGATAATGCTACCGCCACACAAATAAAAAAATGGAGTTCTTTTAGAGAACACCTACTCAACGGAATTGCGTATTATGAACAGTTGTTTTCTGAAGTTACTTTTTTTACCACCCAACGACTAACTATTTATACTGCCTTACAAGATTATAAAACTGTTTTGACAGGAATAAAATTCTCTTAAGCTGAAAATGAACATGCAGAGGCTCCGGAATTCGCTTTTCCGGAGCTTTTGTTGTAAGGGAAAAGTAATACGCTCTACAATTAATAACAGATGAGTTTCATTTGTTCAGGTTTTAGTAACTTTGCCCCATTAAAAATGTCAAATGGCTCTTAATTACCCTCTTAACGAAAAACTGAAAAAGCAAAAAGTAATCGATCTCCTTTTTACAGAAGGAAAAACCGTGACCAAATATCCGTTGCGGCTTGTATATGTTGCTTTGGAAGAAAGTGAAGAACCCTTACAAATAGGGGTTTCTGTTTCTAAGAGGTATTTTAAAAAAGCGGTTGACCGCAATTATTTTAAACGCGTATTGCGGGAATGTTACCGGCATCATAAGCATATTTTGCTGGAACAGTCTGATAAGCCTTATGCAATGATGTTTTTTTATCAGACAAAAGAGCGGTTAACCTATCAGGAGATTTTTGAAAAAACGGAAATCCTTTTTCAGAAATTCATTGATACCCTATCTGTTCCATCTGAAAAAACGAAATAATTTCGTTATTTTTAATAAAAAAAGGCATGAAAAAAGTTTCTATTCTCTTATTGCTGATGGTTCTGCTGAGTTGCGGAAATAATCATACAGAAACCGTTTCTGACGATTATCAGTCAACGCAGGCTGGTATGGCTGAAGCCGCACCACCAATGGCAGATAAAGCATCCGGTGGTGCCGAAAATACAACTACTGTTACCCAGGAAGCCGAAAAGAAAATCATCAAAACGGCTGATATCGTTTTTGAATCTAAAAATCTGGAAGATAGTACGGTTAAAATCAAAGAACTGGTTAAAAAACATAAAGGCTATATCACCACCGAAACGTCTGAAGGCAATGAGTATCAGCCTTCTCTTAGTTTTTTTATCCGTGTGCCATCCGAGTCTTTTGACCTTATGATTGCAGATCTCGGAAAGGAAACCGCTTATTTTGACCGTAAATCAATTGAACGCAAAGATGTTACAGAAGAATTTATTGATGTAGAAAGTCGTCTGAAAACAAAGAAAGAACTTGAAAGCCGGTATCTGGAAATTTTGCGTCAGGCAAAAAACATGAGCGATATCCTTGAGATTGAACAAAAACTCTCTTCTATCCGAGAAGAAGTCGAAGCCACAGAAGGACGATTGAAATATCTTCAGAATCAGGTAGCCATGAGCAGTATAACGCTGCATATCTATAAAAAAATGCCTTACAGTGCGTCTCAGAAAGAATCGTTCTTTTCTCAGCTGGGAACCGCATTCGTTAAAGGGTTTTATAATTTAACAGATTTCTTTATCGGCATTATATACATTTGGCCGTTTATTATTATAATTTCGCTCGTTTTTTATTTTTTCATAAAACGAATGAGAAAAAGAAAACAGCAAAAATAAAGGAGTATTATCTAAATTTCAGGATTTGAAATCTCAACAATCAAGCGGTCATTTCAGTACCGTAACTTTTGGATCTCTATTGGTAACCTTAGGTATCATCTATGGAGATATCGGTACATCACCTCTGTATGTGATGAAAGCCATTTTCGGGCATGTACCCATCAGCAGATCGCTGGTTATAGGAGCTGTTTCCTGTGTCTTCTGGACACTGACCATACAGACGACCATCAAATATGTATTTCTTACCCTGAAAGCGGATAATAACGGAGAAGGCGGAATTTTTTCGCTATATACGTTGGTGAAACGGCTCAGAAAAAGATGGTTGATTATTCCAGCTATTATTGGTGGTAGTGCTATGATTGCCGATGGTGTGATTACGCCGCCTATATCGATCTCATCGGCGATTGAAGGTCTTAAAATCTACCAGCCTGAAATACAAACGGTTCCTATTGTCATTGCGATCATCATCATTCTGTTTTTCTTTCAGAGTTATGGTACCAAACTGATCGGAAAGTTTTTTGGTCCTATTATGCTGCTTTGGTTTCTTATGCTGGGTGTTCTTGGATTTTTTCAAATCATCAGTCACATCAGCATTCTGGAAGCTTTAAATCCGGTACACGCTATTGAACTTCTGCAACTGCATCCGGATGGTTTCTTTGTATTGGGATTCGTGTTTTTATGTACTACCGGTGCAGAAGCTTTGTATAGTGATTTGGGACACTGTGGTATCAAAAACATTCGTATCAGCTGGATTTTTGTTAAATCGATGTTGGTTTTAAATTATTTCGGTCAGGGTGCTTATCTGATTACACAGGAAAACCAATCTCTTGAGTATGTCGCTGACGGTGTTGCCTCTGTAAAAAATCCTTTTTACCTCATCATGCCTGAATGGTTTTTACCTGTAGGTATCTGTATTGCAACTGCCGCTGCCATTATTGCTGCTCAGGCATTGATTACCGGTTCTTTTACCATGATTAATGAAGCTATGCGTCTGAATTTCTGGCCAAGAGTCCGTGTAAAATATCCTTCGATTATCAAAGGACAGCTTTATATACCTTCTATCAACTGGCTGTTGTGCATCGGTTGTATTCTGATCGTACTTCATTTTCAGGAATCGAGTAATATGGAAGCCGCATACGGTTTAGCCATTGTCATGTGTATGATTTCGACTACCATACTGCTCACCTATTTTATGATTTTGAAACGGTATAATAAAGTGTTGATCTTTTTATTTCTGACATTTTATATCGGGTTGGAAATCTGTTTTTTTATTGCCAATGTAGAAAAATTTCCACACGGAGGTTATGTTTCTATCATCATTGCCTCTTTACTCGCATTCGTTATGTGCAGTTGGTTTCTGGGCAAGAAGATCCGAAATAATTATACGGAATTTGTTAAAATCAGTGATTATTCAAAAGTCATCTGCGATCTGAGCAAGGATGAATCAATTGCCAAATATTCTACCAACCTTATTTATCTGACCAACTCCAGAATCAAAGAAGATATAGAGTCGAAAATCGTGTATTCGATTCTTCGTAAACGTCCTAAAAGAGCGGATATATATTGGCTTCTACATGTCAACGTACTGGATGCTCCTTATACAATGGAATATCAGGTAAAGAATATATCAGACAATATTATCCGGGTTGATTTTTATCTTGGATTCCGTGTCATTCCTAAAATCAGTCAATTGTTTTTAAAAGTTTTGGAAGATCTTACCGCTTCCGGAGAGATAGATACGCTGAGTACATATGAATCTCTGAGAAAAAACAATATTTTAGGCGATTTTAAATATGTGATTATTGAAAAGGCCATTACGTATGATAATGACCTGCCATGGTATGAAGCATTTATTCTGGATGTATATTCGTTTATCAAACGTTTGAGCTTATCAGAAGAAAAAGCATTTGGTCTGGATAACAGTTCGGTAAAGATTGAATATTATCCGATGATTTTACATCCTAAAAGTACGATTAATCTCAAGAGAAGACCTCAGAGTTAGTTTCTTTTCATTTTTACATGAGGAATATCATCTTCAAGGTATTCTTCAGAGACTGTGACAAATTCGTGTTTGCCATAAAATCGCTGTAGATGTGCCTGAGCAGAAATGGTGATGCTTATTGTTTTATAATGCGTTTCAATGGCTTTAATGGCCTCGTCTACAAGCAAATCGCCCAATGCGCGATTGCGGTATGCCGGAGCAACTATTACCCGGCCGATTGCTGCTGTATCATAAGCAATTCCTTTGTCAAAAAGCCGTGCATAAGCCGCTAAGGAACTTCCTTCATAAAGCAATACATGAAGTGCTTTCTGGTCTTTGGAATCGATGTCCTGATAAACGCAATTTTGCTCCACGATAAAGACTTCATTTCTCAAAGCCAGTATATCATATAGTTCGTTTAGAGATAACCCGTTAAATGCTTTTATTTTTACTTCCATCTATTCGTATAAATTTAAAGTTTTAGATATGGCTTCCAATTCAAATATAAGGTCGCGTTTGGGTTTATACGGATTGTTTACAAATCCGAAAAGAAATAAATAACGGTTGTAATAATCATCCCTTACCGCATAGCAAATAAACGGACCATACATGAAATCATTTACAACATTCCAGTCGCCTTTTATTTCATAAGTAGTAAAGTCCTGTAGCTTTGTTTTCTCAAATAAAGGTGTGATGCTGTCTTCAACAAACAGATAAGAGTGAGACCGGCTTCCTTTAATAAACCGATAACTCATAGAATCTATTGCCTGCAACAGGTTGTTATGTAGGGTATTTTTTGTGTTTTCTATAGCTGTAAGCGGCACTTCAAATAAGGCCAGATTACTGTTGCCTGAAGCAAGGTCTCTCTGCAGCCAGACAAAGTGTTCGTTACTGGATGAAAGGAGTTTAAACTGAGAGGGTACTTTTAAGGTACACGCAAAGTATTTTTTTATCTGTGGTATATCCTGTTCTTTATTTCTGGATATGGTATGCAGTTCTTCATTTAATTCCGATTTTTTAAATACCGAGATAATGGAATCTGCCTGTTGATGAAATAACTGAATAAGATCTTTACTACTCTTGGCACGTAAGAAGAAAAAATTCTGAGGGGTAGCATAAAAGCTTTTTTCCAGCCAGAATTCATAAGCCACATTATTGGAAAAAGAAATAACATTGCGGGCCAGCCGAGCTTTAGAATTGAATATTTTTGGACTGTACTGAACCAGATCAAATAAAGGTTCATCCTGCAGGTTGCCATATAACGGAACAGCCAGCCGCTGGCGAATACTATCGCCAACGGCTCCGTTCCATAAACTGTCTTCTATAACAAGTGTCAGTTCATTGCGTTTTCCTGTAGAATCTACAAGTTTTCCCGTTCTGATTTTATCTGATTTCTGACACGAGAACAATAACAATATCACTCCAACCCAAATGAATCTCACCTGATGATTATAATTAAATTAAGACTATCCGTATACTTTGTTCTAAAGTCTGTTTTAGCATCATTATTGGGGCCGGGTATCTCTAAGAATCTGAAACCAATACTTCTTTTAGTAGTAGTCTCCGACCTCTTTTTAGATTACTTTTAATTTCATTCCCGGACGCAAACTTTTTGCACTTTTAATATTGTTGATCTTCATAAGATCTGCCACTGAAATATTACCGTATTTTTTAGCAATACCATCGAGCGTATCTCCTTTTTTGACGGTATACATGACTGCTTTTGAAGCCGACTTGGCTTTTGAAGCTTCTGATGCCGATACTTTTTTAGCAGGAGTTGCAGAGGCAATGTATTTGGTATTTTCAGCGATTTTTAATTTTTTCCCTACGGCAATGGAATTCGTTTTTAATCCGTTGAGTTTTTTTAATTCTGCAACGGACAGATTATTTCTTGACGCAATCTGTCCTAAATTATCGCCTTTGCGTACGGTATAGTATTGAGATGATTTTACAGATCTTTGTACAATAGCCTCTTCTTCATAAGGCTCTTTGTACTCCTCAATAATCATTTTTGCTTTTTTATACTCCTTCTCATAATTCAGATACGCATAGATCTTTTTTTCATTAGAAGTAAATCTTCCGATTTTGTCTATAGGTAAACGAAGAGAATGCATTTTGCCATCATAAAAAGGAATCATGTCCAGCTTATATTTCGGATTCAAGAGCTTAATTTCATCTACAGGAATATCGATAAGATTTGAGATTTCATCAAAAGTGATAGCTTGTTTTAAATGTACAGTATCCGTTTTTACATAAGGTATGCTGGCTCTTTTAGGTACAATTCCATGTTCTTTATGATATTCATAGATGTACATAGTTGCAATAAAGGCTGGTACATATCCCTGTGTTTCTTTCGGAAGATTTTTTCGTATTTGCCAGTAATCGGTTTTTCCTCCTGATCGGCGGATGGCTTTGGAAACGGTTCCCGGACCTGAATTATACGATGCCAATACAAGCTGCCAGTCTCCGAAAACATTATAGAGATCCGCAAGATATTTTGCAGCTGCTTCTGATGAAAGAATCGGATCAGAACGCTCATCTATATGTGAATTTACGTCTAACCCATATTGTTTTCCGGTCGGATACATAAACTGCCATAAACCTGTAGCCCCTACTCTTGAGCGTGCTTTGGCATTTAAAGCAGATTCTACAATGGCCAGGTATTTAATTTCAAGAGGAACATTGTTTTTTGCTAAATGCTCTTCAAATAAAGGAAAATAATATTCTGATAACGCCATCAGCCGTTCGTATGATTTTGAACGGTTTTTGAGAAAACTCTTGATGACTCTCTCAATGGTTTCGTTATACTCAATATGGAAAAGCGATTTTTGATCTAATTTTCTCAATCGTTCTTTTAAAACGTCTGTAGGCAAATCATACGCTACATCTTCATCTAAATACACACGGTCAACATCATTTTCCATAGCGGAAAACAGATCTTCACTCATCAATTCATTAATCCATTTTTTGTCGATGTTTCCGACGGCTTTGTGGTTTACAAATGTCTTCTTGATAGAATCAAGATACATCTGAGGCGTTTTTAATTCTGATTGAACTGTTTTGGTTTCAATGGCATTGGTTTGCGAGAAACCGGCAATGGAAAACAACCCAAAAAGAAAAGTGATAAGTCTTTTATTCATTTCTTATGTACTTTCTCTGTTGGTTTTACTTTTTTTACTTATCGGATAAGTAAGTTTACTTTAAAATTGCTGCGATACCCGGCAGGGTTTGTCCTTCTAACATCTCTAACATGGCACCTCCACCAGTAGATACATAACTCATTTGAGATTCCAAACCAAACTGTTTTACAGCGGCTACTGAATCTCCTCCTCCAACCAGCGAAAAAGTTCCGTTGCTTGTTGCTTCTGCTATATAATTACCTAAAGTAACTGTTCCTTTTGAAAATTTTTCCATTTCAAAAACACCTAAAGGCCCGTTCCATAAAATGATTTTTGATTCGGCAATTACGGGTTTTAGAAGTTCCAGTGTTTTAGGACCTACATCTAATCCCTGCCATCTGTCCGGAATATGATTTACATCCACAACTTCTGTATTGGCATCATTTGAAAAAGCATCTGCTGCTACTACATCTACAGGTAAATGAATGGTTACATTTTTTTGCTTGGCTTTTTCCATGATTTCTAAAGCCAATTCCAGTTTGTCGTCTTCACATAAAGAATTTCCGATTTTTCCACCCAATGCTTTGATAAAAGTAAAAGTCATTCCTCCTCCAATAATCATGTGGTCAATCTTATCCAGTATGTTTTCTATGATGGTAATTTTTGAAGATACTTTTGAACCGCCTAAAACTGCTGTAACAGGCTTTTCGTTGCTGTTGAGTACTTTGTCGATGCTTTCTATCTCTTTGGCTAACAGATAACCAAAACATTTGTTCTGAGGAAAAAACTCCGCGATTATTGCGGTAGAAGCATGTGCTCTGTGAGCCGTACCAAATGCGTCATTTACGTAGATATCACCCAAATCAGCCAGTTTTTTGGCAAAGGTTTTATCTCCTTTTTCTTCTTCTGAATAAAAACGCAAATTTTCTAAAAGAATAACCGTTCCAGGTTGTGCTTCAGAAATCAGGTTTTCTACTTTTTCACCGATACAGTCATCTACAAAAGTAACCGGAACACCGAGAACTTCTGCTGTTTTTGAAACAATGTGCTGTAGGGAATATTTTTCTTCTTTGCCTTTAGGTCTTCCTAAATGCGACATTAAAATAGCGATTCCGCTATCTTTGATAATTTTTTCAATTGTTGGTTTTGCTGCAACAATACGGTTGTCATCGGTAACCTTAAAATTTTCATCTAAAGGAACATTGAAATCAACACGAATAAGCGCCTTTTTGTCCTTGAAATTGAAATCATTAATTGTTTTCATTAATGGATATTTATGATTTGTGGTGTTGTATAATCTACAAATATAAATAAATAATTTTCTATAATGCGACTGCTTCAGGTGTTAATAAAAAACTAAAATACTCATTATCAAATTTTAGCAAAAAAAACTCTTTCTCCACGTAGAGAAAAGAGTTTCCAAATTAAGCAAATTAAACTATTTTTCAGGACATCATTTAGAAGACTCATCAATGTGAATCTCACCTGAAACAGCCTTGTCTTTTTACGATCAGTACGCTGCCGTAAATTGTTTTCGGATGAACTTTGGTTCTTCCAATTCATCTACAATGGCTACAGCAACATCTTCTACTGAAAGAATGCTTCTGTTATTTTCATCATATACGGGATGGCTCAGACCTGTACGATAGCTTCCTTTTCGTACACCTGCTGTACCGGGATGCATTTCTATAGCCGGACTGAAAAAGGTCCAGTTTACGGAATTATTTTCCTTGAGAAGGTTAAAATAATCTCTAACCGCCAAAGCACCCGGTTTTATTTGTTCTGGAAAATCCGGTGCATCTACCAGTTGACGGTTTTCCTGATCAAACAGAGTACCGGCTCCGCCAATTACAATAAATCTTTTAACACCGTCAAGTACTACTGCTTTTTCTATGGCTTGGGCTCCCTGTAGATAATCATGGTACAGATTCGGATTTTCCCATCCTGCATTATACGCGCTAACTACGGCATCTGCTGCATTAATGGCATTAACGAGTTTGTCTGTCTTCAATACATCAATGGCTTCATATTCTACGTGTTCTTTACCTGATACTTTAGACAAATCTCTGACAATTCCCTTTACAGAATGTCCTCTGTCAACGAGTTCGTCAACGATTTTTGAGCCTACAAAACCGGAAGCTCCAATTACTACAACTCTCATTTTATTATTTTTTTAATTAATTCTCTCCATGGTTCTTATAAAGATACGTCACTCAGACTACTTATGCAACCGAAAAATAAAATTAATCGGTTTCTTCTAAAATGAAAATTTCTTCAACTGGCTTCCCAAAATACCGGGCGATTTTTAATGCCAGTACGGTAGATGGAACGTATTTGTTTTTTTCCATTGCATTGATGGTCTGTCTGCTTACTGAAATGATATGAGCCAGATCTTCCTGAGTGATATCCTTTACTGCTCTTTCTATTTTTATGGTATTTTTCATAGCGCTCTAATTTTTGTTTTTATACAGTAAATAATGAAACCTACAAATAAACAAAATGAGTATGGTAAACATGTGATAAACCATTACAAATAAAAATTCCATTCCATGAATAAAAAAGAATAATAAAAACAGTAAAATGTAATTGATCATAAATGACCATTGAAAAGATTGTAATCTAAGTCTTGCTATAAATTCATCTTCGACCTTTTCTCTTGAAAAAACAATTAATAAGCCACCTAATATAAACAATAGCCCAAACAATGTTTCCGTAATGCTTGTATTAATCAAACCAAAATATACAGTTTCTCTTCCTCTGCTCCCATTTCCAAAAAAATCACTCCCAGCAATAGTAAAAACATCCATTTGCAATACAGGAAGTCCATCCGGATGTAATAAAGAGAAATAGACCCATAGCAGCGCACTGCCCAAAAACAACAACCAACCCACTGGTTTGAATTTGTTTGATAATAAAAATTTTGTTTCCATTTTTTATGATTTTAAAAATTATGATACGAATGTAAAACAAATATTCCAATATGTAAAATATATCTTACTTTTTATATGTTGTTTTTTACAATATGTATGCTTTATCATACTTTTAATAGCCGTTATATAAAGATTTAATCTATAATATATCTCTATATTTTACTCATTATATCTTTTTTAGGAAAGAAGTCCCTGAG
>Ga0308157_10002701_pt1 | contig 27941 bp, 24 predicted proteins | sample PhyBR1_FD_201035 | JGI IMG/M metagenome (GOLD analysis project Ga0308157, IMG submission 201035) | Phyllosphere microbial communities from UC Gill Tract Community Farm, Albany, California, United States - DLSLB.R1 | ecosystem: Host-associated > Plants > Phyllosphere > Unclassified | place: USA...
GGGTTCCAGGTACAGATCACGCCTCTATTGCAACTGAAGCAAAAGTGGTAGCGAAATTAAAAGCAGAAGGAATCAATAAAAACGATTTGACCCGCGAAGAATTCCTAAAACATGCTTGGGAATGGACAGATAAATACGGTGGAACAATCTTAGAACAACTTAAGAAATTAGGAGCTTCTTGCGATTGGGAACGTACTAAATTTACAATGGATCCAGATATGTCTGCATCTGTAATTAAATCGTTTGTAGATTTATACAACAAAGGTTTAATCTACAGAGGATACCGTATGGTTAACTGGGATCCAGAAGCAAAAACTACTCTTTCTGACGAAGAAGTAATTTATGAAGAACAACAAGGAAAATTATTTTTCTTAAAATATAAAATTGAAGGCTCAGAAGATTTCTTGACGATTGCGACAACACGTCCTGAGACTATCTTCGGAGATACTGCCATCTGTATCAATCCTAACGATGAGCGTTTTACACATTTAAAAGGTAAAAAAGCAATCGTTCCAATCTGCGGAAGAGTAATTCCAATTATTGAAGACGAATATGTTGATGTTGAATTCGGAACAGGATGTTTGAAAGTAACGCCTGCTCACGATATGAACGATAAAACTCTTGGTGAAAAACACAATCTTGAAATCGTTGATATTTTTAATGAAGATGCAACTTTAAATAGCTTCGGATTACATTATCAAGGAAAAGACCGTTTTGTGGTTCGTACTGAGATTGCAAAAGAATTAGAAGAAATTGGCGCTTTAGCAAAAACAGAAACACACTTAAATAAAGTAGGAACTTCTGAAAGAACCAAAGCCGTAATCGAACCAAGATTATCTGACCAATGGTTCTTGAAAATGGAAGAATTAGTAAAACCAGCAATTAAGTCAGTTCTAGAAACAGGAGATATTAAATTACATCCAAAACGTTTCGAGAACACCTATGCGCATTGGTTGAACAATATTCGTGATTGGAATATTTCTCGTCAATTATGGTGGGGACAACAAATTCCAGCATACTATTATGGAGACGGAAAAGAAGATTTCGTAGTTGCAGAAAACATTGAAGATGCGTTGAAATTAGCACAAGCCAAAACCAACAACCAACAACTAACAGCCGACAACTTAAAACAAGATGTTGATGCATTAGATACTTGGTTTTCTTCTTGGTTGTGGCCAATGTCTGTTTTCGGTGGAATCATGGATCCGGAAAGTCCAGATTTTAAGTACTATTATCCAACAAATGACTTGGTTACAGGTCCGGATATTTTATTTTTCTGGGTTGCGAGAATGATCATTGCAGGTTATGAATATGCGGGAGAAAAACCATTTACAAATGTATATTTAACTGGTTTAGTTCGTGATAAACAACGTCGTAAAATGTCTAAATCATTAGGAAATTCTCCTGACCCTTTAGACTTGATCGATAAATTCAGTGCAGACGGAGTTCGTGTAGGATTGCTTTTAAGCGCTTCTGCAGGAAATGATATTATGTTTGATGAGGAATTGTGCAGTCAAGGAAAAGCGTTTTCAAACAAGATTTGGAATGCTTTCAAATTGATTAAAGGATGGGAAGTTTCAGAAACTATCGCTCAGCCAGAATCATCAAAAGTGGCTATTGAATGGTATGAAGCGAAATTACAGCAGACTTTAGTTGATATTGAAGATAATTTCGAGAAATACAGAATTTCAGATTCTCTTATGGCCATTTATAAATTGGTTTGGGATGATTTCTGTTCTTGGTTCTTAGAAATGATCAAACCAGCATACCAACAGCCAATTGACAGCGTAACTTTCGCGAAAGCGATCGAAATGTTAGAAAGCAACTTGAAGTTATTGCATCCATTCATGCCTTTCTTGACAGAGGAAATTTGGCAGTTAATTGCAGAAAGAACTCCAGAAGAAGCTTTAATTGTTTCGACTTGGCCAGAATTAAAACCATTTGATGCTAAATTGATTACTGATTTTGAAAATTCTATTGAAGTAATTTCGGGAATTAGAACGATTCGTAAGGACAAAAATATTCCGTTTAAAGATGCAATCGAATTAAAAGGAATCAACAGCGAAAATGTTTCTACTTATTTTGATTCAATCATAACGAAATTAGGAAACGTTTCTGCTTTCGAATATGTTTCAGAAAAAGTAGATGGAGCATTGTCTTTCCGTGTAAAATCAAATGAATATTTCATTCCGATTACAGGAAACATCGATGTTGAAGCAGAAATTGCAAAATTGACAGAAGAATTGAATTATACTAAAGGATTTTTGAAATCTGTTGAAGCAAAACTTTCAAACGAGAAATTCGTAAACGGAGCTCCAGAGAAAGTTCTTAATCTAGAGAAACAAAAACAAGCAGATGCTTTAGCAAAAATTGCTACAATTGAGCAGAGTTTAGCTGGTTTGAAATAAGAATCAGAGTTTCTTTAAAATATAAAAGCTGTCCAAAATGGACAGCTTTTTTTGTTTTGTCATTCCGAGGAACGAGGAATCACACTAGTGGATCGACAAAGATTGGCGACTTTCTATGTGGAATTTCTAGTGTGATTCCTCGTTCCTCGGAATGACAAAAATGTGTTATTTTTTCTTCTTCTTCAAAACCAAAAACAAAGGATAAGAGACAACAGCAATTCCAACAATAATAAGAAAACTAATAGGATCACTGTAAATAAATCCCGCAAGTAAGGCGATCGAAAATATAATAGCGAGTATAGTCGTCCAAGGATACCAGAAGGAACGATAAGGTCTTGGTAAATCCGGTTCAGAAGTTCGTAATTTTAAAAGCGAATAATAAGCCAGTCCCCAAACAATTATCGAGATAAAAGCAGCGAAAGAAAATAGGACTTCAAAAGAACCTATACAGATTAAAAACAAACTGAAAAGTGAGGAAACCAATAGCGCTACAATTGGAGTTCCACCTTTATTTACAGTTGTTCCTTTTTCGATAAAGAAACCGTCGCGGCTTAATCCGTAAAGTATTCTTGGCGGAATCATCATAAAAGCATTCAAAATACTAATTAAAGAAAATATTGAAATAACAGTTACGATTTTAGCACCATTTTCTCCGAAAAGAATTTTGGCAACATCGGCAGCAGCCAGATTAGATTTAGCTAATGTCTCTATGGGCAGAACATGAAAAAATGCTGCGTTTACCAAAATATAAATGGCTACAACTAGTAAAACGCCGCTGTATAAAGATTTCGGAATATTTTTGCTTGGATTTTCATTTTCTTCAGCAAAAAAACAAACGCCGTTCCAACCATTATAAGTTCCAATAATAAGCTGTAATGATTTGAAGAATCCAAAAATAAGTCCGATTTGAAAAATAGAACTATTCGTTTTTATCACTGGAACTTCAACTCCAGAATACATAAAACAAGCCACAACCAAAGCCACAAAGCAAATGACTTTTAAGAAGCTGGTAATCTGCTGAATTACACTTCCATTTTTTACGCCGCTTAAATGCAACAGGACAAATGCAACTAATAAAGAAACCGATAATACGGTTGAATACTGCGCTAATTGCGGAAATAAAATAATAGTATATTCGCTAATTACGATGCAATAAAAAGCAGGAGGGATGGCATTTACAATATAATCGTACCATCCAGAAAGAAAGCCGGCATAATCGCCCAAAGCTCTTTTAATATAATTGTACGATCCACCAGCTTTTGGCAGCATTGTAGCCAATTCTGAATATGAATTTGCTCCTAATAAGACATACAAACCGCCAAAAAGCCAAGAAGCAAGAATAAGCCAGTAATTATTAAGCATTTCTGCAATGGTTCCCGGTGTGCGTAAAATGCCGACGCCGATTGTTCCTCCAATTAAAACGGCAACATTAAAACTAAAGCCTAAAGTTTTTTGTAATTGGTTTTTTGGGGAATCTGACATTTTAGATTTGTTTTTAAAGGATAGTATTTGCAGGCAAAAATAGTGTTAATTGAATTATAATTGGAGTTAAAATATGAATCCCAAGATTTTTCTATTTCTAGAGAAACAGAAAATCTTGGGATAAATCAAAAAAAAACATCTAATTCAATATTTTAGAACTTGTATCGCAGACTTGTTAAAACTTGACGAGGAGCGATTGGGTTCACACTGTAGTTCTCGTGAACCGTATAGTTTAATTCGTTTGTAATGTTTGATAATTTGCAAAGAATTGAGATTTTTCTCCAAGTATATCCAACCGATGCATCAATTGTAACATAACCATCAATAGGAATTTCTCTGTGGTATATTCCGTCAGGATATTTAGTCGTATCAGTGTTGTATTGATCATTCCATCCACCTAAACGGTCACCGATGTAATTTCCTATCGCTCCTAAAGATACCCCTTTAAAGAAGCCTTCTGGCACTAAGTAATAAAAGCTAAGATTTGCCGTATTAGCAGGAGTTCTAACCAAACGATCACCTTCTATAAAACTTCCATTTAAACCAGATGTTTTAGTGTATCTCATATCGTTGTAGCTGTAACCAGCGATAATGCTTAAGCCTTCAATAGGTTTTGCGGTAACATCAATCTCGACACCTTTACTTTTAGTTTCGCCACTTAAAACTTTTACGTTTGTGTCTGTGTTTAAACTTCCATCAGCTTTAAATTCTGCAGTTTGAGCTAAATTGCTGTTTGTGATTTGATAAACCGTAACATTTGTACTTAATAATCCTTGTAGGAAATCGGTTTTGATTCCCGCTTCGTATTGATCAATAATAGAAGGTTCGATTGGTTTTAAATCTGCTGTAGTTCCTGTGTTTGGAGTAAACGAAGTAGAGTAGCTACCAAAGATAGAAACCTCTTTTCTTGGCTGGTATATTAATCCAAATTTTGGAGAAAATGCATTGTCTAATTTTTTAGCGCCAACTGTTGGAACAGCATTTTCAGGTTTAACAGTTTGTTTTCCGCCAGCATAAGTTTCTTTGTAAGTTGTAACTTCGGCTTCTTGCCATGACCAGCGCACACCTGCTAATACTTTAAACTTCTCTGTAATCGAAATTAAATCCTGAAAATAGACGCCAAAACGATTCGTTTCTGTTTTTGCAATTTGAGTGGCTCTTGCGTCTGGAATATCATTTCTTTGTGTTGACGGATCAAAATTGAAAAGATTGATAGTGTCATAATTTGCAGGATTAAATGCAAAAGTATATGCTGTTGCAAATGAGTTTTCCCAGTCTGCACCTGTAAAGATCTGATGTTTTACAGATCCTGTATTGAAGTTTCCTTGAAGACTTAATTGATCTCCTAAGATTTGTTCTGAGTTGTCGTTTTGAACCAATGGTCTTGTCCAGTCTCCATTATCTTTTACAGATGATAATTGTGCTGTAGATTTTGAAGCTCTGTCATAATTCTGGAAAGAAGAATTAAAATTTAATTTCCAGTTTTTGTTGAAATCATGATTTAATAATACAGAAGCACTAGAAGATTTGGTTGTACCATTAGACCAAAGCGATCCATAAAAAGTATTGCGAGGTAAATCAAGAATTTGTGTTCTAATAATTCCTGTTCCAAAATCAGGCGTCCAATCTGCACTTAAATAATCTCCCTGTATTGTAATTTGTGTTTTAGGATTAATTACAAAAAGCAAAGATGGATTAATGTACAAACGTTCGTTTTTTACAACATCTCTAAAGCTTTCTGAATTCTCGTAAGAACCATTAATTCTAAATGCGATTGATTTAGTTAAACTTCCGTAGAAATCAAATGCTGGCTTATAATAAGAGTAGCTTCCAAATTGCATTGAAACTTCTCCGCCACTTTTAAATTGAGGTGTTTTTGTTACTAAATTAAGAATTCCTCCTGGTGCTACGTTTCCAAATAGTAAAGCTGAACCCCCTTTTAAGAATTCTACTTTATCTAAACCAGAAACGTCTGGAATTGATCCTGCATTATAACGGAATCCGTTTTTGAACATATTATTGGCAGACATGTCATAACCTCTAGAAAAGAAAGATTCCTGAGCACCACCACGAGCAGAACCAACATAAACACCATTAGCGTTTTTAAGAACTTCGCTTAGTCTAATTGCTTGCTGCTGTTCGATAATTTCAGAACCAATAACTTGTATCGATTGCGGATTATCCATTGGTTTTAATCCAGAGCGAACTGCTGTTACTGGTTTTGGTTCTTTGGTTTTAGTAACCACTACTTCATTTAAAATTTCCCCTTTTTTATTCTTAACGGTATCGTTTACTGAAGAAGTAGATTCGGTGCTTGAATAATCTTGCGCATAAGAGGCAAAACTCAATAATCCTAATGCAAATAGTAAATTATATTTCATGGTATTTATTTAGATTCAATAAAAATTATCGAGTGCAAATATAAATAGACATATTCTTTAACATGAAATTATGAAGTTGATTTCTTACTTAAACCTTTCTTAGTCTTTTCTTAAGATTTGCTTAAGAATTTTCTAATGTTATTTTAATTTTGTATTTAAACGAATTAAAATCCATTATAGGATATTCTACAAAGGCATTTCTGCAAAAAAAAACAGGGCTGACTCATTTTTGAGTCAGCCCTGTTTAAATTGAAATTAAAACCTAAGAATGAGATTTTTCTACAATTACTTTACAGCAATTTGGTAAGTTGCCATTTTCCAGATTTCATCGTATTTTTTTCCGTTGTGTTCCCCAGCCGATTTATCTGTGTGCGCATATTCTACCATATAGTTTCCAGACCAGATTGGTGTAAAAGAAAATTCTCCTTTATCGTTTGTCCATAACTCTTTCTCCCATCCGTTTGGAGCGATTACTTTAATTTTTGTTTCTTTTGCGATAGCGCCATCATAAGAAGCTACTCCAGTGATTTTAGTATCTTTTTTTGCAACATCTGCTTGTTCTGAGAAAACAGCAATTTTATTCGTGTTAGAAGCAATATTGTTTCCTGCAACTTTATTTCCAACGACAACATTTGCACTAGAGTTGTAATCTAATTTCATAGTACCGTAAACATCTTTTACAGTGTGGTGCATTACAATAGTATAAACTCCATCTTCGTCTGGCGTAAAGAAAGCTTGGTATTTATTATCTAGAGCTTTAGAAGTTAACTTAATTTCTTTTTTTGATGGAGAAATTACGACTAAAGAAAAATCCTTTAAATCAGAAAACCATTTATCGGCTTTTGTAATATCATTATCAGAGAATTCTCCAAAATAAACAGAAATTTCCTGAGCTTTTCCTTTTGTTCCTGTTGCTTTGGTTTCAATCCAAAGGGCATGGGCAAAAAGCTGAGGTGCAGCAAAAAGCATTAGAAATAAAAAGCTTAGTGTTTTTAAAGTATTTGATTTCATAAGATCAAGTTTAAATTATTAGAATGATATTTTTTACAAACATAAGTCTTATTTAGAATAATTAAAAATAAAACATAAAAAAACCTCGAAATTCATTTCATATTGAATGTATTTCGAGGTAGTGGAAAATATTTCACTAAGAAAACTAAAGTCTTACTGTTAGGTTTACTAAGAAGTTCGCTGGAGTTTGAGCCATTCCATAAGAGTCCCAATATTTTGTGTTTGTTAGGTTATTGAATTTAACGCCAAGTCTCCAAACGGGTCTGTCATAAAATACTGTTGCGCTATAAATCGAATAAGAAGGAGCATAAAAGCTTTCATCTTCAAATTTATATTGTTTATCAACGTAGTTTCCTCCAAAACCAAAGCCTAAATTTTTTAATGTGTTTTGAAATTTATAGGAAAGCCAAAAATTCAGCACATTTTCTGGTGCACCACTAGCCTTGTTGCCTTCAATGGAAGCGTCAGACGATTTAACGATACGATTGTCATTATAAGCGTAACCAGCTGTCAAGTTTAAACCGTTTATAGGGTTGGCAATAAATTCAAAATCAATTCCTTTACTTACTTGTTTTCCATCCTGAATATTATATCCATCGGGATTTGTTCTTGTGGCATTATCAATTGTAATATTGTAGTAGCTCAATGTAGTACTCAATTTTTTATTAAAAGTTTCCACTTTTACACCACCTTCATATTGATTCGCATAAATTGGTTTTAAGATTAATATTGATCCATCTGGCTGATTTACTGGACCTGAATTTTGAAAACCATTCATATAATTTCCGAATAAAGAAACCTGATCTTTAACTACTTCATAAACCAAACCTAATTTTGGAGACAAAGCAGTTTGGTTGTAACCCTCTGTATCTTCTAATTTTTTCTGAACAAAGTTATCCAGACGAAGACTTAACATTACAGACAAGCGATCTGTAAAACTAACTACATCTGAAGCGTAGACACTGAAAGTCTGCTCATTTGGGACGCCAAATTGCATTTCTTTCAATTTTGGATCAACGTCGCTTTTTCGAATTGGTTCAAAATTTGTCGTCACATCAATTACATCTAATACTTGTGTGGTAGCATATTTAAATGTTCCTTTTGTAAATCTATAATTAATACCTGTTAAGAATTTATGTTTGATGCTTCCTGTAGAAAATTCACCATTAATGTTTTCCTGAAAATTGGTAAAATTATTATGAATTGGTCCAAAACGCGATACCATTCTTTCAACTTCTGTCGGCGATTTCCATACAGTGTAGTATTGATAACTATGATCGACACGTTCATCTACTAATGAGAATAGTGTTGTAGATTTCCAGTTATCAGAGATTTTATATTCTGCCTGAGCAAATATTTTAGGAGAAGTCGTTTTAGCATCAAGATCATCTGCAAATAAACTGGTTCTGTAGTCTATTTTTAGATCTGTTGGGTTGGTGAGTCCTGCCGCATAAGAACGTCCGTAAGTAGGGCGTGTGTTATTGGTGTTGAAAATCTCTGTGTCTAAACTCAGCGTTAATCTGTCGGTTGCTTTATAAATAATGCTCGGTGCAAATAAGACTGTTTTATTAAAACCATAATTCAAGAAACTATTTTCTGTGTTTGCCGAGGCGTTCATTCTAAACAAAACTTTTTTGTTTGGAGTCAAAGGCATATTAAAATCTACCGCAACACGCTGCAGTCCAAAGCTTCCTCCTGTATAAGATATCTCTGTTTTGCTAGTTTCGAAAGGCTTTTTGGTAACCAAGTTTACAACTCCTCCAAATGAGGAAACAGAAGAGCCAAACAAGGTTCCAGAAGGGCCTTTTAGCACCTCAATTCGTTCGGCATTATCAATTGAGATTGAGCTTCGTCCAGAAAGGGTTTCCATCCCATTTCGTGCGTTTACACCCGTGCTGAATCCTCTAAAACTAATTTCAAGTCCTCCAGAAGGATATATTTTTGAGATTGCACCAGTAGCATTTTGAACCGCGCTTCTGATATCTACTGCAATTTGCTCTTGTAATAGTTCTTTGTGAATAACATTATAAACCTGAGGATTTTCGAGGTTCTTTAACGGCATTCTGGCAACATAATCGGTCTTTTTGGATAGGTTGCTTTTCTTGCCATTTACGACAACTTCATTCAATTGCTTATTAGAAACTTTAAGCTGTAAATTAATTGTTGAGGTTTCATTTTCTGTAACTATAACTTCAGTTTCTGCGGTTTCGTAACCTGCCAAAGATACTTGAAGTGTATAAGAATTGGCTCTTACTTTATTAAAATCAAAACTTCCGTCATCGTTAGAAACAGTACCGTATTTACTGTTTTTAAGAATAATATTTACACCAGCAGCTGCATCGCCGTCTGAAGTAGTTATGGTTCCTTTAATTTTTCCGTGATTTTGCTGTGCAAAAACCGATAAGAACGAAAATAAAAAACTGATTGAAAATAGAAAACGTGAAGTCTTCAAACTGAGGTAATTCATTGCTATTTATTAATTGGTTTGTAAATAATATTTATTTAGAATAAATAAAAACAATGCAAATGTAAAAATTAAAATAACTTTAACAATTTTATTTTTTGTCATTTAGTATTGAAATTGTTAAATGTTGATTTTAGACCGATTAATCAAAATTCTTATCAGAAGTTGTAGTGCGATAAACTTTAAAAAACCTTAATTTTGCGGTCTGAAAAATGACTTCATGATTTTACCATTCTTTAAAAAGATTCAAAATACGCCTCGAGGATATCGTATTGCCAATACTGTTTTTTTCTTTCTTTCGGGTTTTGGTTATTCTTCTTGGGTTTCGAGAATTCCACATATACAAGCACAATTAAAGTTGTCTGAAGCCGAATTTGGAGCAGTTTTATTCGCTTTTCCAATCGGTTTAATGCTAACAATGCCTTTTACGGGAAAGCTGTTAAATAAATATAGTAGCCGTTATATTATGCTTCTCGGTGCAGTTATGTTCAATGTAGCGCTGTCTTTGCCTGGTTTGGCGGCATTTGTTTGGCAATTGGTTATTATACTTTTATTCTTCGGAGCTTCTCGTAATATTTTCAATTTATCGATAAATGCACAGTCTCTGGAAGTTCAGAAATTGTATCCAAAATCTATTATAACACGTTTTCATGCCGTTTGGAGTATTGCCGTTTTTTCGGGAGCTGGATTAGGCTATGTAATGGTGACCCAGAAAATTGCGCCTTCGCATCATTTATTGGGAGTAAGTATTTTTATGCTGGCACTGACGGCTTGCTTTTATCCGATGAGTATTCATAATGAACCTGTTCCGGTTAAGAAAAAGTTTTTCTCAATGCCTGAAAAAAATCTGATAAAATTTGCTATGATCTGTTTCGTATCAATGGCTTGCGAAAATACAATGTACGACTGGAGCGGAATTTATTTTGAGAATATATTGAAAGCTTCGCCAAAATTAACCAGCGCTGCGTTTGTATTTTTTGCATCGGCAGTAACTTTAGGACGTATTTTTGGTGATTATGGTGTGATGAAATTTGGAACTAAAAAAATCCTGCTTTATAGCGGTATCTTAATAACAGTTGGTTTTGGTATTTGTTTTGTCCTGCCATATGCATACCCAACTATTTTTGGTTATGTTTTAATCGGATTTGGGGTTTCTTGTGTTGTTCCGTTGGTATTTAGTATCGCCGGAAGATCATCTAAACTAAGCAGTGGTTCTGCTTTGACTTCAATATCAACAATTGGTTATCTTGGCTTTTTATTGGTGCCGCCAATGGTTGGTTTTATCTCTGAGTATTTAAGCATGAAATGGGCTTTCCTTATTATGGCACTTTTAGGAATTCTGATGATTTTTATGGTGAATAAGATCGGGGAGAATGAGTAGTTTTTTTTAAGGTGCTGAGGTTCTGAGATGCTGAGGTCCTAAGGTCCTAAGGTTTTCTAAATAAAGCTCAAAATATTAAGAAAATCCAGAGAAAGGACTATTGTAAAGGATTTTAATTCATTGAAAAAAAAGAACGATACTTTTTTAGTTTATTTCATTTAAATAATCTTTCCATTTTTGCTTATCAATAATGTATGAATATTGATAGCTCTTTTCACAAATTCTAACTTTATTTTTGAATTCAAGAGTATCAACATAAAAGAAATCTATTTCCTCTTTGTAATCAAAAAAATGAATGGAATAGGAACTTTTTGGGCAACAGCAATAACCTGTTTTTTCTGCATTTTCGAAAATGGCTTCAAAATTCTTAATCTGTTGTTTTGTATAAGTTTTATATTCTTTTATTGGGGCATAAAATTCTACTTCTACAGTTTTATTTGTTACTGTTGAATCATATGATTTTATAATGATTTGAGTGCTATTTGTTACAGTTGAATTAAATGAAAAATTATCCCAAATAGTATCAATATAATTTTGAGTTTTTTCGTTACAGCTTATTATTAAAGTTGAAAACAGAATTAATAAGAAAAGCTTTTTCATTAAAGTTATAATTGTATTGTTTTCTAAAAAGGATAAAACTTTCTTATTAAAGTTCACATATTTTAGATCCTTTTGATTCTATTTCCTTTTTTAATTCTAAAGGCAATTGTATTTTATTTCTGCACAAATCCTTCATTTCATATTGCTGAGTTTCTTTATTAAAAAGTACTGCCTGAAACGAAAAGTAATCTGAATTATAGTACCATATATCAACATTTTTATCAACATATAAAACCCAGTAGTGATAAGCGCTAAAAGTTTGGTTTAAGCTTTGTTGAAATAGTATTTTATTTTTGCTGTTTCTTATGGCAAATATTTTCGATCCATCCTTTAATTCTTTAATCAAAATATTTCGATCTTTTCCAGGAATAGTATAGATTCCGGCTTCATACAAAAATCCTGATTTAATGCTTTTATAATTTAATTGATAATTATTACAAGACATTAAAAGAAGAATTAAAATAATATTAATCATTATTCTAATTCTTCTTTTAGTCATTTTATTTTTTACAAAAAACATTTAATTACTTCTTCGTCATAACAAACTTCTCAGAACTCGGTTTTCCATTCATGTTTCCAGAAATTTCAGCAGTTAATGTATTATTGGCCCCTTTTGTATAAGTGATTTTTTGAGGATAATCGTGTTTTGGATTCTCGAAAACCAAGTGCTGATCTGTTTCTGAAGTAGAAGGGAAGAAGACTGGTTTATCATCGTTTTGACCTTTTACAGTTGCTTTATAAGTAAGTGTTTCACCTATCTGAGCCAAAACAATAGTCTCAAAATGCAAAGTATCTTTTCCTTTTATAAAATAAGAAGAAGCACTGAAAGTACTGTCGTTTAATTTTTGCCAATTCTCAGATAAAACTCCTTCAGGAGATTTGTTTTCCCAGTTCCCAATTAGCCAGTCGGCTTTTTTGATTTTATCTTTTTCTACCGTTTCTTTTTTCTGGCAAGAAACTGCGGCTATAACAAGGGCTAAAAGAGTAATTTTCTGAAACATATTTATAAGGTTTTTGATAGCACTAATGTATGAAAAAAATGTTTGCCACGAATTGCACTAATTTCCACAAATTCTTTTGCTTTATTTGCCACCGATTAAAGAATTAAAATGATTCTATCTCACGCAGATTTAGCAGATTTATTTTGTAATTAGCATTATAAAAAATCTGCCAAATCTGCGAGAAAAAATTTGTGGAAATTCGTCTAATTAGTGGCAGAAAAAATCTGTGCGAATCCTTTTAATCTGTGGCTAAAAAACTAAACGCTTGCACTCAAAATGGAGTAAACTAATTCCTTAGTAGGCTTTTGATTTTTTAGTTTTTCGCGAACTTCATCAAAAGTGACTTTAAAATCACAGCCCGATTTATATTCGGCACAGCCATAGGCCGTTTTGCCTTTTAGGATTGTTCCTTTTTTACATTTCGGACAAACTAATGCATCTGAATTTTCTTGTGGCGCTTCTTTTTTATCTGTTTTCTTCGGTTCCAATTTCAATTTGTAATTTTCTTCAAAACGAATTAAACCTTCAACCGTTCCAGAATCGGTTTTAAAGCCTTTTATATTAACTGTAGAACCTTTTTGAACCAATCGTAAATATTGGCTCTCGGTAATTTTTTTATCATAAAAAACAAAAGGCAGTACAAAATCGCAACCCGATTTGTATTCGCTGCAGCCAAAAGCCGATTTGCCTTTCAGTATCTTTCCTTTTTGGCATTTCGGACAAGTTTCTGCCGAAATTCCAGAGGCTTTCTTTTTCTCTTTTTCTGCTTTTACAACTGGTTTCTGAATCGTTGCCGCATGCGAAATATTAGCGTGTTTGGTTTCGCTTCGGACTTCATAAACCAAAGCTTCCACCATTCTTTTCATGTTTCTGATGAATGCCGCTGCGGTGAAAGTTCCTTTTTCAATATCTTTCAGTTGTTTTTCCCAAGTTCCTGTAAGTTCGGCCGATTTGACCAATTCGTTCTGAATCGTATCAATCAATTGAATTCCCGTTAAAGTAGGTAAAACCTGTTTTTTGTTTCGAACAATATATTGGCGTTTGAAAAGCGTTTCGATAATATTTGCACGCGTTGACGGACGACCGATTCCGTTTTCTTTCATCAGTTCGCGTAAATCTTCATCATCAACTTGTTTTCCTGCCGTTTCCATCGCACGCAGTAAAGTTGCCTCGGTAAACTGATTGGGTGGTTTAGTTTCTTTTTGAAGAAAAGAAGGTTTATGCGGACCTTTTTCGCCCACAGTAAAACTCGGCAGTAAATCGGGTTCTTTTTCTTTCGCATTCGGATCTTCAAAAACAACGCGGAAACCTTTCTTCAAGATTTCTTTTCCGGTCGCTTTAAAGGTCACGTCGGCAGCTTTTCCAATTACAGTTGTATTCGCAACGAGACAGTCATCATAAAAAACGGCAATAAAACGTCTGGTAATAATATCATAAACCTGCTGCTGATTATGAGGCAGATTGTTTTGAACTCCCGTTGGAATAATCGCGTGGTGATCGGTTACTTTTTTATCATTGAAAACCTTTGGCGATTTTTTGATTTTTTTTCCTAAAAGGGGCTGAGTCAATTCGGCATAATTGGTTAATTTCTGCAGAATTCCAGGAACTTTCGGGTAAATATCACCTGGTAAAAAAGTCGTATCAACTCTGGGATATGTAATGACTTTCTGCTCATACAAAGTCTGTGCAATTTTAAGCGTTTCTTCTGCCGAAAATCCGAATTTTTGATTGCAATAAACTTGTAAACCAGTTAAGTCGAAAAGCTTTGGAGCATATTCATTTCCATTTTTTTTATCAACAGAAACGATTTCGAAATCACTTTCCTTGACTTTGGCCGCGATAATTTGTCCGTCTTCTTGGTTTAGAAAACGACCTTCTTCATAACTAAAAAGCGTTTCTCTGTACAAAGTCTGCAGTTCCCAATATGGCTGCGGTTTAAAGTTTTCGATTTCTCTAAAACGCTCTACAACCATCGCCAAAGTTGGCGTCTGTACGCGTCCGATAGACAAAACTTGTTTGTAACCGCCATGTTTTACAGTGTACAAACGTGTGGCATTCATTCCTAAAAGCCAATCCCCAATAGCTCTAGAAAATCCAGCGTAATATAAATTATCGTAATTGGCTGACGGTTTTAAGTTCTCAAAACCTTCTTTAATAGCTTCTGTGGTAAGAGATGAAATCCATAATCGCTGAATTTCACCTTTGTAATGCGCTTCGTTCATTACCCAGCGCTGAATCAATTCTCCTTCTTGTCCAGCATCCCCGCAGTTGATAACCACTTCGGCTTTCTCAAAAAGACTTTTAATGATTTTAAACTGTTTCTGAATCCCTGAGTTTTGAACTACTTTGGTTTCAAACTTTTCAGGAAGCATAGGCAGATTGTTCAAATCCCAGCTTTTCCAATGCGGTTTATAATCGTTGGGTTCTTTTAAAGTGCATAAATGCCCAAAAGTGTAAGTTACAGCATAACCATTGCCTTCGTAATAGCCATCGTGTTTGGTATTGGCACCCAAAACAGATGCAATTTCACGCGCTACACTTGGTTTCTCAGCAATACAGACCTTCATTTTTTCTTTTCTAATTGGACATGCGAAAATAGGGATTTTAAGGGAAAGGGGCAAAGGTTATTAGGTACAAAGGGGCAAAGGTTTTCTAAAAAGAAAGTTTAATATTCTAACATTTTGTAATATCCCTCCAGTTCAACTGCTCTTGTTTTTACTATGTCTCTTTTTTTGCTTTCGGAAACGGCGTACCACATGGTTCCTTGCTTTACTTCGTAAAAATATTTCGAAATAAAAGCATATTCCTTATCACGATAAACAAGCCATTGTTTTTGAGATTCTTTCAAAGTTTCAAAAGCTTCTTTTGGGAGTTTCGTTTTCAGTAAACTGTAATATTTATTCAGTTCTTTATCCCAAGACTCACGGGCTTGAATGGTGCAATTGCACATTTCTGCATTAGAAATATTTTCTTTATTGAGACATTTTGATTCTAAAACATCTATTGGATTTTCTTTTTTCGTCTGAGAAAATGTTACGACTGATAAAAGCAGAAAAGCTATAATAAATACTTTTTTCATTCATTTATAATTTGAAAAAATCGACACTCTTCATCCAGAAAATTCCAGATTCTAAAAACTGAAGTTTTGTTTTCACAATCTTATCACTTTTATCTCTCGGATTTTTAGCAATAAATCGAGCAGTTGAATTATTAAAATCTAGCGTATGTTTTGAGTCTAAATCTTCTTTTTTGTTCGCCCAAAAAGTAATCAGATTGTCTTTTGCGCTCCATTTTCCTTTTCCGTATTTATTTTCTTCTGCAGGATTCCCGTTTTGTATTTTAGAATACGAATGGAATACAAAAGTTCCGTCTGGGTTTAAAGTCAGTTTGTATTCAATTATATGTTTTTCAGTAGAAAGTGAGCGCGTATAATTGCCCGAAAAGGGGTTGGATTGTGCGAATAAAGTTAAACTGAAAATTAAAAGGAAAGAGGTAATTAGTAATTTCATTGGTTTTAAATTCTTTCTAATTATTAATCATCGGATTTAAATTTCCATCCTTATTTCTCAAATCCAATCCGCCTTCGTAAACCGATTTAAGATTGGTGAGATAAAAATGCCAACCGTTGGAGCAACCCAATCTGATGTATTGTTTCGAATGATCATCTGTCGGGATATTATGATGGCGAAGCTCTACAATCGTGTAATCGTCTTTTTCGGTTAGATTTATATCTACGAGACAGTTTCCTTCAAAAGTAAATTGCAATTGATCTATTCCATTGGCAGAAATGATTTTTCCTGACATAGCATCATCATACAAATACCAAAGCCATTCGTACGTATTATCTTTTTCTACGTTTTTGTCTTGGTTTATAGATTGCTGATTAGCGCCAAAAAAAGAAACTTTTTCAAGAAACCATTTTTCTAACTCATTCGCTTTTGTCCACGCATCGTATACATCTGAAAGTTTAGCTTTAATGGCTATTTTTTTGGTGAAAGAAGTCCAATCGAAGTTTTCCATTATGTTTTATAGTATTTTGAGGTTAGAGGAAAGAGATCTAAAATTAAAACATTGATTAAAACAAATGTAAGCTATTTCTTGTTGCTTTTTATTTCAAAAAAAAAGCTGCAGGAAATATTTCTCTGCAGCTTTTAAGTTTAGGTTTACTATTTGTTTATTTCTTTTGTTTCAAATGTTTGTCCAGGAATTTTTCCATGGCACCATAAAAATCAAAACGATTATCTTGATTTCTGAAACCATGCCCTTCGTCATTTTTAACCATGTATTCTACAACGATACCACGTTTTTTCAAAGCTTCAACCATTTGGTCGCTTTCGGCTTTATTTACTCTTGGATCGTTTGCTCCTTGTGCGATAAACAAAGGCGTTTTTATTTTGTCTGCATGTAGGGCAGGCGATGCAGATGCAAGCAACAAACTATCTTTTTTAGGATCGCCAACCATTTCGTGAAACTGATCCAGATAAGGTGTCCAATACGGCGGAATCGTATTCATGAAAGTAAATAAATTGCTCACGCCCACATAATCTACTGCCGCTGCATATAAATCGGGCGTAAAAGTGATTCCGGCAAGTGTTGCATAACCGCCGTAACTACCGCCATAGATCGCAATTCTATTTGGATCTGCAATGCCTTCTTTTTTCAGCCATTCCACACCATCGGTAATATCGTCTTGCATTTTTTTACCCCATTGTTTAAAACTAGATTGCCAAAATTTCTTTCCATAACCGGTGCTTCCTCTATAGTTCATCTGTAAGACAGCATAACCACGATTTGCCAAGAATTGAACTTCTGGATTAAAGTACCAGCCATCTCTTGCCCAAGGACCGCCATGAGGGTTTATAATGACAGGCAGATTTTTAGGCTCAACTCCCAACGGAAGCGTTAAATAGCCGTGAATTTCAAGACCATCTCTCGATTTATACGTTATAGGTTTAATATGGCTCATGTGTTTCTCTTCGATCCAAGGAAACGGATTCGCAACTTCTTTAACTTTTGTGGTTTTGAAATCGTATATATAGTATTTTCCTGGAGTTCTATCATTTCCAGCCCAAACAATAGCTTTGGTTCTGGCATCGTCGTAGTTTACAATTTCGGTTTCGTAACCTTCAATCTGCTTTTTCAGATTGTTTTTGATTGCTTCCCATTCTTTATCAAAAAAATGTTCTTCCTGTTTTTCAGCTTCCCAAGTTACAGAAGTCAAGGCTTGTTTTTTTCGATCGTAATTAATTGCATCTAAATCATAGTTAGGGTCAGCAAACAATTCTTTTACATTTTTTTTGCCAATTGGGTCATATTCAACCAAAACCACTTTATCCTTGCCAATATTACTCAGAGCATAAATGTTTTTATTGTTTTTGTCAAAAGATGCAGGAGAAAAGAAATCTTTGAAAGTTGTCGTAATAAGAGGCGTAAAAGGTTCTTTGTCAGAATTTCGATAATTCCAAGTAATGTTTACACCATCCGTTTTTGAGGCAAGACGAATTACGCCATTATTGTCTGTAACCCATCCGTCAAAATTTTCCTTGTTGTCGTAAAGCAGTGTCAGAGTTCCAGTTTCGACATTTAAAAGATAAGGATCAAAATATTCTTTTACCCTTTTGTTAATTTGTACAATTAGTTCTTTCTCTTTGCCTTGAACGTCAATTAGCGCGTCTATAATGTCACTTCTAACACCCGGAAAAGGCGTTAATGCTTTTAAATCAGTTCCGTCTGTTTTTACCGAAAAGAGTTGGAAATTCTCGTCTCCGCCCACGTCTTGTGCATATATAATCCGGTCGCCTTTCCAGAAATAATTGAAAATGCTTCGCAAAGTGTCGTTGGTTACACGAACCGCTTTGGTATCGTTTACTTTCTGAACAAAAACGTTGGTTTTTCCTTTATAATCGGCACGATAGCTAAAGTAATTTCCGTCGGGCGAAATTTTGAAAGAGCTTTTTTCTCCATTCTTGAAGAAAGTCTTTACATCAATTAATGGTGCAGGTGTTTCTTTTGGTTCCTGTTTGCAGGAATTTAAAGTCATTGCCAAAAGAACTAAAATGGATAAAATTGATTTTTTAATCATGTTTGGTTTGTTTTTGGTGATTGATGAATGATAAAACTACTCTGGGAATATATTGTAATGGTATTGATAATCTGTTTTTTATCAACTCAAAAATAGGAAAAAGTTTGCAATATAAATGGAGTTAAACTATTTTGCTGCTTTATTTGGATTGCACTAGAAAATTAAAGCAAGTTCTCTTGGTCTTCATTTTTTTGGAAGATAAAAAAGGCGTATATTGCCAAAACAATTTGATATTAGAATGGTCACTGCAAATTTTTATTTAATAAACAGTTCTTTGATGTGCTTAATGTGCACCTTATTGTATTTGCATGACGATACTTTCTTAAAAAACTCAAAAGAGTTTATTTCTTTTGCCCTGTCACAACTCTAGGCAGGGAAATCTTTTCCGATTTAATTACTCATTTATTTTAATCTTCATTTTTATTCAGGATATGATATCGCTGAATGACTCGTTTTTGCATAATACTCAGCGAAGAGTTGTGTCATGTTTTAGATAAAATGAAGCAAACAAGAAAGTCATGTCACAAAACATAATATTAACAACAGGAACATACGATTTAATTAAAGATCACGTAAGAAGAAAAAAAGTAACCGTACAAGAAGAAGAACTTTTATTAGGCCAGCTAAAACATGCAACGCAAGTATTGCGAAAAAATCTGCCTGAAGATGTAGTTTCGATAGATCGAAAAGTTACGTACAAAGATCATATCAATAACGAAGAAAAAACAATTCTTCTAGTTGGTCCAGAAAAAGCAAAAGCAAGTAAAAATAAAATTTCGGTTCTTTCAGACGAAGGAATTGCAATGGTGGGTTACAAAGAAGGCGATATTGTGGAATGGCCTGCTAAAAAAGGAAATCTAAAATTAGAGATTTTAAAAGTAGAGGAGTAGGTTGAATATCGTTTCGTTTTCGTTTTAAGTTTAGTAAAATCCCAAAAGAGTTTTCTTTTGGGATTTTTTTGAAATAATAAACTATCGCTCCAAAAATAATCAATAAGCAGATAATGGAAGAAAAAAATATGGAATGTGTTGTAGCGTGATTCTGGTTTTCCTTACTTTAAAAATATAAAAAAGATTCATCATTTTCCGCTTTTGTTTTTACTCAAAAGACAGATTCAAAATACCTAAAAAGTTAAAGTTATTTTGTAATTATATTTTTATATTTTTGGCTGTATAACCACCCAATTACCAATTAACAAATTAACCTTTATATGAACAGCTTTACATCCAAAACGAGCTTACCTAAAATTTACAATAGCGCTGCAATAATAGCATTTATTTATGCGGGTCTAATGCTCATTTTTTCAGTTTATAAAGACTTTTTTTATGTCGACCAAACGTGGCTTCATGGTTTAACAGCCAATGGATTTTCTGTTTTCAGTAATTTAATCTGGATGGGACTTCTTTTTGTGCTTAAAGTTTTTTTGAACAAAACACTCCAATACAATAAAGCAAATGCGCTGATCAATGCTTCCCTAATTTTTTTAGCAATAGGTGTTTATTCGATAGGAGTAATTTTTTTTAAGTCGCTAAAAATTTATTTTTCTTCCGACGATGTTAATGCGTTACTCTCTTTTGGCTCAAGTTCTATTTCAAGTGCCATATTGCTGATTTTATCAAGTGTAGTACTAATCGTGATTGATATTATTTTAGGAAACCGTATCAGAAAAATTGATATTGTTCTAAAAGATTATTTTAAAATTTTAGGTTTTTCGTTTATAGTTTATGGAACCATTTTGGCTCTTCAAATGGTAAAAGTCATGAACAGTGATATCATTGTGTTTTTGCCAAAAATAGTTTTGACCGCGGTCTTGGGATATATTTTTAAAGAAGTTTCTAAAATGAATCCCGCTGATTTGCCGTCTGAACCAGAACCTAAAATCGTGGCGAATTATTCGCCAGCTAAAACTTTCTCTGAAAATAAAGCTGAAAAAGTAGAGAAAATAAACGTTTCGAGTAGAAAGAAAGAAATCGCAGAACAGGAAATAATTACGAGTTTTGATATTAGCGAACTGGAAAATAAAGAAATAATACTTTCTTATTTTGAAAACCTGTCAAATGATGAGAAAAACAGACTAGGAGTTGTAGTTGCAAAAAAATACAATCAGAATTTGACAGCAGAACAGACAAAGAATCTTATTTTACATTATATCACAGAGAAAAAACTGTACGATCATAATCGATTTGCGCCACAATAAAAGGCTTTCTTGTGCTTTTTATTGTGTCTCATTATTGAGGGTACAGATTGCAAATCTGCGTTATCGTCTTGTTGAAGATCTGCGCTATCGGGTTACTTCACTAGCTTGAAGTATTTATGATTCATCTACAATCCAAGAGGGATATTCGTCTACATAGACCCATTTATTGTTTTCTTTTTTAATGAATATAAAACTTCTGCAAATTCTATTTTGACTGCAGTAAAAAGAAAATAAATAGCAGCCTTTTGTTTTATTGTCATTTAAAACCAATCGGTATATTTTGGAACCTCGAATACTAGATTGATCTTTAGAACTAAGGTTTTCTTTTTCATATTTATAATAAGAATGGTCTAACTCGCCTCTTGCAAATGTTTTGTTTTCACCTTTATAATGCACTTGCTTTTTAATCAGATCAATATATTCTTCACCAATAATCGTGTCCATTCTTGCCAATTCATTGTGCTTGAAATCAGCAAGTAAATATTGATAGTTTTGTTTCCAATCGGTTTCATTCTGTAAGTTGTTCGCGGCAGGTATATATTTATACGCAAATAAAGTATCGCTAACAAACACTTTAATTTTTTTTGTTTTTAGAACATTTGAAATAGAATCAGAAAAGTAATTCAAATGCTCTAAATCCTTTTTGTTTTCTTCTTTTTTTTGTGAATCTTCCTCCATTGCAATTCCCATTTCGAGCCCAAAAGCAGCAAGTTTGTAACCTTTTCCACCTTTAATAAAACTAACCATTGAATTTGGATTAGTGTCTAAATATTGACTAAGCGTTTGCTTGATAATTTCTTTTTCGGTTTTAAAGTCAATGCCTTGCGAATACGAAAAGTTGAAAAGAAAAATAAAAAATAAAATGGGAATCAGTTTCATTTAGTTTTATTGAGTGATTAGTAATCTATAAAGCTTAGCAATTGATTTCGATTGCATTCACGAGTGGCATGCTCGCGCTAGCGGGTGTACGGATTCCAAATCCGTGCTATCGGGTTTTAGTGTGCTAGATTTTTCTGAAGCAATGAAAAGACCAATCCAACAGTTAAAATAATGATAAAGATAAGCCATCCATATCCTTGATAGCTTTTTATAATTTTATTTCCTGTATGCAACTTAAAATAGGACTTCGTGACGTTTTTTAAATTTTGTGATAGTATTTCGTAATTCGATACTTCAAAAGAAGTAATTGTTATTTTCTTGAGTTCAAAAAATTCAACCGTAATTTGTCGGCCTTTGTAAACTTCAATTATACGAGAATCATGTGAAGAATTTATTTGGTGATTGCCTTCAGAAACCTTTTTTATATCGTCAAGTGAGACTTTTTTAGTTTTAAAAAGTAAAGGATATTCAATCGATAAAAATTCATTTGTCAGTTCTACTTTTTTTGAGCATAATAACATATAAAGGCAGCCTATCGCGAAGAAGCAAAAGAGTGAAATTATAGTCCACATTGCTCGATAATCTGCTTTCTGATAGGATTCGACTTCAGGATTATAGGCCAAATAACCCAGTGATAAAAAAAATAGCATTCCAAATATGCTAAATCCAATTTGAAGCAAACTTGGATTTGCAATTATTTTATTATTACTCATGTTTAAATGTGATGTTTAATTTTATCAAATCCATGGAGTTTGTCATTTCGACGTAAGGAGACCCGAGCGTTAACGAACTGGCGAAGCAAATCTCCGTAAGTAGATCTGCAAAGTTTTTCGATACTGTAACCAAAAAGTATTGTCATTTCGAGGAACGAGAAATCTTCGCAAGTAACTCTACAAAGTTTGTTCTTTAATCTAAGAAATATTAGAAGTCTGATTTACAATATTATCAGTAGAAATATTGAAATAGTCGAATAATGGTTCAACACTTTTGATATTTGCTATTTCCCAAAAATTTCTATAACTAAACGTGTTATAATTCTGGATGTATTTTTCGGGATTATTCAAAATCAGAAGCATTCTTAAAGTTCCTAAATAATTGAGTTTAATTTCTAATTTAGAAATCGATTCAATATATTGGCTAGGAATTATTTTTTCTAAATCAGAAATAGTTTCTATTCCGTAATTTTCAATTTCATACAAAATATCTATTTGATTTGATTCGTAATCTCCGTAACCCTCATATATCAAGTCTGGAAACAATTTTGAAAATCTATTAGCCATGAATGAGTTTAAGTCGCTAATTTGTAAAGACATATTTTAGTTTTTTATTTAGAAGTTATTTGGGAATGACTGAAAGTGTAAAAACTAACGTTTTACAAATCCTTAATCAATTCACTTGGATGAATTTTTAAAGCTTGAGCAATTTTAAACAAAGTGCTTACTTTCATTTCTTGCGAGCCTTTAATATATTTTCTAAGACTTTCAACATCCATTTCTGCATCATGAGCAACCTCTCGTCGCTTGAATTTCTTTTCCTCAATTATATCTTTAATCTTGATTCCTAGCTCTTTTACAACTTCTGGGATTTCACTTTTTCTTTCTCTTTTCATAGAAATGAAATTACAAGTAATCGATTGTTTTTAAGTGAATGTAAAAAAGGGGGTGTATGTAACTGATTTTTTATATATTTGTTTAAATTATAAGATTAATATTACTTAAAAATGGAAGCGCAAAACAAAGAAAGAGCCGAAGAATTATTAGAATTAATAAATAAAGGAAAATATTTTACCAAATTGAAACCAGAGCCTAAAGAAACCAACTCGTTTACCATACCGCTAAAAGTATCTTCTTATAACGAATTAAATCTAATGGTTTCAGATTTGCTAAAAGCAAGTATTATTTTGCTTAATCCTGATGCAAACGGTTTGTCGAGTTTTACAAAAGACAATAATGTCAATGTAATGACTTTGCTTGAAATTGCCCTACAGTTATTGCCAGAAGATGAAATGGAGTTGTTGGATGATTTGTGTAAGTTTCAATAGTAGAATTGTTATAAAAAGAAAAAGCGCAAAATGTGATATTTGCGCAGTTTTTTTATTTCTATTTTAAAATAAAATCTAGTAAGTTATCTATGAAAATTTTGAGTCAATTTTTCTTTTTTGGTTTAGGATCTGTCATTTTTAGAAATTGTTGTATTTTTTTCGCTTTCGCGACATGTACAAGCAAAATGCTCGCGCCATCGGAGAGTAAATCCGTTGTGGTAGCTGTTAGCGGTTTGATTTTATTTATTATATTTGAAAAAAAATGGGTGACTCACTATTGAAAAACGTGCCACGATACTAAATATAGTGCATGTGGTCAAAGTAAAAATAGCGTCTCGTGTCTAAGAGTTGTGATCATACGTTTGACTTTGGTTGCAACATCTCTAATAACTTAGAAACCTTACACCAAGACTAGATTCACCCATCATTTTAAATTATCCGTCTCTTCATATGATAAATAGACCCACGCTCACGCCAGCAGTGGGACGACGTTTGTAATCATTTTTTTTTATTTAATCTTCTTTTCAAACCGTCTCTTAGAACGATCAAAAGCTGTTTTTTCCCATGAACTATCGAAACCATTCCAAAACAATCTAATTGTATACCCAGGAGAAGAAGAACAAATCAAAACATCCATATCAACATGTTTAAAGAATATATTATAATTTTCTGCTTCTTGAGTCATAAATTTTTTATTGTCTTCAATTGCGTTTTGAATTTTATTCAGAAATTCAATTGCTTCATTTTTTTCAAAATTTTTAAAAGCATAACCTTGGTAAACAACGCCAGCATCATTCCAATAATTGCCGAAAAACCCCAGAATTAAGCCTTCTTTTTGTTTGCTTTCACATTTATACAGTAAAGTTGTTAGTTCTCCTGAGCTCGCAGCGGCAAGAGGAATTATTTCAAATTGTACGACTTCTGTACTTGAGCCTAAAACATTTTTAAACAAAAACTCTTTTGCATTGAATAATGCTACATCCTTACTAAATTCTTTTGCAAACCAAATGTTGTCATTTGTTTTAACTTGAGCAAAAGATTTTGTAATTGATATGAAAAAGATTATAGTAAGTAGTTTTGTTTTCATCTTTATTCTTGTTAGAAAATTTTTAACTGCTAGTACGAGCATTTCGTTCCTGAATGTAAAGTTGGCAAGAGCGAGACGTGCGAGCCAGCTGTGGAGCGTTAATAATTACCCTAATTCTATTGATTTTAGATTAAATAAATTAATTTCATCCATTTTATCTTCATGGATTACAATTGTTAATTTTGCTGGATACTTAAATTTCATTTCACTTAGTCGGAATGTCCAAAGCATAATTTTTAATAAATCTTCATCACCTATATTTTTGTGCTCTTTTATGCGAGTAATACCTGAACCAAAAATTGGGACTGAAACATTTTTTTGGGCGTAAACACGATTTACTCTATCCCAAAAGTTTATAAGAAATTCTATATACTCAGGCATTGTAAGTGTTGCTTTGTCATATTGATCAAACTTCGCAAACGCAGTCAGTAAGAAATCGTTATATACAATAATAGTGCTTAACTTGAATTTTATATTTTTACCCCCTTGAATTCTTACGAATCCGTCACCAATTATATCTGAAGAATCTGAATTCCTAATGAGGTAGTCGTTAAGTTCATTAATATTATTGCTGAAAAAACGTTTTATAAAAATGCCATTAAGTGATTTACTTGATATAATTTTATCGTCAACTATCGTATCAAAATATTCGTTAAAAGATATGGCTTTTAGACCTTCTTCAGAAAATAAATCGCCACATTTAATAATTACTCTGCTACCATCAATATCAATATTTATATTGGTTAATGTATTTGCTCTATACCAAATAATTAAATAGATTACTATTAAGACTAGAAATGTTAAATAACCAAAATATGGTAAATATTCTTTGTATTTGTCTGAGATAATGCCAAAAAGAAATATAAAAGATAGAACGCCAGAAATTACTGAGAAATATATCCAAAATTTATTTCTTACATTTTTATTTAGAAATTTAACTTTCATCATTAACTACTATAAAAATAATTACTAGGTTTTGTTCCTGCCCCAACTCTTAGATCTGGGTCATTTAAAGCCAATTGAATTGCTTCTTTATTCATTGGAACATGTAATACAGGTACTTTTGATTTAGAATCTCTAAAAACTGGAAGTTTATCCCATAATGATTTTACGGTATCATTCAAATTTTTAGTGCTATTCAGTAAATCGTCTTTACTTTTTAAATCAGGGTAAATAACAATAATTGGTAATTCTAAGGTATTTATTCCATAATCAATTTCTTCTCTTAAAGCTCGTGAATTAGAGGTGTTTTCACTTAAGAATAGTACAATGTTTTTAGAATTTCGTAATCTCTCACGAAGCCTTGGCTTTAGAGTTGATTCCCAGTCGCTATTATCACGAACATTGTAAGTTGTGTCATGAGCATTATTAAAGGGAAAAGTACTATCAAGTCCTTTCCAAGCTTTTAACATGTTGTAGTGGCAAAAATCTTTAGTTGCATTGGCTCCAAGTGATGATTCACTAAATGGTTCACTAACATAAAATGCACAGTAATTGTAAATTTTACTCATATATTTCTCAATCAGTTTAATTTGTTAATATTCTTTTGCTTTTTAGGGAATAAAGTACCTGTATAGTAATATTATTATTATAAAATTTCCCGTTCAAGTTATTTAGTTTCTTATTCATTAAATAAATCTCGATTTCGATTTCTTCTATGATTTTCTTTTATGTACACTACTGCTCTTTCCAATCTTGTTATTGCTGAATCTAATTCTTTATTTTCAAAAATAAATTCTTGTGGTAAAGTAGAAATTGCTAGTTTGAGATTTTTAAAACCAAAATCTAAATCTCTCATTGCTCGCAGATCTATAGGATTGCTTTGGTTCATTTCTCTTACAATATATGATATGTAATTTGGAGGTAAAATCAATTCTGGATTTCTCAGTATTTTAAATTGCTCTCTAGTCAATTCAAGAATTTCTTCAACTGCTTCATTAGCTTTATTTTCAATTAACTGATCGATTTTTGGTTCTATAGTATTTGAGGCACTTTTTAATAATGGGTCGAGTTTAGCCTTTAATTGTTCGTACCAAACATCAAAAGTTAGCTTTAGTTTGCTTTCATCAAGTTTTTCTTTACCAAATACATTATTTATGCTAAGTACAAGTTTCAGTAAATCTTTCTTATCATATAATGTTGATTGGAATTGCAATAAAGGGCTTTTTTTTAAATCTGAAGGTTTTAAACCAAAAAGAAAAGGTGATACGTTGCTGGTGCTGAATGCTTTAGATAATGCTCCGGCTTCAAAATTTAGCCATGTTGCATCAATATTTTGAGGAGTAACACAAAGAATCCCAAATGAAGAATCTTCTAATTCTTTCGCGATATCAATGCTCCATCTAGATCCTTTGTCTATATCTTCTGAGGATACATATGGTTCAACAGATTGAATAACAAAGGGTAGCCATTCTCTTAATTCTAAAGCGACTTTATGACTTAAATCACCAGACCAACTTAAAAATACTTTCATTTTAGGATTAGTTTAATTTTGACATTATTTAATAGAAACAAACATCGTTTTATTTTAAAATTAATCATCAAGTAAAAACACCTGATTTTTGTTTTGTTAAAAGTAATTGCTTTAAATTTAACTACATTACGGAAAACCGTAAACAATCTTATGAAAACCAAAGCCCTAGCCCTGATAGCAGCGGCATCCTTTTTAGGCAAACGAAGAAGAACTTATTAAACCGTAAACTTTCTGCCTAAAAAGATATAGCGGATAGCAGGAATCAGCTCCTAAAAATCATTACAATTCCAATAAATATTCAACTTAAACTCCCCAAAAAATGAACAGTAGAATTTTCGATAAAAATTTTGTAATTTTGCCGTCCAATAAAAGGAATTAGAAAATGTTAGATAGACTTCAATATGTAAAGCAGCGTTTCGATGAGATTTCGGATTTGATTATTCAGCCGGATGTT
>Ga0308157_10002704_pt1 | contig 27924 bp, 28 predicted proteins | sample PhyBR1_FD_201035 | JGI IMG/M metagenome (GOLD analysis project Ga0308157, IMG submission 201035) | Phyllosphere microbial communities from UC Gill Tract Community Farm, Albany, California, United States - DLSLB.R1 | ecosystem: Host-associated > Plants > Phyllosphere > Unclassified | place: USA...
GGGTGACCACGCCATACTCCAGCGCGGGTACATGCAAGGGGCTGCGCAGCTCCTTGAACTGCCCGCTGGCCAGCTGCGCGGCAACCATCGAACGCGGCAACATGGCAATCATCGGCGCCGATTGCAGCAGCTGCAGGAACATCGGCATGGAGATGGTCTCGACGCTGTCGACGGGCGTGGCAATACCGGCCACCCGGAACGCCTGTTCCAGGCGGTTGCGGATCGGCGTGCCCACCGGGTACAGCACCCACGGCCAGTCGCCCAGCGCCGACAGTGGCGGGCTTTCCAGCTGGTTGAGCGGGTGCTCGCTGTTGACCACCAGGCTGAACGGTTCGGGTTCGAGGGGCTGGAAGTCGAACAGCTGGCTGAAGCGCTCTTCGGTGAAGCGGCCAATCATGATGTCGAGCTTGTTCTGCTCCAGCATGGTCAGCAGGTGATCACTGGAATGCTCCACCACTTCGATCGACAGCAGTGGGCTGCGCGCCTTGATCGCGGCAATGGCCTGCGGCAGTACAAGCGCAGTGGCGGCAAAGATGCCGCCGACGCGGATAAAACCGTGCCCGCCGTTGCGCAGGCGGTTGACCTGGTCGACGAATTGCTGCGACTCGGCCAACGCACCCTGGGCATAACGCACCACGTATTCACCCAACTCGGTGGGCGGCATGCTGCGTGGCAGGCGCTCGAACAGGGCAAAGCCGAACTGCTCTTCGAGATCGCGCAGCATCTTGCTCAGGGCCGGCTGGCTGAGGTTCATGCGCGTGGCGGTTGCGTGCATGTTGCGGGTGCGCGCCAGGGTGTCGATCAGCACCAGGTGCTTGTAGCGGATCCAGTTGCAAAAGCTGGAATGGGTCAGGTCCGGCGACATCGGCAGCAGGCCTCAGGCAGGTGAAAAGGCAGGGTTATTGCGCCCGCAGGTAGCGCAGCAAGGTATCCAGGGCAACCGAGTTGGGCCGCGAGCGCAGGGTCAGCACGCCCAGGTTGGCCATGGTCAGCGGCAGCTCTACCGGCAGGATGGCAACCATGCCATAGCGGGCATAATGCTCGGCCACGTCATTGGGTACCACCGCAATCATTTCGGAGGCTTCGAGCATGGCGGTGGTGGCCAGGATCGAGGCGGTTTCAACGATGTCCAGTGACTGCACCATGCCTCCGGCCTGCAGCGCACTTTCGACGCGGCGGCGCATCGGGCTGCCGATGGGGTGCAGGATCCAGCTCAATTGCAACCCGACAGCCGCCGCCAGAGGGTGCCCGGCGCGGGCAATCACGCGCATCTGCTCACCGCCTTCAAACAGCTCGATGTTCAGGTCCTGGCTGTCGCTCTGGTCTGGCAGGCGGCCCACGACCATGTCGAAATCGCCGCGCAGCAACGCGGGCAGCAAGGTATCGCTGGTGCCCACTTCCAGCGAGATACGCACCTTGGGTTGGTCGCGCTTGTAGGCCAGTACCGCCTTGGTCAGCACGCCCGGCACCGGGCCCATGACGCTGCCCACCCGCACCAGGCCCAAAGCCCCGCGCGCCAGTTCGGCGATTTGCGCCTGGGCATGCTCGAACTCATGCAGCGCGCTTTGTGCATAGCGGATCATCACCTCGCCGTAGAGCGTTGCTTGCATGCCGCGCGGCAAGCGCTCGAACAAACGCACGCCAAGGCGTTCCTCAAGCTGCTGCAGCAACAGGCTGGCCGCCGGTTGCGTGGTGTGCATCGCCGCAGCGGCGCGGCGCAGGTTGCCGAACTCGCCCAGCGCATTGAGCAGCGTGATCTGGCGGCTGGAGATTCTCAATGCACCAAGGCTGGCAGGCGCCTGGGTTGGGTCGATTGGCAAGCGAGACATATCGAATCCGGTATCGCTGATTAAGAATTGGCGATTATGCCTGTATCGCTCGACAACCTACAGTCAGGTCTCCCAGCGCTTGAGCAGAACAAGAGTCGACCATGAGCATACGTATTACCCACCTGAGCGTTCGCGACATTCGTTTTCCTACTTCGCTGTCGCTGGATGGCTCCGACGCCATGAACAGCGCCCCCGACTATTCGGCAGCCTACGTGGTGCTGCACACCGACGCCGAGGGCCTTGAAGGCCACGGCCTGACGTTCACCATTGGCCGCGGCAACGAGATCTGCGCGGCAGCGGTGCAGTCACTGGCCCCCCTGATCGTCGGCCTCAGCCTCGAAGAGATTACCGCCGACATGGGCGGTTTCTGGCACCGTTTTACCGTCAGCGACAGCCAACTGCGCTGGCTGGGCCCGGAGAAAGGCGTGATCCACCTGGCCACTGCGGCCATCATCAACGCGGTGTGGGACCTGTGGGCCAAGCGCGAAGGCAAGCCGGTGTGGAAACTGCTGGCCGACATGACGCCCGAGCAACTGGTGCGCTGCCTGGACTTCAGCTACGTCACAGACGTGCTCACCCCCGAGGAAGCCATTGCCCTGCTCCGCCGCCAGGCCCCAGGCAAGGCCCAGCGTGAGGCGCAGATGCTGCGCGAAGGCTACCCCGGCTATACCACAGCGCCAGGCTGGTTGGGTTACAGCGAAGAGAAGATGCGCAAACTGGCCCGCGAGGCCGTGGAAGATGGCTGGACCCACATCAAGCAGAAGATCGGCGCCGACCTGGAAGAAGACATCCGCCGCGCCAGCATCCTGCGCGACGAAATTGGCTGGGAGCGCACCCTGATGATGGATGCCAACCAGGTGTGGGGCGTGGAGGAGTCGGTTGCCAACATGCGCCGCCTGGCCGCCTTCGAACCGCTGTGGATCGAAGAGCCGACCAGCCCGGACGACATCCTCGGCCACGCCACCATTCGCCAACGCATCGCGCCGATTGGTGTCGCCACCGGTGAACACTGCCACAACCGGGTCATGTTCAAGCAGATGTTCCAGGCCGGTGCGCTGGATTTCTGCCAGCTGGATGCCGCCCGCTTGGGTGGCCTGAACGAGGTGCTGATCGTGCTGCTGATGGCGGCCAAGTACGACGTGCCGGTGTGCCCGCACGGCGGCGGCGTCGGGCTGTGCGAATATGTGCAGAACATCGCCCTGTTCGACTACATCGCCGTGTCTGCCTCGCTGCACAACCGGGTACTGGAGTACGTCGACCACCTGCATGAGCACTTCATCGACCCTGTGGTGATCCGCCGTGGGCGCTACATGCCACCGCAACGCCCGGGCTACAGCATAGAAATGCATGCCGAGACCCTGGAGCGCTACCAGTACCCCAATGGCGCGGTGTGGCTCGATATCAACCGTTCCTGATCCACAAGCCTGGGTGTGCCTCCACAGGGGCACACCACCAGCACTTTTCTCGGGGAAAAAAACAATGACAACCCTCACCCGTGCAGCGGCTTCGGCCCCTGCCGCCACCACCGAGCAGCGCCTGAACGGCCTGCTGCTGCGCAAATTGATGCCACTGCTCATCGTCGTCTACGTGATGAGCTTTCTTGACCGCACCAACATCGCCCTGGCAAAAGCCAGCATGGGTATCGACCTGGGCCTGTCAGCAGCGGCCTATGGCCTGGGGGCCGGCCTGTTCTTCCTGACCTATGCGCTGGCCGAAGTGCCCAGCAACCTGATCATGCACCGGGTGGGCGCGCGTTTCTGGATTACCCGCATCATGATCACCTGGGGCCTGCTCTCGGCGGGCATGGCCTTCGTCCAGGGAGAAACATCTTTCTACATCATGCGCCTGCTGCTGGGGGTGGCCGAAGCGGGCTTGTTCCCCGGGGTGATGCTGTACCTCACCTACTGGTTCGACCGCGAACAGCGCGCCCGCGCCACGGGTTACTTCCTGCTGGGCGTGTGCCTGGCCAACATCCTCAGCGGCCCGCTGGGCGGTGCACTGCTGGAAATGGACGGCGTACTGGGCTGGCATGGCTGGCAGTGGCTGTTCGTGCTCGAAGGCCTGCCTGCCGTGGCCCTGGCCTATGTGGTGTGGAAGAAGCTGCCCGATGGCCCGGCTTCGGCGCCCTGGCTGTCGGCCGCCGACGCCCAGGACATCGAACGCCGCCTGGCCGCCGAGCGGGCTGCCGCGCCACAGCAGAACAAACTGGGGCAGATGTTCCGCGACCGGCAGATCTGGCTGGCAATCGCGGTGTACTTCGTGCACCAGATCACCATCTACACGGTGATTTTCTTCCTGCCGGGTATCATCGGCACTTACGCTGCGCTATCACCCTTCCAGATAGGCCTGCTGACTGCCGTGCCGTGGATTGCGGCTGCCATCGGTGCTGCCACCTTCCCGCGCCTGGCCACCTCGCCACGCCGTTGCCGCACCCTGCTGTTCTGCGGTTTGCTGACCATGGCGACCGGGTTGCTGCTGGCGTCGCTGGCCAACACGTTCATCGGCCTGATCGGGTTTTCACTGACCGCCCTGATGCTGTTCGTGGTGCAGTCGATCCTGTTTGTGTTCCCGTCCAGCCGGCTGAGTGGCAACGCCCTGGCGGCGGGCCTAGCGTTTGTCACCACCTGCGGCCTGCTGGGTGGCTTCGTCGGGCCGTCGGTGATGGGCCTGATCGAGCAGGCCACCGGCAGCACCCGCAACGGCTTGTGGATCATTGCCGCATTGCTGGTGCTGGCAGCGGTGCTCAGCACCCGCTTGCGCCAGGGGCAAGAGCAGGCATAGTCAGCGTGAAACGCTGGCAGGTCGCCCGCAGCGCGGCTCCAGTGCCTGCGCCAGGCGCTCCACCGCCTGTTGCAAGTCATCTGGCTGGTCGCCCAGCCAGACCAGTGCCATGCACTGCTGGTAACGCCCCTGCAGGCTGAACTGCCTGCCCGGCAGTGCATGCAAGGCGGAACCTGCCAGCGCCGCAACGATGCAATCCCACCGCAACGGTTGGCGAAAACGCACCCACAGCATGCGCCCCCCCTGGGGCGTCTGCATCGCCACCTGCTGACCGAACTGCAACGCCAGCGCGCGTACCAGATATTGCGTGCGCCTTTCCAGCTCGGTACGCAGCTCTACCAGGTGTATCTCGATCTGCCTTTTACCCAACATCAGGGCAAGCGCTTGCAGGCGCAGCGGGGCAAGCCGAAAGGCCCGTTCGGCAAATGCCTTGGCCAATGCCGCGTCATGGCTTAGCACATAGGCGTAAGGTGCCTCGGCCCCCACTGCGGTCTCGAATGCCCCCAATACCAACAGCGAGCGAGGGTCGACCCAGTCGCGCAAACGCGTGCGTGGCGGCCCGCTGTAACAATGTTCACTGTCCAGGTCGTTTTCCAGCAACCATACAGGGTGCTGGCCCAGTAGCTGACCAAGCTGCTGCTGATAGTGCGGCGACACCAGCCGCCCTTGCGGCATGCCCAGGCAAGACGGCATGACCAGCATGCACACCGGCTCGGCGCCCAGCAACCGGGCCAAGGCCCGCAGGTTCGGGTTGCCGCGGCTATCTGCAGGTACTTCCAGCACCCGCATGCCGGCACGTGCCAAAGCGTGCAGCACCTGCCAGCAACAGGGCGACTGCACCAGCACCGTTCCGCCCTGCAAAGCAAGCCCCGCGAGCACTGTATCCAGCAACGCTTGCACATCAGGGGCCAGTTGAACGTCCTCGGCACGCCAGTACAGGCTGGAGGAACGGGTATAAGACTCAGCCACGGCATTGCGCAGACGGGTGTCGCCGAGTGTTTCCCACGGTGCAACACCGCTGGCGCGCTGACGGGCCAAGCGCCGCTCGTGGCCTAGCAGCATACGCTCCAGCAATGGTTGCACCGGCAAAGGTGACTGCGGGTGCATGGGCGCTGCCGCTGCCTTGGCAGCGACCTGAGCGTAATAGCCGGACCTTGGCAGACACTGGACGCGGCCCTCTTCCTCCAGCAGGTTGTAGGCACTCTGCACGGTAGCCAATGAAACCCGCAGCCGCCGGGACAGTGCACGCAGCGACGGCAACTTGCAGGGGCCACCGCCTGAGGCCTGCTCGATCAACGCTTCCAGGTAGCGATACACCTTGCGATAGGCGAACTCGCCAGGAACCGCTTGCCCCATCAAGGCAACGCCGCTGGGCCACGGCGGCGCCCCGACGACGGCCTTGGCAGCAGCCTGAGGTGCACGTCGCGGCGGGCCAGGTGGCTCTGCAAGCGCCAGGCCGTCAGCGGCATGCGCCCTTCATAGATCGCCCGCAACTGCCCCAGCGGCAGGCCACTGGTATTCACCAGCCAGTCCCTCACCGCGTCGGGGCACGGTTTGCCTTGCAAGGCCCGGTGCAGGTACGGCAGCGCTACCAGCATGTCGGCATGCCGGCACTGCAGAAAACGCTCCAGCTTCTTCCCCTGCCGGGCGAACGGGCTGAACAGCAGGCACACCAGTTGGGTCTGGTTGATACCGTAGGCTTTACCCAGCGGTAGCGTATTTACATCGCGAGGCTTGCTGTCGGCCGAATGGTCTGCCAGCCGCAGCGCCGGGCGAGCAGCCGGCAGCTCAAGGCTGCGTGCACGCAGCTCGTGCAATTGTGCCGGCGCGTACGGGTCGACGAATGCCGACAACGACCAGGCATCGTCGGTCGTTTCGAGTCCACCACCCAGCATCGCGTCAAGTTGCTGCCCTTCGAGCAGCTGCGGCAGCAGGTCATCCATGGCAATCACCCGCAACGGATCCTCCTCCGTGACAGCGCACTGTGTCGGCTTCGCCAGGCTGCCCGGAGAGACTTCGATAACAGCCTGCAACCGGCTCAGCCCGTGGGCCAGCGTCGCCAGGCACTGATGCAATACATGCGGGCCGCGCTCCCCTGCCAGGCGCAGGCTACGCCGGGCCCAGGCCAGGTATCGGCGCCGCTGGCGCACGGGAATGGCGGTGATCAAGACGTCGGCCGGTGTCGGTGCCTGCAGTGCACAACACACGGCATCCGCCAGCTCCAGATGCAGGCGGCTACCCAGCAGGGCTTCGGGCCTGGCATCGACCATGTGACCAAACATCAGCATGGCGTTCCTCGCCAACAGCCCACGTTCGGGCGCAGCCGAAGGCCGACGGCTGAAGGGCACCACGTCGCGCCCTTCGATCATCTGCAACTGAACCCGCGGGTCATCCTGCATGAACAGGGCACTGAAACTGCGCTCGTGGCCTTCGAGCGTATCGCTGGCGGCCACCGGCAGGCTGACCACCAGCACCCGCAACTGAAAGGTTACCGGCGCACGCAGGGCGATGCTCAGTTGCGCCGCACGCAGCATGGCCAGCAGCCGGGCACTGCGGCAATCGCCGCCCTGCAGCACCAGCACGCGGAACGTACCGATGCACTCCAGCCCACCTGCCGCCACCAGCAATCGCTGTATCAGCAATTGCAAGGATGCCCGCTGCGCCTGCGACATTTGGCTCAACAAGCGCTCGAGCACTTGCTGGTAAATATAATGCATTGCCTGATCGTGAATAGCCGTCACGAAATCACCTCATCAACTTCATGCAGCCAACGCGTGCTGAATCTTGTGTTCAAGTTTCAGTACGTCCTGTGCTTACCCCGAAGAAACTTCCTACAATCAAATTGAAGTAATGACGTAATGCATCACTGTCGCCAGACCATCGAAAAAACATCAATACCGCGACGGCCAGTCGCTACCACACACAGCTCATCCTCAGGCATAGCCAGGCTCATTCCACGCTCCTTGCGCCAACTATCATGGGGCTATTATCGGGGGATGCAGAGCGAATAGAAGATACAGATCGAGGTAAAAAAACCATTCAGCAAGATTGCAGAGACACACTGAACCTCTCGCTGGAAGCGTTCAAGGCTGAATAGTTGGCGGAATATTTCCACACAATCACAGGCCATTGCCTCATATGTAGTCCGCGCCTGACTTTAATGTAGGAATGGTCTTTTTATTGGGACTGAAATAATTCTGCTCGCCCACAAAAAACCCGGGACTCTGCCCGGGTTCGTCGGCATTGCAAACCGCTGTCAGTGTTGGGCCATGTCCAGCACCACTCGCCCACCGCACGGGCATTGGTCCATGTAACGATGTGCCTCCACCACCTGCTCGAACGGGTACACCTTGATGATCTGCGGTGTCAGCAGCTGGTCAGCAGTGAACTGGTTGATGTCGCGCAAGGCACGCTGCAGCGCCACCTGATCCTGGCTGATGCCAAGTTCCGGTTTGCCGGTGAAGTTACCGATGCAATGCACGTAGAACTGGATATTCTTCTGGAAGGCTGCACAGGCCGGGAAAGGTGTCTGGTTACCGCCCTGCAGGCCATACAACACCAGGCTGCCACGCGGCGCCAGCACATCGCCCAGCAGCGACATCTGCGGGCCGCCCATACCATCCAGGACCATGTCCACGCCGCGGCCATCGGTGTACTTGCCAACCTGCAGTAACAGGTCCTGCTCCTCGGTGACAATCACCTTGTCGGCACCCAGGCCCAGCAGGTACTCACGCTGCTCAGCCTCTTTGGTAGCCGCGAACACTTTCAGCCCCAAGGCCTTGCCCAATTGCACGAAGGCGGGGCCGGCACAATGGCTGGCATCGGTCACCAGCGCGGTCTGCCCGGCCTTGGCACGGGCCAGGTCAACATAGGCAAAATAGGCGATCAGCAAGGGCGTGTAGTGCACGCTGGCCTCGATCGGGGTGAGCACATCCGGGTAGCGGGTAATGGCCGTACGCGGCAGCACGATGACATCCCCGTACACCGGGTGGTCATTGGCACTGGTGGCCGGGAAGCTGGCGACCCGGTCGCCCACCGCAATGTCCTCGACCCCTTCACCGACCGCAGTCACCACCCCGGCCATTTCATGGCCGATGCCCGCCGGCAGGCGTGCCTGAGACGGCGCCAGGTTCTGGCGCCAAAGCACGTCATACCAACTGACGCCAATCGCCTCGACGCGGATCTGTACCTCGTCGGCAGCGGGTGACGGTTCGGCCTGCTCCTCGCAACGGAGCACATCGGCAGCGCCGAACTTGTGGAAACGGATCATGCGGGACATCGCATACCTCGCCTTTGTGAACCTCTAATTACCACTGACTTTATCCGGGCTTTGGCGGTTAGACCATCAGTGGTCATTAATAGTCGACATGCTTGTCATCGATTGGGCACCTGACTTTCCCTGCAATTGGTCCCCCTAAACTCGTGCAGGGTAACAGCCTTTGGCCGTAAGATTCACCCCTGCCCCACTTTAGGCGAAGCGCACCGATGAATCGAAACGACCTGCGTCGTGTAGACCTCAACCTGCTGATCGTGTTTGAAACGCTGATGCATGAGCGCAGTGTGACCCGCGCCGCGGAAAAACTGTTCCTCGGCCAGCCGGCCATCAGCGCGGCCCTGTCGCGCCTGCGCAACCTGTTCGACGACCCGCTGTTCGTGCGCACCGGCCGCAGCATGGAACCGTCCGCACGGGCCCACGAGATCTTCGCCCTGCTGTCGCCAGCACTGGATTCGATTTCCACTGCGGTCAGCCGCGCCGCCGAGTTCGACCCCGCCACCAGCAATGCGGTGTTCCGCATCGGCCTGTCGGACGACGCCGAGTTCGCCCTGCTGCCCCAGTTGCTCAAGCGTATCCGCGCCGAAGCACCGGGCATTGTGCTGGTGGTGCGGCGGGTCAACTACCTGCTGATGCCAACCCTGCTGGCCTCGGGGGAAATTTCGGTGGGGGTCAGCTACACCAGCGACCTGCCGGCCAACGCCAAGCGCAAGGTGCTGCGCCGCAGCATGCCGAAGCTACTGCGCGCCGACAGCGTACCCGGCGGTATCACCCTGGACGACTTCTGCGCGCGGCCGCATGCGCTGGTGTCGTTTGCCGGCGACCTGTCCGGCTTCATCGACGAAGCCCTGGAAGAACTCGGCCGCAAGCGCCACGTGGTGCTGGCGGTGCCGCAGTTCAACGGGCTGGGGAGCTTGCTGGCGGGGACGGATATCGTGGCCACTGTGCCGGACTACACCGCCGATGTGCTGACTGCTGCGGGCGGGCTGCGGGCCGAAGACTTGCCGATACCCGTGCGCAGTTTCGAACTGCACATGGCCTGGCGCGGGGCGCAGGACAACGACCCGGCGGAGCGGTGGTTGCGGTCGCGGATACAGATGTTCTTCGGCGACCCTGACAGTCTTTAGGCGCTTCGCGCATGCTTGTTAGCTGATCATTTCTGCCTTTTAATAGCCTCGAAGAGCATTTACTTCCAGCTAATTGCTAAATTTTGGGCATATTTTAGGGTGTGCTTTGGATGGCTTGGAAAGGATGCCCCCAAACGAAGATGCTCAGCGCTTTCGGGATCCGGATAGCATGTGACCGCATCTCTGCACTCACCGTGAAAGCCCATGCACGATGGGCATCAGCCCTAACCTAAGATCCATAACCATGGCCTTTGCCCAAGATCAGATATCTACAGGGCCAAGACCGTTGGTTTTGATTAGGCTTGGATGTACTTCTAAGTGGGGATGCGGACGACCAATGGAGCCGCCCGCTTTTGGCCATCAAACCTGAGCTTGGCCGCCGTCAACGAACAATTCGATACCATTGACGAAGCTCGCGTCATCCGATGCCAGGAACAGCGCGGCACTGGCGATTTCATCCGCCTCACCGACACGACCCATTGGAATCAGCGAAGCCAGGTAGTCGAGCAAACCTTGTTGCTGTGAAGCATCTGGCCCCGCGAGGTCGACCAGGCCTGGGGTACGTGTTGCACCTGGGCTGATGGTGTTGACCCGTACCTGACGGTCTTTCAAATCCAGAATCCAGTTGCGAGCGAAAGCACGTACGGCTGCTTTGGAAGCGGCGTAAACACTGAACGCGGCAGTGCCGGAGCTGCCCGCAGTAGAGCCGGTGAGGATCACCGAGGCTTTGGGGGCCAGCAAGGGCAGGGCTTTTTGTACGGTGAACAGCACGCCTTTGACGTTGCGGTCGAAGGTGTCATCGAAGTGCTGCTCAGTGATTTCGCCCAGGGGCAGCATCGAACCACCGCCGGCGTTAGCGAAGAGCACATCAATGCGGCCATGCGCGGAGCCAATCTGACTGTAGAGCGCGTCCAGTTGGTCGAGCTTGGTGGAGTCGACTTGCACGCCGGTGGCGTTCCCGACAGCGGCCACTGCCGCATCGAGTTCGATCTGGCGGCGACCGGTGATGTAGACGTGGGCGCCTTCTTCAGCGAAGCGTTTGGCAGTGGCGAGGCCGATGCCAGTTGTGCCGCCGGTGACCAATGCGATTTTGCCTTCGAGCTTGCCAGTCATGGTGTTTCTCCCGTTACGTTAAGTAAGTTGCTGCGGTGTGGGAGAGCTTATCGACGGCACCTGTTTTTCAAAATAGAATTGTCTGAAATCCATCGTTGCAGAAATGAAATGAGTAAACTTCCGGATTTTGAAGGGTTGGCCATGTTTGCCAAGGTGGCTGAAGAGGGGTCCTTCGCTGCGGCATCTCGGGTTATGGGGGTTTCTGTGCCCACGGTGTCTCGAGCGGTTGCGCGCCTTGAGGAGCGCCTGGGTGGACGCTTGTTCAACCGCACCTCACGCCAGTTGGCACTTACAGAGTTTGGCGCGAGCATGGCCGCCAGGGCCGGCGACATTTACCGGCAGGCAGAAGAGGTTGAAAGTGAGGCTCAGGAGCTGTCGGTGCAGCCTCGAGGCCAGGTAAGACTCGCGGTACCGATGTCGTTCGGTTTGCGCTGGGTATCACCACTGATTCCTCAGCTGATGCGCATGTACCCAGAACTGTCGATAGACCTGCACCTGTCAGATGCGTCCGTAGACCTGATCGCCGAGGGCTTTGATGCGGCCCTGCGCATTGCCGTGCTGCCTGACTCGTCTCTAGTCGCGCGTCGGCTCTGCGCCGTAACCCAATACCTTGTAGCCTCACCCGCCTACCTCAGCGCGCACGGATACCCAAGCCATCCACGTGAACTAACCGCACGGCCCTGCTTGAGCTATGCTTATCGCGCCCGCAGCCAAGTGTGGCGATTCACCCACGTGGACGGTACCGAAGAAGATGTGGTGCCTACCGGCCAACTTCGTGTCACTAACTCAGATGCCTTATTGCCAGCTTTGCTCGAGGGGCTGGCCATTGCCGAGCTTCCGGAGTTTATCGCCAGCGAATACCTGGCCGACGGCCGACTGATCGCATTGTTGCCGGAGTGGAGCATGATGCGTGGTGGTCTCTATTTCGTGACGCCCTCGGCGCGCACGCGCCCTGTGAAGATCAAGGCACTCTCAGACTTCTTCTTCGAGCAGCTGTCCGAGCCATCATGGCGCTGGTCTTGATAACCGGCCAATGAGCAGAAAAGCAACCTGGTCACCTGTGTGCAAACCGCGCTAATGGTGCGCCACTATTAACAAGGCCCTATTGATGGAGTGATGGGCAAGGCGACACGTGGTGCCTTGATGGCCTTTCAAAGGGCACAGATGGAACATGTGCGCCAGAAAAGCGCCCGCCAACACCGCAGCCTGCGATCGTGCCAGCCGAGCGCTGCTGGACTGTTTGTCTCTACCGCTAACCGGCAAGGCTTGACTCTACCGTAAGGGGCAGACTTTACCCTTGGCACTTCATTACCTGGAGTTTGTCATGAAGCGCAAACGCATGCTCGTAATCCTCGGCCACCCTTCGAACGACAGCTTTTGCGGCGCTGTGTCCGAACGTTATGTCGAGGCCGCCACGCAAGCAGGCCATGAGGTGCGCCTGCTACGCCTGGACACCCTGGATTTCGATCCGGTCTTGCACGATGGCTATAACCAGATCCAGTTGCTTGAGCCCGATTTGATCAACGCACAGAACGACATTACCTGGGCCGAACACCTGACATTGGTGTACCCGATCTGGTGGGGCGGCATTCCGGCGTTGCTCAAGGGGTTCTTCGACCGCGTGTTTCTGCCCGGCTTTGCCTTCAAGTACCGCAAGGGCTCGCCCTTCCCGGATAAGCTGCTCAAGGGCCGCACGGCTCACCTTTTGGTGACCATGGACACGCCGCCGTGGTACTACCGGTGGGTGTATCGCATGCCGGGCCTGCACCAAATGCGCAAGACCACCTTGGAGTTCTGCGGCATAAAACCCCTGAAAACCCTGACCTTCGGTCCGGTACTGGGCTCCAAGCCGGAACAGCGTGAAGCCTGGCTCAAGCAAGTCCAGGCAGTCGCCAGACGTTGATCGGCCCCGGTCGGGCCGTGCCCCTGCGCTGCCCAGCCGGGCCTCCCTGCTGTGACACCTTGTCCAACTTGGCTTCCCACACCCTGACGCTTGTGCAAAGATGTCGCGCGCCTGTACGAGCACGCGACATCTTTTCGCTTCTGATGCGTCATAAAAAGGGATTTTCATGTACATCGGCAAAGCTGCCCAGCTGTCGGGCACCACCGTCAAAAGCATTCGACATTACGAAGAAATCGGCCTGTTGCCCCCCCCGCAACGCGAAGGCAAGTACCGCATCTACAGCCAGCAAAGCGTAGAGCTGCTGACGCTCATCAAATGCGCTCAGCAACTCGGTTTCAAACTCAAGGAAATGCAGGCCATTCTGCAGGACCATCGCGGCCAGGAGTTGCCCTGGGATCTGGCCATGCAGGCCATCGATAACAAAAAGCAGGAATTGATGGGGCAAATCCAGGCTTTGCAGCAAGTGCATGACGGCTTGGTTGAGTGTGAGCTGAGCCTCAAAGATGCTCAGATGCAATGCCAGTTCGAACACCTGGAAAAAGCCCGCTGAATCCGCTCCTCCGCCCCTGAACGGCCATGGCGCCCCGTGCCGTTTTCAGCACGCAGGCGCCCCGGCGATTTAGCCTGGCACAGCCCCACCCCGCGGCTGCTCGCCCTCTTGCACTGCTGGCTGCGGCACAATCGAGGCAAAGAACCACGGCGAAATCAGCGTGACCAATAAAATGGTCATGAAGCCGCTGGATGACAGCGCGAGTATCACCAATAGACCCAGGTCAATGACGGGTTTGTAGGCGGAGAACAGCAGCGCGACAAAGCCCATCGAGAAGATCACGACGTTGACCACCATCGAGCGCCCGACGCCCTGCATGGCCGCCAGGATGGCCTCGTCGATCTCGATGCCCTTCTGCACCAGCATCTTGATCCGTGACAGCAGGTGAACGGCGTAATCCACGACGCCCACCACCAGGAACGTCACCAGTGTGGTACCGACGTTCAACTCGATATCCAACAGGTACATGCTGCCGTACACCGTCACCGACGTAGGCGTCAACGGTGAATAATCAGCGTAGCCGAGGCTGATCACTGAAGATGAATGCGATGAGGGGAAATGAGTGTAACTTTGCCGATGGGTGCCCAGACGCCTATCCTGCCCACACGCTCCAGGGAACAGCCGCACTGCCAGCTAACGTTGCTGGCGGCGCGAGCCCAACTGGATCCAGACCGGCGCATGATCGCTGGCCTTGGCTTCGTTGCGCACCCAGGCATCCACGCCCGCCTGCTTCAGATAAGGGCTGAGACTGAGGTTGAGCAGCAGGTGATCAATACGGAGCCCGGCATTACGCGCCCAATGATTGCGAAAATAATCCCAGAACGTGTAGATGCGCTGCTCGGGATACAGGTGGCGAACAGCATCGACCCAGCCCTGCGCCAGTAACTGTTGGAAATACGCCCGCGATTCAGGTTGCAGCAGCGCGTCCTTGAGCCATGAGCGCGGGTTGTAGATGTCCAGATCGGTCGGCACAACATTGAAATCGCCGGCCAACACCGCAGGATGGCCGCTGCCATACAGTGTTTGGGCATGCTTGATCAGGCAGTCGAACCAACGGAGTTTGTAATCGAATTTCGGGCCGGGTTGCGGGTTGCCATTGGGCAAGTACAAACAGCCCACCAGCACGCCGTGCGCCGCAGCTTCCAGATAGCGGCTTTGCTGATCGTCCTGCATGCCAGGCAGCCCGCGACGTACCTCCAGCGGCTCGCTATCACGCGCCAGGATAGCCACGCCGTTCCATGAGGGTTGCCCTTGGTAAAGGCAACCATAACCTGCCGCTTCGATGGCCTGGCGAGGAAACTGCTGGTCGGCCGCCTTTAGTTCCTGCAAGCAGGCAATGTCCGGCTGCTCCCGTTCCAGCCAGGCCAACAGCGTGGGCAGGCGGCTGCGGATGCCATTGATATTGAAGGTGGCGATCTTCAGCGCTTTCATGAGTGGGGGTCACTCACATGAGCCTGCACGGCATCTTCCAGTGCCCGGATATGTGCCTCATCGGCCAGTGCCTTCAGCGCCAACCAGTCATCCCAGTCAATCGCACCATCGTCCCGCAGCGCCTCGGCGGTGCGTACCAGTTCATGGTGGTAGGCATCCGGCGATTCGCGCCGGTAGCTGATGTCGTCGTACTGCGCGTACCAGGCTTCAAGTTCAGGAATGCTGCGTTCGATACTCATGACGGCCGCCTCGTTCTATCCCTGCTAGTCAGAGCCCAAGAGCCGCGCAACGTTCAACCGCAACAGTCAGTCGGTCAGCCCCCCCTACCGCTGAAGTAGTGCATGGGAACTTCTCACCCCATCCGAGGCGTCCCATTTCCAAGTCTGGAGAGTCCGGGTCGAACTTCATGTTCTGATAATCGCAAGGATGGGGGCCCTTCTGTGCCCCTTTATGAACAGGCTGTTCATGATATACCTGAGTGAAACCCTGGCCTTCGGTGGACGATTGCAGCAACGGTAACGTTCCTTTTTTCCATGTCAGCCACTCGTCAATCCTGCTGAACCCTCTTGTCCTGCTGCCTGTCGCTACTGTTAAGTACAGGACCGCAGGGGGCTATGGTGAGCGAGATCCGCATTGGAATTTCCGGTTGGCGCTACGGCCCATGGCGCAAGGACTTCTACCCCGAGGGACTGCGCCAGAACGACGAGCTGGCATTTGCATCGCGAGCAGTCAACAGTATCGAAATCAACGGTTCGTTCTACGCACTGCAAACCCCCGAACGCTATGGCAAGTGGCGTGACGAGACACCGCAGGGGTTCGTGTTCTCGGTCAAGGCGCCGCGCTACATCACCCACGTACGCAGGCTCCGCGAAATCGACGAGGCGCTTGCCAACTTCTTCGCATCGGGCCCCTTGCTGCTAGGTGACAAACTCGGCCCCTTCTTGTGGCAGTTTCCCCCAAACCTGAAATTCGACGCGCAGCGCTTCAGCGACTTTCTGGCCAAGCTGCCACGCGACCGCAAAGCCGCTCGCAGCCTTGCGCGCCACGCCGCTGAACGCCTGCAAGGCAATGGCGGCACTGCCGTGCCGGGTAATGCGCGCCTGCGCCACGCCGTGGAAATCCGCCACCCCAGCTTCCTCTGTGACACCTTCATCAACCTGCTACGCAAGCACAAGGTTGCCCTGGTGGTCGCCGACAGCGCCGGCAAATGGCCCTATGTCGAAGAGGTCACGGCCGATTTCGTGTACTTGCGCCTGCATGGTGATGTCGAGCTGTACAGTAGCGGCTACACGGCCAAGGCATTGCGGCGCTGGCGCCTGCGCATACAAGCCTGGGCTGCAGGCAGCCAGCCTGAGGATGCTCAGCGTGTGATGCGCCGCGCCCCGGCAAAACTCACCTCCCGCGACGTGTACTGCTACTTCGACAACGACCAGAAAGTCCATGCCCCTTACGATGCCCGCCGCCTGCTGGACAAGCTAGGGCTTGACGGCGAGCTGGTGACCGAACCAGGCGTCGAGCCGCAGGAGCCGCTATGAACCCGACACTGCCCGCCCGTCGCCGCTATTCCCTTCACCAGTGATCGCTTGATGCTCAATGGTGTGCTCTTGGGGCTCTGCTCAGGAGCAGCCTGGCGAGATATGCCCGAGCGCTTCTGGTCAAAGGGTTATTCCTTGTCTGGTTGTGTATCCAAAATTACACAATGAGACGCCATAGACGCTGCAAGCAATGCGCCTTCCGTCGCTCAGCAGGCACCCTCCCGCGAGCGGCAGGCCGAACAATAGGTGAACAACCCTGAAAGGAGTTTCACCATGACACCCACAAAACCCTCTGCGTTTGTGCTTACCCTGTGCCTGGGCTTCGCTGCGCCACTTGCCCTGGCTGCCACAGACCTGAACGATCAGCGCGCCCCGGGCGTGCAACCGCACGACAATGGTCAAATGAACGGCCAAGGCGGTGCCACGGGCTCAGGAACACCAGGCGATGGCATGGGTACGGGTAATGGCGGTACTGATGACAATGGGACGGACAACACCGGCGGTGACGGTACCAACAGTGGGTCGGGCACCGGGGGTAATGGCTCTGGTGGCAGCGGAACAGGCTCGGGCAGTGGTAACGGAGGCTCATCGGGTAGTGGATCCGGCGCAGGTTCCGGCAGTTAGGTGAAATGGCCGATGGCAATGGACCACTCGGCCTGATTGCAGCGCACTCATCGCCAATGCGTCATCAACGCACCCCGCATGCCGCCGACCGGGTCTTGCTGAGGTAGCGGTACTTTGGCGATGCGCGCAACGGCACGCTGGTGCGCTGCCCTGTCGGGACGCAGGATGTATGAGCGTTAGGGTGAAAGTGGTGATAATCGAAGATTCCGTCGCGCCACAGCGTGGTCCATTGGTGTACGGGAAAACAGCTGTTCGGCGTGGAGCCGTCGTCTTCGAAATACAAGGCCTGCAAGCTGGCATCTTCTGTATTCATGAGCGTCATGATGCGCACCCTCGCGGTCATCGATTCACCTTCGAACCCGTCGGCTGTTGCCAGGTTCCAGCCGGCAGACGGGTGCGCATACCGTTGAAACTTTACCGACCCGTGCCAAGTCCAGACACCTATCGATAACAGAACGGGAGCAGGCAATGACCGGCACGGTAGGCGACTTTCTGGTGGAACGTTTGTATCAATGGGGAGTACGGCGCATCTTCGGTTACCCCGGCGACGGCATCAATGGGGTGTTCGGCGCGCTGAGCCGGGCCAAGGGCAAGATTGAATTCATCCAGGCCCGCCATGAGGAAATGGCCGCCTTCATGGCCAGCGCACATGCCAAGTTCACCGGCGAACTCGGTGTTTGCATGGCCACCTCCGGCCCAGGCGCCTCGCACCTGCTCACCGGCCTGTACGACGCACGCATGGACCACCAGCCGGTGCTGGCCATCGTCGGTCAACAGGCCCGTGCGGCACTGGGCGGGCACTACCAGCAGGAGCTGGACCTGCTGTCGATGTTCAAGGACGTGGCCGGCGCGTTCGTCCAGCAGGCATCGACACCGGAGCAGGTGCGCCACCTGCTCGACCGTGCGGTGCGCACGGCCGTCGGCGAGCGCCGCGTTACCGCCATCATCCTGCCCAATGATCTGCAGGACCTGCCCTACAACGAACCGCCGAGGGCTCACGGTACGGTGCATTCCGGCATCGGCTACAGCAAGCCCAGGGTGTTGCCGTTCGACCAAGACCTGCAGCGCGCCGCCGATGTACTCAACGCCGGGCACAAGGTGGCGATACTGGTAGGTGCCGGCGCACTGCAGGCAACAGAGCAGGTGATTGCAATTGCCGAAAAACTCGGCGCCGGGGTGGCCAAAGCGCTGCTGGGCAAGGCTGTGTTGCCGGATGACCTCCCGTGGGTCACCGGGTCGATCGGCCTGCTTGGCACCGAACCCAGTTATCAGCTGATGACCGAGTGCGACACCTTGCTGATGATTGGCTCCGGCTTTCCCTATTCCGAGTTTCTGCCCAAGGAGGGCCAGGCGCGCGGCGTGCAGATAGACCTGCAACCCGACATGCTCAGCCTGCGCTACCCGATGGAGGTCAACCTGGTAGGCGACGCCAGCGAAACACTGCGCGCACTGTTGCCGTTGCTCGAGCACAAGACCGACCGGCGCTGGCGCGACAAGGTGGAGACCTGGCGTGCGCAGTGGGACAAGACCGTGGCCAAGCGCGCGCTGGTCAAGGCTGACCCGATCAACCCGCAACGCGTGGTCCATGAGCTGTCCCCTCGCCTGCCCGACCACGCCATCATCACCAGCGATTCCGGCTCCTGTGCCAACTGGTTTGCCCGCGACCTGCAGATTCGCCAGGGTATGCAGTGTTCGCTATCCGGCGGCCTGGCTTGCATGGGCGCAGCCGTGCCCTATGCCATCGCAGCCAAATTCGCCCACCCGCAACGGGCTGTGGTTGCTTTGGTGGGCGATGGGGCGATGCAGATGAACAACCTCGCCGAACTGATCACCGTGGCCAAGTACTGGCAGCAGTGGGACAACCCACAATGGATCTGTGCCGTGTTCAACAACGAGGACCTCAACCAGGTCACCTGGGAGCAACGGGTGATGGAGGGCGACCCCAAGTTCGAAGCTTCGCAGTCGATCCCTGACGTGCCCTACCATTTGTTCGCCATTTCCATTGGCCTGCAAGGTATCTACGTAGATCGCGAAGAGGACGTTGCCGCTGCGTGGGAGCGCGCGCTGGCTGCTGATCGGCCAGTCCTCATCGAGTTCAAGACCGACCCGAACGTGCCGCCCCTGCCACCCCACATCAAGCTGGAGCAGGCGAAGAAGTTTGCCACTACCTTGCTCAAGGGCGACCCCGACCAGGCGGGCATCATCGTGCAGACAGCCAAGCAGGTGCTCAGCTCGGTGCTGCCTGGCAAGAAGTGACAGCCACCTCTGCTGTTCGCCTGCAACGGGCTCCTGCCCTGCCAGGCGTGCCGGCAGAGGCACTCGACATCTTGCCCTTTCGATAGTCCGAGCGGCACTATTCTCCCCTGCGCCAAAACGTCTTGGCTGATCGGAGAAGTGATACATGGACATTCAGCGCCGGAACAACGTTCAAGTCCATGGCGAAGGCACTTCGACACTGGTGTTCTCTCATGGCTTCGGCTGCGATCAGACCATGTGGCACTATCTGTTCCAGCACTTCACCAGCCGTTTCCGCGTAGTGCTATATGACCTGGTCGGCGCAGGCAGATCGGATCTGGATGCATATGAGAGCGCAAAATACGGTTCGCTGGCTGGGTACGCACGAGACCTGAACGATGTCATAGATCACTTTGGGCGCGGCCCGGTGATTGTTGTCGGCCACTCGGTGAGTGCAATGATCGGCGCACTGGCCGACCGTCTTTATCCGGACCGCATCGCCGCGCACGTCATGGTTGGGCCCTCTCCTTGCTATATCGATTGCGAGGGTTACGTGGGAGGTTTCACGCTCGACGACATCCACTCGCTGCTCCACACCCTGGACAGCAACTACCTGGGATGGTCCAGTGCAATGGCACCTGCCATCATGGGTTCACCAGGGCAGCCAGCACTAGGCGATGAACTTACCAACAGCTTCTGCCGCACAGAACCGGAGATCGCCAAGCAATTTGCACGCGTGACCTTTTTATCCGATAACCGCGAGGACATCGCCGGCCTGGATACTCCAACGCTCATTCTGCAATCTTCCGATGACCTGATCGCTCCTCTGGAAGTGGGCCGGTACATGCATGCGACCTTGCCCAACAGTGTTTTCCATCTCGTAGACAACGTGGGCCATTGCCCGCACATGAGTGCTCCAGCGGCGTGTGCCGAAGCAATGGACGATTTCCTCAAGCCCTGGGTAGGCGAAAATGTCGACTGATCAGCCTCTATTGCCCGAATTCGAAGATCTTTTCGACAGTGCCCCCTGTGGCTTGGTTGTCACCGACGAAGACGGCACCATCCTGCGCAGCAACCGGATTTTCAGCATCTGGATCGGCATCAGCCAGGAGGAGCTTGCCCAGCGTCGGTTTCAGGATCTGCTGACTATGGGTGGAAGGATCTTTCATCAGACCCACTGGGCTCCCCTGATGCGCATGCAGGGTTCGGTCGCGGAGGTGAAACTTGAGCTTAAAAACGCCAGTGGGCACACCGTCACCACGCTGCTCAATGGCGTGAGGCGCGAGCATGTCAATGGCGTTTATTACGAACTGGCGCTATTCGGGACAACTGATCGGGACAAGTATGAGCGCGAGATTCTGGAAGCGCGCCGGCGTGCCGAACAGCTGTTATGGGAAAAACAACCACAGAGGCCGCTTTGCAGCAGGCAAAAGTGGAGCTTGATCTGGCCTACGAAAAATCCCTGCAGCGGGCTTTTTTTGCGGAGCAAATGGTCGCTATCGCAAGCCATGACCTCAAGAACCCCCTCACCGCCATCAAGATGGCGGCAGATTTGCTGGCCCGACGCGAACGTACACCCAGAGATACAGAATTACTGGGCCACATCAGTCAATCCTCCGAGCGCGCTCAACGCATGATCGCGGATCTTCTGGATTTTGCATTGGCCAGGGTAGGCCGTGGAATCGGCATCACGCGAAGGCAGGTGGATCTGCACCTGGTCATTGAGCGAAGCGTGAAGGAGCTACGCGTTGCCTTCCCGCAGGCAAAAGTGATCCACAAGCAGGAAGGCGCAGGTATGGCAGAGGTCGACGCTGACAGGATGCATCAGATCATCGGGAACCTGGTGGCCAACAGCGTGGCTTACGGGGATCCGGGCCAACCCATAACGGTCACTTCTACCCTGCACGGTGAGCGGGCCATGCTCTCGGTGCATAACGAGGGTACAGCCATACCCGAATCTTCGTTAGGTAACCTCTTTGAGCCAATGACCAGAGTGAGCGAGCTGGACACTGACCTGAGAAGCGTAGGTCTTGGCCTTTTCATCGTTCGTGAAATAGCCCGGGCCCATGGCGGCGATGTGGCAGTGAGTTCCACGAATGAAACAGGTACATCATTCTGTGTGAGTTTCACCCGTACCGGTACCGCGAGGTGACAGCGCTGGCGGCGCTCGAGCTCAATTGCGCCCAGCGGCAACCCGGTCCTGCCCCTGCTTGGCGGTGAGGGCCATCCTCGTGAGGGACGGCCCCACCCATGGAGCTGCCTGTGAACACCCATCAGGCTCAAGGCGCGAAGCCAAGCCCGTCGGAAAGGTCGGTGCCTTCCGGTTTGCTTCCTGACCGCGCCGATGCGCTGCCACCCGCCTGATCCATCGATTCCTCGACCGACGTCTTCAACTCGCTACCCTTGGTCTTGAGCGCATCGGTCAACCGGTCACTACTGGCGCCCATCAGCTCATCTTCCTTGCGGGTACTGGGCAACGCGGCCCCCAATGCCGCGCCCAGCGCTATCCCCAAGGCGGCCAATACCAGCGGTTGCTCGTGGAGCATCTGATCGAACTGCCCTTTCAGCGCCGTGGTCTGGTCTGCGACCTTGTGCGCCGAGTGACGCAGGTTATCTGCAGAAGCACCCATCGAGTCCCGCGCACTGCTGCCAAGTTCACCTGCCCGGTCACGCACGTCATGGGCTTTCATGCGCACCGCCTGGCTGGCATCGTGCACCGCCTCCCCTGCATGGGCAAAGGCATCCTTCACCGTGTCCACTGCGTCTGCGATCTTCTCACCCAACCCAGGCCCCTGATGCGCGGGCCCGGGGTTGAAGGGGCGGTTCTGGTTCAAGCCCAGCCAGGCCAGGCCCAGTACCGTGAGGGTAGCGGGTACGGGGTTGTTCTTGAGGGTGGTGCCAAGGTTCTGGAAGAATTCACCGCCATTGCCCTTTGCATAGGCCAATAGCCGATCGACCATCTGGCCAGGGCTCAGGCGCTGTTCGAGGGCATCCACCAGATCGCTGATGTGCTCGCGCCTGGCGTTGATTTCCTGCTCGAGCAGATCCGGGTCTTTGTGCGCGTCATGTTCGAAAGAAGTGGTCATGGCAGTTTCCTCTTCAACGTGTCCTTGTCCTGTTGCATGGCATGCAAGGTGCGATCAGGTGCCAGATGCGCGGGCTCGAACTGCTTCTTGCCCGACTGCAGCATGATGAAACCGATCACCACGGTAATTGCGCCGACGATCAACGCGGCCAACCAGGGCTCGACCACCATTGCCAGGGCATAGACTGCCGCCAGCAAGAGGATGATGAAACCCGCCAGAATCACCACAGCACCCGCTGCAACGGCCGCCGTCCCGGCTTTCAGGGTAGCCAGGTTGTGCTGTAGCTCGGCTTTTGCCAACGCCAGTTCCTTGGTGAACAGCTCCGGTACTTCCCGCATCAGCTGACGCAGCAGGCCACCGACACCGACCGCATCTTCGTCCGCCGAGCGTAATCCCGGGGTGGTTTGCAAGGGGTCCTTGTTCATCATTCACCTCCTTTGAGTGGATCACGCTCGAACGGGCTACCACTGACCGGCGTACCGGCGCCTGGCCCGATCGGGTCGATGGGGGTGTAAGGTTTACGGGTGGATACGTCGCTACCGCGATCGGGCGTCACAGGCTGCGCAGGCCGGGGGCGGCGCCAATCGTCCGATGACGCAGCGGTAACCTGACCATGAGTGGCGCTGGCCCGCATGAATCGCGACACGGCAAAGCCAAGTGCGACGCTACCGGCCAAAAACAGCGCCGGGTTGCTCCGTGCCAGCTGGGCACCGCGTTGCAGCAGGCTCTCGGCGTTTTCATGGCGCAGTTGCGCGGCCAAGTCGCCCACGCACCCTGCTGCCTGGCTCAGGTACTGCGATAACCCGAGTGTGTCGTTCTCTTGCAGTGCTTGCGCGGCTGAGCGTGCGCCCTGCTCCAGCGAATCAAGCTGATCGGCTGCGGTATCGCGGTAGTGCTCGAATTGCTCGCTGCCTTTCTGCCTGGCTTCACCTAGCAGCGCACCGGCCTCATCGGTGATGGCCTGCGCGTGATCCTGAGTGCTGCCGGGTGAAGACGTCGAGCCTTGATCGGTCTTGTCCATCGTTACGCCCTCGTAACTGAGTAATGAGCGAATGCCGTCATTACTGGGCATTCATTCGGAGGACGCAGGCGGGACCGCGGTAGTTCAGCGCGCGTGATCTATGACGCTTACCCGGCGGTCAAAATGAAACGGCACGATAAACCCCAGGCACTGAACCCGGGGCCGAGGCTTGGACCGCAATGGTAATCAGCGCCAGGGGTGGCGCTGTCCTGCAGCCTGGCAAGTCGGCGGAACGTTTTTCCGGCCCGGCCGGTCGCACGACAGAGACACAGCCAACTGTGCGAACCCTGACCGTGAGGACCTTCCATGAGCGCCACCGCCCCCGTGGGTGCCGAAGAACACCGCATTGGCCTGACCATCAATGGTCAGCCCCGATCACTGCTGGTCCTTCCCTGGACGACATTGCTCGACCTGCTGCGTGAGCAGTTGGACCTGATCGGCACCAAGAAAGGCTGCGACCACGGCCAGTGTGGGGCTTGCACGGTATTGCGTGATGGCAAGCGCATCAATGCATGCCTCACCCTCGCCGTCATGTGCGAAGGCGCCCACCTGGTGACTATCGAAGGGCTGGCCAGCGGCGGCGAACTGCACCCCCTGCAACGCGCCTTCATCCGCCATGATGCATTCCAGTGCGGCTACTGCACCCCCGGCCAGATCTGCTCCGCAGTGGGGCTGGCGAATGAAGGCCATGCCGACACCCCACAGGCCATTCGTGAACAGATGAGCGGCAACCTGTGCCGCTGCGGTGCCTACAGCAACATCGTCGCCGCAGTGGAGGAAGCCCTGCCGTCAATGAACGACCGGCCCCAGGCCACGCAGGGAGGGACGAACCCATGACGCCCTTCAGCTACCACAAGCCTGCATCGGTCAGCGAGGCAATCAGCCTGGCAGACCCCGGCTCGCGCTTCATTGCCGGTGGTACCAACCTCGTCGACCTGATGAAGGAAAACGTGGTTCGGCCGGAACGGCTGATCGACATCTCAGGCCTTGGGCTGAACGGTATCCACGCCACCGCCAACGCTGGCGTGCTGATCGGCGCATTGGTCAGCAACGCCGACCTGGCCTGGCATCCGATGATCCAGCAGCTCTATCCACTGCTGTCAGAAGCCATCCTGGCAGGGGCATCCCCGCAGTTGAGAAACATGGCCAGTACCGGTGGCAACCTGCTGCAACGTACCCGGTGCTACTACTTCTATGACACCGGTACCCCCTGCAACAAACGTGAACCCGGCAGCGGATGCCCCGCGCGTGATGGCCTGAACCGTATCCATGCCATCCTTGGCGCCAGCGCTGCCTGCGTCGCGACCCACCCCTCGGACATGTGCGTGGCACTGGCAGCGCTCGAAGCCGTGGTGCATGTACAAGGGCCGTCCGGTGAACGCCAGATACCCTTCGCAGATTTCCATCGCCTGCCCGAGGACACCCCCGAGCGCGACAATCAACTGGCAGTCGATGAACTGGTGACAGGTATCGAGCTGCCGCCCCCGCTATTTGAGCACCACTACCGATACCTGAAAATTCGGGACCGGGCATCCTATGCGTTCGCGCTGGTATCGGTTGCCGCTGCCCTGCGCTTCGATGGCGAGGTGATACAGCAGGCTCGTCTGGCCCTGGGCGGTGTTGCCCACAAGCCCTGGCGAGTCCCGGATGTGGAACGCATGCTGATCGGCCAGGTGCCTTGCGAAGCGCTTTTCACCCAAGCCGCGCAAATGCTGCTGCAAGGTGCACAGCCCCTGAGCCACAACGGTTTCAAGGTCACGCTCGCGCAGCGGGCAAGCGTGCGGGCATTGAGCGAGGCGGCGCTGGGCGCTGCAGGCAGGGGGGCACGACCATGAACAGAACCACACCGTTGGTCGGCACGCCCCTGGACCGCGTGGACGGCGTGGCCAAGGTCACCGGGCAGGCACGCTATGCGGCTGAGTACCCCGAGGCCGGGCTGCTTCATGGCAGTGTCGTGTCCAGTACCATCGCCCGGGGCCGGGTCGTCAAGATCGACAGTGCCCTGGCAAGCCGCGTGCCCGGGGTGATCGCCGTGCTCGACCATCGCCACCGGCCGCACATTTCCGGTTACGACGACGACTACAGTGACGCCGACTCGGCCGAGGGGTCGCCGTTTCGGCCGCTGTTCAACGACCGCGTGCTTTACAGCGGGCAACCGTTGGCCCTGGTGGTGGCTGACACCTTGCAACTGGCGCAGTATGCAGGGTCGCTGATCAATATCGAGTATGAAGAAGAGGCCCACCAGACAGACCTGGGTGCCAGCCCGCAATCGCATGAAGCACCAGCCGAGACACCGGCACCGCGTGGCGACTTTGTCGCGCAATTCGCCGGTGCACCGCTGCAGGTAGATGCCACTTACCTGACCGCTAATGAGCATCACAACCCGATGGAGCCACATGCGTCGACCGTGCTCTACAAAATGGACGGCACCCTGGACATCCACGACAAGACCCAGGGTACGCAAAACTGCCAGGACTATCTGCACAAGGTGTTCGGCCTGCCAAAGACCGACATCAGGGTGCGTGCGGCATTTGTCGGTGGCGCCTTCGGCTCGGGCTTGCGCCCGCAGTACCAGCTGCCCTTGGCAGTGATGGCGGCATTGCACCTGCAACGCTCGGTGCGCGTCACGCTGACGCGCCAGCAGATGTTCACCTTCGGCTACCGGCCCCGCACCGAACAGCGGCTGCGCCTGGGCGCAGACCCGCACGGCCGGCTGCTGGCGATTGCCCACGATGCACTTGGCCAGACATCCCGCTTCGAGGACTTCACCGAGCATCTGGTGGAATGGAGCGGCATGCTCTACCAGTGTGACAACGTTGCGCTCAGCTATCGCTTGGCCCCACTGGATGTGTATACCCCGCTGGACATGCGCGCACCCGGCGCTGCCTCCGGGATGATAGCGCTGGAATGCGCCATGGATGAGCTCGCCTGCGCAGCGCAGATCGACCCGCTCGAATTGCGCCGGCGCAACTTCGCCGCCAACAATGCCAACGAGGGCAAGCCCTATTCCAGCAAGGAGTTGCTGGCGTGTTACCAGCAAGGCGCCGACCGTTTCGGCTGGGTAAACCGCAACCCGCAGCCTCGCAGCATGCGCAATGGCCATCAGTTGGTGGGTTGGGGCATGGCTGGCGGCGTCTGGGAAGCGATGCAGATGAAAGCCAGCGCCAAGGCCCGCATCGATGCACAGGGCCAGCTCACTGTCAGCAGCGCCACCACCGACATTGGCACCGGCACCTACACCGTCATGACTCAGATCGCCGCAGACGCTGCCGGGGTCAGGGTGCAGGATATCACCTTCGTGCTGGGCGACTCCTCGCTGCCCACTGCGCCACTTCAGGGCGGATCTTTCACCGTATCGTCAGTGGGTTCGGCCGTGCGTCAAGCCTGCCTTGTGCTACGCAGCAAAGTGCTGGAACACGCGCGCAACACATACCCAGAGCTCGCCAATACCCCCACGGAGCAGATCGTCTTTGCTGATGGCTACCTGTACGCCGGCAGCCTTCGCCTGGCCATGGGGGACATCGTCGCCAGCGCCGCGGGTGCTGGTTTTGAAGTGCAGATCGATGCCGAGCCAGGCGCCAGGCGCCAACTGTTCTCCACCGCCACTCATTCGGCGGTGTTCGTGGAAGTCCACGTTGACGAGGACCTTGGCACCATCACGGTGACCCGGGTGGTCAGCGCAGTGGCGGCAGGACGGGTGGTCAACCCAAAGACTGCAACCAGCCAGATCCTGGGAGGCGTGGTGTGGGGTGTGGGCATGGCCCTTCACGAAGAGGCGTTGACCGACCATCGACTGGGCCGCATCGTCAACCACGACCTGGCGCAATACCATATCCCGGTCAACGCAGACATTGGGGATATCGAGGTGATCTTCGTTGAGGAGAACGATGACATCGTCAATGAACTAGGCTCTAAGGGCGTGGGTGAAATCGGCGTTGTCGGGGTGGCTGCGGCGGTGGCCAACGCTGTCTACCATGCTACGGGCAAGCGTGTAAGGGCGTTACCGATCACGCTCGATAAAGTGCTGTGATCCGGCGGGGGCTCGCAGCCAGGCGTCCTGGCGGCCAGTATCAAACTCAACCCCCTCAGCTTTGATACCGTCGGACTTGTTGGTGTGAACTTTGCTGCACCACATGGCTTCCCTTGCATACCCGCCCACAAACCTTAGGCTGCAGGAGCTGACGTCTATGAGAGCGCTGACCTACCACGGAGCAAACGACGTCAGGGTCGACAACGTCCCTGATCCCATTATCAAGGAAGCAGACGACATCATCCTCAGGGTCACCGCCACAGCGATCTGTGGTTCTGACCTACATCTGTATCGAGGAAAGATTCCGGAGACCGAAGCCGGGGACATCTTCGGCCATGAGTTCATGGGAATCGTCGAGGACACCGGAAGTGCAGTCACTAATCTGC
>Ga0308157_10002705_pt1 | contig 27920 bp, 23 predicted proteins | sample PhyBR1_FD_201035 | JGI IMG/M metagenome (GOLD analysis project Ga0308157, IMG submission 201035) | Phyllosphere microbial communities from UC Gill Tract Community Farm, Albany, California, United States - DLSLB.R1 | ecosystem: Host-associated > Plants > Phyllosphere > Unclassified | place: USA...
ATTACGCTGGATAAATTCAGGATTGGGACAATTACAACATTAGAATTCAGAACAGCTCAATTGAATTATGTGAATGCAAAAGTTCGTAACAGCAACGCTCAATATCAGGCAAAATTATCTGAAATTGCATTAAAAGAATTAGCCGGAAATATTAGTTTTTAGTTTAATTTTGTTCGAAAAACATTTAAATGATTTCATACAATACAAAGGACTGGGTAACTTTTATTTTTCGTTTTCACAAATCTGACACCATAAGAAAATTGTTTTCTGTCATGATTGTCATTGGAATTTATAGTGCGGCCGTTGGTTATCTTGAAGTTCAGTATTTTAAAATCGGGAAAAACGATTACATACATAATATCAATATCATGCACGGCATGCTGGGTTTTGTCATCTCGTTGCTGCTCGTTTTCAGGACAAACACCGCTTATGACCGTTGGTGGGAAGGAAGAAAATTATGGGGTAGCCTTGTCAATAACAGCCGTAATCTTGCCATCAAGCTGTCTGCCATTTTAAAAGATGAAACCGACAGAAGCTTTTTTAGGAAATTTATTCCAATGTATGCCCATATTCTTCAGATTCATTTAAAAGATGATGACACAAGTAAACAGCTTTTTGAAGATGTTGATTTAGAAATCGATCACCATAAACACAAACCCAATCAGTTAAAAAAAATCATATATCAAAAAATTAATGATTTGTATGATGCAAAAAAAATTACAGGTGACCAGCTCATCATTTTAAATGAAGAATTAAAATCTTTTACTGATATATGCGGTGCCTGCGAGCGAATAAAAAACACACCCATACCCTATTCTTACAGTGCTTTTATCAAAAAGTTCATCTTTTTTTATACCATGACACTTCCTTTTGGATATTCTGTGAGCCTGGGTTACTTTGTAGCTCCCGTAGTGGTTTTTGTTTTTTATGTTCTGGCCAGTTTAGAATTAATTGCAGAAGAAATCGAAGATCCGTTTGGAGATGATGAAAACGATTTGCCTATTAAAAAAATATCAGAAAACATCAAAAAACATGTTGAGGAATTGATTTAAGTCTAATCTATCTCTTTAAAAAAAATTAATTTATTGCCATTTATAATTTTGATTAAGGAATTTTAGAAAACAAAAAAATAGTTTCCAACTCCAGCAATCAATCCTTATATTTGTACACTTATCAAGAATACTGAAATCAAAATGAAAATATCTTACAACTGGTTAAAACAATTCATTAAAACAGACTGGACATCAGAGCAAACTTCAGAATTACTTACAGATTTAGGTCTGGAAGTTGAAGTGGTCGAAAAATACCAATCAGTAAAAGGAGGCTTAGAAGGAGTTGTTGTAGGACATGTACTTACCTGCGAAAAACATCCTGATGCAGACCGGTTAAAAGTAACAACTTTAGATATTGGTTTAGAGAGTCCTATTCAGGTTGTTTGCGGTGCTTCAAATGTTGCGGCTGGTCAAAAAGTGCCTGTAGCTACTATTGGAACAGTTTTATATGACAAAGAAGGAGGAGAATTTACCATTAAAAAAGGTAAAATTCGTGGACAGGAAAGCCATGGAATGATTTGCGCCGAAGACGAATTAGGCCTCGGAACAGGTCATGATGGTATTATGGTTCTGGATGAAAAACTAATTCCGGGAACTCCGGCTTCAGAAGTTTTCAAAATCGCAAATGATGAAGTCTTCGAAATCGGGTTAACTCCAAATCGTGCAGACGCCATGAGTCATTTTGGAACGGCACGTGATTTAAGAGCCGGAATGCTTCAGCGCGGAATAAATGTAGAATTGATTACACCTTCTGTTAGCAATTTCAGGGTTGACATGCGTACTTTAAAAATTGATGTAAGCGTTGAAGAACCAACTCTTGCACCAAGATATTGCGGGGTTACTATTTCAGGTATTACAGTAGAAGAATCTCCAGCATGGCTGAAAGACCGTTTAAAAGCGATAGGTCTAACACCAAAAAATAATATTGTAGACGTTACTAATTATGTTTTACATGAATTAGGACAGCCTCTGCATGCTTTTGATGCTGCAAAAATCAACGGAAAAATAATTGTAAAAACTCTTCCGGAAGGCACAAAGTTTACAACTTTGGATGATGTTGAAAGAACATTGCATAAAGAAGATTTAATGATTTGTGACGAAAAAGGACCTCTTTGCATCGCTGGTGTTTTTGGCGGAAAAAAATCAGGAGTTTCTGAAGTAACCACTTCTATATTTTTAGAAAGTGCTTATTTTGATGCCGTAAGTGTGCGTAAAACCGCCAAAAGGCATCAGTTAAATACCGATGCTTCTTTTAGATTTGAAAGAGGAATTGATCCAACTATCACAGAATATGCATTAAAACGAGCCGCACTTTTAATCCAGGAAGTGGCAGGCGGAAAAGTTACATCTGATATAATAGAAGTATATCCTAAAAAAGTAGAAGATTTTTCTGTTTTACTAAATTTCAGTCATGTATATAAAATCATCGGACAGGAAATCCCTAAAGATACGATCAAGAAAATATTAGTTTCTTTGGATATTAAAGTGAATAGTGTTTCTGAATCTGGTTTGGGATTAACTATTCCGGCATATCGCGTAGATGTTCAGCGCGAAATAGATGTGATTGAAGAAATTTTAAGGGTTTACGGATACAATAATATTGATTTTTCTAAGAAATTTAATGCTACAGTAGCCAATTCCCCAAGAACAGAAGACTACAAAGTACAAAATATAATTGCATCACAATTGAACTCTCAGGGATTTCATGAAATGATGGCAAATTCATTAACTACTGCTGATTACGCAAAATTATCTGCTGACTTGAAAGAAGAATATAATGTTACGATGCTGAATCCGTTGAGCAGTGATTTATCAACGATGCGTCAGTCGCTATTATTTTCTGGTCTGGAAGCAATTTCATATAATATCAACAGAAGAAATTCTGATTTGAAATTATTCGAATTCGGAAAAACGTACCATAAATACCTTAATGGATACGAAGAACACAAGCATTTAAGTTTGTTAATTTCGGGTAACAGAAATAAGGAGAGCTGGACAAATCCACAAAAAACTACTGATTTCTTTTTACTAAAAGGATATGTTACCGGCATTTTAAATCGTTTAGGAATAGATAAAATTTCAAATGTCCCATCAAAATCAGATGTGTTTTCTGAAGGAACTTCAAAAGTTTATAACAATGAAGTTTTAGTAGAGATTGGAGTAGTTAAAAAATCAATTTTAAAACATTTTGGAATCAAACAGGATGTTTATTATGCTGATTTTAACTGGGATTTGGTACTGAAAATAATCACAGGAAAAATTAAATATTCAGATATTCCTAAATATCCGGAAGTACGCAGGGATTTGGCATTACTAATTGACCAAAGCACAACTTATGAAAGTATCTATACACTGGCTAAACAGACAGAAAAAGGACTTTTAAAAGATGTAAATCTGTTTGATGTTTATGAAGGCAAAAACCTTCCGGAAGGCAAAAAGTCATACGCTCTGAGTTTTACAATTCAGGACAGCACGAAAACACTGACCGATAGCCAGATTGATAAAATCATGTCAAAGCTACAACAGACTTTTGAAACTGAGTTAGGAGCAAGTTTAAGATAATTTCATAAAAAAACACCAGCGTTTGCTGGTGTTTTTTTTATATGATTGTAATTACTGTTTCTTTTTGAAAATCTTTTTAAACAAATTTACAATTACCAAAACAACACAGCCTAAAACAAGACCAGTCACAAATTCTTTTAATATAGAAGGAAGTTTAATTTCTTCCCATAAATGATGGAAAAATGGAATATAGTGTACAAAAATACCACCTGCAACTAAAAGTAAAGCAATAGTACCGACAACGGTTAAACCTTTAATAACTAACGGAAGTGCTTTTACAAGTATATTACCAATAAATTTTGAAATACTTTTTTCGTTTTTACTAAACTTAATAAGCTTGTATCCAGCTTCATCCATTCTTACAATAAGAGCTACAATTCCATAAACTCCAATAGTAGCAACCAAGGCAATTATTGACGTTACAATTATTTGCTGAATAATTGGCTTTCCGATTACGGTTCCCAAAGCGATAATTACAATTTCTACAGACAATATAAAATCAGTAATAATGGCTGATTTTACTTTTCCTTTTTCCATCTCAAGAATTTGTTCTTCAGAATAAGTCTTTTCAGTTATTCCTTCTGACTCTTCATGCGGATGAGGAAACACAAATTCATATATTTTTTCGGCTCCTTCGTAAGCCAGGAATAATCCACCCAGAACTAAAATTACAATAATAGCATCCGGCATAAAAGCACTCAATAAAAACGCTATTGGAAGAATAATTATTTTATTAAGTAAAGATCCTTTGCTAATTGCCCACAGTACAGGAAGCTCTCTGGATGAAGCAAAGCCTGAAGCTTTCTCGGCATTTACCGCTAAATCATCCCCTAAAATCCCTGCTGTTTTCTTTGCTGCAACCTTACTCATTACAGCAACATCGTCCATAATTGCTGCTATATCGTCTAATAGTACGAAAAAACCTGATGCCATTATATTTTGCTTTTTTTAATGTTAGTGGCGCGAATCTACTACTTTTATCCTAAATCATTTTAAAGAATTCGGGATTTAATTTTAACTGCACTGACCCAACAAAAACCAAAGAATTATAAAAACGATTATGGTACCGAAACACCCTCCTCCTATTTTTTTTGCCCCGTAACCGGCTAGCAATCCTCTAAATATATTGTTCATAATAATCTAATTTTTAATATTAATGTAAATTTGACAATTAATAGTGTCTATTATTTTATAATACTTTTTAAAAATCTTTCATTATTCACGGATTACCCAAAAAAAACACCAGCATTTCTGCCGGTGTGATTATAATATTATCTATTTAATTCTACATTTATATCTGATTACACTACTGGTTGTGTCTGATTTCTAAAAACCAGCTTACCATCAAAAGCATCGATCAAAATAATACTTTCCGTTGTAATATTTCCAGCCAAAATTTCTTTCGATAACTGGTTTAAAACTTCTCTCTGCACTACACGTTTTACAGGTCTTGCTCCAAATTGAGGATCATATCCTTTGTCTGACAAATAAGCAATTGCTTCCGGAGTTGCATCCATTGTAATACCTTGTTGTGCCAGCATTTTGGTAACCCCTTTCAATTGTAAACTTACAATTCTTGATATATTATCTACTGTAAGTGGTGTAAACATGACTATTTCGTCAATACGGTTTATAAACTCTGGACGAACTGTTTGTTTCAATAATCCTAAAACTTCATTTTTCGCCGCCTCTGTGGCTGCTTCTACTCCGCCTTTTAGGTTTTCGAATTTTTCCTGAATAATCTGGCTTCCCATATTAGAGGTCATGATGATAATAGTGTTTTTGAAATCGGCTAAACGTCCTTTATTGTCTGTTAAACGTCCTTCATCTAGAACTTGCAGTAAAATATTAAAAGTATCAGGATGTGCTTTTTCAATCTCATCAAGCAAAACTACAGAATAAGGTTTTCTGCGAACCGCTTCTGTCAATTGCCCACCTTCATCGTAACCTACATATCCTGGAGGCGCACCCACTAAACGGCTCACACTGTGGCGTTCCTGATACTCACTCATATCGATACGAGTCATCGCATTTTCGTCATCAAAAAGATATTCTGCCAAAGCTTTTGCTAATTCTGTTTTACCAACTCCCGTTGTTCCTAAGAATAAGAATGTCCCAACTGGTTTTTTCATATCCTGTAAACCGGCACGGCTTCTTCGAACGGCATCACTCACTGCCTCTATAGCTTCTTCCTGACCTACTACACGTTTGTGCAATTCATCTTCTAAATGCAAGAGTTTTTCTCTCTCTGTCTGAAGCATTTTCATTACTGGAATTCCAGTCCATTTCGCTACAACTTCAGCAATATCTTCTCTGGTTACTTCTTCTTTGATTAAAGAATTTCCTGATTGAAATTCTTGCAATTGTTTCTGCAAATTTTCCTGACGCTCCTGTGCTTCTTTTATTTTTCCGTAACGAATCTCCGCTACTTTTCCGTAATCTCCGTCACGTTCTGCACGTTCTGCTTCGTATTTAAAGTCTTCGATTTCATGTTTTACAGCCTGAATTCCGTCAACGATATCTTTTTCTTGCTTCCATTTTGCATAGATTTCATTTCGTTCTTCTTTCAGGTTGGCCAATTCCATACCTAAAATCTTAAGTTTGCTTTCTTCTTTTTCACGTTTAATCGCTTCGATCTCAATTTCAAGCTGCATTATTTTACGATCCAAAACATCTAACTCTTCTGGTTTTGAATTGATTTCCATGCGTAGTTTAGAAGCAGCTTCGTCCATTAAGTCAATTGCTTTATCTGGTAAAAAACGATTCGTAATATATCTTTGTGAAAGCTCAACCGCAGCAATAATCGCTTCGTCTTTAATCTGGACTTTATGATGCGTTTCATATTTCTCTTTGATTCCACGAAGAATCGAAATAGCACTTTCTGTATCTGGTTCATCGATTAAAACCTTTTGGAAACGTCTTTCAAGCGCTTTATCTTTTTCAAAATACTTTTGATATTCATCTAAGGTTGTAGCACCAATCGCTCTTAATTCTCCACGAGCCAAAGCTGGTTTCAGGATATTAGCCGCATCCATTGCGCCTTCTCCTCCACCTGCACCTACAAGCGTGTGAATTTCGTCAATAAATAATACGATATCTCCTTCTGCAGCCGTAACTTCTTTAACAACCGATTTTAAACGTTCCTCAAATTCTCCTTTGTATTTTGCTCCGGCAATCAAAGCTCCCATATCTAATGAAAAAACGATTTTTTCTTTTAGATTTTCCGGAACGTCTCCATCCACAATTCTATGCGCTAAACCTTCTGCGATAGCCGTCTTACCAACCCCAGGTTCACCAATAAGCATTGGATTATTTTTGGTTCTGCGAGTTAAGATTTGCAACACACGACGAATTTCTTCATCACGCCCAATAACTGGGTCTAATTTTCCCGTACGCGCTAATTCATTTAAGTTTTTAGCGTATTTATTTAATGAATTATAGGTTTCTTCTGCCGAAGCCGAAGTTACTCTTTCACCTTTACGTAATTCTTCAATTGCCGCTTTAAGACCTTTTCCGGTAACGCCCTGATCTTTTAAAATCTGAGAAACTTTACTCTTTGAGTCAAAAATGGCTAAAATTAAATGTTCGATTGAAACGTATTCGTCGTTCATTTTTTGCGCAATAATTTCAGCTTCATTCAAAGCTTTATTTGCATCCCTTGAAAGCATTATTTCACCTCCGGAAACTTTTGGAAAACTCTGAATTGTGCTGTGTAAAATTTGCAAAAACAAGGGCACATTTACATTTAATTTTTTAAGAATAAATGGTGCCACGTTTTCGTCAACTTCAAAAATGGCTTTAAAAATATGCTCGTTTTCAATTTGCTGCTGTCCATTTCGCTGCGCTAATTGCTGCGACAACTGAATGGCTTCCTGCGATTTAATAGTAAATTTATTTATATTCATTTTTTTTCGATTTGTGATTGATATTGTTCTTTGTTGTTTTATAAGATTAAAGTTAGCATTTATTGAGTCCCATTTTTAACTCAAATAATTTAACTTTGTATTCCAATAGACAAATTATATTCCACAGTAAAAAAACAGACAAAACGACATTAAAAACAGTTTTTAAACTATTTTGCAATGTCAAAAAGTCATAAAACAAGCCAAATATGAGTTTTTTCAATTCAATCTTCGGAAGTTCAGAGAACTCAGAAGCTTCAAAAAGTAAAGTAAACTGGACAGAATTAACCAATATTCTTCAATTACAGGAAGTAGAAGCAATATCACATGAAAAACCAGTCGTGATTTTCAAACACAGCACAAGATGCAGCATCAGCCGAATGGCTTTAAAACAATTTGAAAGAGAATATGATCTTGAAAATATTGTTGATGCTTATTTTTTAGATTTGATTGCACACAGAGATATTTCTAATGAAATTGCCAGCAAATTTGGCGTATATCATGAATCACCGCAATTGATTTTAATCAAAAATGGAAAAGCTGTTTACAATGTTTCACACAGCGATATTGATGCTACAGCATTAAAAAACAAGATTTAAGTTCTTCTTTTTAAAGACACATTTCAAAGGCAGAGTTACACCTCTGCCTTTCGATTTTTTACCAATTGCATTGATTCACCATTATAAATAAATCTTAATATCGACTTAGGTTGCTACCTTTTTCATAAATTTGAAAAAAATTAAATCAATTGAAGAAATTACTCTTTTTCATATCCTTTTGTTTGGTTATAGGAATTGCTCAGGATACACAAGCTCAGGCTCCTAAAAAAATAATAGTTGAAAATTCAGATTTTTCAGACGTAAACGAAGCAGAAATTCCGGGAGCACTTTTGCTTACCGGAAATGTAAAAATAAATCATGATGGCGTAGTCCTTACTTGCAATAAAGCCTATTTCTTTCAAAAAGAAAATTACATCAAAGCCTTTGGTAATGTGCAACTTGTACAAGGCGATACATTATTCTTAAATAGTAAATATGCTGAATACAGTGGTAACGTAAAAAAGGCTTTCGCAACCGGAAACGCTGTTATGATTTCTCCTGATGCAACATTGCAAACCGATACCATCAATTTTGACAGAAATGTTCAGGAAGTTTTTTACAATACTAAAGGCACAATTGTAAATAAAGATAATACCCTGGTAAGTAAATCCGGAAGGTATTACGTGACACAGAAAAAATTTCAGTTTTTAACAGAAGTAGTACTTACAAACCCTAAATATGTTATGAAATCTAATCACTTAGATTACTATAGTAACTCAGGGCACTCTTACTTATTTGGACCATCAACCATCACAAGTAAAACAAATTATATCTATACTGAAAATGGTTTTTACGACACAAAGAAAAACCTCGCCCATTTCCTGCGAAAATCATATATTAAATATGACGACCGGCGAATAGAGGGCGACAGTTTATACTACAATCGTAATACCGAATTTGCATCAGCAACACGAAATGTAAAAATTACAGATTCTATAAACAAGGGAATCGTAAAAGGTCATTACGCCGAATTATACAAACTAAAAGATTCAATGTTTGTAACTAAAAGAGCGGTTGCCATAAATCTGGTCGAAAATGATTCAGTCTATATTCATGGCAAAAAATTAATGGTCACCGGAAAAGAAGGCGAAAGAATTATCAGAGCTTTTAATAATGTTCGCTTTTTCAAAATAGATATGAGCGGAAAATGCGACTCACTTCATTCAAACAGTAAAACTGCCCTCACGAAACTAATAGGAAAACCCATTTTATGGAATGCTGAGAGCCAGATCACAGGAGACCTCATGCACTTAATTGGAGATAATAAAACCCGAAAAATAGACTCGCTTAAAGTGTTCAATAATACTTTTCTAATCTCTAAAGATACACTTGGAACAGGTTACAACCAGGTCAAGGGTATGAACCTCATTGGGAAATTCAGAGATGGAAAGCTACATGATGTCGATATAATAAAAAACACCGAAGCAATATATTACGCAAGAAATTCAGCAAACGAACTTGTGGGAATTGACAAAAGTGTAAGCAGCAGAATCAATCTTATTATAGAGAATAACAGAGTTGAAAACATAACTCTTTTTAAGAATGTTCAAAGTGATAGCTATCCAGAAGATGAGTTGGCGGAAAATGACCGAAAATTAAAAGGTTTTGTCTGGCGTGGAGACGAAAGGATAAAATCAAAGGATGATATTTTCCCTCCTGAAGAAAACGAACTCAACGATAAATTAGTCAAAGAAGGTAAAGCAGAAGATGCCAAACCAAATGTCCCTATGAAAATCAGAAAGGAAACACTAAATTACAACAAAATGAAACCTGCTGCTAAAGCCAGTAAAGGAACTAACAAAAAAGCTAAAAAATAATTTTTAGTAAAAAGCAGGTTTTAAGCAACCGAAAGAATCAAAACATCAAAATCTTAGTTCTCAAAAAATGAATCCAGATTTTATAAAATATCAGGCACAGACTTCTCCATATCCACTAGGAATGGAAGTTTCACATGCCATTGGCTCTTATATTTACGACACGAACAATAAAAAATATTTAGATTTTGTTGCCGGTGTTTCAGCCTGTACACTTGGACATCAGCATCCAAGGGTCAATCAGGCCATAAAAGACCAGTTGGACAAATATTCGCATGTAATGGTTTATGGAGAATATTCTCAAAGTCCGGCTGTTGAATATTGCAAATTAATGGCTTCACTCCTGCCGGAATCTTTAAATAAAACCTATTTAGTAAATTCCGGAACAGAAGCAATCGAAGGAGCGCTTAAACTTGCTAAACGAACAACAGGCCGCAGTCAGCTTATTTCATGTCACAATGCCTACCACGGAAACACCATGGGATCTATGAGTGTTATGGGATTCGAAGAACGCAAACAAGCCTTTCGTCCTTTGCTTCCTGATGTTGATTTTATAACTTTCAACAACGAACAAGATTTACAAAAAATAACCACACGAACAGCCGCAATCTTACTTGAAACAATTCAGGGAGGAGCTGGTTTTATTGAACCAAAAGACAACTTTCTGCAAAAAGTACGCAAACGCTGTGACGAAGTTGGTGCTATGATGATTGTAGATGAAATTCAGCCTGGTTTTGGCCGCACCGGAAAATTGTTCGGTTTCCAAAATTATGATGTCGTTCCGGATATTGTAGTTATGGGAAAAGGAATGGGTGGCGGAATGCCGGTAGGTGCTTTTACAGCATCAGCAGAAAAAATGGATCTTTTAACCGAGAATCCAAAATTAGGGCATATTACAACTTTTGGAGGTCATCCTGTCATTGCGTCAGCCTGCTTAGCAACTTTGAAGGAATTAACTGAGACTAATCTGATACAGAAAACTTTAGAAAAGGAAAAACTATTCAGATCACTTTTGGTACATCCTTTGATAACAGAAATTAGAGGAAAAGGATTAATGCTTGCCGCCATGACCAAAAGTGCCGAAATAACGAATCAGGTCATTTTAAACTGTCAGGCCAAGGGACTCATTTTATTTTGGCTATTATTTGAAGGATGCGCCATTAGAATAACACCGCCATTAACCATTTCTGAAGAAGAAATAAAAGATGGATGTGCCATAATTCTCGAAGTTATGGATGAAATTTTGAATAATAACGAAGAGCTTAATTAGGAGCTATTTCCAGCTATACGTTGCAATCTTTTTTGAAGCTGAAAAAAAATGCTTCAAAAAAGGATTTCCACTTCTATCTGGGCTAAGGCTTCCCGTTAAAAAGAAACTTCAGAATAATAAACACATTAATCTTTTATAAATCAAAGATTAAAAATAAAAACAGAACATATATTCTGTCCATATTGTTAATTAAATTGTTCAAAACAATAAATTTCCTTTCCTCACAAAATAATATGGTTGCCTAAATTTATAACAGGCTAATTTCAAAAACAAAAAGTATGCAATTAAGCAACGAAGAAGAAGATTATAACCTATCCCTATCCAAATTTGAGTCGATGTTAAAAACCAACAAAGTACTCTTTTTTGATTCTGAAGAATTCGAAGAAATTATTCTTCATTATTTAGATATAGGTAAGGCTAATTTAGCAAAAAAAGCCTTAAAACTTGCATTAGACCAACATCCAAAATCTACAGGCTTAAAATTAGTACAAGTAGAAATGCTGGTTTATGATGACAAACTTGACATGGCTGAAAAACTTTTGAACGAGTTGTATGCAATTGAACCTAACAACGAAGAAATTTACATCCAGAAAGCCAATATTTGTTCGAAAAGAGACCAGCACGAAAAAGCAGTAGAATTGCTTAAAATTGCCCTGCAATATACAGATGATTTTGCTGACGTTTATAACTTAATGGGAATGGAATATCTTTTTATGGATAATCTTGAGATGGCAAAAGACAGTTTCATCAAATGTCTTGAAGAGGACATAGAAGACCAGTCGGCACTTTATAACGTAGTTTACTGTTTTGAATTTTTAGACCAGAATCAGGAAGCTATTGCTTATCTTAATGAATATATCAACAAAAACCCATATAGCGAAATCGCCTGGCATCAGGTTGGACGATTGCATTACGGGATAAAAGAATACGAAAATGCGATTCGTGCTTTCGATTATGCAACGCTGATTGATGAAGAATTTCTGGGAGCATTCATGGAAAAAGCAAAAGCATACGAACGTCTTAAAAAATATGCACAGGCAATAGAAAGCTACAACCGAACCATCGAATTAGATGATGCAACCTCTTATGCCTTATTGCGAATTGGTAAATGCTACGAAAAGCTGGGAAATAATGTCCTTGCATTAAAATATTACAACCAAACAGTTCACGAAGACCCTCTTCTGGACAAAGGATGGATTGCTATTACTGATTTTTATGTGCGCCAGAAAAATTTTCAGAAAGCATTATTTTTTGTCAATAAAGCATTGGCTATAGATAATCAAAATCGTTTATACTGGAAACGTTATGCTACTATAAACAAACAAATGAACTTTTTTGAAGAAGCTGAATTTGGCTATAGAAAAGCAGTAGAATTTGGAGATTATGCATTGGATACATGGTTATTTTGGGTAGATATTCTTCAGTTTTTAGGTGAATTTGAGAGCGCCATACAAACATTACTGCAAGCCTCTGAATATTTTCCGGAAGAAAACGAAATAGAATACCGCTTGGCCGGATTGTATTTTATGATTCAGGACAATACAAAGGCGAAGTTTCATTTAAGCAATGGTTTGCGTTTAAACTTTGATAACTACATTTTGATTGAAGATCTTTTCCCTGTTGTCTGGTCAAAAAAAATGGTAAAAAATTATATTGAGAAACATAGAAAAGAATAATGATTGATATTTTAAGAAGACGCTTTGGCTTATTAGGCCGTAATATTAGCTACTCCTTTTCAAAAGGATATTTTACAGAAAAATTTAATGACGAAATTTTCGCAGGGAACAGCTACGAAAATTTTGATATTTCTGAAATTAGTCATTTCACAGGCTTACTTAAAAACAATCCAGACTTAAAAGGCCTAAATGTTACGATTCCATACAAAGAACAGGTCATTCCTTATCTGGATAAGCTTTCCAAAAAAGCAACTTTGATTGGCGCAGTAAACACTATAAAATTTACAAAAAACGGAAAATTAAAAGGATACAATACTGATTATTATGGCTTCAAAAAATCATTAAAACCATTACTTGAACTACATCACAAAAAGGCACTCATTCTGGGCACTGGTGGCGCATCAAAAGGAGTAGCATTTGCACTTGATGAACTTAACATCCCATATACTTTTGTTTCAAGAGAAGCGAAAGAGAATATCATTGATTACAATTTAATTAATGCAACAACTTTTGACAATTATCAAATCATAATTAATTGTACTCCTGTTGGAACAAGTCCAAATATTGAGGCGTGCCCCGACCTTCCCTATGAGTTTTTTACAGATAAACATATCGCTTATGATTTGATTTATAATCCTGCTGAAACTCAGTTCTTAAAAAACGCCAAAGAAAGAGGAGCAGTAATAAAAAACGGTCATGATATGCTTATTTTTCAGGCAGAAAAAGCATGGAAAATCTGGAATAAATAACTTTCAAAACAATTTATAATTCTGGCTACACTTAAAATGTAGCCTTTTTTATTCTGTAAATTCATAGAATCAAGTCTAAAAATTTCGCTAAAACAATTAAATACATTAGATTTAATCGGTTTTTACACCAAAAAAGATAAGATTTTTAAATCGAAAAATACATAAACAAACGATTTATTTTGTATTTAGAAACACCTTTACTATCTTTCGCAATGTTTACAATATAACCTTATACATTTAAAAATGTTAGAAGAAAAGAATGATAACCTGCAGGAAGCAGATGGAAAATCAAAAATCAACCTGAATGATTCTTCACAAAATGATGCAACAGAAACATCAATTTCTGAAGCAACAACAGAAAAGGAAATTACAGCTACAGAAAATATTCAGGCTGAAGAAACAAATCATCAGGAAGTATTAGATGCTATAACAAATTCTAATGCTGAAGAAAGCGAAGACGAGACACTAAAGGAACGTCATGATATTCCTATGGAGGATTATGATACTTTTTCGTTAGACAAACTTGTTGATGAATTAAAAAAACTTGTAAACACAGACAAAGTGATGTCTGTAAAAGATCATATAGAAGAAATTAAAAAATCATTTTTACTTCAATTCAATCACTTTATAGAAGAGAAAAAAGAAGAATTCAATGCTTCAAATCAGGATCCTAATGAAGAATTTCAATATCACTCTCCTTTAAAATCGAAGTTCGACGAATATTATAACATATTTCGAGAAAAAAGAAATACACACTTTAAAAATTTACAAAGTAATTTAAAATCAAATTTAGAAATCCGACTTGCTATAGTAGAGGAACTAAAAGAACTTATAAATCCACAGGAAAACATCAAAGACACTCTCAAGCATTTTAATGAATTAAGAGAGAGATGGAAAAACGCCGGAGCAATTCCAAAAGACAAATACAATCACGTCTGGAACAATTATCATTTTCATGTTGAGAATTTTTATGATTATCTTCATCTAGACCGTGAAGCAAGAGACCTTGATTTCAAATACAATCTTGAACAAAAACAAAAGATAATTATCCGTGTTGAAGAATTAGTAAACGAGCCTGACATTAATAAGGCATTTCGTGAATTACAGGATTTACACAGAATCTGGAAAGAAGATATTGGTCCTGTATCGAAAGAACATCGTGATACGATTTGGAATAAATTTAGTGAGCTAACTAAAAAAATACACGACAAAAGGGAACTTTTGTTCGAAAGCCAAAGAGAAAACGAGCAAAAAAATCTTGAAATTAAAAAACAAATAATTGCTACTATTGAAACTTTGGCCACTGAAAAAGTAGGTTCCCATTCGCAATGGCTGGTACAAATACAAAAAGTTGAAGCACTTAGAAATGAATTTTTTGCTGCCGGAAAAGTACCAAGTGACGTAAACGAACAAACCTGGGCTGCATTTAAAACTGCCGTTAGAAATTTTAATTCTTTTAAAAACTCGTTTTATAAAGACATCAAAAAAGATCAAAACGACAATTTAAATAAAAAAATGGCCTTGGTTGCAAAAGCAAAAGAATTACAGGAAAGTACCGACTTTAACGCTACTACTCCAATCATGAAACAAATTCAGGAAGAGTGGAAACAAATTGGTCATGTTCCTAAAAAATATTCAGACAAAATCTGGAAAGAATTTAAAGACGCCTGCAATCATTATTTTGACAAATTAAAAGAACACAAGTCTGAAGAAAACGAAGAAGAAGTTACTGCATTCGACAATAAAAAAGCATATCTGGATACTTTAAGAAAATTTGAACTTACTGGCGATCACAAAACAGATTTAGATGCTATTAAATTACATATTGAAACCTGGAAAGGATTCGGAAAAGTTCCTTTTTCAAGACGCCACATTGAGGGTAAATTCAATAAGATCTTAGATGCTCTTTTTGAAAAACTAAGCTTAAGCAAGAAGGATACTGAAATGATGCGTTTTTCAAACAGGATTGATTCTTTATCTGAAAGCAATGATACGCGAAAATTGGATAATGAAAAGATTTTTATAATGCGTAAAATTGAAGAAGTACAGAATGAAATATTCCAATTAGAAAATAACATACAGTTCTTTACGAATACTAAAAATGCAAAAAAAGAAAACTCGATTGTTCTTGAAGTTCGCAAAAACATTGCTATCCATAAAGAAAGTCTTGAGCTATGGAAAGATAAACTTAAACAGTTACGAAACCTAAATCAGGAATAGTTTTTTTTTAAAAAATTTAATCATAAAAAAGGTGTAATGAGAAATTTTTCATTACACCTTTTTTAATTAATTTACTTTCCAGAAACAAATTAATAAAACTAATCTGTAAAATATTGACTATATTTGAAAAAGTCATCATTTGGCAATTTAAATATATAATTATTAACTTTAATAACTACAAAATGAAATTTACAAGAAAAGCTAACGCAAACTGGAAAGGAACCGGTATGGAAGGAACCGGATTAATAAGCACACAAAGTACAACTCTAAATAATGCACAATTATCTTTCAAAACAAGATTTGCAGAAGGAGTAGGAACCAATCCTGAAGAACTTATTGCAGCAGCACATTCTGGCTGTTTTACAATGCAATTAAGCTTTTTATTAAACGAAGAAGGTTTCGTTGCAGACGATTTATCTACAGAAGCAACAGTTACTTTTGAAGATGGTTCTATTACTTTAATTCACTTAGAACTGAAAGGAAAAGTCCCTTCCATAACTGCTGAAAAGTTTTCAGAAATTGCAGCTAAAGCAAAAGAAATTTGCCCAATTTCCAAACTATTAAAAACGGAAATCACATTAAGCGTTAAACTGATTTAAATTTAAAATATTTAATATATAAAAAAGCTCTGAGTTTTCAGAGCTTTCTTTTTTAAATTTATTCAGATACTGCTTTGCTTTTAACTACAAGTCTAAAACCTTCGCCGTGAATATTTAGAATTTCAACATCTTCATCTGCTTTTAGATATTTTCTAAGTTTGGCGATATAAACATCCATACTTCTTGATGTAAAATAGTTATCATCTCTCCAGATTTTCGTCAAGGCTAACTCTCTTGGCATTAAGTCATTTTCATGTAAAATAAGCATTTTAAGCAACTCATTCTCTTTAGGAGACAACTTGATTGGCTCTTCATCCTGGAAGGTTAAAAATCTTAATTTAGAATTTAAATGAAACTTACCAATATTAAACTCAAACTGAACTTGCTCTGCTTTTGTATCAGATGATTTTCTTTGAATAATAGCTTTGATTTTCATCAATAAAACTTCAGAATCAAAAGGTTTGTTCAGGTAGTCATCAGCACCCGCCTTATATCCTTTTAAAACATCTTCTTTCATAGATTTTGCCGTTAAAAAAATAATCGGCACTTCACTATTTTTTTCCCTGATTTCTTTAGCTAAAGTATAACCGTCCTTATAAGGCATCATTACATCAAGAATACATAAATCATAAACGTCTTTCTTGAATTTTTCGAAACCTTCCATACCATTTTTTGCTAAGGTAACTTCAAAGTCATTTAGCATTAAATAATCTTTAAGAACTGCACCAAAATTAAGGTCGTCTTCTACTAAAAGTATTCTTTTATTAATATTTTCCATATTTTAATTTATTAGTGGTATTTTTATTATGAAGGTACTTCCTTTTCCCTTTTCGCTTTCTACATAAACCTGACCATTGTGGTCTTCAACTATTCTTTTTACATAAGCAAGTCCCAGACCATGTCCTTTTACATTATGAAGATCTCCTGTATGTTCCCTGTAAAATTTCTCAAAAACCCTCTTCTGAGCTACTTTACTCATTCCTAGTCCATGGTCTTTTATCTTTATCAGGATCATATCTTTAATATTCTCTGTAAAAACCTCTATTTCAGGAACATCCGGAGAATATTTTATAGCATTTTCTAATATATTAACCAACACATTTGTAAAATGAACTTCATTGACCAGGCATGTAGTCCTTGCCGCATTATAATGTTTCACAATTGTACCTTGTTTATCTTCTAAAATTAAATTTACATGTTCAATTGCATCTTCAATAATATCGTGAATTACAGTAGGCTCTTTGGTGATATCCAGTTCCTTTTTCTCCAGTTTCGAAATTCGGAGTACATTTTCAACCTGAGCATGCATCCTTTTATTTTCATCTCTGATCATTTGAAGGTAACGATATACCTTCTCTTTATCTTCAATAATTTTGGGGTTACGAATCGCATCAAGAGCTAAATTTATGGTAGCAATAGGAGTTTTAAACTCATGCGTCATATTATTTATAAAATCTGTTTTAATTTCAGATATTTGCTTTTGTCGTATTAACTGATTTAATGCACTTGTATATGCGATTACAATAATTAATGTAAAAACTATAGAAAGTATTGTAATGCTCACCAGTTGAGATAACAGAAACTTCTTTTTATACGGAAAAGTAACTAATAGCTCATACTTACTATTCCCTTCATTGTCTGTAAAGACAGGAATACTGTAAGTCGCATCTTTATCATAATGAAAACCATCCGACTTGACCTTTGTAGGAATACCGTTGCTATAAATTCCAAACTCAAATTTAGTTTTTATACCATGTTCTTTAAGTTCTTTCTTTAAAAGAGAATTTAATTTATCTTTGGTAATTCTTTCATCTATTGGCAATATTGACGCGTAATCATTAGATGTAATTGTTAATTGTGCTTTATTTAAAATATCAAGATTACCATCTTTTTCAACTTTTATATCCGGAATTGTACTTTGGTTTAAAACTGAATTATCAATAATATTATTATTGTAAACTTCTGTCAACCTCTTTGAACTAAAACTTTTAAAACCGTCTGAATTGAATTTCTTATTAAAAATTGATCCGTTTGTATCATACTTTTCAGAAGTAATACTATTTTTATAAACTATAGTTTTGTTTGTTTTAGTATTTCTTTGAACAAATAAAATTTCCAGCAAATCTTCTTTTTGTGGAATTTTACCTGTACTATCCCTTATATGATTGATTTTATCTCGAAAACTATATTCTTCCAGTTTTGCAAGTGTTTCTGAAACATCACTAACTACCTGCGTTACATGATATTTAAACTGTTCATCATTATTCTCTAACGAAGAATTGAACCAATATACCTGAACCAGAATTATCCCAATTAAGGATAAACTCATTAGCAAAACAAGTATTCTAAAAAATAATTTATTCATCGAAACAAAATTAATATTTTAACAATATACTAAATAATACATTAACCAAATATTAACATTTAAGAATGATTTTGTTTTATATTTAAAATTTTAAGAATTTTAACAACTTCTTGCTTTGCATTTTTATGAGTATCATTAAAGATAATAAAATTACTCAGAGGAATACGTTGTTCGTCATTCCATTGCATATTCATTCTTTCTAAGACCTGTTTCCTACTTGTTTTGTCACGTTTTATAACCCTTTCAATTTTTATTTCTTCAGGCGCTGTAACTGTGATAACAACATCACATTCTTTGTACCTTCCACTCTCAAATAAAATTGCTGCTTCATAAATTACATAATCATAATTTTTATTTTTTTGAAGCCATAATTCAAAATCTTTCTTAACAGCCGGGTGTATAATAGCATTTAACTGATTAAGCTTATCGCTATTATTAAAAACAATATCTGCTAACTTTGCCCTGTTAAGTACTTCGTTTTCAAATATCGCGTCACCAAATACAGCTTTGATTTCTTTAATTATGGATTGAGACTGCATTATTTCCTTTGCTTTATCATCAGCTATATAAACAGGCACACCCATTTCTTTAAAATAATTCGCAATAGTTGTCTTTCCACTTCCAATGCCTCCTGTCAAACCAATAATCTTTGCCATGTTATATTCTGAAAAACATATTAGGAAAAGCTTTCTGAGGCTTTCTCTTTAAAATAATAATTTTTACAAAAGATTCCAAAAAACCTATTCCGTAACCATAAAATTGTTTCCAAACAGCAATTACAGAAAGATATCCAATTTTAAAACTCTTAGTAGTAACACTAGATGTAAGAAAAATTATAACGAAATATACAAAATATATTTGTAATAAAATATCAATATTTAAAATTAACAATAAAAAAGCTAATAATAATCCCAACATAAAAAAAGTAGGAAAGAAAAAAGTAAGTTTATTATGTTCCGGATACCAGCTATTCAATATTGGTCTTGCTTTTCCAAATTTATTTACCTGAATAGAGAACTTCTCCCAGTCTATCCTTCGTTTATGATAAACAAATGCATCAGGAAATAATCTCGTTTCATAACCTAAATTCCATAATCTGATAGATAAATCGGGATCTTCACCAGGATGAATATTCCCAAAACCTTTTGATGCTTCAAAAGCTTTTTTTGAAATCCCCATATTGAAGCTTCTTGGTTGGAACTTCCCTATTTTCTCAGAACCACCACGAATTCCACCGGTAGTCAAAAAAGAAGTCATAGCAAAATTAATTGCTTTTTGTATATCTGAAAAGCTATCCAAAGCCTTGTCAGGCCCACCAAAACAATCTACATATTCCCTGTCTAATTCTTTACGGACCTCTGTTAAATAATTGGAAGGAATAATACAATCAGAATCGAAAATAATAAAATAATTACCTATCGCTTTTGTCATCCCAAAATTCCTGGAATCCCCAGGTCCTGAATTAGGCTTAAAGTAATATGATATGTTTAGTTTTCCCTGATATTTCATTACTACATTCTTGCAAGGAATTGAAGATCCATCTTCAACAAGAACAATTTCAAAAGCTTCATTATAATCAGATTTCATTAAACTTTCTAAAAGCTCATCTACTTCATCCGGGCGATTATAAACGGGTATAATTAAAGAAAAAACCATAATTAGGAAATGGGAATTAAGGACAGTTTTATAAATTTAAAATTTTGCGCAAAGATAAGTTTTATTCATAAAAAAACCACCAACTTTGAGTTGATGGTTTTCCTTTATAAGGATTTAAACAAATTATTTAATACTTTCTACCTGAACCATTTCATTTGCTTCTGCTTTATAATCTATTCCGGCTAATTCAAAACCAAACAGATTTAAGAAATCGTTTCTATATCCTTCTAAATCACCAATAGCCGGTAACGTTTCCGTTGTAGTTTCCAACCAAAGTTTTGCCACTTCTGCCTGAACATCTTCGCGCATTTCCCAGTCATCAATCCTGATTCTTCCTTTATCATCAGTAAGAATTTCAGTCCCGGCATACAATCTGTCTTTAAACAAACGCTGAATCTGCTCAATACAACCTTCATGAATTCCTTTTTCTTTCATTACTTTATATAAAAGAGAAATATACAAAGGCACAACCGGAATTGCAGAACTTGATTGTGTCACTAAAGCTTTATTAACAGAAACATAAGCTGTTCCTCCTATTGATTTCAAACTATCAGCAATAGTAAAAGCTGTAGCTTCTAAGTCATCTTTTGCACGACCGATAGTTCCTTTACGATAAACTGCTTCTGTTAGTTCCGGCCCGATATACGAATAAGCTATAGTTTTAGCGCCATCAGCCAATAAATTTTCATTTCTTAAAGCCTCAATCCACATTGCCCAGTCATCTCCACCCATAACTTCAACTGTATTAACAATATCTTCTTCGTTAGCAGGAGCTATAGAAACCTCAGAAACTTTTCCTGTATGAAAATCAACCGTTTTATTAGTGTATGTCTGCCCTATCGGTTTCAAAACTGAACGATGTGTTACACCTGTTTTAGGATTTGTACGTACTGGAGAAGCCAAACTATAAATTACAAGATCTACTTGTCCTAAATCTGCTTTTATCAAATCTAAAGTTTCTCTTTTAACTTCATTCGAAAAAGCATCTCCATTGATACTTTTTGCATATAACCCGGCTTTATGAGCTTCTGATTCAAAAGCCGCAGAATTGTACCAGCCCGGTGTAGCCGTTTTACCTTCAGCAGATGGTTTTTCAAAAAAAACACCAATAGTTGCTGCATCAGATCCGAAAGCACTTGTAATTCTTGAAGCTAATCCAAAACCTGTTGAAGCACCAATTACCAATACTTTTTTAGCCCCTTCGATAGGTCCTTTTGATTTGATATATTCAATTTGATTTTTAACATTTTGCTCGCATCCTTTTGGGTGTGATGTCAAACAAATAAATCCTCTCATTCTAGGTTCTATGATCATCTTGTAATTATTTATTGTATTAATTCAATTTCAATTTTAATTTTTCAAAAATAGACATTTTATCCTTAACCCTTTTCATGTTTGCATCCATATTGTCTATAAAATTAGGATTTAAAGCATTCTTTTTTGCTAAATTGTAATATTTGTAAGCAGCTATATATTGATTCTCATACTCTGCCATCCTTCCCAATTCACTATTATAAGATGATGAATCGAAATTTTCCAGAGTCTTTATAGTAAAATTAATATGCTCTTTGGCTTCTTCATACCTTCCAATATCAATAAGGAGATAAGTATAATTTAAATAAGGTGCAGGATATTTAGGTTCAAATTTCATAGCCAGTTTATAATGATAAATTCCTTTATCATAATTACTCAGCTTATTGTAATAAATCCACCCTAAATGATTATGTGCTTTACCGAAATCCGGATATTGAGACAATATTTCTTCTAGCAATTCTTTCCCTTCAGCAATATTCCCGTCAGAGATTAATGAATCTGCTTTTATAAATTGATTTTCGTAATAACTAAGGCTTTCCATTTCTATTTTAACTTAATAATTGTTTTGCATGATTCAATGCAGAATCAGATATATTGGCCCCTGACAACATTTGAGCAATTTCTATAATTCTTTCGTCCTGAGACAAAAGCTTTAATTCTGATTGTGTATCATCATTAATTGTAGATTTAAACACCTTAAAATGAGAGTCACCTTTAGCCGCAATCTGAGGTAAGTGTGTGATGGCAAATATTTGCATCTTGGTACTCATCTCTTTCATGATCTCTCCCATTCTAATCGCAATTTCCCCGGAGACACCTGTATCTATTTCATCAAAAATTAAAGTTGGCAATTTAGAATATTGCGCCAATATTGCTTTTACAGCCAACATTATACGGGACATTTCCCCTCCAGAAGCAACTTTTTTCAGTAAGCCGAAGTCAGTTCCTTTATTTGCTGAAAACAAAAATTGCAGCTCATCTTTTCCATTTTGAAAATAAGTGTCCGATGCTGTTAATTCCATTTTAAACTGAACATTTGGCATTCCCAATGTCTCCAATATTGAAATTAGCTGTTTAGATAAAACCGGAATTGCTTCTTTTCTATTTTGATGGATTTTAGCTGAAAACAAATCTAACTCTTCTGTTTTTTGTTCGATCGATCTCGACAGAATTGCTATTTCTTCTTCAATATTACCTAATTCCAACACAGATTTTTCCAAGTTTGACTGAATTTGCAACAATTCATCTACAGTAGTAACCTGATGCTTTTTCTGTAAATTATGAATCAACTGCAATTTCTGATTTACTAACTCTAATTTTTCGGGATCATTTAATAATTTATCTGCTGCATTTTGCAATTCTTTTGAAACATCGTCAAATTCAATTGCTACACTTGTGATTCTGTCAAACAAGCTTTGATATTCTGATGAAAAAGCTGCAATTTTTTGCAATGAAGCCTTAATTTCATTCAAATTATAAAAAACACCAAATTGCTCTTCATTAGCAATTAAAAGTGACTTATCAATCGACTCCTTTATAATTTCAACATTATTGAGCTTTTCAAAATCAGCTTCCAGTTCTTCCTGTTCTCCTGATTTTAATTTTGCAGCGACCAGTTCATTCAATAAAAAAGTATTGTATTCTTGCTCCTTACCTGCATCACTTTGTTTTTTAAGCAAAGCATTTAATTTTGATTTATCTGATTTATATACTTTTAGCGATTTTTGATAAGAATCTATAATTCCTGAATTTTGAGCAATTGCGTCAATGATTTTAAATTGCACACCTTCCTCTGAAAGTTCCTGGGTTTGCTGCTGCGAATGAATATCAATCAAAAACACACTCAGATCCTGTAATTCCTGAAGATTTACAGGACTATCATTAATAAATGCACGTGATTTACCCGAAGGAAGAATCTCACGCCTGATAATTGTTTCATCCTCATAATCAAGATCATTCAATTCAAAAAAATCTTTCAGATTGTATTTAGAAATCTCAAACTGCGCTTCGATGACACATTTTTCTTCTTTGTTTTTAAGGGAAGTCAAATCAGCTCTCTTTCCTAAAACCAATCCTAAAGCTCCTAAAATAATTGATTTTCCAGCTCCGGTTTCTCCGGTTATTATAGAAAACCCTTTCGAAAAATCTATAGAAAGTTTTTCAATTAAGGCATAATTTTTAATTGACAGCGAAGTAATCATATAGCTTTAAAAGTAAAATTATTGAAGTATAAATTCAGTTAGTATTTAATTTGAGACCATTTTGTAGAATTTAAAGGTGAAACCCTGTTTAAATTTTCTACTAAATCTGTAATTGTAATACTGGGTCCCCCTGAAAAAACAGATACTATCTCATCTGATTTTGCATCAAAAAATACTCTTGTCAAAAAGGCATTTGGTTTAACCGAATTCAGTTTACCTATTAACATTAATGAAGATTTTATTTTTTCTTTTGCCTCTTTCAAATCCTGATTCATTATATCTAATCCTGAATAATATAAAAAAGTAGTTTGTCTCAAATCTGAATAAACAGGAGCAAGCATATCATTTATCAGGAAATATCGGTTTTGGAGTCCATCTGACTGGGTCCATCCTTTGGAGCCGCCTTGCTGTGCAATATTGGCAATGTTTTGGGCAGTTTCAAAATAAGGATTACCACCTGCAAACTGAAATGTATCACCATCCATCCCTAAGATCATATAACTGTAAAAGGATATTACCGATATTAAATTAGACTCAAATGTAGTGGGATTATACAACAAAGGCTCAAATTCTGTATACCTGAAATTAAAATCTTTATCGTTAAAATTAAAAACAGGAGAAGAATAGGTAGAATTATAGATTAATCTTGAAGATTGTACCTGTATTGTTCCTGAAAACTGATCAGAATTATGTGAAGAAAGCGTAATGTACATGGAACAGTTAATTCGCTCATTTTGTTTCAAAACAGCTCCCATCCAATCTGTTTTATTGACAAATTCAGACAAAGAAGCCTGAAGTGTTTTATAGACCTGCAAATTTGGATTTGGCAGCCTTTCTGTATTTATAGTAACTGTACAATTTAACTGTTGTGCATGTGCAAAACCAAAAAACAAAAACAATAAAAAAGTAACTAATTTACTCATAAAAATGCCCTATAACTTTATTTAAAATATCAACCGCAACAGATTCTTTTAATTTTAAATCCATTGGTTCAATTTTAAATTCCTTATCTATAAAAGTAACTTTATTAGTTTGATATTGAAAACCTGCTCCTTTATCCTGCAACGAATTTAAAACAATCAAATCTAAGTTTTTTTTCTGGATTTTCAACTTAGCATTTTCAATTTCATTTTCAGTTTCTAAAGCAAAACCAATTAAAAACTGATTTTTTTTAATTTTCCCTAAAGAAGACAAGATATCTTTTGTTTTTTCCAGTTCGATTGAAAATTCATCAGCAGCTTTCTTAATTTTCTGAACTGCAACGAACTTTGGTTTATAATCGGCTACTGCGGCAGCAGCAATAGCCACATCAGCATCATCAAAATTCAAGTGGCATGCGTCATACATTTCCTGGGCAGAAACGACATTAATAACTTTAATCAAAGAATTTTCAACCTTTAAGTGAGTAGGCCCTGTTATCAATATAACCGAAGCACCTAGATTAGCTGCTACTTTTGCAATATCAAAGCCCATTTTTCCTGAAGAATGATTTCCAATAAAACGCACCGGATCTATTGCTTCGTATGTAGGGCCTGCAGTTACAAGTATTTTTTTTCCTTTTAAAGGAAGCTTACTTTCTAAATCAGCTTCCAAAAAAGAGACTATGTTTTCAGGTTCTGCCATCCTTCCTTCGCCTGACAAACCACTTGCTAACTCACCATTTTCAGCTGGAATCATTACATTTCCAAATTGCTTTAAAGTATTAAAACTAGATAAAGTTGAAGGATGTTTGTACATGTCCAAATCCATAGCCGGAGCAAAATAAACTGGACATTTAGCAGATAAATAAGTCGCGATTAAAAGATTATCACTATTTCCCGTTACCATTTTTGATAACGTATTGGCTGTAGCAGGAGCAATTATCATAAGATCAGCCCAGAGTGCTAAATCAACATGATTGTTCCAGACTGCATCCTGATCCTCTTCATTAAAAAAACTGGAATATACAGGATTTTTTGATAAGGTAGATAATGTAAGTGGAGTTACAAAATCCTTAGAAGCAGGTGTCATGATCACCTGGACATGTGCACCTGCTTTTATAAAGAGTCGTACTAATGAGGCTGTTTTATAGGCTGCTATTCCACCGGAAACCCCCAGTAAAATTTTCTTACCGTTTAAAACTGACATTGTACTGTATTATTTGTTTGAGCTTCTGTGGTATGTTTTACCGTCTAACCATTCCTGAACAGCTAAAGCGTGTGGTTTTGGTAATTTTTCGTAAAACTTAGAAACTTCAATTTGTTCTTTATTTTCAAAAACTTCTTCAAGACTGTCATTGTAAGTAGCAAATTCTTCTAATTTCTCAGTCAATTCTTTTTTAATTTCAGAATTAATCTGGTTTGCTCTTTTAGCCATAATAGTGATTGCCTCATACACATTTCCTGTTGGCTCTTCAATAACTGTTTTATTGTAAGTTATTGTATTTACAGGAGCATTCGTCTTTTTTAAATCCATGACTTTATTTATTTAGTAAATTTTTGTAAATCTGTTTCTACTCTGGCATTCATTTCGTCTGCCTGTTTTTTATATTTTGTATCGCTTTTAAACTTCAACAAGTTGTTATACGCCACTTTTGCAACATTTAAACGCTCTTCCATTTTTTGAGGAATACTGTTTATTGCTAATTGGTATGCTGAATCATATTTATAAAACAAGGCATCTTCTTTAAATGGAGTTCCTGGATAATCTGCGATAAAATTATCAAACGCCACTAATGCCGATTTATAGTCAGAAATAGTATTATACCCTTTTGCATTTTCATACGCCTTTTTTTCAAGTTTTCCACTTAATACCTTAACAGCCTCATTTGCCTGAGCAATATATTCAGAGTTTGGATAATTATCAATAAAAGCCTGTAATTTATCTAATGCTTTTACTGTATCTGTCTGATCAAGACTATAAACAGGAGCTAATTTAGAATAACTGTAAGCCCCTAAAAAAGCCGCCTCCTGAACTTTTTCACTTCGCGGATAACCCGAAACAAAACTTTCAAACTGGTAACCTGCTAAATAATACTGTTTTGTTTTATAATAAGACTGAGAAAACATATAGAATAGCTTTTCCGCCTGAGGTTTTCCTCTGTATGTAGGCGCTAATTGCTCAAAAAGTCTAATTGCTTTATTATACTTCCCTGCTTCATACATCTTTGTTGCGATTTCAAATTTTGCCGCAACATCTTCATTTTTCAATGCCTTCTGATAATCACTACAAGAGCAAAAAAGGGCAACAACAATTAACAGCGATACTATTTTTTTCATTTTCTTACTTTTATTATGATTTCTTAGACAATTATGCCAAAGCAAAATCACACCGAAGTTTCGGTGGCAAATTTAGTTATTAATTTAGCTACTACAAAATATTTTTTGATACAATAAAACAAGGGGATTATTGTATTTATTTTAATGCTGCTTTTACAAATTTATCTAATCGGTCTGCCAATGGTTCATCAACTGAAACTAATGGTAAACGAACCGTATTATCAGCAATTCCTAAAGACTGGAAGACATGTTTAATTCCGGCAGGATTTCCCTGTTCAAAAATCATATCAATACAATCAGACAACAAGTATTGGGTTTTAAAAGCTTCATTTACTTTTCGGTTCAGGCCTAAACGAATCATTTCTGAGAATTCTTTTGGGAATCCCTGTCCAATAACCGAGATAACTCCTGCCCCGCCAGCCAATACAATTGGCAAAGCAATCATATCATCTCCTGAGATTATCAGAAAATCCTTTGGCGCATTTTTAATCAGTTGTAAAGCCTGAGCCATATCTCCTGCCGCTTCTTTTATCCCTACAACATTGTCAAAATCATTTGCAAGACGAACAACTGTTGAAGGCGCCATATTACTTGATGTTCTTCCCGGAACATTATATAGAACTATCGGAACTGGAGAAGCTTCTGCAATGGCTTTAAAATGCTGATAAATTCCTTCCTGCGTAG
>Ga0308157_10002706_pt1 | contig 27913 bp, 27 predicted proteins | sample PhyBR1_FD_201035 | JGI IMG/M metagenome (GOLD analysis project Ga0308157, IMG submission 201035) | Phyllosphere microbial communities from UC Gill Tract Community Farm, Albany, California, United States - DLSLB.R1 | ecosystem: Host-associated > Plants > Phyllosphere > Unclassified | place: USA...
TTCAGCGTTCTCGACGCTGGTGTAGATGAACATTTCCAGCTTGTTGAACTGGTGTACGCGGATGATGCCACGGGTGTCCTTGCCGGCTGAACCTGCTTCACGGCGGTAGCACGAGGACCAACCGGCGTAGCGGATTGGTCCCTGCGACAGATCCATGATCTCGTCCGCGTGGTAACCAGCTAGGGCAACCTCAGAGGTGCCGACCAGGTACATGTTGTCACGCTCGAGCTTGTAGATCTCGTCGTCGTGTTCCACGTCGAAGCCGGTACCCTGCATGGTTTCTGGGCGAACCAAGGTTGGGGTGATCATCGGGATGAAGCCACGTTCCATGGCCACGTCCAAGGCCATGTTCATCATCGCGATTTCCAGGCGGGCGCCGATGCCCTTGAGGAAGTAGAAGCGCGAGCCAGAGACCTTGGCGCCACGTTCCATGTCAATCGCGTCGAGCTTCTCGGCGATTTGCAGGTGATCCAATGGTTCAAAGCCTTCGGCCTTAAAGTCACGGACCGTACCCACGTGCTTCACGACGGTGAAGTCGTCTTCGCCGCCGGCAGGAATACCGTCGATGATCAGGTTCGGGATCAGGCGCTGTAGCTCGGTGCACTTGGCAGAAGCTTCATCAGAGGCTGCCTGAGCAGACTTGACCGAGGCGGCCAGCTCTTTGACCTCGGCCAGTAGCGCAGTGCGCTCCTCGCCCTTAGCCTGGCCGACCTTCTTAGAGAACGCGTTCTGCTCGGCACGCAGGCGCTCGTAGGTGGCAATGGTTTCACGACGTGCCGTGTCAGCTGCCAGTAGTTGGTCAACTAACGACTCGTCGGCACCGCGCGCGCGTTGCGAGGCACGGTACAAATCCGGATTTTCGGTGAGCATTTTCAGGTCGATCACACGTTAAGCGTAACAATCATGAGTACGATGAAGGCACTATGCAGAAAAATCGTGTGATCGTTTTCTCTGCCGTGGCCGCTGCAGCTGCCGCCGCGGCGACCAGTTGGTACTCCGTGCGTAAGCTCTCGCACTACCGAAAGCCATCGGCCCAAGAACCACTGGCGGCCGAACATGTCACCGCCAACAAGGTGGCATTGGTCATCAATCCCTCCAAGTCAGGCGCTGAAGAAGCGCAGAAGGCTGTGGAGCGCGTGTGCGCCGAAGCTGGACTTGAAGCACCACTAGTCCTGCACACCACCAAGGAGAACGCTGGCCAAAACGCAGCCCGGGAAGCCTTGGATGCGCAATGCGACACAATTATTGCCGCCGGCGGTGATGGAACAATTCGTGCCGTCGCAGAAGTACTCGAAGGCACTGAAGCCTCCCTTGGTGTGCTCCCGCTGGGCACCGGAAACCTGCTGGCACGTAATGTCGAGATCCCTATCGATGACCTACACACCGCAGCCCTAGTTGCCGTGCGGGGCATGGTGCGCCGTATCGATGTGGGACATATGAAGCTGAAGCTGTTGGACGGTAACGAAGCGGACCATGCATTCTTGGTCATTGCTGGCGTTGGCACGGACGCGGATCTTTTTGATGACACGAACGAAGAACTCAAGTCCAAGGTTGGTTGGCTCGCGTACTCAGAGGCTGGTCTGCGCCAGCTTCCAGGCAAACGCAAGAAGGTCAACTTCAAGTTGGACGGAGATGAGAACTGGCAGTCCCGCAAGGTCCGCTCGGTACTGTTCGCCAACTGTGGCAAGTTGCAAGGCTTGGACTTTGTCCCGGACGCCAAAATTGATGATGGCGTGCTGGACGCGGTGATTCTTTCCCCACGCTCGGCCGCGGGGTGGATGTGGATCCTGCTCAAGACCGCATTCCGAGCTAAGAACAAAATTCCGGTGATGAGTTTTTATCAGACTCCAGGTGTTGCCTTGCGTTGCACCGAGCCGATGAATACCCAGATTGATGGGGACCCTACCGGCCAGGTGAACGAGTTGGAAGTCAGCGTCTCACCGAGCGCTTTGCGCCTGCGTACCCCGTAACTCAAAACTATTCTGCACACCGCGAAGGCTCTGCTGATCCGTGAGGATCGGCAGAGCCTTCTGCGTTGAATCTACAGTCGATCGCGCAGCGATTTTACCCAAGCGCGGGCATCACTGAACGCGGCATCGGAATTATGTGTATCTACAAATGGTTCAACACCCTGAGCTGCCGGGTAGGAACCGAGGAAGCGTAATTCTGGGGATACGCGGTGCAACCCGGAGAGGGTTGCTGCTACGCGTTCATCAGCGATGTGCCCTTCGAAATCCACGGAGAAGAAGTACTGACCTAACCCTTCTCCCGTGGGCCGTGATTCGATGCGTGAAAGGTTGACTCCGCGAGCGCTAAATTGCTCAAGAATCTCCATCAGCGCACCGGGACGGTCCTGTGGCAACGGAAGGATCAATGTTGATTTATCCACGCCACTGGGCGCTGGAATCTTTCCCGGACGGGTCACCAGAATGAAGCGGGTGACCGCACCAATGTTGTCTTCCACGCCGCGCACCAGCACGTGCAGTCCACGTTCTTCAGCTACCAGCGGGTTGCAGATCGCTGCGTCATGCTGTGGTTCATTCTCCGTCAGAGCCACCGCAGCAGCCGCGGTGGATGAGGCCGGAGTGAACACTGCAGCAGGGATATTCGCTTCGGCCCACAACCGGCATTGCGCCCACGCATGCCCGTGAGTGGAGATCAATTGAATTTGATCCAGCGAGGTAATGCCAGGGCGTACCGCCAGCACAAAGCTGATGGGCACAAGAATCTCTGCAATGATCTGCAGGGCTTGGCCCTGAGCGATGGCATCTAAGGTGGCGGAAACGCCACCTTCCACCGAATTCTCAATGGGCACCATGGCAGCATCAGCACTGCCATCTCGCACCATGGCTAGTGCAACGTTCACATTGGTTGCAGGGATACGCTGTGCGTCCACAGCCCCGGGAACCTGCAGTAGCGCCGACTCAGTGAAGGTGCCAGCAGGTCCCAGATAGGCGTATTTCATCGGACGGTTGGCTCCTGCCCGTTCTCCGATTCCATTGGAAGTCCGGCTTCAATCCACGAATCGGATCCACCGGCAATGTTGAAGGCGGTGTAGCCCATTCCGGTCAGCCATGAGGCAGCCTGAGCAGAACGCCCACCGGTACGGCAGATCACGTAAGTGTCCACATCTGGGTCCAATTCGCCAACACGCTCTGGCAAAGTACCCAGCACGATATGCGTAGCACCGGTAGCGTGTCCAGCTTCCCACTCGAAGTCTTCACGCACGTCAAGGATGAAGGCATCCTTCGGGACATCGTTGACCGAAACAGTCTCAAAATCGCTCATGGCTAGCATTCCTCACTTTTAGGGTGTTTGCTTAATAAGACTAGTCATTTCCTGCGTCGAAAGCTGACATGTTTCCCACCAGCGCCTTGAAATTGCGAGACGACCTAGCCCGTGGCGAGATTTCAAGCCGCGAGCTCACCGAGCACTACCTGAACCGCATTGAGCAGCATCAGGACTTGGGCGCCTTTGTGCACGTGGCAGAAGATGCGATGGCAGCGGCCGCCACTGCCGATGAGGCGCAGGTGCGCTCAGAGACCGGTCGCCTGCATGGTCTGCCAACGGCATTCAAAGACCTTAACGACGTTAATGGGATGCCCACGACATATGGCTCGGCCGCGATAGATCATCCGGTAGCCACACGCGATCACTCACTCGTGGAACGCTTGCGCGCCGAAGGCGTGGTGATTCTGGGTAAGACGCAGGTCCCAGAATTTGGGCTCAGTAGCCATTCGGAAAACTTGGTGAACCCACCATCTCGAAACCCTTTTGATCCGCAACGCTCTTCTGGTGGTTCATCGGGTGGGCAGGCCGCGGCAGTAGCTGCCGGACTGATTCCGCTGGGCCCAGGCTCCGATGGTGGTGGCTCGGTACGTATCCCGGCCGCTGCCTGCGGGCTCATTGGACTCAAGCCATCATTGGGACGAGTGCCCTCAGACGTGTTGGACGGGTATGTTGATCCACTCGGCGCACCGAAGCTCGCGGTCTCTGGTCCGTTGGCGCACGATGCGTTGGATGCTGCGCTGTTATTGGATGCCATGCGGGGCAAGGATCATTATCTGCCGCTGTTGCAAGGTAGTTACCCGCAGAGATTGACCGATCTGAACATTGGCTTCAGTGCTCACTCCCCCTTTGAATCTGTGTACGATATTTCGCTCTCCCCCGAGGCCCGTACCGCCTTTGAGCGGGGTCTGGAAATACTAGGCCAGCGCCACCGGGTACAGCCTGCGCAGCTGGAGTACGCAACGGACTATCCGCAAACTTTTGCCACGGTGTGGACCAATGGGCTCAAGGATGTCCCGGTCAATGACGAGTCATTGCTCGGTGAATTGGCCAGGGACTTTAGGCGCAGAGCTGCAGGAAGGACGTTGGAGCAGAATCTGCAGGCGGGTTCACGACTGAAGCAGATCGCAGCTGATTTTGTTCGACAATGGTCCGCCTACGACGTAATCGCTACTCCAGCCATGGCGAGCATTCCACCGCTGATCGGGCACTATACACAATCCACGGCGGATCACGATTATATGTTGCAGTGCCAGTACACCCCCTATACCTCGATGGTGAACGTCGCCTCAGTTGCTGCCATCACCATTCCGGTCACGACCACCGAGGATGGGTTACCAATGAGTATTCAGCTGATTTCTCCACGATCTGACGAAGGACTGTTGCTTGCTTTAGCAGCCCAGATGCAGGTGTGAGCTTTCCCATATAAGTAGGTACTCGAGTAGGCAAAAGCGAAAAATATTACGTATGTCTACTGCAACAACGAGCACTTCTAACACCGGAAGGACCTTCTTTGGTCACCCCGGTGCGCTCGCAAGCCTCTTCAGCGTAGAAATGTGGGAGCGATTCTCCTTCTACGGCATGCAGGGTTTGCTGGCTTTTTACATGTACTACTCGGTCACCGACGGTGGCCTGGGCATGGAACAGGGTCTGGCCCTGTCCTTGGTAGGTGCCTACGGTGGCGCCGTATACCTCTCCACTATTTTGGGCGCGTGGCTCTCGGACCGACTCTTTGGTTCCGAACGCGTACTGTTCTTCTCGGCCATCGCCATCATGCTCGGCCACATCGGCTTGGCCTTGCTGCCTGGCTACATTGGTTTGATCATTGGTTTGATCCTCGTTGCCGTGGGTTCCGGTGGCCTCAAGGCTAATGCCGTGGCTCTGGTCGGATCACTTTACGCCAAGGATGATCCACGCATTGATGCTGGATTCTCCCTGTTCTACATGGGCGTGAACATCGGTGGCCTGATTGGCCCACTACTGACCGGCTGGCTGCAGGTGACCTACGGTTTCCACATCGGCTTTGGTGCCGCCGCCGTTGGTATGGCTATTGGTCTGAGCATCTACGCTGTGGGTCGTAAGAAGCTACCTGCTGGTGGCAATATTCCTAATAACCCGTTGCCGGCTACCGAGCGCAAGCGTTATGTCTTCATCTTCGCTGCCGTCTTGGTGATCATCATTGCTGCATTTGCCACCAAGATCGTGACCCCAGAGAACCTGGCAAAAACCATTGCTTACGTGGTGATTGTTGCTTCTATCATCTACTTTGCGCTGATCTTGCGTAGCAAGAAGGTCAACGCCACAGAACGCAAACAGGTCTGGGCCTTCATTCCGTTCTACATCGGTTCGGCTGCTTTCTGGGCACTGTTCCAGCAGCAGTTCACTTTCATTGCTGCATACTCAGATCAGCGTTTGGACCGCCGATTGGGTAACTGGGAAATGCCACCGAGCTGGGTAACCTCAATCAATCCGGTCTTCATCATCATCTTTGCCGGTGTTTTTGCCGCTATGTGGACCAAGTTGGGCAAGCGTCAGCCACGCACTTCCCTGAAGTTCGGGCTTTCTTTGGTGATCGTAGGCGCGGCTTTCCTGTGCTTCATTCCGCTGGAATCCTTCCCTAAGACCCCATTGCTAGCCTTGGTGGGCATCTTGCTGCTGTGCACCTTTGCTGAACTACTGCTCTCGCCAGTAGGCCAGGCCATTGCCACCAAGCTGGCTCCGGCCGCATTTGGTACCCAGATGATTGCGCTGTTCTTCCTGTCGGTATCCCTAGGCACCACCCTTTCGGGTGTGCTCGCCGGTTACTACACTCCGGGCAACGAGATTCCTTACTTCATCGCCATGGGCGGCACCGCCGTCGTTCTGGGTGTAGCCATGATGGCTGCAACTCCAGCATTGAAGAAGTTGATGGGCTCAATTCACTAGAACTGAGCACGGCAACACCGAGGCGCGGATCTTCTTAGCGGAGGTCCGCGCCGCGGTTTTAACGAAGCACCAGCAGGTCGCCGATCTCGCAACCCAGCGCATGGCAAATGGCGACTAGAGTGCTGAAACGGATTGCCTTTGCGCGGTCGTTCTTAAGGACCGAAAGGTTTACCACCGACACGCCGACTATCTCGCTCAACTGAGTCACAGTCATTTCGCGTTCGGCAAGCAGTTCAGTTAGTCGGCAGTGTACGCCGCGAAGTTCCACCAGCTACACCAATCCATCGGTATCGTGTTTCAACCGCTCGTTCTGCCGAGCCAAGCGCATTCCAGCATTCACCAGCTCAACCACAACTAAAATGGCCAGAGCCATGAACAACGGCCCAAATTCATAGTTGATGGAAAAGGTCGGCTCCGGCCAGGGCGAGGAACCGGGGAATTCTTGCTCGCCTACACTCGCATACCCGTCGACCCTCAGTGCTTCTTCGCCGACCCGGTAAGTGCCAATACCGGAAAGTGTCTGACCGAGCAGGGTTCCAAAGGCCAGAGCCCCAGCGGAAAGTCTGCCCATTCGCAGCAGGGAGTCGCTGAACGGCTTGGCGGAAATAAGTTTGTTGCACAGGGTGATGACCGCCGCCAGCACCGCGACCGCGGCCAGCCCGGAGACCAGCATGCCTACGGCCAACAGTCCGCGCGTTGCAAAGCTCAGGTTCGTTGCGGTGACCGAGACCGTCGTGATTTCGCTGTGTACGGTTCCCGCATGGTCAGGAGTGACGCTTATGACCGAAGGATACTGCGGCCAGTAGGGCTCAACCGGCACCTGGACGTTCATCTCCCCATTGGCAAGCGCGGTCACGATGCCAATGAGCGCCGAACCACTGATCAGAATCAGACCGATCCAGGCGATGACCCTGGTGAAGGCGAGAACCCCGCCCGCGCTGGATGCCCTGCCGCGCAATGCGTAAGCAATTCCGAGAACGACCAGCACCCCAAGCAAGCAAAGTATCAGCAGCGATGGAAATAGTATGCTCACAACAAACCTATCGATATTCGTTAACAACGATTATCGATAATATAGCATGGCTTGGTCTATTTACGAGTAGGTCATGTTCTCGTCATAGGAATAGCTTCCGTACTCGGAACCGATGAACCAGATAAACCAGATCATTGCCGCGTAAGCAAGGATGGCTAGGGCTAATCCGAACCATGAGGTGATGAGTCCAGCTAAAGCCAACCCTCTAGATTGCGGTTCACGGCGGTAGGCCATGTGTCCCGTAATGACTCCGGCCAGCGGAACGAGGATAATAGCAGCAAAGCCCAACATCGATAAGATGCCCAGCACTAAGGAAGCCACGGATAATCCGGTGGACTCTCGAGGTGGCTGGTAGGGATATTGCGGATACTGGTAGTAGCTCATCACCTACTATTCTTCTATGAATTCGCATAAAGCGCATCAACCTGAGAGGCAATCTGTGGCACATCTTCGAGCTGGCCAACCAGCTAACGAATCCGACCTGATTAATCTTCAGGAGGTGCTCGACGCCTACGGCGACATCACACCCTCCACTAACAACCCAGACCAGGCAGTCATTTTTGGCACTTCTGGGCACCGTGGCACCTCGCTCAACGGCACCTTTAACGAAGCTCATATCGCCGCTATCACCCAAGCCGTGGTGGACTACCGTGTAGCCGCCGGGATCACCGGTCCAATGTACGTGGGCAAAGACAGCCACGCGCTCTCCGAACCGGCCTACCAAACCGCACTTGAGGTATTGGCTGGAAATAACATCGAGGTATTGGCCGAAGACGGCCTGACGCCTACCCCTGCGGTGAGCCACGCAATCTTGGTCCACAACGCCCGTGGCAAGGACCAGGCCGATGGACTGATCATCACCCCATCGCACAACCCGCCAACGGACGGTGGCATTAAGTACAATCCTCCGCATGGTGGCCCGGCAGAATCTGAGATCACCGGATCTATCGCAGCGCGTGCCAACGAACTGTTGGCCAGCGGGCAAATCAAGAGAAGCCAAGCCAACGCCAAGCCCTTCGACTTCCGCGGGCTCTACATTACCGACTTGGCTGAAGTCATCGACTTTAAGGCCATTGCAGAATCGGGCATCTCTATCGGAGCCGATCCATTGGGTGGTGCTTCGGTACATTACTGGGGTGAAATCGGACGCCGTTACGGATTGAATCTAGAAGTGGTCAATGAGAATGTTGATCCACGCTTCGGCTTCATGACCCTAGATAAAGACGGCAAGATCCGCATGGACTGTTCCTCGGCTCATGCCATGGCGTCCTTGGTAGCAAATCGCGAAAAATACGACATTGCCACCGGCAATGACGCGGATGCTGACCGTCACGGTATCGTCACCCCGGACGCGGGCTTGATGAACCCCAACCATTTCTTGGCGGTAGCTATCGACTACCTGCTGACCCATCGTGAGAATTGGCCAGCGGATGCGCAGATCGGCAAGACCCTAGTCTCCTCGGTACTCATCGACAAGGTGGTGGCCTCCCATGGACGCACCTTGCGCGAGGTGCCGGTGGGCTTTAAATACTTCGTTGAACCACTAGCCTCGGGCAAGGTGGCATTCTGCGGTGAAGAGTCTGCTGGAGCCAGTTTCTTAGATTTCAGCGGCAAGGCCTTCAGCACCGATAAGGACGGGCTGATGCTGGCACTGTTGGCTAGCGAGATGCGCGCTGTAACCGGCAAGAGCCCGAGCCAGTTGCACGCCCAATTAGTCGAGCGCCACGGCTCTAGCTTCTATGACCGCTTTGATGCTCCGGCTAATCGCGAGCAGAAAGCGGTGCTGGCAAAGTTGGATCCTTCGATGGTCTCTGCCACCGAATTGGCTGGCGATGCAATCACCGCGAAGGTGACCGAAGCAGCTGGTTTCGCCATTGGTGGCTTGAAGGTGTCGAGCGAGCACGCATGGTTCGCAGCCCGCCCCTCGGGTACCGAGGACATCTACAAAATTTATGCAGAATCAACAAAATCACCCGAGCATCTGCAGCAAGTGCTCGCAGAAGCTCGGGTGATTGTTGACGCCGCTCTGGCCTAAGTCAAAGATTCACAATCCTTCAGTGGCCTAGTTGCGGAGAATATATCCGCGGCTGGGCCACTACTGCTTTTCGATCGGTTCGCCGCTTCAAGCAGTGAATAGACAGTAGTCACTAAGCTAATAACTCGATGATGCCGTCCAGCGAGCCTTCGGGCTACAGTGCGTATTCGGCAGTTTAGCCCGATTCAGCATGCATGGCCGGCCGGCACAGTTCCCCAACCTTTTGCCAGCCGCTCACGAAATGCTGATTCAAAGACTTCACCACGTTCCTTAGTAGAAACATCTAAATCTGCGGTAGCTCGTGTACCACTTTCCCCTAGGCGCAGCTTGATTCCCATACCGCCTTTGACGGCAACCGCATCAGGCAACATCTGAGAAATTATGAGCGTACACAGCATTCGACGCACGCGTGCAATGGGAACCCCCAGTTTTTGAGAGGCTTCCTCCATCCTGGCGTTCAGTTGCGCGATGGTCAGTGCTGGAGCAACGGGAATCATGCTAGTTGCCACCATTGACTAAGCTCGCGCATATCGCGATCATCTAGCAATTCACGACGATAAGCTTGTTCAGCCAATGCCTTCCAACGTTCCAATGGCACGCTGTCTCGAATATCTTCCAGAGCCCGTCGGACGGTTGTCGCTGCCACCCCTTCATACCGCGTTACGTCACCGTCTGGTACTTCCGGACGCATCTCCAACTCGACCCATTCGGGGAGGGACCGGCGCACCCTACGGCGGGTCGCCACCCTAATGCGATGCGGGTTGAACTGCCCTAGGCCCAGTAGGTCAAAGACAGCCTCACGATGCAGAAATGCTCCATCTCCAGCCAATGCTAGTGCCACTGCCACTTCGGTGAATTCGGTCATTGGCACACCCAGATGGACATAGACACCTTTGCCGTATGCGCGAAGGGCGCCTCGGTGTGCAAGTTTACGCACCTCCACGGCAGGAACTCCTGCGTCCTCAGCCTCTGGAATAGTCACCACGCCATGACGTTCTGAGGCAATCTCCCACAAGCCATATCTGTATCCGCGCATTTCGACGCCTCCGCCAAAACCGTACCATTTTCAGTACGTTTTTGACATCAATCCACAACCCAAGTACAGCAAGGCCGACAGGTCCCAAAATCACAATGGGTCCTGCCGGCCTAGGTGCACAAGAAAACGCTAGTTCAGCTTCGCGGTCCATGGGTCGATAACCTCAGTTGGCTGCTTACGGGTAGCCAACCAGTGGCCCAGCCACAGCAAGAGGAAAATCGGAAGCCCGACATAGCTTGATGCCATCTGCAGCAGGTTGCCGTCCAGCACCGCCTGATAATTCTGACCGGCGATAACAACCAGCAGAATCGCAAAGGCGAGGATGGGGCCCAGCGGGAACAATGGAGCCTTGTACGGCAGATCAGCAAGGCTCTGGCCGCTGGCTATATATGCCTTGCGGAACTTGTAATGGCTCACCGCAATACCAACCCAAGCAATAAACCCAGAAAGCCCGGATACATTCAGCAGCCACGTATAGGCTTCGCCCTGTCCGATAATCGCCGTCAGGAATCCAAAGAGTCCTACCGAGGCAGTCAACAGCATGGCCGGTACGGGAACTCCGCGCTTGTTGAGGCGACCAAAGATCTTCGGTGCCTTACCGTCTTTCGCCATCGAGTAAAGCATACGCGCAGAGGCATATAGGCCAGAGTTGCCGGCCGAGAGGATCGCTGAGAGGATCACTGCGTTCATCAGGGCCGCAGCGAAGGCAATGCCAGCTCGCTCAAAGACCAAGGTGAATGGTGATGTCGCAATATCCGAAGCTTCGGATGAAAGTAGCGAGGGATCCAGATAAGGGATCAACATACCGATGACAAAGATGGCACCGATGTAGAAGAGCATGATGCGCCAGAAGATCGTCTTGATGGCCTTTGGAACATCTCGCTGTGGGTTTTCTGCTTCACCAGCAGCAACACCAACCAGCTCGGTTCCCTGGAATGAGAAACCAGCGATCATGAAGACTGAAACGATGGATAGCCAGCCACCGACAAACGGTGCTTCACCGTCGGTCCAGTTGCTGAAACCTGGAGAGGTTCCACCGATGATGCCGAAGATCATCGCGAAACCACAAATCAGGAAGACAATCACTGTCACGACCTTGATGGCCGCCAACCAGTACTCGCCTTCACCGAAGGCCTTCGCGGACAAGGCGTTGAGCCCAGTGAGCAACACAAGGAAGATCGCTGCCCAGATCCACCCCGGGACGTCTGGCAACCAATAGGACATCACAATTCCGGCTGCTACCAGTTCTGCGGCAACGGTAATTGCCCAGTTGAACCAGTAGTTCCAGCCAATCGCGAAGCCAAAGTGTCGGTTTACGAAAACCGTGGCGTAGGTCTGGAAGGATCCCGCGACAGGAAGACGTGCACTCATTTCGCCAAGGGATTGCATCAGTAGCAGCACCATGATGCCGATGAGAGCGTAGGCTACGAGCGCGCCACCTGGGCCAGCTTCAGAGATCGTGCCGCCGGACGCGACGAATAGTCCGGTACCAATTGAGCCGCCAATGGCAATCATCTGCATATGGCGAGCTTTGAGGCCACGCTTCAGGCCGTCCTTGGACGGTGCGGGCTCAGTCATGCGTTACATCTCCTGATGCTTAGAAATTTCCAACCTTTCAATCCAAGCACTCTGACCAGTCATAAAGCTATGAACCGCGCTACAGTAAGCGATCAATAATCTTTCGCTTAGCCCACGAATATGGAGGATAAATTGCGCTCAGGGTGTCAACCACCGTGGTTTTGTTGAGTTCTGATCGCATCTGCGAAAGTCGGTCAAAGCCATGTTTGCCGTGATATGAACCCATGCCGCTAGCCCCTACCCCACCAAATGGCAGGGTCGGGATAACCATTTGCGCCAATGGAGCGTTGTGCACGATCGCTCCAGCTCGAACTCGATCTGAGAATATCGACTGCAGTCGAGGACTCTCACTCATTAGGTAGGCCGCCAAGGGAGATGGGCGCTGAGCAATAAATTCCAAGGCTTCTTCGAAGGTCTTGACCTCAACGATTGGGAGAATTGGACCGAAAATTTCCTCGGTCATCAAGGTCCCATCCAGGCTGACATTACGCATGATGGTTGGGGCGATACGCAGGGTTTCTTCGTCATACTCACCACCGGCAACCACTTCGCCCTGTTCCATCATCGCCAGCAATCGGTCAAAGTGTTGACGGCTGGCAATCCGGCCAAAGTCCTGATGGGTTATCGGCTCTTTGCCGTAGAAACTGGTGATGGCCTGAGTCAAACGACTGATCAATGGGGTGGCATCACCGATGCACAAGATGTAGTCCGGGGCGACGCAGGTCTGTCCTGCATTCATGAATTTGGCGTAGGCCAGTCTCTTGGCTGTGGCCGGCGAATGGTTATCGACTACTGCCGGGGACTTTCCGCCAAGCTCCAAAGTGGTCGGAGTCAGGTGCTTAGCTGCCGCCATGGCGACAATCTTCGCCACCCGCTCACTTCCGGTGTAGAAGATGTGATCCCAGCGTGCCGCGAGTAGTTCGGTCGCGGTATCCACTCCCCCTTCAATGACAGCGAAGACACGCTCATCAAGATAGAGCGGAAGGAACTTCGCAAGGGCTCCCGAGGTGGCCGGGGCAAGTTCCGAGGGTTTGATTACCGCTGCGTTGCCGGCGGCAATGGCCGCCACCAGCGGTGCAAGGACCAACTGCAATGGGTAGTTCCAGGCACCCAGGATCAAGACAACGCCCAAGGGGCGAGGTTCAATCTTGGCGATTGCCGGTTGTAACGCGAGCGGCACTTTCACGCCGGTACTGTCCATCCACTCGGCCAGATGCCGCAGCGCAAAATCGATTTCTGCGCGCACCACATCAACCTCCGCAAACTTTGCTTCGGTGAGGCTCTTTCCGAGGTCATCGTTTAGTGCCTGCAAGAAGTCATCAAGGTGCTCTTCCAGCATCTTTTCCAGTGCTCGCAGTTGCTGTACTCGGAAGCGGCGCGGGTGGGTAATTCGCGCGTCGGCTGAACGGCGCAGATGGTTCAGAACCGTGGCAATACGAGACGGATGCTCATCTACTGGAGGCGCGGAATCGCCAACAGGTTCCGGCATTGGAGTGGAAGTAAACAGACCCATGATTTGAGCGTACGGCACCCCGAAGGTTTTTTATCAAATAATTCCTCTCAGCATTCATTATGTATCAAGTGTTTGATACATTAAAGGTCTTCGGGAGGAACACATGGAATCTCTGTCATCACAATTTGGCACATTTGCGGTAGCTGCACTGATCGTTTATTTTTTGTTGCGGATCTATGGTCCAACCAATGACAGTAACTTGCTCAATAGCGCACGACAGCATGCGTTTTGGTGCGCAATCATTGGCTTCTTCGCCAGCAGCTCATCAAATTGGTTCAGTGATGCCATCAACGTTCCATTTGAAGAGCAAAGTAGTCTCGATACCGCTGTGAGCATTGCAGTGGCAGCCACCCCGGGCGTGTGGATCGCCTTCATCTATATCGCCAGCCAGTACACTTGGCCACGCAAATTGAAACCGTTACGCACCGCGACCCTCACCCCTCGTTCCTTGACCAGTCCCATACCCAAGAAGCTTGTGGCCGCGTTGCTCATCGTCCTGGTCTTAGCTTGCGTGAGCCTCTATACGGTTCGGGATGTCACGGCCATTGCACCGGTACCCGAACTTGAAATCAGCACCGATGAGTATTACTCCAGCAACCCTTCGCAGGACGGTTTGCGCGCCGCAGGCGAGGTCCTACCGTTCCTCTATGCGAGCCTAGGATTCCTCATATTGGCAGCGGTGATCGCTTCCATTGTTATTCTTCGGCGCAAACCACTGCCGGGCATCTCACAGCACAACAATCAGCTGCTTCGCACCACATGGTTGAATCGCCTCTACCGCACCGTTACGGTGTCGATCGCGGTCCAGGCCGGAGAAGCACTGCACTACAAGGCCCGATGGTTTCATAATGAATCCTCGCGCTATATCGATGGGTCGGGTGCAGGTATCGACTACATGGAAAGCATGTCCCGAATCGGCGGCGCCATAGACTCGACAGCAAATTACGCTGTGCTGGGCGTTTCGGTCATCATGTTTCTTTGGCAGCCGCCGACAAATTTTGAAAATGTCGCGGTCAAGGAGAGAACACAGTTCAACAGGCTGCGCGACCAGTTACTCTCACTGCAGGTCGCAACCGCAACGCTCACGTTTGTTGCCCTTTTCATCGCTTGGTTGTCCCTGCCTGAGATTGATGAATACGTGATGCCTACCGGCGAACGTGTGACCTGGAAGTTGGTGATTCTCACCGGGGCAGCACTGTTTTATCTTGCCCTCAATGCTCTGTATCTGGGATATGTGAATGCGGTATCACGACAAATTTCTTCCGCTTCCAAACACTATGCACGTCTCCCCCTGTGGCCATATATTTGTGCCGGATTGTTCGTCGTCACGAGCGTATACTTCTTGATTTTTCCTCCGCTGGACTACCTATGGGGATTCGTTGCGCCTAGCAAGATTGTTGTCCTTGCGTTGGTAGTCGTATTGATCTCTGCGCACCTAGGATTTGTTTGGTTCACGCGCAGAGCCAACATCGCATGGGAGGTGTCGGCAGACGAGGAAATTTGGTATCGCCGAGTCTTCGAGCTGCGCTCCTTGCGGACCATCACGGCCGCGATCGTTGCCATGTTGGTGGTCGGTTACGAATATCCTGTCCGACTAGATTTCCTCGCAGGCCTAATCTTCTTGTGGCCCGCTGTCATATTCCTTGAACGCCCAGTGGGTGGCGTAGCCAAGTCACTGAAGAAAACCATCTCCTCATGAGCACGCACATCAGTGTGGATCTTGAGGCGGCCACCGCACCCTACGAACAGATTCGTTCGCAAATTGCTTCACTGATCAATCTCGGGGAATTGGCAGCAGGCAGTAAATTGCCCACAGTTCGCGCACTGGCCACGGATCTTGGGGTGGCTGCCGGAACGGTGGCGCGGGCCTACAAGGAGTTAGAAGCCGAAGGTCTCATTTCCTCTAGACGTCGCGCCGGAACCATCGTGAACGAACTCAACGAACCGGTTGACGCTCACGAAGACCTCGTGGCAGCGGTAGACCATCTGTGGGAGTTAGCCGCTGCGCAGCAGGTTGATGCTGCTACCCTCAAGGCTTTGGTGGCACGACGTGAACGCTGAGGATTTGTTCTCGGCAACCCTTCTGCGTACTCTCTAAATCAGTGACACGGGGTGTCGGAGACGCCGACTGAGATGAAACCCGTCGAACCTGATCTAGTTCACGCTAGCGGAGGGATGTCGCATGACTCTGCCTACCGTTGCCCAAAATTATCGGCAACGCTCCCCCTTGGTTTTTTGTTTGACGAATACTGTCGTCACCAATTTCACCGCCAATGTTCTACTCGCCTCCGGTGCTTCGCCAGCAATGACGGATCTGCCCGGCGAGGCTGGTCCCTTTGCTGCCATCGCTTCTGCCGTACTGGTCAATCTGGGCACACCAAGTACAGAACAAATGGTCGCCATGGAAGAAGCAGTTCTCTCGGCGAGCGCGGCCGGCACCCCTTGGGTCTTAGACCCGGTGGCCGTGGGCGCATTGCCAGTTCGCACCGACTTTGCACGTCGCATTGTCCAGTATCATCCAACCCTGATCCGCGGTAATGCCTCTGAAATCTTGGCTCTCGCAGGCAAGGATTCAAGTGGTCGTGGTGTTGACGCAGCAGATACCGTGCAGGCCGCATTAGATGCCGGGCGTGAACTAGCCAAGGAGCATGAGTGCGTTGTTGCCATCTCCGGTGAAGCAGACGCGATCATCGATGCCAACCGTACCGTGTTGGTGCACACCAACGGCATCGGACTGACGAGAATCACCGGTGGTGGCTGTGCTCTGGGCGCTTTCAACGCAGGCATGCTTGCGGTAAGCGAGGACCCTTTCGAAGCAGCCATCGCAGCCCATGGTTTTTATGGCCTAGCCGCAGAAAAGGCCTTGGCTGCAAGCACGGGGCCCGGAAGTTTCGCCGTGGCCTTCCTTGATGCGTTAGCTGCTACGGAACCTGAAGAACTAGAGAATTTGAAGTACGAGGAATTGAACCATGGATAACATCGGCGCCTACTTAGTAGCCAACACCGCCAGCTGCACCCCACGCACCACCCTGGAAGTGATCGAAGGGGCAGTAGCCGGTGGCATCGAATGGATCCAGCTGCGAGCCAAAGATGAGACCGCCCGCGAATTCTTCGAATTGACCTGCGCTGCTGCCAAACTGACCGAAGGCAAAGCGAAGCTACTGGTCAACGACCGCATTGACGTGTTCTTAGCGGCTCGCGCCGCCAGTGCGGCTGTCAGTGGAATTCATATTGGGCAGAAAGACATCCCAGTGCGCCTGGCACGCCAGATCATCGGAGAAGGCATCATCGGGTTGAGCGCTTCAACCGATGAACAGTTGGCACAGGCCAACCTGGACGCTGAGGTCATTGACTACCTTGGAGTCGGTGCGGTCCGTGCGACCCCCACCAAAAAGGATCACCCCACCCCAATAGGTCTTGACGGGTTTACACGGGCAGCATCGTTGACCGAACTGCCCTGTGTCGCTATTGGCGCGATCACCGCACAAGATGCGCAAGCGATCCGTGCCGGTGGAGGAAATGGTCTGGCCGTGGTCCGAGCCATTTGTAACGCTCAAGACCCGCAGTCTGCCAGCGAGCAGCTCGTTGCAGCATGGGCGGCGGCACAGTGAAAAATATTCTCTCTATCGCCGGCTCCGACCCCTCCGGAGGCGCAGGAATTCAGGCGGATCTGAAGGCCATTGCCGCCAATGGTGGTTACGGCATGTGTGTGATCACCGCCTTGACCGCGCAGAATACGCAGGGCGTGAGCGCAGTACAGGCTATTGATGGACAGTTTGTGCTTGCTCAGTTAGAAGCTGTGAACGCAGATGTACAGATTGATGCCATCAAGATTGGCATGCTCGCCAATACGCAGGTCATTCTCGCGGTTAATGATTGGCTCGATACCGTGGATGCGCCGGTCGTTCTTGATCCGGTCATGGTGGCCACCAGCGGGGACCGTCTACTCGATGATGAAGCTGCGCTTGATTCCCTACTGGACCGCGCTTCGGTGATCACCCCCAATTTGTTGGAGCTCGCTAGCCTCCTGCGCGAGCCGGTCGCTACCCAGTGGTCCGAGGTTCTTGAGCAAGCCCAGCGTCTGGCTGCCAAGCATGATGCACTGGTCTTAGCCAAGGGTGGGCATCTTGATGGTGAGGCGTGTCCCGATGCATTGGTCTCGGCCCAGGGCGTGCTGGCCGAGTTCAGCAACCCGCGCCATCACACTAAAAATACCCATGGCACCGGATGTACCCTGTCCAGTGCTTTGGCTACCATCTATGCATCGAGCCAAGACTGGGTCAGCGCACTAGAGCAGGCCAAGGCCTACCTCTTCCGAGCTATTGTCGCTGCCGATGAACTACATGTGGGTAGTGGGCACGGCCCGGTAAACCACTTTGTGGACTTCTTTAGCGCCGTTGATCCGATGGATCAGTGGTGGCAACAGATTCAAGGGTTACGCGACTCCATCGATAACTTGGAGTTCATTAACCAGCTGGCCGATGGCACCCTCAAGGCAGCGGACTTTGAATACTATTTGGCGCAGGATGCCTTGTATCTGCAACGTTATGCGCAGGTATTGGCTGAGGCCAGTGCCCTCGCACCAGATCTTGAGGCACAGCGTTTCTGGGCTAACTCGGCTAGTGAAATTCTTGAAGGTGAACTGCAGCTACATCGTAGTTACCTGATGGAAGGTAGTGCGAACCCCAGCGCCACCACGTTGAACTACGTGAACCATTTGTCGGCATCCAAACAAAGCTACGCTGAGCTGATTGCAGCGATCTTGCCGTGTTACTGGCTTTACCAAGACATTGGTAAGCGGCTGGCGTCAGCCAATCATGAGGACCATCCATATCAGCAGTGGCTGGGCACCTATGCATCAGATGAGTTTGACCTCGCTACCGAGCGGGCCATCAACATGGTGCGCAGTGCGTGGCAGCTCGCGGATCCGGGAACACGTGAGCGTATGCGCTTAGCCTTTGTTCGTTCGTCCGAGCATGAGGTGGCTTTCTTCGATCAAGCGCGACTGAACCGAGTAGAATTCTCTACGGTCTAAAACGCGCGGGCCACAACCTGGAGGATTGTATGAGCTGGAGCATTCACGGCAACGGAAAAACCATCACGGCAGGCGAGGTGGTTGCACCGGAGGAAAGACTGCACTGGCCACAAACGATCTCCATTGGTACCCAGCATATTCTGGCGATGTTCGGTTCAAGTATTCTTGTGCCCACCGTGACCGGTTTCCCGGTCACCACCACCTTGTTGTTCACGGGCTTGGCCACCATCATTTTCTTGTTGATGACCAACAACAAGGTTCCGAGCTACTTGGGCTCATCGTTTGCGATGATCGCTCCGGTCGTCTCGACCACCCAGTCGCACAGCATGGCTGGCGCCCTTGGCGGCATTGTGATGACCGGTGCACTGCTCTTTGTGGTGGGTTTGATTGTGCAGGTGACTGGCGCGGGCTGGATTCACGCGCTGATGCCTCCGGTGGTGATGGGTACGATTGTCGCGTTGATTGGCCTGAACCTGGCTAGCGCAACCTTGACCCCAATGACCGATTTCCCAGTCACCACGTTCCTGACGGTGATTTTCACGGTATTGGCCACCGTTGCCTTCAAGGGGCTGTTGGGTCGCCTGTCGATCCTTGTGGGTTTGGTGCTCGGTTATGTGGTGGCGTTGCTTCAGGGCCAAGTAGATTTTAAGGCCGTGGGCGAAGCGCACTGGATTGGCTTGCCCCAGTTCACGACTCCGACCTTCCACTTTGATACCGCGCTGATGTTCCTCCCGGCAGTCTTCGTCTTGATTGCCGAGAATATTGGACACGTGCGCACTGTGGGCGTGATGACCGGAAAAGACCTGTCGAAATTTAACGGCCGTGCGTTGATGGCCGATGGCGCAGCTAGTGTTGTTGCCGGGTTTGGTGGCGGTTCGGCCACCACCACCTACGCCGAAAATATTGGTGTGATGGCGGCATCCCGCGTGTACTCCACCGCGGCCTATTGGGTGGCGGCCATTGCGGCCATGGCCTTAGCCTTCTTGCCGAAGTTTGGTGCGCTGGTGGGCACAATTCCAGTGGGCGTAATTGGTGGTTTGGGCATTGTCCTGTACGGCATGATCGGTATTGTTGGCGCCCGTTTGTGGATTGAATCCAAGGTTGATTTTGGCAATCCCATCAACCTGATGACCGCTGGCACCGGGCTGATTATCGCTATCGCGGTCACCAGCGAAATTGCTTTTGGTCAGTTCAAGCTCGGCGGCATCGCGCTGGGATCAATCGCCACCCTGGTGGTCTTCCACCTGATGCGTGCGGTAGCCAAGTTGCGCGGAAATGACCTGGCCAAGGAATTGACGGAGTCTTAAGAGTTTTAAAAATTTTTTTCCATCGGCCGGTGCCGCGAATTGACTCGCGACACCGGCCGATTTTTTTGGACAATCTCCCGGCTGGTTAGGCATGAGAGAAGATGGCTCGAAGTACGTCCTGAACGAATCATGTAAGGACTCCTTCCAAAATGTGATGGTTCTCCCACCAAAAACTGAAAATTCCTGAATTTCATCGCAGTCAAATCAGATAGCATGGCTGATTGTGACTGCGACTACATCAGACGGAAAACTCTCCGCGCGACTCATCTTTATCGCCCTCGGGGCGGCTTTAGGTGGGTTCGTTTTTGGATATGACTCATCAATCGTTAACGGCACCGTGGACGCTGTCGAGCACGAATTCGGGCTCAACGCGGTAACTATCGGTTTCACTGTTTCCTGCGCCCTTCTCGGCGCAGCACTGGGCGCGTGGATAGCAGGTGTAGTCTCCGAACGAGTGGGGCGTGTACGCACCATGCTCTTCGCTTCCATTCTCCTCATCATCTCGGCCATCGGCTGTGGCCTCTGCTTCAGCGTCGCTGACCTGATCGCTTGGCGCATTGTTGGCGGTATCGGCGTGGGCTTCGCCTCGGTGATCGCCCCTGCCTACATTGCAGAAGTATCCCCAGCAGCCCACCGCGGCCGCCTGGGCACCATGCAGCAGATGGCCATCGTTCTAGGCATCTTTGTTGCCTTCTTGGTCAGCGCCCTACTGGTCTTCGTCATGGGCTCCGCCGATGCTATTGGCCTCTTTGGTCTGGCAGCTTGGCGCTGGATGTACCTTTCGCTGGTGGTTCCAGCGGCCATCTACGGACTGCTAGCCTTGCGCCTTCCAGAATCCCCACGCTACTTGGTTGAGCGCGGCCGCTTCGTTGAAGCAGCTACCGTGCTCACCCGCGATATGGGCATGAACGCCGGCGAAGAAGCCGAAAAGAAAATTGAAGAAATCCGTGCCACCGTGCACGTGGAACGCCGCCAGAAGTTCAGCGACCTGCTGGGCCGCTTCGGCTTCCACCCACTGGTATGGGTAGGCATCCTGCTCTCGGTCTTCCAGCAGTTTGTCGGCATTAACGTGATCTTCTACTACTCCACCACCCTGTGGAAGTCCGTGGGCTTCGCCGAATCAGACTCTTTCACCATTTCGCTGATCACCTCGGTGACCAACGTGGTGGCGACCATCGTGGCTGTCCTGCTGATCGACGTTCTGGGACGTAAGCTCCTGCTTACCATCGGCTCGGCCATTATGACCCTGTCTTTGGGCATGATGGCAGTGGCCTTCGCACAGTCCGTCACCATCGACGGTGCGGTATCCCTGCCAGGTAACTGGGGCATCGTTGCTCTGGTTTCGGCCAACCTGTTCGTGGTCGGCTTCGGCGCCACCTGGGGCCCGGCCGTATGGGTATTGCTGGGCGAAATCTTCCCGAACTCCATCCGCGCCATGGCGCTGGGTGTGGCTGCTGCAGCCCAGTGGATTGCCAACTTCATTGTCTCCACCACCTTCCCGGCCCTGGCCGATGCCGGCTTGGCTCTGGCTTATGGCATTTATGCGGTCTTCGCGTTGCTTTCCTTGCTCTTCGTGATCTTCATGGTCAAGGAAACCAAGGGACGCACCCTAGAGGACATGAAACTCTAGAGGGCATCACACTCTCATAGGCATCAAAAGGCACGGCAGGATTTTTCCTGCCGTGCCTTTTGCTGTCGTACTTTTCTGCCGTTACTTGGTCAGATCACCTAGGCAACGTTCAAGTTCCGTATCTGCGTAGAAGAAGCTACCTTCTTCAATCGGCTTGCAGTCGAAGCCGAAAGAGGTTTCCTTTTCGTTGTACAGCATCCGGACAATCACGTCTTGATCCTCATTGGCAAAAACGTCCCACTGGATGTTGGCGCCCATCGGAGCTACCTCGGCACCTCGCCACGCATTGTTGTCATAGCTGAAGAGGGTGTCAGCTGGCTGTGCAGTCTCACTACCCGGTAGCTTGAGCAAGGCAGCCAAGGGAATGATCTCTTCTGCGTGAGCAAAGCGGAAGTCTGCAGCCTGTTCGGTCTTACCCTCACGTACCCCAGCCACCGCATCCAACATGTCCGCGAGCAATACGTCGGCCATCTTGTAGGTGACATCGTTGCCGGCGATGCTTGGGCCCTTTTCATAGAAGTCTTCAGCTTCTGAAACCCGGGAGAGCACCAGCGCATCGTCAGCGGTGACAAATTCACTGAAGTCGACCTGGTAGTCCTTGCCCATGCCCGGTGCAATCACGTACAGCTCGTAGAGGTACATGGCTGCATCCACCACGCTTTCAAGATGCTTCTCGCCCTTGCCACGGTCCACCAGGTCGATGGCCCCACTATCAAGCTTGTTGATGAACTCTTCGGTAAACAGACGCGAGAGCACATGCTTGGAAGCTTCAACGATCTGTGGGTCCTCTTCCACCTTCTCCAAGGTTTCAGCCAACACAGGATCATTGTCGATAAAGTCGTTATAAGCCTGATCTGTATCGTGGAAATACAGGACATCCTTATCCGTCCGTGGCTTGCTGATCAGTGACTTCAGATCTTTATCTTCATCCACCAGACCCTGCACAAAATTCTGCGCGCTATCTACCGCACGGTCCACGCCGGAGGTCACAATGTTGATCTTCTTATCTTCGTCTTCGGCGTCCTCGAAGAGCTCCTCCATGCGAACATAGGCGCGTTCGGCCATCTTCTGATGCTCATGCTCACCCAAGGTGCTGAGCATGCCGTAGCCAACCTTCTCGTGCACCGCGGTAATCTGCGCAACGACTGGGCCTAGACGTTCACCGGTCTCGGTCAAGGCATTCTCTTTTTTCGCCATCTCCCACAGCTGGGTGATCAAGTCATCGTATTTTTTACTCGAAAGCAATCGAGAACCGTGGCGCGCCACATGCTCAATGAGAACCGGCTCAAATTCATCCGGCGCCTTGGAATATTCCACATCTTCTGCCGGAGCAGCATAGGTAGCTTTGGTGCCCAGCGCCAGACGGGCGCTTTGATCTTCATCGGCGGCTTGGCTGGAGGCAGCGCAACCGGTCAGGGCGAGCATTACCCCCGCCATCGCTAGCGAGGTGAAACGAGTGTACTTGGCCATGTCTTACTCCTTGGGTGAAAGTGATGAGTGAATCTAGGGTTGTGCCGTTGAGGAACGAACGACCAGTTGTGGGGTGTAGAGCTCACGTAGCGCTTCGGTCCGTCCGGCGGTGCGTTCAGCAATGGCGTCCACCGCCCGGCGGCCCATGTTGACCTGCGGCTGGTCGATGCTCGTGAGGCTGGGGTAGAGCAATCTAGCCAGAGCCGTATTGTCATAACCGATCACCGCAAGTTGCCCGGGCACCTGAACCTGTTGTTCATGAGCCAAGCGGATCACTTCAGCGGCGGTGAGGTCGTTATTGCACAGCACGGCATCCACGCCGGAGGTGCTCAGCTCTTGCAGGTTGATGTCTTCTCCGGCGTCCACCTGAACGATGGTGCTCGGCAGCTGAGCAGCTTCCAAGGCCAGGACTACCCCGTCGATGCGTGCCTGGCTGGTAGCACTGGCGGACCGCGAGAGATAAGCAATGCGCTGATGCCCGGCCTGAACCAAATGTTCCACCGCTAACTGGGCACCGTAGACATCATCGCTGGCAATGGTGTCCACCTCGGCGGGCGGATCAGCCAAATGAGTGAGCACCACGGTGGGCACTTCACTGCCGGCACGTTCCAACACCTGGCGGGGAACCCACGAAGAAACAATGACCAGACCATCAACCCGTAACTCGATCATGGTGTCGATCTGACGTTGCAGCTCTTCGGGATTCTGTCCACCATTACCGATGATCACCCGCGCGTTCAGTTCCTTGGCGCGAGCCTGGACACCTTGAACAATGCCGGTGTGGTGTTGGTTATCGAGCTGGTTGAGCACCACGCCCACCAGCCCGGATACCCCGCGCACCAGTGAACGTGCCGCGGAATTAGGCCGATAGCCCAACTCTTGGGCAGCATCGAGCACCAGGTCACGGCTGCTCGTACTCACTCCGGCGTCCCCACGCAGTGCCCGGGACGCCAAAGATTTGGAGACCCCGGCACGCTTGGCCACATCAATAATGGTGGGGCGGCGTCCGGCCGCCAGTTCCGCTACCATCTCAGCTACTGACCCGCACGCCGGTGAATTGCTCGACGAAGTGATCCAGCGCCGGGTACTGTGCTCCGGGTCCCTGGGCGACGAATGCTGGGGCCAGGTGCTCGCCTACAACACCAGCTTCCAACAGCAGTGGCTGGTAGCTGCCTCCGGCGCGCTGAACAATCAGTGCACCAGCGGCCACATCCCAAGGGTTCACCGAACCACCAAAGGCACAGTCCACCCACCCGGCAGCCACGTGGGCCAAGGTCAAGGCGCCCGAACCGGTGCGGCGTAGCGAGGAGAACGCCTCAGCGAGATCACCAAAGTGACCCAAGGCAGTCTCCCTGTCAGCTTCAAGATCCCGAGCCGTGGGGTAACCAGTGATCATGGTCGCTGCTGCTGCCGGCTGTGTCGCCGGGGTGCGCAGGATCTCGCCGTCTAAGTAGGCGTGCTCGTGATCGGCGCTAAAGAGTCGGCGGGCGATCGGATCAAAGATAGCCCCGGCCACCAGTTCGCCATCCACGGCGACTCCGATGGAGACACAGAAGAAGGCCAGGCCCTGAGCAAAGTTTGAGGTGCCATCGATCGGATCCACATACCAGGTCACCGGGCCGTCACCGCCCTGCGCTCCGCCTTCTTCACCGATGATCCGCCAGCTAGGATCGCGTTCTAGCAAGAACGGCACGATCAGCTCTTCGGCGGCCCGGTCGTGTTCGGTGACCAGATCGTGGCGGTCACGCTTGTAGTCAATGTCCATCTGGCCGCGGAAGACCGTTTGCAGGTATTCTCCGGCGAGGACGGCCGTTTCTTCAGCAGTGGTACGCAGGAAGCTCGGAAGGTCAGACACTGTACTTTCTCATTTCATTCAGTAATTCTTTGGGTGTGGCCACTACAAGGTCGGCCGTCACCTCAACGGTGTAGGGGCGTTTGGCACTGCCTGGGGAGGGCATGAGCACATTGCCACCGATTCCGGCACGCACCCCACAGAGCACGTCGCGATCCAGATGGTCTCCGACATACCAGCAGTCGGCGGAGCTCAGGCCCAAGGCTTGCGCGCCCAGATGAAGAAAATCTGGATTGGGTTTACGCAGCTCGCACTCATCGGAGTAGAGTTCGGCAACAAAATAGTCGCTGAGCCCTTGTTCGGCCAGGTAGTCGCGGTGCACCTGCCCACACATGGCATTGGAGACCACGGCGACCGGCAAGCCGATCTGGGTGCACCAGGCCAAGAGCTCGGTGATGCCCTCACGCAGCTCGCGGTGCTCCTTGGTGGAGCTGACCAAGTAGCACAGCTGCTGGTAGTGGCTTTCCATGGTCTTGCGGGCATCTTCGGGCCAGTCAGCGGCGATGAAGTCCATCGCGTAGGTGTGCTGATCCAGCTCCTTGGGATGGCGTGGCCGCGACATGGCATTGCGCCACAGCCCGGCGGCCACCGCGCCGGCGGTGATGTCTGCGATCAACCGATCGCGCGAAACCATAGGTTCTGCTCCGATCAAGGCCAGGAATTCATCGGCCACCAGTTGCTGCCAGTCGGCCGGCTTTTCACTGTTGACTATGACCCCGCCGAAATCCAGCAATAGGCCCTTGGGTAAGGTTTGCAGGCTCATGCTGCCACCGCCTCTACGATAGTTCGACGTTGCCCCGAGGCATCAAAGAGGTGCAGTTTCTGCGCTACGGCCTGCACTTGTTGTCCCTCGGTGAGCGCCGGGCGTTGCTGCGACGTAGCGAAGTACCGCTGTTGGCCGTCGGTCAGCTCGATAATCCATGAACCGCCGGTCGGCAATAATGCGCTGACCGTGACGGGCAAGGAGAATTTTCCGGGCGTCGGTGTTGTTGTGATCTCTAAGTCTTCAGGGCGGATGCCCAGTGACGTTGCTGCGGAATCGCGGGACTTCATCCACGTGTCCGCGGCTTGGTTGTGCCCCAATTCGATGATGTTCATCGGTGGGCTGCCCATGAACTCTGCGACAAACCGGTTGGCGGGCGAATCATAGATCTCGCTCGGGGTGCCGACCTGTTGGATCCGTCCCTGATCCATCACCACGATTCTGGTTGCCAAGGTCATGGCCTCAAATTGGTCATGGGTGACAAAAACCATGGTGTTGCCGGTCTGCCGATGGAGCCGCTGAAACTCTGCACGCATTTCCAGGCGCAGTCGGGCGTCGAGGTTGGACAGTGGTTCGTCCAAGAGCATCACCTGCGGGCGTGCTGCCAGTGTTCGGGCAATGGCCACGCGCTGTTGCTGTCCGCCGGAAAGCTCCCCGGGGTAGCGCTCAGCTAAATCGCTAATTGCCAGGGTTTGCAGGGCCTGGTCCACGAGGGTGGCACGTTCAGCCTTGGAAAGCTTTTGCACTCGCGGAGCAAAACCCACGTTCTCACGTACGTTCAGGTGTGGCCACAGCGCGTAGTTCTGGAATACCAGTCCCAGTGAGCGGCGCTCTGCTGGGACACACTGCCCGCCGGCCACATCATCAAAGACGGTCCCGCCTACCACGATTTGCCCGGTGCTGGGATGTTCCAGTCCTGCGATCATGCGTAGTGTGGTGGATTTGCCGCAGCCCGAGGGACCTAGCAGGCAGAGGAATTCTCCTGGCTGCACTTCAAGGTCTACTGCCTCGACGCTGGGGGTCTGGTTACCTGAGTAGGTTTTCCCCAGGCCCCGCAGGGTGATCATCGGCTCCATCTGGATTCCTAACTGCTGTGTTACTTCTTGGACGAGGTGCGCCACAGGTCCTGCCACTTTTCGCGTGATGCCCAGTCGGTTTCCAGTCCGGCGTTGTCGAACTGGAAGATTTCCTTGAGGTGATCACCAACGTTAGCTGGATCTTCTGGCTGCTTGACGGAGGAGTTTGAGGAGATCTTGCCGTCGGAGATCTGCGGATCGATGCCCTCTTGGGTCAGTGCGAAGTGCACAAAGAGCTTGGCGGCATTTGGGCTCTTGGTGCCCGAGGCAATGGTCAAGGACTTCGGTGAAGCCTTGCCTACCCATGGGACCAGTCCTTCACAGACGCCCAGGGCGTAGCCCTTCTCATCGATGTTGCGGTACTTGGCGCTGGACATCAGTGCCATCGGAGGATCATCTTGGCCGGTAGCGCCCACGGCTTCGGAAGCCTCTTCGCTGGACTTGGTCAAGATCGGCTGGTTGGCAGCCATGCGTGAAACCCATTCGGCGGCGGCTGATTCCTTGTCGGTTGTCAGTTCTTCACCGAAGGCTTCCTTGTACGCGTCGCGCAGCTCCTGGTCGCCGAACTGCTCCATCTGGCTGTACCAGTCAAGGGCACCGTTATCACCCACAGGATCCTGGAAGGCTACCTTCTTGGTGAACTTTTCGGTGGTGAAATCCCAAATGTTCGTCGCCGGGCAAGTGTCGAAAGCTTCGGTGTTGTAGGTCCAGAAACTTGGGTCGGTGATCACTACCAGTGGTTCTTGCATCGATGGGTCGATGTTTTCTGCCAGGTCAGTTGGTACCCAGTTGGTGACGAAATTATTCGGCAGAAGCTGATTCTTGACCGCGGGGAGATCTGAAATCGCTACAACGTCACCGACCACATTGCCCGACTGTGCCTCGCGGGTGACCTTTTCGATGGCCTCGGCAGCGTCGGCCTTCACACCGGTGGCTTCGATTCCGTAGGTCTTGGTGAAGGCAGCAGCCATTTTTTCGATCTTGGAGGTGCTGTCGTAAATGGTGATTGGGCCTTCAGCCTTGGCCGCTTCAATGAGCTGATCCAAGTCGAAGTCCTCTGCTGAGGCGGTTGCCGGCGCGCTGCTGGTGGTGGCTGCGGGGGCTCCACCGGCGCAGCCGGTGAAGAGTACTGCGCCAAGTCCCAGGCTCAAAACGGTGGTCCATCGGTGAGTGCGGTTAATGCTCATGGTGGTACTCCTTGAATACGGTAGTGGTGCGGTGAAAAGTGAGTGGCTCAACCCAGCGAATCGGCAAGGTTGCTTCGGAACAATTTCTGCGTGGCCCAGGTTCCTAGCAGGGCAATCGCGCAGATCAAGACCACGACCGCGTTGGCGGCGTGGGTATAACCGAAATCAATGAGGGTCATGGACAG
>Ga0308157_10002707_pt1 | contig 27900 bp, 23 predicted proteins | sample PhyBR1_FD_201035 | JGI IMG/M metagenome (GOLD analysis project Ga0308157, IMG submission 201035) | Phyllosphere microbial communities from UC Gill Tract Community Farm, Albany, California, United States - DLSLB.R1 | ecosystem: Host-associated > Plants > Phyllosphere > Unclassified | place: USA...
ACTGCTCGGGCTTGCACTTGATCTCCTGCATGAGCAGGACGTCGATTCCGGCGCGGTCGGCGAAGGCGACGATCCGATCGACGCGTGCACGAACCGAGTTGACGTTCCAGGTCGCGATGCGCATGGAGCCCACACTATCCGCGCGGGTCGGATCCCCATTTCAGGTTGTCGAAGAGATCGTCGACCGCGGCGCGGTCGTACGCCTCGGCGCGCGGCGCGGTGGGGAAATCGAGGCGGCGGATCAGGTCGGAGTACTGCCGATCGGCGCGCAGCCGCTCGACGATCTTGTCGGTGACCTCGTCGACAGCGCGGCGCGCATAGCCCTCGCCCGCGAACAGGCCGGGCTTCTTCAAGGGGTGAGATGCGAGCCATTCCTCGAGGGGCAGCTTTGCCTTAGCCATGGCTTCAGCCTATGGCCTGCCGAATACACTGGGGAACATGGCCATCGCATCCACGCCCGAGCTCGAGTCCGACCGCCAGCGCCTGATCGCGCTCATCACGGACGAGGCCGTTTTCCACGGCGATTTCACGCTGTCCAGCGGCAAGCAGGCCACGTACTACGTCGACATGCGCAAGCTCACGCTCGACCACCGCGCGGCCCCCGCGATCGGCCGCATCATGAGCGACCTGATCGCCGACATCGACGGCGTGGCGGCCGTCGGCGGGCTCACGCTCGGGGCGGATCCGATCGCGAACGCCGTCATGCACGCGACGGCCGACTCGGCCCGTCCGCTCGACGCGTTCGTCGTGCGCAAGGAGCCGAAGGACCACGGCCGCGGTCGCCAGATCGAGGGCGCGGAGGTCGCCGGCAAGCGCGTCGTCGTGCTCGAAGACACCTCGACGACCGGACAATCGGCGCTCAAGGCGGCCGAGGCGCTGCGGAAGGCCGGCGCCGAGGTCGTCGCGGTCGCCGTGATCGTCGACCGGCTGACCGGCGCCCGGGCTGCGATCGAAGAGGCGGGCCTCGAGTGGCGCGCCGCGATCGACCTCGGCGACCTCGGGCTCGACCCCCAGTAGCTGCTCGCCGTGTCCCCACCGGTGTGGGGAAGCGGCGCGCATTTCCGCACCACGGAGATCTCCTCCCGCCCGGTAGCCTGAGCGCATGTCACGTATCGCGCTGGCCGTGGATCTCGGCGGCACCAAGGTCGAAGCCGCCCTCGTCTCCGAGAGCGGCGAGGTGCACGCGCCGAGCCGTCATCGCGCGCCGACCGGGCGCGACATCACCCCCGACGGCCTGCGGCAGGCCGTGAGCGCCGTCGTCGGCGCCGCCCTCGACCGACTGCCGCACGGTGCCGATTTCGCGGGCGCGGGCATCGGATCGGCGGGACCGGTCGACCGCACCGCCGGCACCATCACGCCCGTGAACATGCCGCTCGTGGCCGGTTTCGACCTGGTCAGCGCCGTGCGCGATGCCGTCATCGTCGACACGGGTGACACCGATGCCGATGTGCAGCTGCGGCACGACGGCGGCGCGCTCGCGCTCGCCGAGTCGTGGCTCGGAGCGGCCACGGGCGCGGGCGCCTCGCTGTCGATCGTCGTGTCCACGGGCATCGGCGGCGGCATCGTGATCGGGGGCGAGCCGGTGGGCGGCTCCTCGGGCAACGCGGGCCATCTCGGGCAGACGCACGCGGCCGAGCAGAACGGCGAGCTGACGCTGGAGGAGGTCGCATCCGGCCCCTCGAGCGTGCGGTGGGCCCAGCTGCAGGGCTGGCAGGGCACCACGGGAGAGCAGCTCGGCGACGATGCCCGTCGCGGCGACCGCACGGCCCGGGCGGCGATCGAGCGCTCGGCGCACGCCGTCGGCCGCGCGCTCGCTGACGCCTCGACCCTGCTCGACCTCGAGGTGATCGCGATCTCGGGAGGCTTCAGCTTCGTCGCCGACGACTACGTCGACCTCGTCGCGGCGAGCCTGCGCGACTGGGCCGAGCTGCCGTACGCGCAGGCGACCCGCGTCGTGCGCAGCGGCCTCGGCCCCGACGGTCCGCTGATCGGAGCCGCCGCTCTCGCGCTGCGATAGAGCCGGCAGGCACCGGCGACGAGCTCCGGCAGAACCGGTCGTGTCAGCGGCGCGGGCCGAACATGTCGTCGTCGTCGCGCCCCGACCTGTTCATGCGGCGCACGGCGCGGATGCCCATGACGACCACGCTGACGCAGGTCAGCGCGATCACGATCATGAACAGTTCCGGCATGCCGCCCACGTTACCCGCGCGCCGGACGGGGCGGCACCTGTTCCCGACATAGGCTCAGCATCGTGGCGAAGAACCCAGCGGAGGAGCGAGAGCCCTTCCGCGTGCCGCCTCAGGACGGCCGCACCTACCTCGTGACCGGCGCCAACGCCGGACTCGGATATTTCGCGTGCGAGCATCTCGCACGAGCCGGCGCCCACGTGATCATGAGCGGTCGCCACCCGAATCGCCTCGCCGCGGCCCACGACGCCCTCGAGGCACGCGTGCCCGGCGCCTCGGTCGAGACGCTGCTGCTCGACGTGGCGAACCCCGGATCCATCCGCGCCGCGGCCGCGAGCCTCCGCGGCGGACTGTTCGATCGCACCCGTCTCGACGGCGTGATCTTCAATGCGGGCATCGTGCACCCTCCGCACCAGCGGCGCCTCACCCGCGACGGTCGCGAGCTGGTGTTCTCGACGAACGCCCTCGGGCACTTCGTGCTGGGGGCCGAGCTGCTCGTGCCGCTCGCGAAATCGGCGACGAGCCGGTGGACGCCGCGCATGGTGTGGATCGGCAGCGTCTCGACGCGCATGGGCTCCCACAACCCGGTCGACGTGCAGCTCGAGTCGAAGTATTCGGCGTGGAAGGCCTATGTGCAGTCGAAGGTGGCGGTGCAGGCGCTCGGCTTCGAGGCCGACGCCCGCATGCGCGACGCCGCGATTCCGGTGAAGAGCATCGTCGCCCACCCCGGCTACTCGATCGGCGGCCGCACGCCCCGCGTGCAGGGCGTCAACCAGCCGGGGCTGCTCAAGCGGCTGAAGGACGGCGCGCAGGCGCCGTTCTCGCAGAGCAAGCAGCGCGGCGCCGACTCGATCGTGCGCGCGCTCGTCGACCCGGCGATCTCGGGCGGCGAGTACTGGGGGCCCCGCTATCTGCTGCGCGGCGACGCCGTGAGGCAGCGTCCGTCGGTGACCTCGGCAGACCCCGAGGTGCGGCGCCTGCTGTGGCAGAAGTGCGAGGCGCTCTCCGGCATCACCTGGCCCCTCCAGAGGGCCGCACGAGCCGCTCGGTAACCTGGGGGCGTGACCACCAGCCCCGCTGCCGATGACTACCTGAAGACGATCTACCACCACACCGAGTGGCAGGATCGTCCGATCACGCCGTCGGTGCTCGCGGCGAAGCTCGGGGTCGCGCCGTCGAGCGTGACCGAGATGGTGCAGAAGCTCGCCGCCGCCGGCCTCACGATCTATGAGCCCTACCGGGCTGTGCGGCTCACCGACGCAGGTCTTGCGCGCGCGGTGACGATGACGCGGCGCCACCGCCTCATCGAGACGTGGCTGGTGCAGGAGTTCGGCTATACGTGGGACGAGGTGCATGACGAGGCCGAGGTGCTCGAGCACGCGGTGAGCGACCGCATGCTCGCGCGCATCGACGAACGGTTGGGTCACCCGGCCGTCGATCCGCACGGCGATGCCATCCCGCGCCCCGACGGCACGGTCGAACGCGCCCCGTTCGTGCTGCTCGGCGATGCGGATCCGGGGCACGAGGCACGGGTGCTGCGGGTGAGCGATGCGGATCCGATGCTGCTGCGGGCGATCACCGCGTGCGGGATCGACGTGGGCACAGAGGTGGTGCTACTGCGCGACGGCCGCATCGAGGTCGCCGGATCGCCCGTCGACCTGCCGGACGGAGCCGCCGACGCGGTGTGGCTCACGGCCTGATCGGTCGGTGCCGAAATTCTTCCGCCGCCGTGTCGATCTGCGTCTTCCCCGTTCGATGCGTCAGTGAGAGGGTCAGAACAGACCCACTGGCGAGAGGAAGATCATGTCGAAGTTCATGCTCATCATGCGAGACAGCGACGCGGCGCTCGAGGCAGCGAAGCACGTGCCGTTCGAGCAGATCATCGAAGCGATGGGGAAGTACAACGAATCGATGATGAAGGCGGGTGTTCTGGCCGCCGGCGAAGGGCTCACCGAGGCCGAGGAAGGGGTCGTCGTCGACTATTCCGCGACCCCGCCCGTCGCGACCGACGGCCCGTACGGCGAGACCAAGGAGCTCTTCAACGGGTTCTGGATCCTCGAGGTGCCGACGATCGAGGAGGCGACTGAGTGGGCGAAGCGGGCGCCGCTCGGCCCCGGCAGCAAGATGGAGATCCGCCGGGTCCACGGGGCCGACGACTTCCCGGCCGACAACGAGTGGATCCAGAAGGAAGCCGAGTGGCGTGAGCAGCTCGGCACCGTCTGATCCGCAGCGGGGAAAGAGCGACGACCGGGCCGACGCTGCGTCTGAGCGGGACGCGGCGTCGGCTCGGCGCCGCGTCGAGGCGGTGTGGCGGATCGAGGCGGCGCGCATCGTCGCCACGCTCACGCGGTACACGGGCGACTTCGACCTCGCTGAGGATCTCGCGCAGGAGGCGCTGTCGGCCGCGCTCGCGCAGTGGCCCGCGGACGGCGTGCCGTCGAACCCCGGGGCCTGGCTCGTCACCGTGGGAAAGCGCCGGGCCGTCGACGGCTGGCGCCGCGCGGCCGCGCTCGACGAGCGGTACGCGGCACTTGCCCGTGCGTCCGACGAGGCGACGGAAGGCAACGAGTACGACCCCGACGAGATCGATGACGACGTGCTGCGGCTCGTCTTCATCGCGTGTCACCCGGCCCTCTCGCGCGACGCGCGCATCGCGCTCACCCTGCGCGTCGTCGGCGGCCTCACGACCGAAGAGATCGCGCGAGCGTTCTTCGTGCCGACCGCGACGATCCAGCAGCGCATCGTGCGGGCGAAGAAGACCCTCGCGGCGGTGAACGCGCCCTTCGAAGTGCCGCCGCGCGAAGAGTATGCCGAACGACTCGACGGTGCGCTGAGCGTGCTCTACCTCATCTTCAACGAGGGGCACGTCGCCAGCTCCGGACACGCGTGGATGCGCCCCGGGCTCGCCCGCGAGGCCATGCGGCTCGCGCGCGTGCTCGCCGGACTGATCCCGAGCGCGAACGAAGCACATGCGCTCGTCGCTCTCATGGAGCTGACGGCTGCACGCTTCCCCGCCCGCACCGACGCGAACGGGGATCCGGTGCTGCTCGATGCGCAGCAGCGCACGCGGTGGGACGCGTCGCTCATCTCGCGAGGGCGCGCCGCGCTGCGTCGGGCCGACGCCCTCGGCCGCGGCCGAGGTGCGTACGGGCTGCAGGCGGCGATCGCCGAATGCCACGCGGTGGCCCCGACGTTCGCCGGCACCGACTGGGAGCGCATCGTCGTGCTGTACGAGGCGCTCGGGCGCATCGCTCCGTCGCCGGCCGTCGAGCTCAACCGGGCCGCGGCCGTCGCGATGGTGACCCGCCCAGCCAGCGCCCTGCGCATCGTCGACCGGATCGCGGCTTCGGGCGCGCTGCGCGGATCCCACCTGCTGCCCTCCGTGCGCGGCGACCTGCTCGCGCGGCTCGGCCGTGCGGACGAGGCGCGGGAATGCCTGGGCGAGGCCGCGCGGCTCACGGCGAACGAGCGCGAGCGCGGCATGCTTCTCGCGAAGATCGCCGACCTCGGCCCTTGAATACGTCGCCTCCTGCGTGAGCTCAGGCGCGGTGTCGCCTGCTGGTGCGCGGGACGCCAGGCGCGGTGCCTTTCGGCGCCTACGGCGCGGTGTCGCCGCTCGACTTCGCCCAGCGGCGACACCATTCATACATGACGACGGCGCCGGCGGCCGAGGCGTTGATCGAGCGGGTCGAGCCGTACTGCGTGATCTCGATGTGCGAGGTCGCCGCCGCGAGCGCTTCGTCGCTCAGGCCCGGCCCCTCCTGGCCGAAGAGGAACGCGCAGGTCTGCGGCAGGTCCGCACTGTCGACGGGCACGGCGTCGCCGACGTTGTCGACGGCGATGATCGGGATGCCGCGCTCATTCATCCACCGCCGGAAGGTCTCGACGTCGGGGTGATGGATCACGTGCTGGTACCGGTCGGTCACCATCGCACCGCGGCGGTTCCAGCGACGGCGCCCGACGATGTGCACCGTGTGGGCGAGGAACGCGTTGGCGCTGCGCACGATGGATCCGATGTTCATGTCGTGCTGCCAGTTCTCGATCGCGACGTGGAACCCGTGCCGTTTCGTGTCGAGGTCGGCGATGATCGCGTCCATCGTCCAATAGCGGTACTCGTCGACGACATTGCGGGTGTCGCCCGACGCGAGCAGCTCGGCATCGAAGTGGTCGCCCGTGGGCGGCTCGCCCTGCCACGGGCCCACACCATGGGTCGTTTCATCGGTCACCCGACCATCGTCGCACCGCCCGCTCGGAAGGAGATGCGCCCGAGCGACGGACCGGATCGGCACAAGGATCCGTCGGAGCGGCTCCTCTCCTTCCGAAGAAATCTTTCGGCGCACCTAAAAAGCTGGCACACTGACGACATGCCGCTCGCCTCGCCGCCTCGACCGCGCACCGCGTGGCTGCTCGGCCCGGCGCTGGTCGCGGGCGTCGCCTACCTCGATCCGGGCAACGTCGCGACGAACATGTCGGCCGGCGCGCAGTTCGGGTACCTCCTGGTCTGGGTCGTCGTGCTGGGCAACGCGATGGCATGGCTCATCCAGTACCTCTCGGCCAAACTCGGCGTGGTCACGGGCGCGAGCCTCGCCGAAACGCTCGGCACGCGCATCCGCTCGCCCTGGGCGCGCCGGGCGTACTGGCTGCAGGCCGAGCTCGTGGCGATGGCGACCGACATCGCCGAGATCATCGGCGGCGCCGTCGCCCTCTGGCTGCTCTTCGACATCCCGCTGCTCGCGGGCGGGGTCATCACAGGAGCCATCTCGATGGGGCTGCTGCTGATCCAGTCGCGTCGCGGCGCGAAGCCCTTCGAGTTCGTCGTGATCGCCCTGCTCGCGATCATCGTCGTCGGATTCACCGTCGGCGTGTTCCTGGGCCCGCCCGAAGCGGCCTCCGTCGCCGCCGGCCTCGTGCCGCAGTTCGAGGGAACCGAATCGGTGCTGCTGGCCGCATCGATCCTCGGGGCGACCGTGATGCCGCACGCGATCTACGCGCACTCGGCGCTCGCCCGCGACCGGTTCGCAGATCACGACGTCACCGGACCCGCACGCGTTCCGCGGCTGCTGCGCGCGACGCGCTGGGATGTGACGATCGCCCTCGTGATCGCGGGATCCGTGAACCTCGCGATCCTGCTGCTCGGGGCGGCGAACCTGCCGGGCGTGCCCGGAACCGACAGCCTCGAGGGCGCGTACGCGGCGCTCGCGGCAGCGCTGGGCGGAGCCATCGCCACGGTGTTCGCTGTCGGCCTGCTCGCCTCCGGTCTCGCGTCGACGGCCGTGGGGGCGTACGCCGGGTCGGAGATCATGCAGGGGCTGCTGCATGTGCGCGTGTCGCTGATGGCGCGCCGCGTGGTCACGCTGATCCCCGCCCTGGTGGTGCTCGGGATGGGCTTCGATCCGACGCGGGCGCTCATCCTCAGCCAGGTCGTGCTGTCGTTCGGCATCCCGTTCGCCCTCGTGCCGCTCGTGTGGCTCACGGCGCGAGCCGGCGTGCTCGGAGCCCACCGCAATCGGTGGTGGACGACGGTGCTCGGCGTCGTCTTCGCCGTGTTCCTCATCGCCCTGAACGCCCTCCTGTTGTGGCTGACGTTCACGACGTGATGATGCCCGAACTCCGCGGGCGCGGGAGCAGTGTGCTCTCGCGCTTTTCCGGCCACGTCCGCTCACGCCTTCTCGGCGAGGCGGGATGAACGCCTGGGCCGACCGGAGCTCCTATGCCGCGTTGTGCAGCCAGGCGGATCCCTTGACGCGGCGGGCGAGCGTCCACCAGCGCATGCCCATGAGCACGCCGTAGAAGCCGAACGAGACGAGCATGAGCCCCCAGGATCCGGTGGGCTGGGCCATCAGCACGATCAGCAGGTAGACGACGAACGGCACGAGGCCGACAGCCCCGGCGAGGGCGAGGTAGCGCGAGTCGTTCGCGCCCATGAGCACGCCGTCGAGCACGTAGACGATGCCGGCCACGGGCTGCAGCACGCCCATGAGCACGAGCGCGGGCAGCGCCAGCCACGACATGTGCCATTCGCCGGTGAACGCGAGGCCCGCGACGGGGCTCGTGGCGGCGATGACCAGGCCGAGCACGGCACCGGCCGAGGCGCCCCACGCGACGGTGCGTGAGAGCACGAACCGCACCGAATCCTCGTCGCCGGATCCGAGGTGCTTGCCGATCAGCGCCTGCGCGGCGATGGCGAGCGAGTCGAGCGCGAACGCCGCGATCGTGCCGATGGTGAACGCGATCTGCCACCCGGCGAGCTCTTCGGTGCCGAGCGCCGTCGCCGTTGCGACCGTGATCAGCAGCCCGAGGCGCAGCGCCGCGGTGCGCAGGAACAGCCATCCGCCGGTCTTCGCGGTTCCGCGCACGCCCGCGCGCGACGGGGCGGCGCCGGATCCGTATCGCTTCGCCAGCCGCGCAGCGATGACCACGTACGCGACGACCATGCCCCACTGCGCGACGACGGTACCGGCGGCCGACCCCGCGATGCCCCACCCGAACCCGTAGATGAACAGCCAGTTCAGCAGAGCGTTCGCGCCGAAGCCGAACCCCGCGATCCACAGCGGCGTCACGGTGTTCTGCATGCCGCGCAGCAGACCGGTCGCGGCGAACACGATGAGCATCGCCGGCAGGCCCCACATGCTGAGCGAGAGATAGATCTCGGCCTGTTCTGCGACCGCCTCGGTCGGGCCGAACAGCGACACGGCCCAGGGCGAGCACAGATACCCGACCACGGCGAGCACCCCGCCGATGCCGAGGGCGAGCCACATGCCATCGATGCCGCGCGAGACGGCCTCGCGGTTGTTGCCCGCGCCGAACATGCGGGCGACCGCCGGGGTCGTCGAATAGGCGAGGAAGACCATGAGCCCGACGAGCGTCTGCAGCACGCTCGAGGCGATGCCGAGCCCCGCGAGCTGCGCGACGCCGAGGTGCCCGATCATGACCGAGTCGATCGCGATGAACAACGGCTCGACGACGAGCGACCCGAACGCGGGCAGCGCGAGCCAGAGGATGTCGCGATTGAGGGAGCGGGTCACCTGTTCAGCCTAGGCGCGCCTGACAGATGGTCGTATGCACAGCGGACGTTGAACGAGCAGACGCCGCCGTGTCGGAACAAGCGCGCGCGGCGTCATCCGGTGTCGATCATCGAGGCTGACCTCGTGCGCCGGTTCATCCGTCACTCGCGCTCCGCGCTTGCGCGTGCGGGGTCGACGAGTCGCCGCATGCCGGCGTTGAACAACTGTGTGTCGGCGACCACGCCGCCCGCGAGCTCGATGAGCCCGGCCCCCTGATCGAGGGCCGCAAGCAGCGTGCCGACCTCGGGCGCCGACAGGACCTCGTCGTCCGGGCGCCCCGCTCTCGCGATCTCGGTGTACGAGTCGAGGAGAGCAGCGAGGCGCTGGTGCATCTGCGCGGCGAGCTGCTCGTCGCGTGCCGCGCGGGCGATGAACTCGAGCGTGGCGAGCGCGAACCCCTGTGTCGCCTCGTGTGAGTACCCCTCGCGATCACCGATGCCCCGTCCGGTCGAGGCGGGGCCGGCCTGCCGCTCGAACGGATCCGTCGCGTCGCCCTCTGCGAGGGCGAGGTTGCTGTCCATGACGGCCAGGAACAGGGCCGACTTGTCATCGAAGTTCGAGTACACCGCGCCCTTCGAGAATCCGGCTTCGCGTGCGATCCGCTCGAGCGTGGCCGCGTGATACCCGTCTTCGGAGAAGACGCGCCGCGCCGCGAAGATCAGGGCCTCGCGCGTCTGCCGCTGACGGTCGTGACGGGAGAGCGGTTCGGGGAGGCGGGCCATCTCTCGATGATAAGTCGAGTCCGATGATTGACATACGCACGGTATCCAAATACCGTTGGTATTCACATACCGTCAGTATCTAGGAGGGAATATGTCTCCCGACGTTCTTCGCATCGCCGGCCTCACCCGACGCTACGGTCGCGTCGTCGCGAACGACAGTGTCTCCCTGCGCGTGCGCGCCGGGGAGGTCGTCGGTCTCCTCGGGCACAACGGCGCAGGGAAGACCACGCTCGTCTCGCAGGTCGTCGGACTGCTGAAGCCGCACGCCGGTGAGATCCGCCTCGGGCAGATCGACGCGGTGCGGCACCCCGGTGCTGGGCGTCGTCATGTCGCTCTGCAGCCGCAGTCGCATGTTCCGATCGACGGTCTCTCGCCCCGGTCCGCGATCGAGATCGCCGGCTGTCTGCGCGGAATGTCTGCGCGCGACGCGCGTGCGGCCGCCGTCGAGCTGGCCGAAGAGCTCGACATCGGTGCCTGGCTCGATCGGCGCGCGCTGCCGGAGGGCGGCGGCCTGTCGGGAGGGATCCGCCGTCTCGTGAGCTTCGCCATGGCGGTCGTCAACCCGCCGCCACTGCTCATCCTCGACGAGCCCACGAACGACATCGATGCCTCGCGCCGTCGCCTGCTCTGGGAGGCCGTGCGGCGCCGGGGCGACACGGGCAGCGGTGTTCTGCTTGTGACGCACAACATCGCCGAGGCGGAACGGATCGTCGACGAGGTGGTGATCCTCGAGCGCGGCCGGGTCGTCGCCGAAGGGTCGACGGCGCGCGTGCGCGGCACGCAGGACGACGACCTGCGCCTCGAGCTGCAGCTGCCGCCCGGTGGAGCCGACCCGACCGAGGAGAGCCTTCGACTGCCCGTCACGCGCCGCGTTCGCACCGGTCGGCGCGTGCTGCTGACCCTCGCCGCGCGCGATGCGGCGTCGGCCGTCTCCTGGGCGAACGCGCGGCACGGCGAGCGACTGATCGACGGATTCTCGCTCGCTCCGGCGACGCTCGAAGACGCGTACGCGGCACTGACCGCGCCATCCGAGTCCAGCGAGCGCGACGCGCTGCCGGCGATCACGGAGACGGCCGATGCCTGAGCAGTCGGCGGTCATACCGCCTCGATCGGAGACGATCGCGCCGGTCCAGGTGAGTGTCGGCACCAGCTTCCTCACGCTCGCGCGCTGGTCGCTGGCCTCGATCGGCGCGATGCTGCCGCTGATCGTCGTCATCCAGGCCGCGCTCGCGGCGGGGATCGTCATCGGGTTCGGGTTCCTGATCCCCGGAATCACCCCCGAGGGCGCGCTGTTCCTCGCGTCCGGCGCGCCCACCATCCTCCTGCTCACGATCGGTCTCGTGATCGTCCCGCAGGGCGTCTCGCGGGCCCGGGCCTCCGGCGAGCTGGACTATCAGCGCGCTCTGCCGGTGTCCCGGCCGCTCCTGCTGCTCGTCGACCTCATGGTCTGGATCCTCATCGCGCTGCCCGGAGTCGCCATCGGGCTCGTCGTCGCGTGGCTGCGCTACGACGTCGCCTTCACGTTCGACTGGCCGCTGCTGATCCTCGTCTCGATCCTCGTGACGGCGATGGCCACGTCGGTCGGATACGCGATCGCCGTCGCCCTCCCGGCGATGCTCGCGCAGCTGCTGTCGCAGGTGCTCGTCTTCTTCGTGATGCTGTTCTCGCCCATCACCTTCCCGGCGAGCCAACTGCCCGAGTGGTTCCGATCGCTGCACGCGGTGCTGCCGATCCAGCCCGCCGCGGATCTCCTGCGCGCCGGCGTCGCCGCGGAGGCGTTCCCCGCCGACGGGCGCGATCTGCTGGTGCTCGCAAGTTGGACGGCGCTCGGACTCGTCGTCACCTTTCTGGCGCTCGTGCGCCGGAAGTGATTCGCCCGGGGCTCTATCGAGCGATGCTGTCACGGCTCGCCGTACTGCGATGTGCAGGCCGACCACCCACGATGGGGCGATCGGCCTGCACATCGCGAACCGGCCGGCGGCCTATCCGCAGGCGTGCGCCTCGAACGCCACCTTCTCACCCGACACCGTCACCTCGCCGGCGGGCATATCGGCTCCGCGCGTCGAGAACGCGTTCGACGTCTTCTGCCCGGGCTGAAGGCCCTGAACCGTCTTGTCGCCGTACGGCGTCGAGATCTCCGCGTCGACGGCCGCGTCGCCGGTGTTCTGCACGGAGACGACCAGCGCGGTGGATCCCGCGACGCAGCGCGCCGACGTCGTGACGTCGAGCGGTTCAGGCGACTCGCCGCCGCGTCGCGGCAGCTCGACGGTGACGTACTCCTCGATGTTGCCCGCCGCGTCTTCGCTGCGCACGTGCACGTAGCGGGGCTCGTCAGTGAGCTCGACCATGAACGGCTCGTCGTAGGTCGCGAACATGTTGTTCTCCTCGCCGGTCGGCGAGGGGTTCGGCCCGTCCGACCACACGGTGCGGGTCACGCCGGATCCCGAGTCCGAATCGCTCGCGGTGAGCGTGACGGTCGCCGAGGTGCCGTCCTCGGCCGGCTCCACGTCGACCGTGGTCTCCGGCACGAGCGTGTCGACCTTGACGGTGGTCTGCGCCGAGCCGGTCTCGCCCTCCTCGCTCGTCGCGCGCGCCGACACGGTCACCTCACCCTGTGCGTCGACGGGGAACGGCTCGGTGTACGCCGACCAGTTCTCGCCGTCGAGGCTGTACTCGATGGATGAGACGGGGCTGGCGGTCTCGTCGGCCGACACCGTGACGGTGGGCACCGAGGTGTACCAGCCGGATCCCTGCGGCGCGGAGTCGAGCTCGATCGACACGATCGGCGCCGCCAGCTCGCTCGGCTCGACGACGAACACGGTGGCGACCGCGCCCGCTGCGAACTCCGCGACGGTGCCGGCGACGTCGAAGACGGCGTCGGCTGTGGCGTAATCGGCGGCATCGATGTCTTCCCACTCGACGTCGACCACGCTGCTGCGCGTGCCGTCGTCGTAGGTCGCCGACACCGTATCCGGCAGGACGGGGGCGATGCCGGGCGTCGTGATGGTCGAGCTGTATGCGACGGCTTCGATCGTGTCGGAGAGCGCTTCGGCGACGTGCACCTCGGCGGTCACCGACTGACTGTCGAAGCCGTCCGGGGCGCCGCTCACTTCGAACGCTCCCTCTTCGGCGTAGTCGGCCGGATCGATGGAGTCCCAGACCACATCGGTGTATGCGAGCGGCCCGTTCTCGGGTATGGTCCACACGCGCTCGGGCAGCGACGGGGCCTCACCGAGGGTCGTGCGCACCGCGACGTCCTCTGCGATCAGGAAGGCATCGGGGTCTTCCGGTTCGGGCTCGGGCGCGGGGACGTGCTCGCCCCACACCTGCCAAGCGATCACGCTCGTCGCCTTGCGCTCATCGTCGACGACGGCGCGATCGAGCGTCAGGCGCACGCCGGTCGTCGTCACCTCGTCGAAGGACGCGGTGACGGCGGGCATCGATGACGTCGGGTTCTCCTCGTCGAGCTCGGGGAGCGGGTACGTCAGATCCTCTCCGGTGACCGGCGCCCATTCTCCCGCGTCGTCGCGGTACTCGAGGTTCCAGGCGGTGGGGAGCATCACACCGGAGTCTCCGGTGAGGTGGTTCTGCCACAGCGTGAGCGACGAGGAGTCGATCGTGACGGGCTCGTCCCACACGTACGAGGCCCGGTCCTGTTCGGGGCTGTTCGGGTCGCCCCACGTGCCCCACATCTTCCCGAGGTCGTCCGTCGCCTCCGCGTCGCCGTCGTTGAGCGCCGCTGCAGAGTTCCATCCGGTGACGTAGCTGACGTCGACGGTCGGGGCGTTTGCGCCCGAGGCCAGAGCCACGTCGACCGGCTCGTCGACGGCGTCTGCTGCGGCCGGGGCTGCGGAGAGCGCGCCGGCCGCGAGTGCGGCGACGAGCCACGGCCCGAGCCGACGGGTCAAGGAGCGTGTGCGTGTCGTATTTCCCATCTCAGTGTCCTGATTCCATCGGTGCACGCCCCGCGGCGAGCAGGATCTTCTGTCTGTTGCGCGGAGTGAGCCGCCCGTCGCTCGCGTACGAGCCGGTGATGGCGCTCACGGTGTCGAGGAACTGCGACCTCGAGGCGAACGGCGCCTCGGCCCAGATCTCATCGATCAGGTTGTTCTCCTCGCGCGTCGGCGTCTTCACGCCGGAGTCGAGGCCCGCGAAGGCCACGGTCGGCTCGTGACGCTGTACGTACATGTGGTATGCCACGTCGCGGCCGTTGTATGCGGGCTCGTAGGTCTGCTCTCCGATCGTGAAGACGTTGCCCTCGCCTCGCTCGACGCCGCGACTGATGTTGCCGTCCAGATCGAGTCGGTCGGAGAGCGAGACGCGCAGGTACTTCGTCGACGTGCTCGTCGCCGTGAGCACCACCGGTCCGTACATCAATGCCTGCACGTCCTGACGGTCGATCGTGGGCTCCGCCCTCAGCACGAGCGGGATCCGTACGGTGATCGTGTCGCCGTCGGCCCACTCGCGCGAGACCTCCGCGTACGTTCCGGGCTCGATCGCGGTGTCGACGGGTTCGCCGTTGACCTCGATCGTCGCGCCGGTCGACCAGCCGGGGATGCGCAGCCGGATGCTGAGCGGACCGGACGGCGCGGACCGTACGACCAGCGTCGACGTGTCCTCCTCGGGGTAGGCCGAGATCTGCTCGAGCTCGAGCCCCGTCTCCTCCCACGTGAGCGTCGAGGCGATGTAGAGGTTGACGTACAGCTGCGCCGTGTCGGCCGAGCGGTAGTAGATGCCCTCCTGGTACTTCACGTGGCTCTCGAGGCCCGTGCCGCCGCAGCAGGTGCCGATGTTGCCGTTGCCGTACTCTTTGGTCGCACCGGGGTCGACGGGGAACATGTACAGGTTCTCCGGGCCCGTCGTCGACTCGCGGTTGCGCCGTCCGCCGAGGATGTGGTTGAGCAGGGTGCGCTCGTAGTAGTCGATGTACGACGGATCCTGTTCGTTGAAGAACAGGTGGCTCGCGACCTTCAGCATGTTGTACGCCGCGCACGACTCCGCGTTGCGCGGTCCGATGTCGCCGGCCACCGTGTTGGCGGGGCCCCACAGCTCGCCCTCTCCCGTGCCGCCGTGCGCGTACGTGCGCCCCGGAACGATCATGCCGAACATGCCGCGCACCGCGTCGAGGTAGCGGGCTTCTCCGGTCTCCGCGGCGAGCTTCGCGTATCCCGGGAACTGCGGGATGTGCTGGTTGGCGTGCAGCCCGTCGAGGATGTCGACGTCCGCAGCGCACGCATCGACGAGGTCGTCGAGCGTGAACAGCTTCGCGGCGTCGAGGAACTCGTTCTTGTCGGGGTCCGACGAGCGCCAGTACAGCTCGACGAGCGACTCGTTCATGCCGCCGTACTCTCCGGCGATGTACGAGCCCCACATGCGCGCGAGCTGTTCGGACGTGCAGGCGGAGAGGCGGGCGAACACCCAGTGTCCGATGCCCTCGGCGAGCTCGAGCGCCTTGGCGTTGCCGGCGAGCGCATGCGCGTCGAGCAGGCCCGCCATGATCTTGTGGAGCGTGTAGTAGGGCGCCCAGATCTCCCCGTAGGGTGCGAACTCCTCCAGGGCCGAGAACTGCCACTCGCCGTAGGCGGAGAGGAACCCGGGGTGGGAGTATCGGGGCTCGCCCTCGAACTCCTGGGCGGCAAGAGCGGCACGGCACTCCTCGAGCCCGTCGACGATCGCGTTCACCTTGTCGAGCAGGGCGGTCTCGCCCGTCGAGGCGAAGGCCATCGAAAGCCCGCTGAGGAAATGACCGCCGTAGTGCCCCCGGAGCAGGCCTCCGGCGCCGGCAGCATTCTGGCCCCGCACGTACTCGCGCGGCCCCCAGGTCTGGGCCTCCGGATTCGGGCCGTACTCCTCCCAGCCTCCGGGCGGATTCGCCCCTTGCGTGTCCAGGCCGGCATTGCGTCGGTAGACGGCGAGGATGCGGTCGACGGGGTACGCGCGGTACAGCACGAGATGCTGGTCGCGCGCGCGGGTGAAGACGCTGTCGCCGAGCGAGACGGCGCTGAGCGGGAAGGGCCGGACCTTCCACGCGTCCGGATAGGTCGCCGCCTGCGCTGCCCGCACGGCCTCGGCGGGCATCGTGCTGCCCGCCGTTCGGAAGGCGGCGGCGGACGCGCTCTTCGGGAATCCGACGATGCTGACGCCGGCGAGCGCACCGGCCGCGAGCAGCCCGCCGGCCAGCACACCGCGGCGCGTGAGCTGCATTCGATGTTCAGTGGTCATGGACGTTCCTCTCCACATTGAGGGTCCGCAGGAGCATCGCCGCTCACATGAGGCGCGTGCCGTCGTCGCGTCGTCGCTCGAAGGATCCTTCGGCCCGGACGCGGGCGTTTCCCTCATCCGGGCGCAGCAGCATCTCGTCACGGAGCGTGCTGCTGCGTCGTCGGCCGTCGCCGTTCGCCCATCGTCGGGTGTCGGCGCGGTCGTGAATGTTACCGGTATCAAATCTATGGACAGGGCACGCGGGATGCAAGGGCCGACTCGATTCTGCGCATCATCGGCCGCTCCAGTGAGGGCATCGGAATCCCCGAACATGTCGGCTCGCGCCCCGACGCGCACGGTCTCCTAGGCTGGGTGCATGACGCATTCCTCCGGCCTCGCCTCCGACGACTTCTCTCCGAACATCCGTCCGCAGGACGATCTCTACCGCCACGTCAACGGTGCGTGGATGGACCGCACCGATATCCCCTCCGACAAGGCTCGGTGGGGCTCGTTCATGGAGATCGCGGAGCAGGCGGAAGAAGACGTGCGCGTCATCGTCGAAGAGTCGCAGTCGGCCGATCCGGGCATCGAAGCGCGCAAGGTCGGCGACGTGTTCACGAGCTTCATGGACACCGAGCGCATCAGCGCGCTCGGCCTCGAACCGATCAAGGATCAGCTGGCGGCGGTCGACGAGATCACCGACATTCCGGGGTTCCTCCGCACTGTCAGCGAGTTCGACCGCCAGGGCGTGACGAACGTGATCGGTGTGTACGTCGAGCCCGATCCGGGCAACCCCGAGCGCTACGTGCCGTTCTTCACGCAGGCGGGCATCTCGCTGCCCGACGAGCAGTACTACCGCGAAGACTCCTTCGGCGAGATCCGCGACGCGTTCGTGGGGCACGTCGAGCGCATGCTCGCGCTCGCGAAGGTGGCGGATCCCGCGGGGAGCGCCGCCCGGATCCTCGCCCTCGAGACGAGCGTCGCGAGCCACCACTGGGACAACGTGCGCTGCCGCGACGCCGTCGAGACGTACAACCTCATGGCCTGGTCCGATGTGGAGCAGCTCGCCGGTATCGATCTCGCCCCGTGGCGCGACGCCGTGCTCGGCGACATCGACGCCGCCGCATTCGCCGAGATCAACGTGAACCAGCCGTCGTTCTTCTCGGGCCTCGGGTCGCTCCTCGTCGCCGACCGGCTCGACGACTGGAAGACCTGGCTGCGCTGGAAGATCGTGCGCTCGGCCGCGCCCTATCTCACCGACGACCTCGTCGAGGAGAACTTCGACTTCGTCGGCCGCACTCTGCAGGGCGTGCCGGAGATGCGCGAGCGGTGGAAGCGCGGCATCAGCCTCGCCGAGGGCGCCATGGGCGAGGCCATCGGCCGCATCTACGTCGAACGGCACTTCCCGCCGGAGGCCAAGGCGCAGATGGACGAGCTCGTCGAGAACGTGGTCGAGGCCTACCGCGAATCGATCACGAACCTCGACTGGATGACGCCGGCCACGCGCGAGAAGGCGCTCGAGAAGCTCGACACCTTCACACCGAAGATCGGTTACCCGGTGAAGTGGATCGACTACTCGGCGCTCGAGATCGATGCGGCCGACCTCGTCGGCAACGTGCGCCGTGCCGCGGAGTTCGGGCACAACCGCGAGCTGAACAAGCTCGGCCGCCCGATCGATCGCGACGAGTGGCTGATGACGCCGCAGACGGTCAACGCGTACTACCACCCGCTCATGAACGAGATCGTGTTCCCTGCCGCGATCCTGCAGTACCCGTTCTTCGATCCGAACCGCGACGCCGCCGCCAACTACGGCGGGATCGGCGCGGTGATCGGTCACGAGATCGGGCACGGCTTCGACGACCAGGGCTCGCAGTACGACGGCACCGGTGCGCTCAACAACTGGTGGACCGAGGAGGACCGCAGCGCGTTCGAGGAGCGCACGGCGAAGCTGATCGCGCAGTTCGATGCGCTCTCGCCGCGCGACCTCGACGACGAGTACACGGTCAACGGCGCCCTGACGATCGGCGAGAACATCGGCGATCTCGGCGGCCTCTCGATCGCACTGAAGGCCTACGAGCGGTCGCTCGGCGGCGCCGAGTCGCCCGAGATCGACGGATTCACGGGAGTGCAGCGGGTGTTCTGCTCGTTCGCGCAGGTGTGGCAGCTGAAGATCCGCGACGCCGAGGCGATCCGTCTGCTGGCGGTCGACCCGCATTCGCCGAACGAGTTCCGCTGCAACCAGATCGCCCGCAACGTCGACGCGTTCTACGAGGCGTTCGGCGTGACCGACTCGGATGACCTGTATCTCGCACCCGAGCAGCGCGTCTCGATCTGGTGATCGATCGGGCCGAAGGGCGCTGCGCCTCCCGGTCCGCTCCGATCAGTCGAACACGCGGCGCCCTCGGCCGACGAACAGGCCGAGGGCGAGCTGCGTGAGAAGGATCGCGATCACGTACCCGAACGAGGCGGTCCAGCCTCCGGTGAGCGTGTGCAGCCACCCGAACACGAGCGGAGCCATGCCGGCGATCACATAGCCGACCGACTGCGACATGCCGCTGAGCGCCGAGGCGGTGTGATGGTCGCGGGCTCGTGAGGCCATGAGCGCGAGCGTGAGGGTGAGGGCAGCGCCGCTCGTGAGGCCCTGCGCGACCAGCCACACGTTGATCCACTGGGGGACGAGCATCAGGCCCGTCGTGCCGATGAGCCCGAAGACGGGCACGAGCGCCGGCATCCAGCGCTCGAGGCGCCCGCGCATCGCGAACGGAAGCAGAAGGGATCCGGCGACGCCGATGATCTGGAACAGCATGGTGTGGTTGCCGGCCGTGACCTCGCTGTAGCCGTGCGAACGGGAGAACGGCGCCGTCCACGTGAGCATGGCGTAGAACATCGTCGACTGCGTGCCCATGTATCCGCCGATGAGCCACGCCGTGCGGTCGCCCCACACGCTGCGTTCGCGCGGCGCGTCGGCGGCTCGCGGTGCTGCGGGCAGTTCCGGCCCCACTTGGCGCAGGTGCCAGACCCATGCGGCGATCGCGAACGGAAGCGTGACCGTCACGGCGACGAGCGCGACGCGCCACCCGGCGGCGCCCTCTCCGCCGGACACTGCGTGCGAGATCGGCACCACGAGGCTCGAGGCGAGCGCTCCGCAGCCGGCGAGCAGCGCCGAGTAGGCGCCGGTGACGAGCGTCGTGCGCGCGCCGAACGAGCGCTTCACGATCGCCGGCAGCAGCACGTTGAGAATCGCGATGGCCGCCCCGATCAGCACCGAGCCGGTCCACATCGAGACCTCGGCGCCGACGCCGGGCAGCGATCGGACGATGCTGCCGATGGTGAGCACGACGAGCGCCGCGAGCACGACGCGACGCATGCCGAACCGCCGGGTCAGGGGATGCGCGAGGGACGAGACGATCGCCCACGACAGCACGGGCAGCGACGTCATGAGGCTCAGCACCGACAGCGGCCGACCCGTCGATTCGCTTATCTGCTCGAGCAGGGGCCCGACGCCCGTGATCGGCGAGCGCATGTTGACGGCGATCAGGCACAGCGCGACGAACAGCAGCACGAGGGAGACGCGACGGTGAGACGAAGAGGCGGGCACTACCCGGATGCTACACGGCCGGTGCTCACCGGCTGGAACCGGCCGCGCACGTCAGAGCCGCACGACCTCCGCGCCGGACGGCGCCTGGGCATCGCCGCGATGTGAGACCAGCACGACGATCTTGTCGCTCGTCGCCGCGCGGATGTCGGCCATCATCGCCTCCGCCGTCGGGCGGTCGAGGTGGGCGGCCGGCTCGTCGAGCAGGATCACGTCAGCGCGCGTCAGCAGCGCCCGCGCGACCGCGAGGCGCTGGCGCTCGCCGCCGGACAGCCCGGATCCGCCGGCACCGACGTGCGTGTCGAGTCCGTCGGGGAGGCCCTCGACGAGGTCGGCGAGCCCGACCCGCCTCAGCACCTCGAGCATCTCCTCGTCGGTGGGCGCCGCGTCGCGCGGACGGGAGATCAGCAAATTCGCGCGCACGCTCGAGTCGAAGACGTACGCGTCCTGCGGGCACCAGGCCACGCGCGAGCGCCAGGATGCGGCGTCGAGCTCGACCAGGGGGATCCCGTTCGCAGTGATGGTGCCCGCCGTCGCCCGGAGCGCGCCCATGATCACCGACAGCAGCGTCGACTTGCCCGATCCCGACCGGCCGGACACGACGAGCCATCCGCCGGCGCGCACGGATCCGCTCACTCCGCGGAACACCGACCCGTCGGTGCCGGGGTACGCCGCGGCAACGCCGCTCAGCACCAGCTCGCGCACCGGAGCCGGTGCGGGCTTCGTGCCCGTCGACACGGGCTCGGGAAGCGCCGCGAGCGGTGACACGCGGCGCGAGACCTCGCTCAGGGCCGGGAGGCGGTGGCCCGCCTGTACGAACTCTTCGAGGGGTTCGGTCGCCGCGAGTGCGAGCAGCGCGACGACGCACGCGAGCTCGCCGGAAGCGCCGACCGACATCGTCGGCACGGCGACCGCGAGCGCGGAGCATGCGAACACGACGATGGCGGACCCGAGGCCCGCCGACCATGCGGATCTCCGTTCCGCTCGGGCCAGCCGCGCGCCCGTTCGATCCAAGCGTGCAACGGCCGGAAGGCTGGTGCCGTTGGCACGCAGCTCATCGGCAGCGGTGGCCAGGGCGCTCGTGCCCCGCACGAGAACGGAGCGTTCGCGGATCCGGCTCCGCGCGGCCCCGCGAGCGACGAGCACGGCGACCGCGAGGCCGGCGGTCGCCGCGATCAGCAGCGTGAGCGTGACCGTCAGTGCCGCGTAGGGAGCGACGAGCGACGTGGTGAGCGAGATCGCCGCGATCGAGAGCACACCGACGACGAGCGGCGGGATCGTGCGCGGCAGCAGATCGCGCATCTCGTCGGTGAGGGTCACGAGGTAGTCGACGGGGGAGCCGCCCTCGAGCAAGCGGCGGGATCCGGCGCCGCGCGCGGCGATCGAGCGCCACAGCGTGCTGCGCAGGCGGTCGGTCGCGCGGAACGCGGCGGCGTGGGTGACGAGGCGCTCGGCGTACCGCGACACGGCGCGCCCGATGCCGAAGAACCGCACGCCGACGATCGCGACGAGCAGGTACATGATGAACTCTTCGACGCTCGCCCGCACGATGAGCCAGCCCGACACGGCGGTGAGCGCGAGCCCCATGCCCGTCGTGATGAACGCGAGCAGGATACCGAACAGCCAGGTGAGGGTTCCCGATCCGGGCCGCACCGCCCGCGTGAGCATGCGCCACGGCACCCGGCCGATGCGGCGCAGGGCGTGATGGGCAGGGCCGCGCAGCTTGGGCAGCCGGATCGCGTGAGACTCGGCGCCGTCGGCGATGCGCACGGTGTCGGTGATCACCGGCAGCGCCACGGTCGACGGCTGCGCGCCGGAGGATGGCGCGGCGTCGTCGTCTGCGCTCGACGCGGCCGAACCTCGTAGCCCCTGCTCGGGCGTGCCGTCCTCCTGCTCCGACCTGACGGCCACCGTGTGCGAGGCGAGCGCCAGCGTGTCGGGCTCGTGGGTCGCGAGAACGACGGTCGCGCGATCGGCGCGGCGCGAGATCGCGTCTCGCACGCGATCGGCTGACGTCGGATCGAGGTGCGCCGTCGGCTCGTCGAGGATCAGCACGTTCGCGCCCCGATCGACCCTCGTCAGCGCCCGCGCCACGGCGAGGCGCCGCAGTTCACCGGGGCTCAGTTCCGAGATCGCCGAGTACGCGGCGTCGTGCAGCCCCAGCTCTCGCAGCACGGCGTCGGGGTTCGATGCGCCGTACAGGGTGAGCTCGTCCCACGGCGTCGTCGTGAACGCGCGCGGCGTCTGCGGCGCCCAGCCGACGTACTCCGGGTCGACGCCCGCGATCCACCCCGAGGCCGATGCATCGGCGGGGAGCGTGCCGGCGAGCGCGGCGAGCAGCGTCGACTTGCCCGCACCCGACGGACCCGTGACGGCCGTGATCCCGCTCAGCGTGGCGTCGAGTCCCGCGATCACGGGCGCCGACCGGTCGGCGTGCTGCACGACGAGGTCCCTCACCTCGATCGCGGCGGGCCCGGCCGGAGCCGTGCTCGTCGCCGCCCCGCCCCACGCGGTTCCGGAAGCGATCTGATCGAGCGTCGGGAACCCGGCCGGCGCCGTCGTCTGCTGGTGCTCGGTGCGCGTGATCGGCAGATCGATCGCCGAGGTGATGTCGGCGACGACGGGCAGCTCGCTGCCGCGCACGTCGCCGCGATGGGCCCCGCCGAGGATCCGGCGGACGCGCGACAGCGCGGACAGCCCGTTCTGCGATGCATGGAACGCCGTGCCGACCTCGCGCAGGGCCTGGAAGCACTCGGGGGCGAGGATCAGCGCGATGAGCGCCACTTCGAGGCCGACCGTGCCGTTCATCAGCCGCAGGCCGAGCACGACCGCGACGAGCGCGACCGACAGCGTGGCGATCAGCTCGAGCGCGAGCGACGAGAGGAAGGCCGTACGCAGCGTCTCCTGCGTGCGCCGCCGGTAGGCGTGCTGGATCTCGTCGAGCGCGCGGGACTGCTCCTCGACGCGCCCGAGACCCACGAGCACGGGCAGCCCGCGGGCGAGTTCGGTCATGTGGTTCGCCAGCCGCGCGAGGGCGCTCGTGGCTTCGTCGGTGCGATCCTGCGTGTGCTTGCCGATCAGGATCATGAACAGCGGTACGAGCGGCACCGTCAGCACGATGATGACAGCGCTCGGCCAGTCGGCGCCGAGGATCCGGACCCCGATGAGCAGCGGCACCGCGACCGCCTGGATGATCGCCGGCAGCGATGTCTTGTAGTACTCATCGAGGTCGTCGAGTCCGTCCGTCGCGAGCACGGCGACAGACCCTTCGCCCTCGCGATCGCGTGAGATGCGCGCGGGGGCGGACGGGCGGTCGGGCGCGGGATCCGACGCGAGATCGGCGCCTTCCGCGTCGCCGTTCGCCAGGCGATCCCACAGCCTGCCGCGCAGGTGCTGTTTGACCGCGACGGCGATGCGCTGGGCGACGCCGCGCGTGCCCCACGAGGCGAGCGCGCGCAGCAGAGCGCCGCCGACGCCGAGCAGCAGGATGCGTCTCGTGTCGAGGTCTCCGGCCATCAGACCCGCGACGCCCGCGGCGATGCCGCCGGCGACGAGCACGAGACCGATGGCTTTGACGACGGCGAGGGCGCACAGCACGGCGAGCCACGCACGGGGAACGGGGCCGAGCTCGGGGCGTCGCCTCGGTGCGTCCGACTGCCGCTGTGCGGCCCGCCACGGATCCTTCGTCATCGTGCTTCCATGCCTACCTGAGAATGCGCGGTCGGCCCGGTTGCCTCGCCGCACGGATTCGCGGGTGACGCGCTGTCGTTATCGGGCGCGCAGGATCGCGGGAAGCACGACGTGCGCGTCGGGGATCATGCCGGGGGTCAGACGGCGCCGGAAGACCCAGTACGACCACGACTGGTACGCGATCACGAGCGGCAGCCCGAAGGCCGCGACGACCGTCATCACTCCGAGCGTATAGGGGCTCGACGAGGCGTTCGACACGGTCAGGCTGAAGGCGTCGTCGAGCGTCGACGGCAGCACGTTCGGGAACATGCCGGCGAAGACCGATCCGCCTCCCGCGACGATGAACCACACATAGCCCGCGAACGCGCGGCCCTCGCGGCCGGCGCGCCCGCCGATCCAGGCGAAGGCCGCGCCCGCGACGGCGAGGGCGACGAGCGCCCACGACAGAAGGGATCCCCCGTGCAGGATCTGCACCCAGATGGCCCAGAGGGCCGCGGGTGCGAGCAGCAGCGGCCCCCACGTCGCGGCGATGCGCCCCGCCCGCTCGCGGATCGCGCCGTCGGTCTTGAGCGCGAGGAACGCGGATCCGTGCGCGATCGAGAACCCGACCACAGCGAGACCGCCGAGCAGCGCGGGGATCCCGACCCACACGAACGGACCTCCGACGCGGTCTCCGTTCGCGTCAATCGGCAGCCCCGTCGACGTGATGCCGAGCACGGCGCCGATCATGAAGGCGGTCACGAGCGAGCCGAGCCCGAGGCACCAGGTCCAGAACTCGGCCCAGCGGCGCGTGTGCACCTTGCCGCGGAACTCGATCGCGACGGCGCGCGCGATGAGGGCCAGCAGCGTGATCGTGAGCGGCACGTACAGCGCCGAGAACAGCGATGCGTACCAGAGCGGGAACGCCGCGAAGATCGCGGCGCCCGCCGTGATGAGCCACACTTCGTTGCCGTCCCACACGGGTCCGATGGTGTTGAGCATCGTGCGGCGCTCCCGCTCGTTCTTGGTGCCGAACAGCAGGTGCATGCCGACGCCGAGATCGAAGCCCTCGAGGGCGAGGAAGCCGAGCCAGAGCACGGCGATCGCGACGAACCAGATGACGGGGAGGAGATCCATGCCGGTGTCCAATCAGTACGCGAAGGCGAGAACGTCGTCGCGGCGCGCGTCGTCGTGCTCGTCGGGGCTGTGGGTCAGCTCGGGCATCGCGGCGGCGGTGCCGCCTCGTACGTACCTGACGAGCAGGAACAGCTCGAACACGAGGATCACGGCGTATACGGCGGTCAGGGCGATGACCGAGAACAGCATCTCGGCCGCGCTGACGCCCGGCGAGACCGCGGCCGCGGTGTACATGAAGACCTGGTCGATGCCGGTGTGGTCAGGGTTCGGCGCGACCACGAAGGGCTGTCGGCCCATCTCGGTGAAGATCCAGCCCGCGATGTTCGCCGCGAACGGCGCGAGGATCCCGACGACGGCGAGGCGCATGATCCAGGGCGATCGGGGTACGGTGCCGCGGCGGGTGAGCCATAGGGCGATGACGGCGGCGCCCGCGACGACGGCACCCAGGCCGATCATGAGGCGGAAGCCCCAGTACGTGACCCACATCGTGGGCACGTAGTCGATCTCGCTGCCCGCGCGCTCGCCGTACAGCGGGTTGTCGGGCAGCGTCGCGCCGTAGTTCTCGATGTACTGCGGCTCGAGATCGTTGATGCCCGGCATCGCGGCGCCCCACTCGCCCGTGCCGAGGAATCCCAGCACGCCGGGCACCTCGATGAGGGTGGTCACGTCGTCGCAGGTGCCGCCCGGGTCTCCGATCGACAGCACGGAGAAGGAGCCGCCGGTGTGGCACGCCGCCTCGGCGGCGGCCATCTTCATGGGCTGCTGCTCGTACATGAGTTTGCCCTGCACGTCGCCCGTGATCACCGTTCCGGCGAATCCGAGGATCGCGACGACGGCGCCGAAGCGCAGCGACCAGATCCAGACGCCGTGGTCGGTCTTGTCGCGGCCGGGAGCTGCGCCCTCGCCGACGATCACGCTGCCGGAGGGGTCGACCGTGTCGATGCCGTCGTGGCGACGGCGCCACAAGTGGTACCAGCTGATGCCGACGGCGAACATGCCCGCGACGACGAGCGAGCCGAAGAGCGCGTGCGTGTAGGCCGCGATCGCGGTGTTGTTAGTGAGCACGGCCCAGACGTCGGTCATCACGGGGCGGCCGTCGTCGCCCATCTCGACGCCGACGGGGTGCTGCATCCACGAGTTCGCGACGATGATGAAGAACGCCGAGATCCAGGATCCGATCACCGCGCACCAGAGCGCCGCGAGGTGCAGGCCCTTGCGGATGCGGCCCCAGCCGAAGATCCATACGCCGAGGAAGGTCGACTCGACGAAGAAGGCGAGCAGACCCTCCATCGCGAGGGGTGCGCCGAAGACGTCGCCGACGAAGCGCGAGTATTCGCTCCAGGCCATGCCGAACTGGAACTCCTGCACGAGGCCCGTGGCGACGCCGACGATGAAGTTGATCAGGTACAGCTTTCCCCAGAACTTGGTGGCGCGCAGGAATTGCTCTCGGCCGGTGCGCACCCACATCGTCTGCAGGATGGCGACCATCATGCCGAGGCCGATCGTGAGCGGCACCATGAGGAAGTGATAGACGGTCGTGATGCCGAACTGCCACCGGGCGATGTCGAGAGGATCCAAGAGGCGCTCCAAAGTTTCTACGGGCTGTAGAAGTGCCTCTTCAGTGTAGATCAATTTCTACGAGCAGTAGAAGTTTTTCGACAAAGTGTAGATGTTGCTTCGACACGCGGTAGAATGGAGATCGAAAACCAACGAGGGGGACCGATTGGGCAGTCTGGGAGACCTGGAACGCGGCGTGATGGACGTGCTGTGGGATGCGGACCATCCGCTCACGGCGTACGACATCAAGGATGCGATCGAGGCCAGCCGCGGCCGCGAGCTGGCCGCGACGACGGTGCTCACCGTGCTCTCGCGCCTTGAGAAGAAGGGTCTGGTCGACCCCGACAAGTCGGTGCGGCCGCACCGTTACGCGGCGATCGGCTCTCGTGCCGAGCACCAGGCCGAGCTGATGCACGAGGTGCTCGTCGACTCGGGCGACCGCTCGGCCGTGCTGGCCCGCTTCGTCGGCGGCGTATCCGACGAGGACGCCGCGTTCCTCCGGTCGCTGCTCGGCTGAGGCCGGTTCTGACACAGCCGGGGCCCTACCCTGGAGAACATGGATATCCCGGCGCTCAGCTCCGCCGTCGCGCTGGCGTTCGTCGCGATCTTCCTGGCCTGGCCGGCGCCGATCGTGCTCTCGCGCGCGGCGTGGCCCGCCCGCGCTCCCGCGCGGGCGCTGATCCTCTGGCAGATCATCGCGCTCGCCGGAGGCTTCTCGATGATCGGGGCGCTGTGGCTCATCTTCGACGCGGTCTTCCCGGGGCATCCGTGGCTCTCCGGCGTTCCCGCGGCCGCGCTCGCGATCTATCTGCTCGCCCATCTCGTGATCACGGTGTCGCGGTTCGAGCGGCAGCGCCGACGACACCTTCAGCTGCTCCTGCTGCTGAGCGAGCCCGACCCCACCCGTAAGCGCACCGTCGTGCTCGACGACAGCGCGCCCGTCGCTTACTGCCTGCCGCGCGGAGTGGGGTCTGTGACCGTCTTGTCGAAGGGCTTGTTCGATGCCCTCGACGAGGACGAGCTCGCCGCGGTCATCGCGCACGAGCGCGCCCACGTCGAGCAGCGCCACGAGGTGCTGCTGGTGTCGTTCAAGGCCTGGCGCTCCGCGCTGCCGTGGTTCCCGATCGCGGCGCGCGCCGAGGGCGAGGTCGAGGTCCTCGTCGAGATGCTCGCCGACGACCATGCCCGCCGCACGCAGCCCGACGCGGTGCTCGCCCGAGCCATCCTCCAGGTCGGGCGCGTGCAGGCCGAGTCGGGAGCGGCCGGACGCAGTCGCCAGATGGACCGCTTCCGGCGACTGGCGGGGTAGGTCAGCGCAGAAAAACTCGCATTGCTTGTTGACAGTTGTCGGACATCCGTTAAGCTTCCTCTCAGATCTTCAACGACGAATGAGAGAGGCGCTTCATGCCCGCGTTTTCCAAATCGCAGAACGGTGTCCAGCTGAACCTCGACGGCATCGTGCCGCCCATGGTGACGCCGTTCACACCCGGCACGGAGGAGATCGACTTCGATCTGCTTGCGGCCGAGGCCCGGTTCATCGCCTCGCAGGGCGCGAAGTCGATCTGCGTGACCGGCAGCACCGGCGAGGGCCACGGGCTCACGGCCGATGAGATCCACGACATCACCCGCACCGTCGTCGACGCGGTCGGAGACGGCATCCACGTCATCGGCGGCGTGATCGCCGACACGACGCACGAGACGATCCTGAAGGGCCTCGCGGCGAAGAAGGGCGGGGCGTCGTCGCTGCAGATCACGCCGCCGCACTACCT
>Ga0308157_10002708_pt1 | contig 27899 bp, 24 predicted proteins | sample PhyBR1_FD_201035 | JGI IMG/M metagenome (GOLD analysis project Ga0308157, IMG submission 201035) | Phyllosphere microbial communities from UC Gill Tract Community Farm, Albany, California, United States - DLSLB.R1 | ecosystem: Host-associated > Plants > Phyllosphere > Unclassified | place: USA...
ATCAAGCGCAAGCCGACAAATTACCTGCTTATCGCGTATATGTGTCTTCGCGCGATCCTGGGGTCATCGCTGCCGGGCGGCTATAACGTCGGGATTTTTATCGAATTAAGCGTGATGATTGCCTTGTTTGTGGTCCAGTTTCTATTGATGGAATACGAGGTTGTCAGCCTGGGTACGTCGCGTCATTCCTCTAGAAGTTAATTGCTCTATACGATGCGGTGTCGGTTTTTAGAAACGATCGTTTGCCTGCGCTGTCCCGGGAAAGGCAGTGATCTGAAAGACTGCGTTTAAACGAAACTCCAGGAATTACATAAACTCCCCCATGTCGAGCTGTTCTCGTGCAAGATGTGGGACGACAAGGGTTTGAGAAGCTCTGCATTGCAGGCTCTGCCTATGACACGATAAAGATATTAAAAGTAACTAACCAACTTTGTTTAAAAAAAAAGCAAAATCAAACCCGCCAGCAAAAGCGGGGCATCGACGTAGAAACAAGCATGCAAGCAGTAGGTCTGAGTGCACCTCCAACCAGCTCTGATCGCGCGGCGAGCGTTAAATATGAAATCGATCTTCAACGAAGGAGGTTGCCGAAGATTGCGCGAGGCAAATGATCGCCCAATGTTTTCTCACCATGTCAATTCACCGTAAATTCCCGGGATCCTTGTGAAATATAAAGACTACTACCAGACCATGGGCGTTGCGCGCACTGCCAGTGCTGACGAGATCAAGCACGCGTACCGCAAGCTGGCACGCAAATTTCACCCTGATGTCTCGAAGGATGCATCGGCAAAGGAGAAATTCCAGGCAATCGGCGAGGCTTATGCGGTCTTGAAAGATCCCGAAAAGCGCCTTGCTTACGATGAGCTTGGCAAGGCGCCGGAAGGCGCCGACGTTGCGCCGCCGCCCGGATGGCAGAACAACTTCAGCACGGCTGGGGCAGGCTTCGACGACGCCGACCTTGCCGATCTGTTCGCCGCGTTCGGACGTGGCGGAAGGGGTGGTCAAGCACGCCGGGCAGCTCCCGTCCGGGGCCAGGACGTGGATATTTCCGCACCCGTCACGCTCGAGCAGATCCACAGCGGCGGTGAAATTGAAGTGCGTGCGAATCTGCCCGAGGCCGATGCACGCGGCGCGCCGCACTTGGTCAGCCGGACGTTTCGCATCACGATCCCAGCCGGCGCGGCCAACGGTCTGCGGCTGCGCCTGGCAGGCAAGGGTGGTCCCGGCCACCATGGTGGTCAGCCCGGCGACCTGTACGTCGCGCTGGCATTGACGCCGCACCCGTTATATCGCCTCAGCGGGCGCGATCTGTACATGGATCTGCCACTTGCTCCCTGGGAAGCCGTGCTGGGCGCAGTCGTCCGGATTCCGACACTGGATGGCCATGTAGAACTGACTGTGAAGGCAGGATCCACAGCGGGCCAGCAACTGCGCCTGGCCAAGCGTGGCTTGCGCGGGCCCGATGGTGTTGCCGGTGCGCTTTACGCAGTCATTGTCATCAAGGTCCCATCCCAGGTCAGCGATGCTGAGCGCGCGCTGTATCAGCAACTGGCAGAGGCGTCCGCCTTTCAGGCCCGTGCCCATTTCGGCTAAGGAGATTTATCCATGTCCATGCAAGTGACTCACGCGGTCTGGCTCAACGATACGGCGGTGTGCTCGATCGAGCATCTGGTTGAAGTATCTGGACTGTCGCCCGATGACATCAGAGATCTGGTCGAGGATGGCGTGATGGCGCCAGCCGATGCATCGAACCCGGGTGCCGGCTTTCATTCGGTGCACGTCCTGACCGTCAGGCAAGCGCGCCGGCTGCGGGACGACTTTGAGCTCGATCGAAACGGCCTTACGCTTGCGTTGACGCTGCTGCGTCGTATCGAGTCTTTGGAACAGGCGCTGCACATGGCGCAATCGGGTCATGGGTTTGTTTTGCCGGTATCTGGGAACCTGGCTGGGAAAGACTGAGTGCGTAGACATCCGAACTAAATCTGTTCCATACCAGTTGTGCAAAATCCCATTTAAAATCAGTCACTTGAGTTAAACTCGTGCGAGCTCACGACTGTTTTTGGCACAGATTTAGTTCCAAATACGGGAACTAAATCTGTGCCAATGATGCAGTCAGAACTAAATGTGTGACAAGTATGCGGAGGTAGTCCGCGACAAGAGCCGATTCCTCTGAGTTGCCTACGTCATCCTGCAGCTACTCCGGCAACCCCCTGGCTGCCGGAGTAGCACAGATCAGTAGAACGAATCGTGTCGTAGTCAGTGGCTCAGCAACATCGGCGCTCGGCCGATCAACGTCTCGAGCGACCGGTGTCCCGGAACATATGAACAGGCATTTAAACTAACTAGCAATAATGATAGTTGACTAGACCGTGTAACCCCTTTCTGCAAGCCGCCGAACGCATCGACTCAAGGATGGCAAGAGCCTTGGCCAACAATCGATTTCCAAATGCGCAAAGGTTCGCAGTGGACTTGCAGACTCTACAATTCTTCTAGTGTCCACTAGTGCTTACCGGGCCCTTTTTCGATTATTTGCTCCAATGGTCGAGTTTATTCATCACTAAGTCTCTATATTTAGCTGCTTTATCCAGTGCTTCTTCTATGGCATCGCGTCGCAAATCAAAACCAAACTCCATAAATTCAGTATGAATATTGACGATCAAACTAGTTTTAGGTTTGTTTTCTTCTTCTGGGCGATCCTGTTCGAATGATCGTAATGCGGCTAAATGCATGGGAATGCTCGTAACGCGCTCCACAATAACACGCTCAACTTTTGGTTCCGGCATTACACTTTTTTGCCGCATGTCATGTTCATGCTCGCGAGCCCCCGAGTCACCCAGATCTGCTCGATGCGTGGCTGACCGTCTGAGGAAATACTTCTCAAACCGCGACAGTGCCTGCTTCAACTCAGGATATGGGCGATCATAAGGCAATACCATAATCAGTCGATTCTGTAATGGCACCCCCTCAAGGGTTAGTTTAGTACGTTCGCTTGAAAAATAGATTGGCCCACTGGCAGAGCGAGGTTCGACCTTTGGAGCACCTCTAAATAAAAATTCATCGAACTGAGTCTTCTGCAGGTACTCTGACTTCACCCTCTCTGGCCGCCACTTTTTATACCAAGTTCGATCCTCATTGATCAAGGAAACGAAATCGATCAAGATATGAAGCACCGAACGAGGTTGAGCAATAAGCGCGCCCCACGGGTAGGAATTAGCAATAGAAATATCGAGCATTTTTGCTCGTGAGATAAACTTCGCCAGCATTCTCTGGCAAAACTGGTCATAAATCATATTCACTCCAGCTCGCAGCGCGAGATTTCGATAGTGCTCTAGAGCATTTTGCAATGCTTTTTCGACATCGATGTCAACTGCGGAATTGCTGTGGCGCTCGACAAACAACGCATGCATTGCTGCTGCAATTGACGGCATGTGAACAGGGCAACGCGTTACGGTGTCCAATTCATATAACACTTCGAACGCTACTGCGAGCACTTGTTCCAAGCTCGCGAATGTTTTAATTGATTGCGGTAGTGCCGTCTCCAATTTTGCTGACAGGGCATTAAGAAGCATCCATGGCCCATCCATTTGAAAATGGAGATGGCGAACTAGATCCTTATAATCCCAGTCAGCGGGAGTATGGCGCCATCCAAAATCAGCGTTCTCGTCCACTGGAGAATCGCTCCGGGCTGCTCTTTGGAGCCCGTTTATTACGAAATAATGAATCCCATCACGATGAGTACCTGGTAGCGAAATTAGTCTCACATCCGCTTGAGCTTCTTGTGATATTTCAGAGGCCAATGCGGAGAGTCTTGTTAAGTGATCGTTCACTACTTCCTGATGTCGATAAGCGTAGATGAACGCGATTTCATTGTCGAACGAATCGATGAGTAGTTCTCGTTCGATGGTGTTGCGTGGCATATTGGATAGATTACTGTGTGAGGGCGCAGCTGGTCGTTGCGCTCAGGTTTATGGGAGCATCCCTTAATCTACGTCAAATTGCTTTGTCAAGGTGAGGCTATGTTGTCATTATAGGTTCGCGGCCACTAGGCCGCCCAGCAAATTTCCTTGCGTGGTCACCCTATAACTTGGAGTAAATCATGAAGAAACTGACCAATGCCGTGCGAGCGGCCAACACCGTGTACGAATGCGGCGGTGAGATCTACCACCTCGAGGCCCTGCGTCTCGAGAAAGGTGACAAGTACGTTCTCAACCATCTTGCGGGGCACTACGAGGAAAAGGATGGTCTGTCAGTTCCTGACTCGCATATTCGCGCCGGCCAGTTCATCAACGACATCGATGCGCTGAAAGCTGGCGGCTTCGATTTCAAGGGCGTACGCGAGCGCATCGCAGAGAGCGATAAGTCTCGAGTTGGCGACGCCAACGGTGGCTTCACCTTCATTCGTGTCTAGGCGATCACGTCACCGTGAGACGTGGACCGGCGCAACCCGCCGGTTCTTTTTTAGTGACTGTTGGCACGGTTCCGAGCGTCCAAGGCTGTTGCGTTGTGATAAACACCTACGGTTTGTCACTCAAGCATGGCTGTGTGCACGTTCAAGAATGGACGTTCTCGGCACGTCAACTTATCAACGTTTGAACGGTGGTCCTTGAAGTTGCTCCCATGATAACGCCGGTGCGATAGTGGCAGGATATGCCGCGTTCGTCGTCCGATCCGATCCGGCTCCAGGGGAAGGGAGCATGTCCAAAGAAGCCTTGCGGAGAGCGCAACGCTTCGCGCACTGCCTGGGGCAGGGTCCTCGTGCGCTAGCGCCCTTTGCCAGACCGTCCAAGGTCAGAAAAAAATTCATAGTCTGTCAACACTCTGGGTTTGCTTCCGCGTTAAAATTGCAGAGAATACGGCTCGGTTACATCCTAGACGATCCTCAGTCAATCGAGTGGGTCATAGAGGTGACTTGCGTTATCGACAACTGCGTATTTTAGTGGCGCGCTTGCATCGAACTCGCCTTGAACGACTAAGTTGAGAAGAGTTGTATATTTTGAAATCCGTTTAGTGCTCTTTGTTTAAGAGTGCCATCCATGAGTGCCAGTATTCGGCGTGCATAGTTTGAGAGAGTCGTACCATGAAAAGTGAAACTGACGAGCAGTCGGTTTGTCCGTCAGTTCAAGAAGCTTGCTCCCAATCGATAACTCAGGCCGATGGTTTTGGCCTTGTTACGAACTTAGAATATCTTGCGCGGTGCCAGGTCGATACTCCTCCGGAGATCGTGAGTCTAATCTGGCAAATCGTCGGAAAATACCGTTCTCGTATCGGTAAGGTATTCGACGCGGGTGCAGGCGACGGCCGATTTTCTATTGGTGGAAATTATGAGACCTACGTGGGATACGAACTTGATCGCAAGCGGATCCCCGTTCAATCGCTGCCTTCAAACGCTAGCATTCTGCGCAGCGATGCATTCGCACTAGCTGAACCATTCGATTTCGATCTTGCGATTGGGAATCCGCCGTATGCTAGGCATCACGATCTTAGCGACGCTTGGCGCGACCATGTATCGATGTGGATACATTCTCATACGAATGTACGTCCAAATGGCTGGTCCAATGCGTACCTCTACTTTATCTGGCTCGCACTTATTGCTACCAAGCAAGATGGGCTCGTGGTGCACCTTGTGCCGTTTGACTGGGTGACGCGCCCCGCCGCTAAGTCGCTGCGCGACTATATCGCGAGCAGCGGCTGGAAGCTCGACATCTATCGCTTTGATAATGAGCCGTTTTCAGGTGTGCTAACGACAGCGTGCATCGCGGTCGTGGACAAGAGAGGAGGGCCGTCGACGACTTACTTCAGGATCGCTGCGGACAATTCTTTGACAGAGGTAGCAAGTCCTACCTTATCGTCAAGTCAACCACTTAAATACCAAAAGTCGATTGCTTCTGCTTACGCGAGGAGAGGGTTGAGCCCCGGTGATCAGAAGGTTTTCATGCTTGACGAGACCAAGCGGAGGGAACATGACCTCCAGATCGGCTCAGATGTCATTCCAGCCGTGGCCTCCTTTAAAGATGTTGAATCTAGCCAGATGGCGTTGACAGAAAAGTTTTTCCAACGTCACTTCGTCGACGCCGGCGTAAGATGCTGGCTAATCCCCACCAGTTGCTTCCACAGTGGATTGACCTTGACGTGATGGAGCGCGCGCTCGAGACAGAGCACTTCATCGTGTTTGTCAACATGAAGGGCAATTGCGACTACAAGACGAGCGATGCGTATGATACCGCTGGAGCCAAGGACCCTGCCAAGCATGGTCGCATGATGTCGGAAGCTACCGAAATTGAGAACCTCGATCATGGTTTTCTCTCGGAAGAAAACAAGATTGCGTTCAAGAAACTAATATGTGAGGGGATAGCACGTAGCCTGGAGCATGAGTACACTGCCGCCAAGGCTGCCTACCAAGCTGCGCGCAGCTATTTGGAGCGCCGTCAAAATCAGAAGTCACGTCAATGGTACCTATCCGCAGCGGTAGTAGTCTCCCTGATCTTAATCGTTCCTTTCCTGCTATATACAAGCGATATGACCTTGCAGGACATGAGTCCGCGAGTAAGAGACTCAATCTACGTTGAATGCGGATTCGTCGGCGCCTTGTTCTCGATCATACTGCGCATGGGGAAAACGTCTTTCGATTTTGGCGCCGATCGCGCACTCCATTACTGGGAGGCCGGTCTTCGCATCGTGGCTGGAGGGATCGCCGCCATGCTGATCATGCTTGCGGTGAAGGCCAAAATACTGTTGGCCAACTTCGTCACGGCCGATAACGAGATTTATACCCTCATGTTTATTTGCATCTGCGCCGGAGCGCTGGAGAAATGGGTGCCGTCACTTATAGCAAGTGTTGGAAAGCAAAAGTTGGACATGTCTACTGAATCCTCGAAAGACGGAAAATGAATCGCTTTGCGCTGCTTATCGCCCATCCAGGGGAAAAGGGCGACGATGATTTTCTTGAGGTCGAATCCGATATTCAAGCGTGGACTCGACACCTGTTAAGTCCGCTTGGAGGAAACTGGTCAGAAAACGAGATCCTGATCCTTCGTAGCCCTTGTGTAGCGGATTTGGATGCGGCGTTGCGCCGTTGGCAAGGTGGTGCTGACTACGCCTTGATCGTTTTCTCAGGGCATGGCGCATACTCAGAAACCCTTGACGATACTATCCTCCAGATAAATTCGAAGGAAGAGTATCATTCGAAACGACTGCATCTCGCGAAAAAAGAGACGATAGTGCTTGACTGCTGCCGCAAGGTGATTGAGCGGCTCTTGCTTAAATCGCTCGTTTTGGAAAGTTTAACCGCTTCACAGGCCGACGAGTTCCCCAATCCACAACTGGCACGGATTGCATTTAACCGCGCAGTTGGCAAGTGCCCAGATCAAACACTGATTTTGCACTCCTGCGACATCGACGAGTTCGCGTACGATGACGCATATGGACGCGGGGGTGCTTATACACATGCGCTTCTAACGGCCGCTGGACGGTGGAGACCTGAAGCCAAGCTTGCTACAAACCAATATACGTCGTTGTCTGCCGTTTCTGCACACAATCGAGCTGCAGCCGATCTTTTGAAAAATCCTCAAAACCGGCAGAATCCAAAGATCGGGAAGCCGCGTAGCGGCCCCTATCTCCCTTTAAGCGTTTGGGTGTGACTGCATGTACGAATGGATCCTAATAAATAGTGCATCGGATTTCACGGCCCTGGAAAAACTGGGTGAGCAATATAAACCGACCGAATTGATCCAAGAACTTTCGACGAGCCTCACGCAGAGTGTGAAGGGGGTTCTCGTCGAGAAAATGTATGTGGATAAGGATTATAGAAGTACGTATTACAACTTCTATGCGATGAAGGGCGCGCGCTATAACCGAGAGTGTGTCCGTCTTCATTTCTTTTCGGAGCCCTTGGATTTTCAGGGTGCTGCGTTGGGCTTTAGCGTTCCCGAAGCCCAACTCCAGGCGTGCTACCTTGGTTTCATGGTGATCCGCCCAACAAATATTGAATACACAACAATTGGCCGGACTGTTCTGCATCCAAAAGCGTTGACGACTAAACCAGGGCGGATCATATCGTCGAAGCATGTGGTGCATATTCTCGGGTACAAGTTGCGCGCCAACGGTTTTCCTTCGATGAATCAGCATACGGATATTTCCGTATGCGCTCATACGGCATGTTGGTCAATACTTAGACATAACAGTAATAGGTATAGGCAGTACACTGAATTCCTGACACATGATGTCACTCGAATGGCCAACATTCAAGACACAGGCGGCCTGTATCCATCCGAAGGGCTTAGTGTTTCGGATGCGGAAATGGTATTCCGCAATGCCGGCCTTTATCCACTTACGATCGCTCGAAATGTCGCGAACGACGACGAAAAGGAAAATTTCTTCCGCGAAGTCCACGCATATTTGGAATCGGGATTCCCACTGTACGCCCATATGAGCTCGCAGGAGCACGCGATTGTCCTCGTAGGGCACCAGTCCGTTCAAGATGTGGTTGCGGCCCCTGGTGTCTTATACGGATGGGATCAAGTACGAAGTTTTGTTGGGATTGACGATAATTATCTGCCTTATGTAAACGTTGAGCGAATCGCAGCAGTCGATGGATTAGATTACGGAATTGACGACATCGATGTAGTAGTAGTTCCTTTGCCGCACAAGGTCTTTTACTCGGCTAACGTCGTGCACCGTCTTGCCGAGGATCTGCCAACCTCTGCTTCTTCCTCGTCATTTCAGTTTCCAGAACCAGACGACACGGTTGTTCGTTACTTTATAACAACGTCCTCGGCGTTCAAGGCATTTATTCGCGGAAACGTTAGCGAGTTCGATCCTGGTTTGGTCGAGAGCATCATGGGTATGCCGATGGCCCAGTTTGTCTGGATGATCGAGTACGCGTCGCGGGAAGAGTGGTCAAACGAGAAGGTTTCGGTCAGAGTTGTTGTTGACGCGACGGCGAGTCTCTATGATACATTCCCTATGTGGGTGATGTTTGATTCCAAGAAGGTATGGATTTTTGATAGGAACGAGCTGGGCGCTGAGCCAGAGGAAGCTCTCTTGGAACCGGCAAAATTGCCATACTCGAAGATGAGCACTAATCTGATGAGTTATTAGGTCAGTGATTTCTATATACTTGAGGTGATCACATGTCAAACGGAAAAAATACGATGGCAGCAGGAAGATTGCAGTTGAAAACAATTGATTCGAGGGAGCTTGCATCGTTTTCTCGAAATATGAAAGTCAGTACCTTTGTGAAGGTAAAGGAAGACGTTAAACGGTCGCAAAAGAACGTTGAGCGTGCCCGGAAGTTAATAGCAAGGTAACAAGCTGGACTGGTCATGCACATACGGCTCAACGGGGGTCTGAATAGTCTCCAGATTCGAGTGACAGCTTTCGGTAAGCTATTGCAATGTTTTTGGTACGGTTAGGTCTTGAGTCGTCTGAAATGGAGCCGTCCATTGTCCAGCACATGACCCGACCAGCTGTCGGCATAAGCATGGCTGGTGCACATTGGCTTGGACTGCCCTAATTATCATCAAACCGTGAAATTCGGGATTCGGCTGCTGTATGTAATGTCACGGCTGAAGCCATCGGCGTGGCCACTACGTACAGGCACCGCCGCTGTCGATTCTAGAAGCGTTTGCCGAGAGGTCTACTGTGCACCAAGAGCGACGGCAAGACCACCATCGCGAGATGCTCATTGAAGTCGCCCTGCGTTTGCAGAGGTTCTACGGCGACGAATATGCAAAACACTATCTCGTCGAGATGAACATTGCCTCGCTCACGATTGAGCGCATTCTCTCAACCTCTTCTCTGCGCAAGTCACTGTCCAGCTCGACTCAGCAGTAGCGTATTTTTGCCTGCCTCGAAAATTGCTGTATTCGGCAGCAATTTCATGCAAGCGCGGCAGGAACTTGCGGTGTGGTCCACGGGCTGGGCACACGATCCTCATCCGGAAGCTGCCGCAGAACAGCGCGAAACAGGCCAGCTTGTCCGCAAAATAGGCAATGTCTGCAAGCGTAGGCTGGGAGCCGTGCACGCTGGCTTCACTTAAAGTGTCATTGGCGACTCATGAAACCCACGCTCATCCACCTGCAAACTGCTGCGCCGAGTTGCCACGATGGGCCGGGCTTCGACCTGCGTGAATGTCGCCAGCAGTGCCGGTAGCTAGAGTGTCGCAGCAAGGCTTACTCTACGGTTGCGATCGACCTGTCTACAGCGCGAAGTGTTAGCATTTGGACATTGGCAAGTTCGATCCATTTTTATATTTCGTCATGACCACAAAGCGAGAACTTGAACTGCCTAACAGACTGACAACCGTGCGACTCGGCATGGGCACCGTGCTTCGCCAGATTGCATCCCACACGACACTACTACCGGCGGGGAATCGAGATGCGCAGGCACTGGCCTACAATCTCCGCAACAGAGAGGCTTTGTCGAGGTTCCTTGATTACACGGCCAAAGCGCGCCCAGTGATCGAACTGAGGAAGCGCCCGTCGCGACGCACTAGGAACATAGGCAAATATCTGTGGCTTGAAGACGGCGCGAAAGTAGATGCCCCTTTCACCGAGCATAATGTTATTAGTGGGGAGGATCCAACCCTCGTCGAGCGCTTGGCGAGTCGGGCTGCTGGCGGACCGGCCAACCCTCTACTACTAAACATCGAGCGGGTGACCTGCACTGAGCCAAAAGCCTTGCAGCAGTTTATGGACCAGCACGATCCGAAAATAGGCACGGTAAAAGGGCGACTCTGGCTCTGGACAGAGCGATTCCCGTGTAACGCTTGCCAGAAAGTAATCTGCGATTTTCTTTCCAAGCAGCCGGAGGTTGTGCTATCGATTGTCTACCAGTACGCTTACTCCTGGCCAGAGGACAACCTGGCCGCCAACGAAATGCGGGTCCGGCACGGTAGGCAACTGCGATTGACTGCTCTGAAGCACAGCGCACGTATAAAGCAGCGGCGACGTCGAAAGCATGTCGGCATTCATGGGCGGCGCCCGAAGCTAAAACTCAGCTTCGTGAGGGTTGCGCCGAAATCTGTTGTTTTGAACCGCCGGATCGCTCTACGTTTCTCCAAGGTCGGAAAGCCAGTGTTCCGTCCGTGGAAACGCCATCCATGGCGTTAAGCGCAACGGCGCTGGGGCGACAAAACGGGATAAAAATGGAGCTGGGAGTGCCTGGTACGACTGCTTTGCTATCAAGCAATCTAGGCTTGCAATAGTACCTGTGACGAATTTAACTGGGCTAAAAGCCGACATTTTTCATTTCAGCGGCAAATGACTATTTAGTAAATGCAATAATTGCCTCGTCAGGCGGATCAGGACTGATCTCGATGAGAACCGGGGCTAGCGCATCCTAATGTGGTGCAGGCAGGTAGGATTCTCTGGAATGCCTTGATTCGATACCCACCAAAATAGGAAAGGTAACGCCCTTCGAACCCCAAGACTGTCAGAATAAAGCGGACGACGAGCTCCCTTACTACAACGACGTGATCGTGAAGATCTCGTGATGCATCCGTCTTACGCTGATAGTGCCCCCGATGCACCACTTGATCTCTCGCCCGCTTTGCCTCTTTGATAAATTCTTCAGGAACGTCACCTAAATCAACGCCCCAACGCTTCGCTAGCAGCGAGACTTTTTCCATAAGCGAACGACGTTTTAGATCAGAGAAACGGTCGTTTAAATCTTTAATAAAGGCCTTTTGCTGCTCCTGATCGTCGCTCCATTCGATCACTAGTTCCTTCACTACGCCGCTCAGTTTCTTCCGAAGTTTTTCAAAAACCTTATCCGGTAGGATTTTGGTGTCATCATCCGTTAAATTCGAATCAATCAGGTTCTCCAGCACTGTCATTGACGTAATTAGGTTCGACTCGCGATAGTCCCCACGCATAACGAACCACTGAATCGCAAAGTTGAGGTTGTTAACCTTAACTGCGGGCTCGAAGTAGGACTGCACCGCGCACTCAAATATAGGCTGCATATCCAGAAAGTGGAACACAGGCGTTTCCGAGCGCTGCTGCCCGGCTTTTGAGTAGGTCTCGACCAGGACACTATCATTAAAATAGTATTCGCGGATCGGAGCTCCCAACATCGCGCACGCTGCAAACGACATTACGTGATGAACGTGATTACATAACGCATCCGCTTGCTTTCTCCATTCATCAGCATCCGGCGGCGCGCCGGGAGCGCTTATCCGCAAAAATCCTGAAAGCTGATCCTTTCCGTTCATATCGGTCCCGCCGACCATCTGTACAACCCCGAGCGGACATGACGCGCTGAGGGCGTGAAAACTATCAAAGCCTTTCATCCGCCAAAGCAGTGTAGGAGGCTCTACACCCTTACGGCCTTCGTGTACATCGCACTCATTCTTACGTGTCGCGGACATTGTAATCCGCGCTAAAGAACAGAAAGCTTGCGGACTTACGGTGCACACATACCAGGGGGACTCATCAGACTCCTTATACCCTTCCGCTAAGACATTGTCAGGCTTTAGGCTGGTCAAAATGATGTTGTCGCACTCAAATCGCGCTCTGTCTTTCGTCTCACCCACCAGCGTGAATTGTGGGAATCGCCCCTGTTCAACTTTGTCGTAGTGGCTTTGGAGAAACGCGGTCTGCGCGTTCAACATGAATGGTTCAAACTCAATGTGGACTTGACCGGCGTGATCTACCCCGACGGTGAACGAAACGGATGCCTTATGTTCCTCAATGCTTAGAGTTCCCGCAAAGGCTTTGGGCTCCATCGACCATTCGTGCACTGGATTCACGCTCCGTTACTGTTTTTTAGCACACACAAAATTCACCAAGTCGGACTTGCTCGACCCTGAAAAAAGGTCAGTCCATTTGCTGGGTGTACCAGTAATCTTATCAGGGCCATCCTCGCTGTAGCCCATATCACGGTAGCGCAGAGTCTTGCAATTGATTTCGGTCTTTGAGTAGCCGGTTTCATTGACTCCTACACGTTTATGCAGTGTTGTTGTTATACCGTCCTTGCTCTTTGCGTCTAACAAATAGTATTTGCCTTTGTCAGCCATAGAACGCGGAATCTGAACCTCTGCGCTAACAGCGGTGCCGCAAATAAAAGTTAATGACGAAAAAAGACAGAAGATAATATTTTTTTTCATCAAGTTTTCTCTGTTGAGGTATGTTAAATGAAGGTTGGAGCGCAAAGACTTCCTATGACAATTGTTTTTGCGCTGCTCCAACCTCTACGTCAGATTGTCAGAGGTGTTACTGGCTTAAAAATTCCCGTCGCCGTCATGTTACGGCGCAGCTCAAAAGCAGCGAGAGCTTCACTCGGGTCAATCTGGTCGAGCATCGCAAAGTTGATCTCGTTCCACTGATTACGCTCTACGCGAACGGAGTACAGGTAGTCCTCTTTCGTTTTTCCTGTAGCGCTGTCCAGCCGCTGCGAATAGCCTGACAGTACAATCCTGCGGACCGTGGGCAGGGCGGCGAAGGCCTCGCCGAGAATACGAAACCCGAGCGAATGCACGTGCTGCTGATATAGCTTGCGTGTGGTTGTAGCGCCAGCTTCCTTGATGGTCAGGTCCCAGTTCTGCGCTCCGAGGGTTGCTCGCATCGTGGGAATGTGCTCGATCTCGGGCAGATCGACATCAAGTTCAAGCGCAGCGCCGTCCTCACTAACCGAAAGACTGATTAACGTTTCCTTAGGCCAGACGATCTCGCCGAGGCGATGCTCAAGCAGTTTCTCCATCGGATCGGGGTTTCCTGCCATGGCCGCACTGTACGCCATGCGCGCCTGGACGTTTCTCTCGGCGTGAGCCGCCTTTTCTCGCTCGTACTCTTCGTGCGCAGCGCGGTACTCACTTTGCCGACGCAGATTCTCCGCCTCTGCCCATTGCCGCTTGCCGGGCAAATACCGCTCAGCAAACCCCAAGCTGACTTCATCTGGAGGCAGAGGTGGTGTCGCATCGAATGGCGCCGGGACGAATTTGGGGGACAGAAGTGGTGCTGGCGTATACCAGTGCAAGTTGCCGAGGGCAGAGATGTCATTATTGATCTCGGCGCAGCGACGTTCGAGAAGCTCACGAATTGCATCCGGGTGCTGCCGGCGCGCCTGTGCGACTAATTCTCCTGAGACCGGAAGCCCATTCTGGTCACTATAGCGAACGACACCATCCTCGCCAACCTGGAGCGATAGCGATACTCTTACCGTTTGTTGTTCAGCCGCACGACGGGGCGCGGGAGTAGGGCCGTCAAGCCGGGTTCGCGAAGACAGTCCAGTACCTGGAATGCTGGCGTTAAAGTAAGTACCGCGCTTACCGATGCTGACTGACGCGCCACGAGGGCCGAGCGACCAGGACATTCCTGAGCTGCCGACGTTAAGCCGAACCCCCGGCGCAAGCTTGAAGGACTTCCTAAATCGCAAACCCATAACCACCTCGATCTTCGACAATTCAATCGATGATATTGGCGGGTAGCATTTTTGGCAAGTAATCTAACGGTACTGTTGCAGCCGAACGTGGCCGATTATGGATACGCAATAAAAAGCCAAACAGCCATCACAATAGCGCACAGCCTACGCGGCCTAACTCAGAATGCCTCACAGAACCTTGCACTTGCTCTGATGGCAACATGTTCGGAATTGGAGTGTACCGGCCGTCCGCTATTGGCCAAGACTGAACATGCAAAGGTATCCAATTCTGGTTCCTTCAGCTCGCAACTACGTCACCCAGCATCGAGCAGATGCGTGCCTGCATCTCGTCCAGCGAGAACGATTTCGTTACTGCCTAGCCGACGTCTTCCGCGTTTGATATTCTCTCATCGTCTGTATACACGGGCTGCAACCGCAGGAGTCGTTGCGACGCTGAAATGCCTAATAGGTACGGGGTAGCGACTTCGAAACCGCACGCCGCGATCAAGTGAGCGAAATACTTTAGGTACGGATCACCGACGGCGTTTTCGACGTATCGCGTGGTGCCCTCTATACCCTCAATGCGGTACTCACCAGGTGTTAGGTATGGGACTGCAGCAGCAGGCGCAAACCAGTCACCCCGCTCAAATGCGCTTTTCGGCAAGGCTACCTCAAGGTTATACCAGCCGTCTTCAGAGAGATGGAGCTGTTGCTTTTCCTCCTGCGCCTTCTGCAAGTCTTGGTGGGTGAAACTATACCCCGTGATCGCCCAGATGCCTCGGTCCTGGCGGCGGAAAATCGGAGAACTCATCAGTGCCATACTGAGGGTGAATTTTTCCACCTTGCCAGTGTCTACGAGCTGTCGGGTCAGGTTGCGCCTGCTTGCCACGCCACCTCGGTCGATGAGTTCCTGGCAAATTAGGATCTCGCTTCCCGATAGGTAAGCAGCTGCAGCTTGGTCAGCAATCTCGGGGGCAATGCGAAAGTCGTTCAGATGTGTTCGCTGTACATGCGTAATCTTGCTCAGTACGACCTGCAGCACACGCATCGGCGCGGTTGCCGAGGCCGGGCCGACGCGGTCGCCTGTACGTCCGAAGCGCGCGCGCGCCATGGCACTGTACAGCTCTTCGATATCGACAGGACGATTCGCCACGGACAGCACCTTTAACGCTGTCCACTTTGCCCGGTTGTCGAACTCAGCACCATACCAGAACCATCCCTCTTCTTCGACCAACCACTCAAAGCCTGGGAACATCCGAGCGCACAGGGTCACCTGCGCAGGTGATGCTACCAAACCCTCTTCCGCAAGCATTCCAGCCACGTAGTAGAGCTGCGCTGCGCCTACATGCCGAATCATTGCCATCGATACTTGGCGAACCGCTTGCAACAGTCTTTCGTCTGCGCCCTCATGCCTAACTACCATTTTGTCTTGTAGTGCGAGCGATCCGGTGGTGGAACGAATGCTCACCAGGCGCACGCCTAGTACCTCGCGGAAGAATCGATCGGCTCCTTCAAGGGACTGGGTCGCGCCGAGCAGTTGCTGTATCGGCGGTGGCAAATCCGACAGTCTGCAGGGAAGGTGGTCAATGAAGGCGGTCTCCATACGGTCGATAAGTTCCCTTGGCGGGTCGACCTTCTCAAATTGAGAGATCGCCTTCTCTTCGATCTGTCGCACACGCTCACGAGTCAAGCCGAGATCGTCACCAATCCCCTGGAGCGTTGCTTTGTCCTCGCCCTCGGAGCCATAGCGGCGCACCATGATGGACACGATCCGCTGCTCACGTGGCGAAAGGGCTGAATCTAAGGAAGTACGTTCGGTGCGATCGGCTTTCGCATGCCAGACACAATAGCTACGGATAAAACTTGCGAACGTGGCCTGGCTCGTCTCTAGCGCGTTGAAGGTCGGGTTGACGATAGGCGGCGCCGGGCTCTGCGGGTCGCGCAGCCACCCGCTCGGGACCTGAAGAGCCGCTTCCCACTTCGAATCGTGGCCCGGCCTTTGCGGCAGGAGCTTTTCCCATTGGGCGACGCTGGCAGACGAGGCGCCTGCGACGTCACCGACTTCGCGACAGCTCAATCCCAGCGTCAAGCGCCGCTGCTTCGCACGGCGACCGAGGCGAGCGCGTGTCGCTGTGTCCAACTTTAAGCCGCCAAGTGTATTCATTGCTGATTAGCATTACTGATCAGCTTGTAGTGTAATGGCGCAGCACTTAGCAGGAAAGCAAAAGTCACCAAGTAAAAGGAAGACTTCGCTATCGGATACCGCTGGCTGCTCCAAGCACTGGCCAAGCCAAGCAGACAAAAAAATGCCCGCGAAGAGCGGGCACGAATCTATTTTCTTGGAGCAGAAAGTAGAGGAGACGCATGCATGATGCTGCGGTGCGGCAGAATAATCCAATGGCCATTCGTGATGTCTGCCATTTTGCTAGCCGATATCTCCAATGCGCCTAGAATGCCGAGCAGAGGTATTCTTGTCGGTTTTATAAGGAAGCTGTGGCAGGTGGGCTGTTCCGATTGACTAGTATCTGTCTTGTTCACGCGACACTTGGCGCACCGAGGTACGTGGTTGCTGGAGCGGACCTAAACGGACCAGGCCTAGAGGAGACAAAACGCCTTATTGAGAATGACGGAGGTGTCTTCACCGGTGTCATCGCCGATGTTGGAGCTGAGCAAGAGGTTGCCTCGTTTCTCGAATCTGTGACAAGCACCTATGGCGCAATCTCAGCGGCAGTCGCCTGCGCAGGGATCGCTAGTACGAAGCAAGTGCATGAGGAGACACTGGAGAGGTGGAACGAAATGATCTCCGTCAACCTCACCGGTCCATTCTTGCTCGCGAAGCACGTCATGCCAATTTTTATGGCGAACAAAGCCGGAGCATTCGTTGCCGTCAGCTCGGAGGCAGGGGTACGAGCTGCAGCCGGCTATGGCGCATACTGTGCGTCCAAGCATGGCGTGCTCGGATTGGTCCGGCGCCTAGCACTGGATTATGGTCAATTGGGGATAAGGTCGAATGTGGTCTGCCCAGGCTTTGTGCAAACCGAGATGATGGACCGAGTGTTTGCCGAGGCGAGCGATCTGGAACAAGAGAAGAAGGGTTACGAACGCGAGGTTCCGCTCGGACGATTCGCGGCGCCCGAAGAAGTAGCGGCTGTGATCAAGCACTTGTGCTCCGAAGAGGCATCCTATTCAAACGGTATGATCTACGCAGTCGACGGTGGTGTAACTGCAGGACATCTTGGGTGAGGGCGGCCCGTCAATAGCGTGGCAGCGAAAGGCGGGCAAAAACTAGCTGATCAGACAAGTTTTTGCCAGTCACATCGCGTCTCGGTCGCGGCCAGGCGCTTAACCGTCAGACAGTGCCTATTCACCGCGCCGCAACTGATCTTCTAGCGGACGCAGAGAACCTGATTAGTCATGGCTCGACCGAAACGACAAGGGGCAGGCGTTAATCCGCGACTAGAATTGGCGCTAGTCTACCGAGACGACTCTGCTGGGCGCGATATACCAGTCGGGTTCCGACACTGTCTGCGCCCTACATCAGTGGTCTATGCGAACCAACATTATTTTACGGTCTAGCGAATTTCAAAGCCGCCCACATACCAAGCGTTAACCGTTTGCGTGGAATCAGATTCGGAAGTCGTTAAGCGACTTTCCGTTACCAAGCCCTTCGGCAATCCACTTAGGTTGGCGTCCACGGCCAGTCCAGGTCTGTGAGTTGTCAGTTGGGTTCTGGTAAATTGCCTGGACTTTTTTGCCAGTTCCTCGCTTGGGCTTTTTTTCGCCAGCTCCCAAGAGTTCCTCAACCGAAACCCCAGCTTTTTGCGCAATCGCCATGATTTGCTCGCGTGCCTCACGTAGACCCTGATGCTGGCGGTCCTTAATTTGCTTCTCAATGTCGTGCTGAAGCCCCTTCAATTCACTAAGGGTGTAGCCCGACAGATCGATATTCTTCATTGATGAGTCCTTAAAATCAGTTGAGGGATGCTACTGGATTCGCACGAATTTTACTATGGCAACGGTGCTAGCCCGATAGATTATCGACTGCTGTAGCCCCTTTAAGCAAAAATTAGCGCTGCCAGTAGCTTACTGCTTATGGCCCGAAGAGCGTTTGCGCAGCCGTTGTGCGAAAAAAATTGGGTTGGTTAGACCGATTTTTTCTCGATAATAAATGTGCCTGCCACACGAGTCCGGCTCGATGTAGGACCGTTTGCCGTGAATAGTTCGAGCGAACGGGAAGTGGGTAGCCTCGGGGTTTCATAAGGGCCAATTGTTGGGCGTATGCGTCAGTGAAGAAGCAGCCCAAGTGTTCTGCAGACGTCATGAAGCACGCCGTGGTGGGATTGGTAGCGCGCCGGAACTGTTAAGTGGCGCTGCTAAGGAATTGATCAAACTAGGCGCGCTAGAATCTTTCTGGCATCATTCTCCTTGTGATCTCACTGCAATAATTTGGCAAAGATCACACCATGACTTTCGCCCGGTAAGGCCATCTCGTGCGCAAAAGTAAGCACGTTTGGTAATTTGCAGTTTCAACAGCCACATCATGGCACGGTTACCGGCCGTGTTCCTCGTTAGCTTACACGCATGAAGCAGGTCAAACCCACGGCAGTATCGTTAGACGTCCTCGACCAAGCTCAGTTACAGCGGATCGAAGCAACTCACAGAGGCTTTCTTTACCAGCACTTTTATGGCGTGGCGTGCCTGCTCATGGTGAGGGAACTCGGATGGAAACACATGCGAGTGGAAGCAGACGAGGACATGGAGCTGGAGTTCAGCGGCCGCCGCCTTTACGTGCAAATTAAGTCTCGTTCAAAGGCAATACGGTTCTCCGATATCTCCTCCGCGTTAGCGCGCTTCGACCAGTATCGATTCCGCCATGCATCTGGCAGTAGGCTCGGGCAAGCGGGGTTTGTGCTCGCGTTGAACCAAGACGTTGCGCCAGCGCTCGGCGCGCGTATCGCCGCTGGCGAATTCCATGCCGATGTACATTTCTTGTACCCTGGAAAAAGCCTTCCTGAGTTACCCCCGACCTGGGTGGACAACGAGGAAGCATTTTTCTGGTGCATTCAAAAGGCCGAACAGCTCCCGTTTGTCATGGTAGCGCCTGATATATTGGTTTTAAACCTCGCGGGCACCATGTTGCGTATTGCCGCAGGTTTAGGCGAGTTCGCGAAACATGAAGTATCCGCCGCGCGCGCGATCCAAATGCTTGAGCAGTTCGTACAGCAGGTACACGAGTTCCCGGCACCGCCCCTGAACTACCGGCCGCAGGATAACGAGCCCGCGCTGGTTACGGATGCGCCGGTCCGACTCATTGTAGGCTTTTCCGGAGCAGGCAAGACCTCTTGGGCCGCGCAGGCGGCATTAGCGGATGAACGACCATGCGCATACCTCGATGTCGCAGATCTTTCTAGCTCATCGGTTGCGCGAGCATTGGCTAGAGAGCTTGCCGCACGGTGGCTTAGCGATACCCCGCATGCGAGACAGGCTGTTGGGAGCGAAGCACTATCTGGGGTAGAGGCGCTTCGCTTAGTTGCTTCGTCGCTGGTGGAACGGGAACTGGCTTACACCGTGGTGATCGACAATGCGCATAGGCTACAAGCGATTGACGCACAAGCGATTACCTCGGCGCTCGGTGGCTTGCGCCTTGTCTTCTTGGCTCAACCCACGGCGGAGCTAGATCTTATCAGCGCAGCGTTGGATGTGGTTCCCGAAACCTTACTGGGTTGGGGCATGGAGTCCATCGCCCATGAGGCACTTTCACAAGATTGCAAAGTATCTGTGTCAACCGCGATTCGAGTTCGGCGACTCACGGCAGGTCTACCGCTTTATGTACGCAGCGCGATCATCGTCGCAAAGGAAGACTATTCCTCGAACGTCGATGCTTTCTGTGACGCATTTGAAGGGCATCTGCTTTCGGCAGATACGAGACAACACACACTGTTAAGAGTCGTCTTTGACGGGCTAGACGAGCGATCCAGGCAAGTCTTGGCTTGCGCCAGCCTGGCTGATGTCCCGCTGGAGGCCAAGGAAACAGCGAAGGTGGTGAGGGCCGCCTTCTTGCTTGACGAAGCAAGCGCGGTACGTACGCTTCGCTCGCTGCGCGCTCGAGGTTTGCTGCAGGCCTTTGGAAGCCAACGAAGCAAGGTGCATGACGCAATGCGTCCAATCGCACAGGAATATCTGGTCGAGGATGCGGAGGCTTCTGTGCGCGCCAGAATGTGCTTACGCGACCTGGTAGAGCACTCGCTACGAGAGCGTCACGAGATCGAGCGCTTTCCCCTATTTATTGGACTGCTGGTCGCTCTACAAGAGGTGGAGACGCTGGCGAACTTTGGAACAGAGGAAGCGTTTCACGAATTACGCGACTTTCCTGAAATGTGGCCGGTTTTAGAAGATGCCGCCCAAGATGCTTCGCTAAGCGCGGAGGTTCGGTTCGAGTGTCTTGACGCGTTGCTATATTACAGGCAGAGGCACGGACCAAAGGAAACGACTGCACCTCTTCTACAACAGATGAGGGCGTTGCCCCAAGACTCAGGGAGCACTAGACCCCGCCTCGTTTATCTACAGAAAAGCGTGCTTCACTGGGCCTCATTAGGCGATGAAGTGAGAGTCCAGGAACTGCTCGATGAAGCAAAGAGTCTTTTGCCGAACATCGCATCGTATCGTCGGGTTTTTTCCTATAGCGCCGCGTTAGCGATGTGGAAGCTCTCGAAGCCGGTGAGTACAGCGGAAATTCTCAATAATCTAGTAACAGAATACCATTCCCTATTGCGCATCGATGTCGAAACGCTCGTTGCCGACCAAGCCAGGTACGCCGCCAGGGCAAGATTGGACGAAGACTACGACGCCGACTGCAAGCGTCTTGCGGACTGTTACGATCTGCTTGCCCGTGTGAGAGAGAGATTAGGGAAAGCCCGAACCCAGGAGAGAAAGCTTGCGGTCAGCCTTTTCTTGATTACTTGCTCCTGGGATTCAGCTGTGCGCGTCGGTGTCGATCTCGCTTACCAACATCTAGACCGGGGTGAGCTCGCGCAAACCCTGAGACTAGTCAGCGATTTCCTTCCGCCCCTAGTCAGCGCGCATGGTTTGGAGGGTCACACGATCATACTTCGTTCTCTTCATGCGCACGTTTTGGCAAGGATGGGACAAATCGTGGCAGCTAAGAGGGTCTTCAAGTCAGTCGAACCTTTTATTGACTCGTTACCGGAGAATGAGAAAGCGGACGTTTTGCAGCTAACTAGCTTCCTCCGCTAAGTTCATCATTTGTTAGGGGCCTTTCGAGCCGAAAATACGTTTGTGCCTTTCTAAAAGATACTATGAAAACAAGACCGTGCCAAATATGGCTAAGAATGACGGAATGTGCTAGCTGTGATTAGTGGCTGTTCTACTCCAAGCCTGACAGAATGTACGGCGAAATTTAATGGCCCCGGATACTACTCAGCGGGAGATGACTGGCTTCGCTACTGTTCTCTTCACCGAGTCCACGCTCCGACCGTTGGCATAATTCGAGTGCGCAACCCCAACATAAAACAAACAAATCGGTACCTGGAATTCAATTAAATAATGTTAAGAATTAAACGAAATCAGCCGCCACTGTCGTTCTTTGACGTTGTACATACTTCTCGTGCTGAGATGCTACGATGGGCTGATCGCCCTGCAGATGAACGTCGCCAACGCCGTGTCCCTTTGGACCATGATCTCTTTCGGAGCGGTTCCGTGGTCGATGCAGTGGCGAAGGATTTCCATGGCCGATGCGCTTTTTGCGAAAGAAGTATCGGAAGTGACGAAGGCATTGGCCATTTTCGCCCTCTTCGTCTCGGCAACCGCGACCGACACGAGAATTTCGTTGATCACTATTCTTGGCTGGCTTTTGAATGGTTTAACCTTTTTTTGCTATGTAAACGTTGTCAAAACGCGAAGGCTGCCGAGTTCCCGGTAGTAGGTGAACAGCGTGCTCGATTCCTAGCTACTTTCGAAGAAGTTCGACAGGAAGAAAAACCTTTGTTAATCGATCCAACGATCGAGGATCCATCGCGCCACCTGACATATTTGTTGTCAGGCGAATGCCTTCCTCGGAAAAATTCGCGAAAATCGAAGACAACGATCGAACTTCTTAGATTGAACGACGATTATCTTGTCTCCGAGCGCCGATCCGCTATAGAAAAAGCCATGCACATCTTGGATCGCTCACTTCGGTCGGGGGAGCCGCTGCCTCCACCGTTCCTGCTTGAAGGCGAATTCTTGGGCGCCTGCCGCGAAGCCGTCGCGCGAACGCTCATCAATTACGCTCCATCAAGCATTTCGATCAACAATGGCAAGGCGTTGAGGAGGCATCTAGAAGACATGCTGACCAATGCGCCGGACGAGGAACTCGTTCGGATGGCGGCAGTCATTGATCTACTACGTGAGTCGGATGAACGACGCCTACTTGAAAGTCGACGCGGGGTCGCTGACGTCCAGTACCGGTCGCCAGCGTATTATCCAAATACAGCAGAAAATGTTAGGCGGTTGGACACTAGGGAAATCGCCTTGCTTAGTATTTCAAACTTTCGGGCAATCGACCAAGTCCAGATCGCGTTTCCGAACGTACGAAAGGAAAAATCTGGCGCTCCTTGTCTGCTTTTACTCGGCGAGAATGCGGTAGGAAAATCGACGTGTCTCTCGTCGATTGCCTTGGCTTTGCTTGGGACGCGGCAAGTGCGAAAACTTAAGTTGCCGTACCATGAGCTCGCACGCAGTGCGAACCGTACAAGCTGGAACCTATGGGGCAAGGAGCCGCTGGAAATAAAGATTCAGTTTCACCACGAATCCCGCGCTGCGGAGTTCTATTACGATGCAAGTCGTAATTATATGGGTGGCACCGAGGAGCAAGCAGCGATTGTCCTTGGATACGGTCCGCACAGGTATTTCGCACCTGCACGAGGACAAAATGGATCATCATCACATGAACGCGTGCGTAGTCTGTTTGACGCTAAAAGAGCGTTGCCGGACCCGTCCGAATGGCTCAAGAGCCTATCAGGTCGCCGGTTCGACGAAGTCGCCAGAACTATACGTACAATTCTTCCCACCGGAGACGACGATCAGTTAGTGAATCACACAGAGTGGGGAATTTGCGTGCTCGCACAAGGCCAGCTCACCCCGGTCAGTCATCTCAGCGAAGGGTACCGCTCGATATTCGCGATGGTCGCCGACATCTGCAGGTCGCTGCTGGAGGTCTGGTCCAATCTGGAAACAGCGCATGCCGTCGTCCTGATTGATGAGATAGAAACGCATTTACATCCGCGATGGAAGATGCGGGTCATGTCTTCGCTGCGCAATGCATTCCCAGCCGTGCAGTTTATTGCGACCACACACGATCCGCTATGCGTACGCGGCATGGACGACGGCGAAGTCATTGTGCTGGCGCGTGACGAGCAGGGTGGGGTGCAGATAATTTCGGACCTACCGCCGATATCTGGCATGCGCGCAGAACAGATTCTCACGTCGGAATATTTTGGGTTGTCGAGCACTATCGACCCGGATATCCACTTGGAAGTCGCCAGGCTTGCTCGAACTGCTCAGTCGGACCCGCTGATCGACATTGGATCCGAGGCTCGGGAGCTACTTTCCAAAGTCACCTTGGGAGACAGCGCAGCGGCGCAAATAATTCATACCGCTCTGCAGCGCTACCTGCGTAAGCGTGAAGCGTCGGCGCATGGCGTTTCCCTTAATGCCAGAAGTGAAGCCGTGATGGCGGTCTTGCGCGCGTTACGGTCGTCGAGGGGACGCTGATCGATGCGAAAACTTGACCGGACGAAAGTAAGTGCTCCTCCATCGTTAAGTACGCCAAGCGTAAGGGTGGGCAATGAGAAAGCTGCAGCGGTGCTCTACTATGGTGCTCGTAACCCTTGGCAATCGAGTCACAAATCCTACGCGTTTAACGAATATCGTGATGTAGATGTAAAGGGCGCATTGTGGAAGCTAGCCGGCGGGAACTGTGCTTACTGCGAGAACAAGATTTACGGAAACGGCTCTCGTGAAGTTGAACATTACCGTCCGAAAGGCGGTATTGATGGGCTTAGTAGTCATCCTGGCTATTGGTGGTTAGCGCACGAGTGGGAGAATTTGCTGCCAACATGCCGTGACTGCAATAAGAGCCTCAAGCAGCATATCGTCACGCCCATTATGACGCGAGCGGAAGTTGAAGATCTACTTAGTGTGAAAGCGAAGACCCTCTACGGCAAGGGGACGCAATTCGCAATTCGTGGCACTAGAGCAGTTGGCAACTCTTGCGTCCTGACGGCCGAAGACCCACTTCTTATTGACCCGTGCATGAAGGATCCTGCGCTTGAATTGAGTTGGGATTTTTCAAACGAACTCAGCCTTTTAAAGGCTAGAGCTGGAATGCACGGAATAAGTCCATATGGTGACTATACGATTAATACCTGTGCACTTAACCGGGCAGGCCTGGTACTTGATCGCATTTCTGTGCTAAATGTTTTACGGCGTCACCGAATTTCAATCACAGATCGCTTGAATGCCTGGACGGGCTCAGCAACAGAGTTACAGTCTATCTTGAAAAGTGTTGACGAACTCGAAGTTCATGCGGAGGCAGGCCAGCCTTTCTCGGGGATGGCTTCGGCCTTCATTGACGATATCGAAAACGAGCTTGAACAGTGGAGAATAGCCAAAGGACTGCCTCCTTTCTAGACGAAATGAATTTGTAGGATGTTTCGTCAACCCTATCGAACCAATCGCGTCCATCCTCGGAATGCGTGGCGTAGTGCCATCGCATCGTTTAATGCATGATGTTCAGCCAGACCACGCATCGAGAAGAACTCATACCGGCGCAACCCGTTAATGCTGTGATACGGAATGCTCCGAAATATTAGAAAGCTCGGTGGATTATTATTGTATAGACTGAAAAATAACACCCGGTCATAGTCGGAATCGTAACATATTACGACGGGCTTGGCGTTCCGAATTCGGTTAAGCCAGTCCAAAACTTTCGCGCCCAGCTGCCCCTGCGAAATCCGTTCCCCGCATGAGAGCAGAGGAACCACTACCTTTTTGACAAAATCACTGCACGATGTGCTTGGAAAAACCACCTCGTCATAAAACTCGTGTCCTTCGGACGATGCAAGCCCGATGCTTATCAGCCGTGGGTCGATGAAGTCAGTGAACTCTGTATCGAGGAATACTAAATGCATACGTGGTTTCTTTAATCGACGCGGAGCTGGTGTACGGAATGGTTCGTCAAACGTTCCGCGTTAGTAATGCAGAAACGAAGATCCTTCGTCACTTTACTGGAATCACGAGTTATACGGCAACTTCATCGATAAAGGTGCATAACGCATCTGTATCTGTGAAGTGCGATTCATCAGTGAGCATTATACAAACTATCACTGTCGCCGGCCTGGCAATCGCGGCAGTCGTCTTTGCTTGCTGAAACATTAGGGAGGAGGGCGCCGCAACCTTCTCGTAGAGCTAACGGCTGAGTGACATGTAAAGTTGCCAAGGTCGCGGCAGTTGATAAAAACAGGGCTCTAAAGCACTACTTTGTACCTCAAAACTTTGCAGCGCTGTCATTACTGCATTTGACATTATGAGAGTAATGTCACGTCCTGTTGAGATTTTGTAAGATACATGACGTATTAGGTCATAATATTCGTCGATCGCCATGCTGGAGATTACGCAATGTCAACTGAACCGATTTCCACTGAAGACGCCATCGCTAGAAGCGTTCTGGAACTGCGTGAGCGATTTCCGCGCACTCAAGATCTCTATCGCGAGGTCTGCATCTTACTCTTCTTTCGGCACGGAATCACTCCGACGGTGAACAAGCTGTATCAACTGGTTCGCAAAGGAAGCATGTCGGCACCGACCGAGGCACTTAGTCTCTTCTGGAAAACATTACGCGAGCACTCACGTGTCACAATCGAACACCCAGAACTTCCGGACGAGTTGCGTGCAGCCGCTGGCGATCTGATGGCAACGCTCTGGCGATCAGCCCAGTCGAAATCACTCGAGTCCCTTGGCACGCTCCAGTCGGAAGCCGCCGCCTCTATCGAGCATGCGTTGGCGGACCAAGCAAAAGCGCATTTGGAACGTGTCGAGGCTCTGCATGCACTCGAGAATTCCAGAGGCCAGTTGCAAGAGTGCAATTTGGCGGCGGCTGAGCTTCAATAACGACTTGCGGCCGCCGAGGCAACCCGCTGTGGCCTGGCGCAACGACTGGAAGATGCTTGGCGCGAAATTGAAGTTCTGCACACACGGATGGATCAAGCAAACGCTGAACAAGCTGCGGAACGCGAGAAGCTCGCCGACCGGACTCGGCTTGCCGAGGAGCGGTTTACCTACATGGAGAAGCGCGCGTTACTTGAAATCGATAGGGAACGCATCATGGCGGCGAATATTCAAAAAAAGGCGGAAGCCGAACGAGCAGCGCATGCAGCTATCGTAGAGCGGGCGCGCCTCGAGCAAAACGGCGCGCAGTCCAAGATCGAACATATGCGCGAGCAGATCGGTCGACTACAGAGTTCCGTCGAAGCACTGAACAATGAGCAAGACCGCGAGAGGGCAGATCTACTGTCGACGCGAAAGAGACTTGAGGCAGCTGTTCATCAAGCAGCAGCCGAACACGCTCGCGCAAGTCATCTACATGATGTGCTTGCGAGGACTCGTGCTAAGGTCAGCATTCGTCAAAGGTCTACGAGTCAGGGGCGAGCCAAACGGAGAGGATTAGGAGATTGAAGCTCTACGCTTCTAACGCCTCCGTGCACGCTTATTCCGCATTGGTCTCGTGCCTCTTCGGTCACGTGGTAGATCCGCGATTTCTTCCAAGGTTGAACAGCCACGGTTGACCAAATTCACAGTCGCTCGCTGCGTAAGGACATGTTCACTTGTCGGCGCGCAGTCCCTGAGTCGAACTGGCCGGAATCTTGGAATACAAGTTGGGAGTGAGACATCTTCGCGCTGGTTAGACTCGACCGTTTAGCGCACACTTGATACAGCTACTAGCGCATGCGCTTTGTTATCTAGACGCGATATGGCGGCGCCCCGGAGAGCAAACTTGATGTCTGGTGGTTGGAACTAAATGTGTGCCAAGTGTGCGTGCATCAATAGAACACAATTAGTTCCCAAAACTGCTGCTTTTCTGCATGAAACTTTGGTCAATAGCGATGGACACAGGCGATAGAGGGAAAAAAACCGGAACTAAATTTGTGCTAAGTATGCGACAAGGCCTTTGGCACACATTTAGTTCCGAAATTGGCACAAATTTAGTTCGGGTGTCTTGCGTGACTGAAGTGGCGCAGATCTGAGTCAGCCTGCAGGTATCCAAACAAAAAACCAAACACCGCATAATCTATATTATGTTAAATGCGCTATCTATGTGGTTGCCTGAATATTGATTGAACAAGCAGGCATGCCTCCCTTTCGGCAAAACCTACGATACAGTCAAGATCGCTGCAGATGCGTCGTCTGCGGCCTTCACCGCATGTGCCGCAGTTTGTGCACCCGTTGCTTCGTAGTTCCGTAACTTGTCGAGTTGCGCCTTGAGCCCG
>Ga0308157_10002710_pt1 | contig 27890 bp, 13 predicted proteins | sample PhyBR1_FD_201035 | JGI IMG/M metagenome (GOLD analysis project Ga0308157, IMG submission 201035) | Phyllosphere microbial communities from UC Gill Tract Community Farm, Albany, California, United States - DLSLB.R1 | ecosystem: Host-associated > Plants > Phyllosphere > Unclassified | place: USA...
GGGCGCCCCGATGACCACGACTTCCACCACCGCCTTGCACGACCTGAGCGTGGCCGCCCTGGCCACCGAACTGCGCGAACGCCGCGTCTCCGCCGTCGAAGCCGCCCGGCACTTCATGGACCGCGCCGCCGCGCACCAGAGCCTGGGCGCCTATGTCGCCGTGAACGAAGAAGCCACCCTGGCCCAGGCCCGCGTGCAGGATGCCGCCATCGCGGCGGGCACGGCAGGCCCGCTGGCCGGCGTGCCCATCGCCCATAAGGACATCTTCGTGACGCGCGACTTTCCCAGCACGGCCGGCTCGAAGATGCTGGCCGGCTACCAGTCGCCCTTCGACGCCACCGTGGTCACACAGCTCGCGCAGGCGGGCGCCGTCACGTTGGGCAAGCTCAACTGCGACGAGTTCGCCATGGGCTCGGCCAACGAGAACTCCGCCATCGCCCCCGTCGGCTTCGACGCCCCCGCGCCGGTGCGCAACCCCTGGGACGCCGCGCGCGTGCCCGGCGGGTCCTCGGGCGGCAGCGCCGTGGCGGTCGCCGCGCGCCTGGCGCCCGCCGCCACCGGCACCGATACCGGCGGCTCCATCCGCCAGCCGGCCTCGTTCTGCGGCATCACGGGCATCAAGCCCACTTATGGCCGCGCCTCGCGCTACGGGATGATCGCCTTCGCCTCCAGCCTGGACCAGGCCGGCCCCATGGCCCGCTCCGCCGAGGACTGCGCCTTGCTGCTGTCGGCCATCTGCGGACCGGACCTGGACCGCGACTCCACCTCGCTCGACATGCCCGCGCAGGATTTCAGCCGCCAGCTGAACGACAGCATCGACGGCCTGCGCATCGGCATTCCTGCCGAATTCTTCGGCGAAGGCTTGGCGCCCGGCGTGCGTGCCGCGGTGGATGCCGCGCTCAAGGAATACGAAAAGCTCGGCGCGACACTGGTGCCCATCAACCTGCCGCGCACCGAGCTGTCGATCCCCGTGTACTACGTGATCGCGCCGGCCGAGGCCTCGTCCAACCTGTCGCGGTTCGACGGCGTGAAGTTCGGCCACCGCGCCAGCGACTACACCGACCTGGTGGACATGTACAAAAAGACGCGCGCCGAAGGCTTCGGCGACGAGGTCAAGCGCCGCATCATGATCGGCACCTATGTGCTGTCGCACGGCTACTACGACGCCTATTACCTGCAGGCTCAGAAGATCCGCCGCATGATCGCCGACGACTTCCAGAACGCCTTCAAGATCTGCGACGTGATCGCCGGCCCCGTGGCGCCCACCGTGGCGTGGAAGCTCGGTGAGCACGGCAACGACCCGCTGGCCGACTACCTGGCCGACATCTTCACGCTGCCCGCATCGCTGGCCGGCCTGCCCGGCATGAGCGTGCCCGCCGGCTTCGGCGAAGACGGCATGCCCGTGGGCCTGCAACTGATCGGCAACTACTTCCAGGAAGCCCGGTTGCTGAACGCGGCCCACCGCCTGCAGCAAGCCACCGATTTCCACCTCCGCACGCCGGGAGGCCTCTGAACATGACCGTCAAATTGATCCACGGCTACGAGGTCGTCATCGGCTTCGAAACCCACACCCAGCTTGCCACCCAGAGCAAGATCTTCAGCCGCGCGCCCACCGCCTTCGGCGCCGAGCCCAACACGCAGGCCTGCGCGGTGGACCTCGCCCTGCCCGGGACGCTGCCCGTGATGAACCGCGAAGCGGTGGCCTGCGCTATCAAATTAGGACTGGCCCTTGGCTCCACCATTGCGCCAGAGAGCGTTTTTGCCCGAAAGAACTACTTCTATCCGGACCTGCCCAAGGGCTACCAGATCAGCCAGTTCGAGATTCCCGTGGTGCAGGGCGGCGAGGTGTCGTTCTTTCTCGGCGACGAGAAGAAGACTGTCAAACTCGTGCGCGCCCACCTGGAGGAAGACGCAGGCAAATCGCTGCATGAAGACTTCATCGGCCAGAGCGGCATCGACCTGAACCGCGCCGGCACGCCGCTCCTGGAGATCGTGACCGAGCCCGACATGCGCTCGTCCGAAGAAGCGGTCGCCTATGCCAAGGAACTGCACAAGATCGTGACCTGGATCGGCATCTGCGACGGCAACATGCAGGAGGGCTCGTTCCGCTGCGACGCCAACGTCTCAGTGCGCAAGCCGGGCCAGCCCCTGGGCACGCGCCGCGAGATCAAGAACCTGAACAGCTTCAAGTTCATGCAGCAGGCGATCGACTACGAAATCCGCTGGCAGATCGAGCAGATCGAAGACGGCCACGCGATCCAGCAGGCCACGGTGCTGTTCGACCCCGGCACGGGCGAAACGCGCGCCATGCGCACCAAGGAAGATGCCGCCGACTACCGCTATTTCCCCGACCCGGATCTGCCGCCGCTGCACATTGCGCAGCATTGGGTGGACGAGCAGCGCGCGCTGATGCCCGAGCTGCCCCGCAGCATGGCGGCGCGCTTCGTGGCCGACTACGGCCTGCCCGAGTACGACGCGAACACGCTCACCCAGTCGAAGGCGATGGCGGTGTATTTCGAGACGGCTGCGAAAGCCAGCCAGCAGCCCAAATTGGTCAGCAACTGGATCATGGGCGAGGTGTCGCGGCGGGTGAACGCCGGCGAAACCGACATTGCATCCGCACCCGTGAGCGCCGCCCAGCTGGCCCAGCTGGTCACTCGCATCGCCGACGGCACGGTGTCCAACAATGCCGCCCGGCAGGTGTTCGAGGCACTGTGGAGCGAGGGCGGGAGCGATGTGGACGCCATCATCGAGGCCAAGGGCCTCAAGCAGATGAACGACAGCGGCGCACTGGAGAAGATCATCGACGACGTGATCGCCGCCAACCCCGACAACGTGGCCCAGTTCCGCGCCGGCAAGGACAAGGCGTTCAACGCCCTCGTTGGCCAGGCCATGAAGGCCAGCAAGGGCAAGGCCAATCCGCAGCAGGTGAACGATCTGCTGCGGGCCCGGCTGACCGCAGCGTCCTGACTGACTTCATTCACAAGCCGGCAAGGCCGGCAGGGCCGCCCCTTCGGGGTGATCAACGATCAGCGATCCGCCGGGGCCGGCGTGGCGAGTGCGGTGAAAACGGTTACTGCAGGGGCACGGCGGACCGCTGGCCGGTCCACAGCACCTTGAGCTGCGCCAGTTCGGCATCGAAGCGCTGGTGCACGCGGCGCTTTTCCTGCTCTTGCCCGGCGATGAAGCGCTGCTGCTCGGCCAGCGCTTCTTCCTGCTCGGCGATCTGGCGGCGCAGCAGCACGGGCGCCTTGCTCGGATCGCGGCGGTAGAACTCCATTTCGGTATCGAGCGTCTTGCGCTGGCGCTGCAGGTCGGCCACGCGCTTTTCGGCGACGGCAGTCACTTCGTTGACCTGCTGGATGGCCGCAGCGCGCTCGGCATCGTGCGAGGCCTGATCGGGGTAGCGGGCCACCAGGACGCGCTCGCGGCGGCGTTCGTCGGCGGCCCGGGCACGCTCTTCGGCTTCCTTGCGGCGCTGGGCTTCCAGCACCGCACGTTCCTGGTCGGTGAGCGTCGGGCCCAGGCGCTGGCGCTCGGTGCCCGAGGGGCCCAGCACGCGCTGCTCGCGGTCCACGCATTCGGCGATGGGACGGTCTGCCGTCAGGCGCCGGCCTTGTGCGTTCACGCAGGTGTAGATACCGCCGGCGGACGAATAACCGCTCGGCTGCGCCCAGGCCTGCATGCCCACCGGCCCCAAAAGGGCCGCCGCCAACCCGCCGATGCACCAGGCCAACTTGCTCAAACGAACTACCCCCCTTGCACTCCGTAGCGCTGGCGGTACGCCAGAACATGTTCATGGTGGGTGTGCACTCCTGGCTCCCCACTCTCGGCCAGATACTGCAATAAATCTGCCAGCTTGGCGATGGTGCATACCTGCATGCCCAGATGGTCGCGCACGTACTGCACGGCGCTGTGCTCCACGTCCTGGCCGTTCTCGGTCGCCTTCTCCTGGCGGTCCAGGGCAATGGCCATGGCATGCGGCTGGGCACCCGCGGCGCGGATCAGCGCGATCGACTCGCGCGCCGCCGTGCCGGCGGACATCACGTCGTCCACGATCAGCACGCGGCCGCGCAGCGGGGCGCCCACCAGCGTGCCGCCCTCGCCGTGGTCCTTGGCTTCCTTGCGGTTGTAGGCAAAGGGCACATTGCGCCCATGCCGCGCCAGCTCGACGGCCACTGTGGCCGCCAGCGGAATGCCCTTGTAGGCCGGCCCGAACACCATGTCGAACTCGACGCCGCTCGCCAGCAGGGCTTTTGCATAGAATTCGGCCAGCCTGCCCATCTTGGCGCCGTCGTCGAACAACCCGGCGTTGAAGAAATACGGGCTCAAGCGGCCTGCCTTGGTCTTGAATTCGCCGAAGCGCAGCACACCCGCTTCCACGGCGAATTTCACGAAATCCTGCGCCAAGCGGTCCTGTTCCACCGATTGCGCCTTGTCTGTCACCATGGATTCACCCCTTTTCAAATTAACGAGCCTCAACCTCAACGGCATCCGCTCCGCCGCATCCAAGGGGGTGGAGGCATGGATCGCCGCAACGCGGCCGGATTGTATTTGCGTGCAGGAGATCAAGGCGCAATCGGCCGACATGCTGGGGCGTTTCGAGCACCTGGCGGGTTTGAAAGGGCACTTTCACTTCGCGGCCAAGAAAGGCTATTCGGGCGTCGGCATCTACTCGCGCCACGAACCCAGCGACGTCATCGTGGGCTACGGCTCCGCCGAATTCGACGCCGAAGGCCGCTACGTCGAGGCCCGCTTCGACACCCCGGCCCGCAAGCTGTCGATCATCAGCGCCTACTTTCCGAGCGGCTCGTCGGGCGAAGAGCGCCAGCTCGCCAAGTTCCGCTTCCTCGCCGAGTTCCATCCGCATCTCATGCGCACCAAGGGCGAGCGCGAGTTCATCCTCTGCGGCGACATCAATATCGCCCATCAGGCCATCGACTTGAAGAATTGGCGAAGCAATCAGAAAAACAGCGGCTTCCTCCCCGAGGAGCGCGACTGGATGACAAAGTTGTTGCACATAACTGATGAAGGCGGCGGCCTGATAGACGTTTACCGTCAGTTACAACCTGACGCCACGGACACCGCCTACACCTGGTGGAGCAACCGGGGGCAGGCTTATGCCAACAACGTGGGATGGCGGCTGGACTACCACCTGGCCACCCCAGGCATCGCGGCCCTGGCGCGCACCGAGCACATCTATAAAACCGAGAAGTTTTCGGACCATGCGCCGATCACGATCGGGTATGACATGGTGCTGTAGGCACCTGAGCGTCACAGTCCATGGCGCAATGGCGTTTCGGATTGCTCTCCACATTGACCAACATCTCTACGCCCCTATTTGGCGGCTCACACCATGCTTCGATACCACACCCATCCAGTGACCGCGTTTCAGCAAAACTGCTCCCTCGTGTGGTGCGACGCCACTGGACAGGCAACGTTGATAGACCCGGGCGGCGATTTGGACCAGCTGCTGGCTGCCGTGAAGCAGCGTGGTCTGAAGCTCGAGCAGATCTGGCTCACCCATGCGCACATCGACCATGCGGGCGGGGCTGGCGAATTGGCCCGCACGCATTCACTGCCCATCGTCGGGCCGCATCCCGGCGATCAGTTCTGGATCGATGGACTGCCGCAGCAGAGCGCCATGTTCGGCTTTCCGCCTGCAGAAGCCTTCACGCCCACGCGATGGCTGCAGGACGGCGACACGGTGCAGATCGGGCAGGAAACGCTGGCCGTGCGCCATTGCCCAGGCCACACGCCGGGCCATGTGGTGTTCCATGCGCCGCAGATCGAGCGCGCATTCGTTGGCGACGTGTTGTTCGCCGGCAGCATCGGCCGCACGGATTTTCCGCAGGGCAACCACCAGCAGCTGATCGACAGCATCGTTCAGCGCTTGTGGCCCATGGGAGACGAGACTATTTTCATACCAGGGCACGGCCCGGAAAGCAGTTTTGGGCGCGAGAGGCAAGGCAACCCGTATGTGGGCGGGACGTGATTGGCCGTAGCAAAAGGGCCGTCAAACCCGCTGCGTGAGCGGCCGCTCGATCAACTTTCGCCCGCGCTTTGCACGCTGGCGGTGCCGCCTGCACGGATGTGGGTGTTGGTGTAGCTCACGCTCTCGCCGCTGCCCTGGCCCCGCGCCGGCTGGCGCTGGCGTTCACGCTCACGCCCCCCGGGCCAATGCTCACACCGATGCTGCCCGAGCTGCTGCTGCGGCTGTTTTGTTCGGTAAACCGGTTCTCGGCCGCTTCCAGAACGATGTTGCCCTTTTGTGCGATCAGGCCGACGTTCTTGCCCGCTTCGATGTCGCTGCCCCGCACGCGCAGGTCTCCATCGGTGGCGGTGATGTGCACGTTGCCGTCGGCCCGCACTGCAGAGCCCGCGCCGCTGTCCACCTGGTAGGCGCTGGTGCTGCGGCTTTGGCTGCTGCCCATAACGACCGCCGCCTCATCTGCTATTGAATCTATAGCAATATGCCCTAGTTCCAATTGCGCTGGAGGGCTTTTTGGCTCATACCCCTGGGCAAGCGGCAGCGCCCCCATCAGCAGCACTGCCGCCCCAGCGCGCCGAAGGCCATTCATTGCAGAGGCACGATTGGCCACTGGTCAGGGGGGGTGGACTGTGCCTACAGCCCTGGCGGCCGAGGGCAACTCAAACTTTGAACGGGCACATCCTTGGGCGATTCAGGCACGGCAACGTCCGTCACGCGCATCGTGCAGGCCGCAGGGCCGGACCACACGAAGTCCACTCGGTAAATGCCCGAGGGCTGGGCGACGAATTGCCGAGCGACCGGGCCGCACGAGCCTTTGCTGTACTTGTCCGACCAGTAGGAGAAGCCCTTGACCTGCACCGGCTTGCCTGCTGGGACGCGCGCCTGCCGCTCGGTGGGCACGCCATTGAGCGCGTTGCTCAATGAAGCGACCCACGGCAGCAGGGAGCTTTTGCCGTCATCCCGAACGGAGCCCACGTATTCGAAGCCCTCGCAAGGCACTTCGCTGCTGCTCAAGGAATAGCCGACGGCCATGGGCATGTTTTTGGAATTGAGGTGGACGGTGACCTCGCCCGGTTGTTGGGCATAGAGGCGTCGGGGTTCGGTGCCGCAGGCGACCAACACCATAACCATTAATACGCCCGCCAATAATTTTCCCATCATTTTACGAGCAGTACTACGGCAGATCATTTAGCAAACCTTTTTTTCCTGTTTTTTTTGGAGTCTTCTCTAACTCCTTTAACCAATCAGGCTCCTCTGATTGGTACTCTTCACAAAGCTCAGAGTTTGACAAAATCCCTAGCCACCCAAGGCCGCATTGAAAAAATTTAAGATTCAATATTTGATATTCATTTTCATGAATTTTTCTTAATCCAATCTGTCCGAAACAATAGTGCGTATACCTTCCGCCCGCCAAGGCAGGAGATCGTCTGTCAATATCCTCCCCATTCCAACCATGAACAGAACCTACAGCCACTGGAAGAGGATCCAAAAATTCTATTTCAAATATCCCGAAGCCCACCTTACATAAGCAAGGAATATTATCATAACCCAACATCGCATCCACAATTAAATTATTCGGAAATACTATATTGAGTATCATTGTTTAGCCTTTGGAATAACAATTTCACCGGAAAAATATTTTCCAAACGTTTCTACAGGACTGAAATACTGCTTGCCTTTACCAAGCGGGTCTCTAACCGCCACTACTGATTGGCCAGTGCTCGTGGTTGTTACACCATCTACAACAACGAAATGAGAAAACCCTCCCCTTCTCTGACACGCACAACCACCGGAGTGCCATTAGCAGTTAATCGAGCCAAATCATCAATATTTTTATTTTCTACATGAACAGCATCGACGCCATTTGCTCGAAATAGGCTTGCAACCTGATCTCGTCTAATTCCAAGCTCACCTGGTGGAATTTTTGCTACCAAATCACCAACATCAACCGGCTTACCCATAGTATCCAAGACCATTCCACAAGAATTATGGCCACAGGTCACTGTTCCTTCGCCTTGGCCGTAAACAGCACGATCTCCATTTCTTGGTAGAGCGTCAGCAAGAAGAGGATTACCCCCCGTTCCCTCTCCACCTAAATTTTTCCCTCCTTCTGCTCCATTGGTTCGCGTCGGCTTGCGATCCTTGCCCAGCAGGGCCACGCCACTCATCAATACATCGGCAATTTCATTGCCGCTGCTGGACGCCTGTAGCTGCTTGTACCCGCGCCAATAATTTTCATCGTTGGTCTTGCTGTACAGACTGAGCAAGTTGTCCTGACCCAATCCTGCCAATTGCCGGATGTTGTTGTCCGCTCCACTGATCTGGTTGCTCAGTTCAGCCCTTCTACTAGGGTCGCTGGTGGCACCCAACTCCTGCTGCAGTTGGTTCTTATAGTCGTAGAGCCCCGCCATCACCGTGGCCAGGTCCTGCTGAATCTGCAGCCCTTGGTCTACGTTGTGTGGCAATGCCGTCGCGGATGAGCTCATTGCGCTGCGTCCCGAGAGGGTGGGGCTGCCGGCCAGCCCATTGTCGAAGCTGCCACCCGAGATGGGCAGCAGGCCATCAGCATGGATGCGCCCGCCAGTACTCGCTACTAAATCGATAGCATTTTCCCTACTCCCATTTGCGGTGACGGGGTTTTTTGCTCATGACTCCGGGAGGGCGACGCTATCGCGGTCAGCAGCGCAATGCCCAATGCGAGGCAAATTGGGAAGCCTCTCAAAACCCCGATCCCAGCCACTTGGCACCTTTATAAATCAACGAGTTACGGCGCTTGACTTGCAAATTCGGAGATTTTGCGAGGTCCCATTTGCTTTGACATGGGGATGAGTCCGAGAGTGTTGCGCTTTGCTTTTGAATCCACCCTCTACTATCTCAATATTTCATTATTCAGGAGTATTAAAATCGTGCCTTTTTTGAAATTTTCCTTAATTATATTTTCCACATCTCCTAGCAATTGGAAAGCATCCTTATCATTAAGGCTTACTAAAAATAAAGAGCAAGGGATCAAACCATCACCCACAAAGGTCTCTTCAGGAAGTCTTTCCGAACGACCAACTTTTGAAATATAGAATTTTTCATCAAAGATTTCTGAATTATTATTCCTTATTTTCTCAACTATTAAAGAAACATCAAAAACAGGATCAGAAGAGTAGCAAAAGAGATCCAAAGCCATAATTAATCCTCAAGGCTTAACCCAATGAATAGCGCCTGACTTATCAATAACAATCACCTTTTTTAACCCCGGCACCGGATAATTTGATATTTGCAATTTTATTGCATCGACTGAGGCTTGGCTATCTGAAAGATTAATAACTACGTTATCCGTCTGTCCTTTTTTAACCTTCTCAGAAATAACATCCGATATATTTCTCGCGCTTGCTGTGCTTGGCGCATAGTTGTCAAAAATTTCCCCATTGATTTTATAATCAGGATTTTTATTTCCTTCAACACGAGGATTCTGCTCAACCTTAAAGCCATTATTAGCCAAAATCTCCGCACTCTGATTTTCTCGAATCAAAGAACGAACCTCAGTATCGTTAGCTGATGGAGGTATCCGAGTCGGCCTTCCCGTCAACTCTCCACCATTTGTATTTGGAGTAACAGATTCATTGGGCGCCGATGTTCCCGCATCTGTTGGTTTGCCAGGGGGCGGTGATGTTTCCCCTCCTCCAGCAGGACGAGGCGTGCCTGCATTACCCGAAGAATCTCCCCCCTCGGAATTACCAGTGTTTCCAGTCGTCTCCGAAGAACGGGGTGGCTTGGAACCATTAGGTTCGGTTCCTCTTGGTTTGCGATCCTTCCCCAGCAATGCCACGCCACTCATCAGCACATCGGCAATTTCATTGCCACTGCTGGACGCCTGCAGTTGCTTGTACCCGCGCCAATAATTTTCGTCGTTGGTCTTGCTGTACAGACTGAGCAGGTTGTCCTGACCCAATCCTGCCAATTGCCGGATGTTGTTGTCCGCTCCACTGATCTGATTGCTCAGCTCAGCCCTTCTACCTGGGTCGCTGGTAGCACCCAGCTCCTGCTGAAGTTGATTCTTATAGTCGTAGAGCCCCACCATTACGGTCGCCAAGTCCTGCTGTATCTGCAGCCCTTGGTCTACCGTTGTGGTGGCAATGCCATCACGAATGACCTCGTTGCGCTGCGCCGACAGGGTGTCCAGTTCTCGCACCCGGCTGCACGCCCCGGCATCCCCGTTCTGGCAAGCACTCTGCTTGTTGGCCCGCTCGCTCAGTTCCTGGTGGTTCAGGAAGTTGTTGAGCGTCGCGTTGGTCGAGGCGACTGCGCCTGCTCTGCCGCCCACCGCGGCGCCCACGGCCGTTCCAGCAGCGCCCACGATGACTTGCCGCGCACCGTCGTCCACACCCAGTTCCCGAAGCGTGCTGTCCAGATGCGCCACGGCCACTTGGCTCATGCCCGCGCCCAGAGCGCCCGACAGGCCCCCTCCTGCCGCGCCGACCAGGGCATGCATGGCGACACGGCCAGCCCCGCCTTCCTTCCAGTTGTCGATCTCTGCCTGATCGCCACTGTCCATGGCTTCTTGCAGCTTCCGATCGGCGTAGTCGCCCACCGCTTTGCTGGCGCGCGCGCCGAACTCCGCCGTGATGGTGATCTGCGCGTTGACCTCATCGCGCACGCGGCCTTTGTCGAAGATGGGTTTGACGCCGGTTTCTTTGTCGCCCGTGCGCGCTTCGGTGTTTCCACTCACCCCTGAGATGCCTGAACGGGTGGTGCTGCCCGCGCTGCCGTTGTCGCTGCCGAACCCCGCGCTGCCGCCGGGCTTGCCCTTGTCGTTGGCTGCCGCGTTGCGGTCTTCGGGCGTTTGGGCGCTGCCCTGGTCGCCCATCTGGAAGCCCACGCTGCCGCTCACGTTGTACCCACTGGCGCTGTAGGCGGCGTGGTTTTCGATATCGCTCTGGGTCAGCGTGCCGCCGGTGGTGAACGTGTTCTTGCCCCCGTCGATGGCCGCTTGCGTGCTGGTGATGGCCCCGCCCTTCAAGTCCGTGTTGCCCTTCACGTTGACGTCGAAGCCGCCGTTGCCCGCACGGATGCCGCTTTGCTCGACGACGCTTTGGTAGTCGCTGTCGATGCGGGTGCGGCCCACGCTGCCGCCGACGCTGGAGGCGCCATAGCACAGCGGGGGCAGGCAGACGCTGACGCTCAGGCCACCGCTGCGGCTGGCTTCGTTGTAGCGGCTGACGTCCTGCAGGCTTTCGATGGTGAGGTTGCCGCCCACGTCGGCCCGCACGGCATCGGCCACGATGGTGGCTCCGCGCAGGGTGGTGTCGCCCGCGCTTTGCACGCTGGCGGTGCCGTTTGCGCGGATGTGGGTGTTGGTGTAGCTGACACTCTCGCCGCTGCCCTGGCCCCGGCTTTGGCTGACACCGGCATTGAAGCTGACGCCGCTTTGTGCGCCGACGTTGATGCCGATGCCCACGCTGGCGGAACTGCTGGAGCTGCTGTTTTGTTCGGCAAAGCGGTTCTGTGATGCCTCCAGAACGATGTTGCCTTTCTCTGCCACCAAACCCACGTCCTTGCCGGCTTCAATATCGCTTCCCCGCACACGCAGGTCGCCTTGCGTGGCGGTGATGCGCACGTTGCCGTCGGCTTTGATCTGGGAGCCCGCAGCGCTGTCCACCTGGTAGGCGTTGGTGCTGCGGCTCTGGCTGCTGCCCAAGCTGATGTTGAAGCCGACGCTGCCGGCCTTGCCAGGGTCTTTGATGAGTTCGCCAACTTGGCCGTAGGTTTCACTGGCGGCCATGCCGGCAGCGGCCAGGCCCAGGGCCTGCATGCGGGTGTCGCTGGTCTTGCCCATGGCGCCCGCGATGCGCGTGACGGTCTGCGCGCCCTGTACGGCGCTCACCACGGGATTGCTGATGGTCACCGTGAGGCCGCTTTGCTTGGCACGCGTCTCGAATTTGTCGCGCTCCAGCTCCCGCGCTTCGTGGATGTCCACCGTTTTGCCAACGATGCTCACGTCACCCTTGGCCAGCACCGCCGAGCCTTCCTGCTCGTAGCGGTTGCCCGCCACCATCGCCACGTTGCCTCCTTGGCTTTGCACGCTGGAGGCGTCGGCAGTGCTTTGCGCTACGACTGCCACCAGCGCCAGCGCCAGCGCTGCTGCCGCGGAGCCTAAGGCTTTGGCTGGTGTCGGGAATCTCATAGCACGGCCGATTGCTATCAGTTTAATAGCTGTCTGCGCTTGTTAGATAAGCGCCAGGAGATGTTTTGCATCATGGATTTATGCCCAGCAAACTAGGCGCACCTGGTTTGACTACAAGCGTTTCAACTCTTCTTGAGCGACTTTCATTGCCTCCAAAAAATCGGCGAAGGGAAACTTGATTTCTCGATCGTTGTAGAGCACGTCATTGCAATACAACTTCATTTCCGCCTGATCCTCACCTCGCTCCTTATTGAGTTCGCACAAAACAATGTTATCCCAGCGAACTTGAACCAAGAGTTTTTCAAACTCGTCTCGATCAGTAATGGTTATTTCAAAGCTATTGAAAATTCTCATGGGCGCCTTGGGTCAGAAACCTTTTGCACCGCTTGAATCAGAAAAATCCACAAACACTTTACAATTGACATTCAACAGCAGCGCAGGCAAGTTAATTCGCGCAGGCTGTGGATTTTTAATTAATTCATTCGTAGTCATTTTTTCCGCCGTACTCCCAGTCAAGGGATCACACATCCGCTCGGCCTAATTGCGTCTTTTTTTCCCAAAATCCAGCAGAAAAACCAGCTTAAAACCAGAAAATCTACAAAATATCACTTAAATCGAATTCTTTCTTTTTATATAGCTGGATAAGTTCTTCCGCAAAAGACGGAACAAGCTCATAACCAAATGAGCCCCAATCAAGCAAACCATGCCGTCCTAGCAACTGAGATAAATCTTTCGTTCCACCGAAAAATACCGCATGCCACAGCGACAATGAAAATACGTCATCTTTATTCAAAGAGGTATTTAGGAAAATTTCACCTACAGACTCAGCCGCGCCATCCAAAACGATATTTCCCGCAACTTTCTCAAGCCTAACAAGGTCACAACTAATATTCCTGTAGAAAAAATTAGCTACTTTTAGTCTGTCCAACCAAGATTGATCAAGTTGTAATTTGGAATAATCTTTGGAATCCAAGAGACTGTCGCCAGTGATTTCATCAAGCGCAGCATAAATCAACGCGCGCTGATACTTAAGAAGCAAGACTCTATTCATAGCTATTTTTTTGGAAATTTAAATTTGGCCTGCTCATTCCTATTTACCGCTTTAATTTCAGCACTATTAATCTCTACAGTGGCTGTGTCGCCGTCGGTTTTCCAACTGGCTTGCCCAGCAGGACGATAAAGCACAACAGTACCATCTGGTAATTTGGCGAGCCAACTCCCAGGACCCCCGACATTATTAATGATTTGATCAGGCTTTTGCCCATTAAATGCATCCGTCGCAAACTTCTCTGCAGTCTTATTTGGATCATTTGTCGGCTGCATTGGAATAGGAGTGCCTACCCCATTGATTCCAGGAGGCAATTTCCCATCAGGGCCCAAAATAGACGGCGGAATACCATTTGAATAGGTATTCGTATCAACGTCCGGCCTTTTTCCTTCAGCATATCCCGTACCAGAAGTATCGGCAGGGTTTTTCCCGCCGATCTGATCGCCTCCCGTATCGTTACCCCCACGCGGCCCCTCGTTCGGCTTGGTCGTCGAGTTCCCACCGGGTATCGGATTCTCCGTCTGGTCCCCGCCTGTGTTGTTAGGCCCTTGCACCGGCGTCCCAGGCTTGCCCGGCGTTCCACCAAACACGTCCACGCCCATCAGGCTTGCAGCAGCCATGCACGTCGGAGTCATGCGGCAACCACGCAGCACGGTCTCGTCGACCGCCTCACCCAACCGCTGCAAATCTTGCACGGCAGTGATGAGTTGAGGGCCAACGTTTTGAGCGCACTTGGGTAACGCAAAGCAGGTGGCCAACACGGCCCCTCCGCCGATCTGGATGAGCCGCATCGCGAAGGCAGACGTGTTGTGCGCTGCTTCATTGCCCCCTGCCGCCGCGCCCGAGCTTCCACCCACAGCACCCCCCACGCCCAAGCCATAGCCCTGCACCAGGGCTTGCACCATCGGCTCGGGAAGTCCCACGCTGCGCAGCATGGTTTGCGCCTGGGGCGCGGTCATGGAGGTGACCCCGGCGCCCACCGCGCCGCCCACACCACCCGCGGCGCCTCCAATCAGCGCATGGCCCACCGCACGGCAGGTGCCCGACGGGCCCCAGCACTCGGCGGCTTCCTCATCGCCGTTTTGCAGCGCTTTCGCGTATTGCTGGGTCGAGTAGTTGCCCCAGGCAGTGCTACCTTGCTTACCGAACTCCCTGGTGATGGTGATCTGTGCATTCACCTCCTCGCTCACCCGGTTTTTGTCGAAGATGGGTTTGATGCCGGTCTCTTGATCTCCCGTGCGGGCCTCTGTGTTCCCGGCCACCCCGGAGATCCCCGCGCGGCTCGTGCTTTGCGCATTGCCCTTGTCGCTGCCCACGCCCGCTCCGCTGCTGCCCAGTTGGCTACCCACCCCCACGGTCACCTCGAACCCGCTGGCGTTGTAGCTGGCCCGGTTCTCCAGGTCGCTCATGGTGAGCGTGCCGCCGGTGGTGAACGTGTTCTTGCCACCGTCGATGGCCGCTTGCGTGCTGGTGATGGACCCGCCCTTGAGGTCCGTGTTGCCCTTCACGTTGACGTCGAAGCCGCCGTTGCCCGCACGGATGCCGCTTTGCTCGCCCACGCTTTGATAGTCGCTGTCGATCTGCGTGCGGCCCGCGGTGATGCTGCCGCCCACGCGACCCGTCCCGATCGGCACGCTGATCCCGAAGCCGCTGCTTCGGCCGGTTTCGTTGTACCGGCTGGTGTCTTGCAGGCTTTCGATGGTGAGGTTGCCGCCCACGTCGGCCCGCACGGCGTCGGCCACGATGGTGGCCCCGCGCAATGTGGTGTCGCCCGCGCTTTGCACGCTGGCGGTGCCGCCTGCGCTGATGTGGGTGTTGGTGTAGCTCACGCTCTCGCCGCTGCCCTGGCCCCGCGCCCGGCTGGCGCTGGCGTTCACGCTTACGCCCCCCGGGCCAATGCTCACACCGATGCTGCCCGAGCTGCTGCTGCGGCTGTTCTGCTCCGCAAAGCGGTTCTCGGCCGCTTCTAAAACAATGCTGCCCTTTTGTGCGATCAGGCCGACGTTCTTGCCCGCTTCGATGTCGCTGCCCCGCACGCGCAGGTCGCCATCGGTGGCGGTGATGTGCACGTTGCCGTCGGCCCGCACTGCCGAGCCGGCCCCGCTGTCCACCTGGTAGGCGCTGGTGCTGCGGCTTTGGCTGCTGCCCAGGCTGATGTTGAAGCTGGCTCCCGCCAGTGGGTCGCCATTCAGCAGGGCCTGCCCCGCGTCGCCCAGGTCCTTGGCGTTGTTGTAGGCATTGAGGCCGATGGCCGCGACCCCCAGAGCCTGGGTGCGCGCATCGCTGGTGCGCCCGATCGCTCGGCCCACGCGCCCTGCGGTCATGCCGAAGTCGATCAGCGGGCTGCCCACGCTCACCGTGAGGCCGCTTTGCTTGGCACGCGTCTCGAATTTGTCCCGCTCCAACTCCCGCGCTTCGTGGATGTCCACCGTTTTGCCCACGATGCTCACGTCGCCCTTGGCCAGCACCGCCGAGCCTTCTTGCTCGTAGCGGTTGCCCGCCACCATCGCCACGTTGCCGCCTTGGGACTGCACGCTGGAGGCTGCCGCCCGCTGGCTTTCGTTGCTGTGGTCGGTGGTGGTGCTTTGCTTGCCCAGCGTGATGCCGAAGCCGCCGCCGCTGAACAGGCCCGACTTCTTGGTCTCGGTGTGCGTGGTGGCCGCCGCGCTGTCGGTGCCGGCTCGGATGGAGATGTCCCGCTTGGCGATGAGGCCCACGTCGGCCTGCCCCACCAGGTGCGAGCCCTGCAGCGCGATGTCCCGCCCGGCCTGCACGTAGATGGCGTTGCCGGTGACAACGCTGCCTTCGCTCAAACTGCTGGCTCCTTCCTGCACGGTGTGCGTGCTCTTCTTGCTCAGGAACCCGCTTTTCTTGCTGTAGGTCTCTTCATAGCGCCCGTGTTCGGTCTGCTGGTCCTGCACCTGCACGTCCCGGCTGGCGATCAGGCTCACGTCGCCCTTGGCGGTGACGGTGGCCGCGCGCAGGGTGATGTCGCCCTGGCCGGCTTCGGCTTTTCCATTCGCAACAATGCTGAGGTTGCGCCCGGCGCTGATCTCTCCGCCCGAGAGCGTTTCCTGGCTCTGGATGAGCGCATGGTCGTAGCCGCTGCGGTGCTCTTCTTCGTGAATCAGCGCGCGGTCTTTGACGGCCTCCACCCGCACGTTGGCGCCCTGGATCAGCACGTCCTGCTGCGCCTTGATCTGCGCGCCCAGGGCCACGACATCGCCAGTGGCACGCAAGGTGGTGCTGCCTTCTCCGCCGTCGATGACGGTGCCGGTGTGCACGGTGCTCGATTGGCGCGTGCGGCTCTCGCCGGTCTGCACGCGCGTTTCTTCGCGCGTTTCCATGTCGCCGTTGTAGGTGACGAAGGTTTCGTACTTTGCGCTGCGCTCGTCGCTGCTCGTCGTCTTGGCGGTGGTGCCCAGGCGGATGTCGCCGCCCGCGTACAGGCCCGCGCCGGTCTTGCCCTTTACCTGGCTGGCATCCAGCACAATGCTCCCGCCCGCATCCAGCACGATCTTGCCGGCGTCGCTGGTGAACTGGCCGTCGGTGGCCGCAATGTTGCCATCGGCCTGCAGGTAGCCGCCGTTGTGCGCCACGATGGCGCCCCGGCTGTTGGCGATGTCGCCCTGGATGCCGGCCAGCAAACTGTCCGCTTCGATGCGGCCTTGCTCGTTGTTCAAACCCCCGCCGGACAGCCGCATCAAACCGCCCGCGCGAATGCCGGCGCCGAAGTTGTCGATGCCGCCAGCGGCCGCGATGATCAGGCTGTTGCCCACCTCGAACTGGCCCCGGTTGACGAACTGCCCGCTCAGGTTCAGGGCCAGGTCGTTGGCGCTGATGCCGCCCGGCACGATGTGCAGCTGGCTCCAGTCGGGCAGCGAGACGCTCAGGCCCCCGCCCAGCAGCGCGCCGATGCCGCCTTGCGGCGTGCTCACGTCCACCCGCGGCAGGGCCAGCGGCTTGGTGTCGATGAATTGCGGCGGCACCTCGCTCGGCACCCCCGGTCCACCTGTGCCTGCGGTGGCAGGGCCCGCCCCCGCGTTGCTGGCTCCGCTGCCGCCGCCCACCGGGCCGGGGAGCGTGTCCGGCCGTGCCACTCCGACGAACGTGGGGCCTTTGATGTTGCCCTGCACGCTCTGGCCCTCGGGCGCTTGCGCGATGGCGGTGGTTTGTACCTGGCGGCTGCGGGCCTCTTGCACGAGATGCAGTCCGGTGGCCGGATCGATTCCCGGCTGGTGAACGATGGTGCCGCCGTTGATGGTGATGGCATCGCCCACGATGGTGCCGGTGTTCGGGCCGGTCAGCGTGATGGTGGCTGCGCCGCTGCCGGTGTTCAGGCGCGCGATGGCGCGCGAATCACCCTCCACCTGCACGGTGTCGCCGTTGGCGTCCTTGCCTTCCCAGATGACTTTCTGGTCGATGGGCCGCTGCTCGATGGTGCCGCCGCCCACGGTGGCGTCCGAGGCTTCGTTGATGAGCGAGCCGTTGAAGCCGCCCCCGATATACAGCTGCGCCCGGTTCGCCACATTGCTGTAGCCCACGACCTTTGCGTCCGTGAGGCCGGCAGGTGCGGTGGGGATTTCATAGGTGCCGTCGAAGACGTTCGGCATGCCGGTGGCTTGCACTTGGCCCGTGGCCCGGTTGTGGATGGCGCCGCTGGCGCTGCCGGCAATCGCCACGCTGCCTTCGTTGAGCAACGTGCCGCCCCAGCGGACTTCCGCTGCGCCGACGCTCCAGCTCTCGCCCACCCCGACCTGGATGCCGTTCACCTGCAGGTCGAGCTTGCCCAGCGCGATGAGCGCATTGCTCGCTGCGGCATAGCTGCCGGGCGTGGTGAGCTTGGCATCGGCCAGGCTGCCCACCACGCCGCTGTTGGCGTAGCTGCTCGCGCCGATGTCCAGCAGACTGCCCGCGATGATGACGCCGCTGGCGGCATTGCTGAAACCGCCGCCGGTCTGGATGTCGATCTTGGCCGCAGGACCGCCCTGGCCGTACAGGGTGCCGGCGTTGGAGAACGAAGCGCCGGTGACGGTGATGTTCTTGCCCAGCACTTGGCTGTCGGCACCGCCGGACACGGCGGCGGTGGCTTTGAGCGTGACGTCGCCCGCCGCTGCCAGGGTACCGTTGTTGTCGATGCCGCCAGCGGTGGCCGTCACGGCCAGATCGCCGTTGCGTGAGATCAGTTGGCCCTGGTTGGTCACGCTGGCCGCATCGATGGTGAGTTGGCTGCCGCTGACTTGCCCTGAAACGCCCTGCGCGGGCGCCGTGTTGGTGAAAGCGCCGCTGCTGCGGATGGTGACGGCACCGTTGGCGCTCAACTGGCCGCCGCTGTTCTGCACGGATGCGCCCGTAACGGTGAGGTTGCCCGCCGCCGAAATGATGCCGGTGCTGGCGCCGCCGCCGGAAACGCCGGAGGAGGTGAGCGGGTCGTTGACGCTGCGCACGTTGCTCAGGCTGCCGTTGATCTCCACGTCGCCGCCGGAGCTGACCACGCCCTTGTTGCTCAGGCTCGCGACCTGCACGGTGAGCTTGGCGCCCGCGTCCACGGTGCCGGGGCTTTGCACATAGCGCCAGTCGGAGGCAGGCCCGTTGGGCGCACAGCCGTTGGCGATGACGCAGGTGCGGCTCTCGGCCAGGCCATTGTCGAAGCTGCTGCCCGTGATGGACATCAGGCCATCCGCATGGATGCGCCCGCCGTTGCTCATGGCCCCGGCGTTGAGCAAGACCGTGCCCCCGTTGAGTGTGCCGGTGTTCGTGACGGAGCCACCATTGGCGGAAAGCGTGCCCAGCGCGCTGACGCTGCCGCCGTTGTCCAGCCCGCCGGAAACGTCCACGACCGTGCCGGAAATGCCGCCGGTGTTGGAGGTGCTGCCCAGCGAAACGGCCGAGCCTGAAACCTGCCCGGCATTGGACAGCGCGCCCATGGCGATGATGTTGGCGGCGATCTGCCCGAAATTGGTGGTGGCGCCCGATACGTCCAGCCGCTGCTGGGCCAGGATGTCGCCTCCGTTGTTCAGTGCTGCATTGACGCCGATACCGTCGGCCACGATGCGGCCTGCATTGGCCAGCGTACCGCCGCCATAGGTGATGTTGCCGCCCGCCTGCAGAATGCCGGCGGTGCCCAGGCCTGCGGCGGCCTGCACGTCCATGCCTTGCGCCGCGCTCCAGGAGCCCTGCGCGCCCAGGGCCATGCCTGCCGAAGATTGCAGCGTGAGCTGCCCCCCGGTGACGATGCCGCCCGCTGCTGCGCGGTTGCTGTCGATACTGCGCGCACGGATGGCGATGTTCCCTTGCGATTGCATGAGGCCGTCGTTGACGAGGTCGCCGGTGGTGTCGATGGAGACCGGCTGGGCGAACGTCATCTGCGCCTGGTTGTGGATGCGCCCTGAATCGGCACGCAAGTTCGCCTGTCCCAGCCACTGGCTGTTACCGCTGAACACGAGGTTCTGCGCGGCGTGCAGGTCGGCATTGCCGGCTACGTCCAGCTTGCCGCCGAAGCCGATGCTGCCGGCCCGGCTTTCGGCCGCCAGAGCCGCCTGGGCCACCAGTGGGCCGGTGATGGAAATGTCGCCTTGCGCCTGCAGAGTGAGCGGCGCGCCGGCCTGCACCGATCCGCCGAATTGGATGGCCCCTGCCGCGCTGGCGACGTCGCCCCGCGCGAACTCGGCATCGCCTGCAACGCGCACCCCTTGCTGGCCGGTCAGGCGAAGGTCGCCCAGCGTTGCCAGCGGGCCGCCGATGTCGATGGCTCCGGCGTTGGCCTGCAAGGCCACGCCCTGATTCACGCGCAGCTCCTGCGCCACGGCGATGCCCTGGCCTGCCAAGGCTTCCAGCCGGCCGGCCACGCGCACGGTGCCGCCATAGCCTTGGCCGGTGCCGCTTTGCACGCGAGCGTCCTGCAGCACGAGCGTGTCGCCCTGAATGGCGACTTGGCCGCCGGCCCGGGCATCGAGACTGCCGCCGAAAGAAGCGCTGCCGCCGATGCGGAGGTCACCGCCGGACACCACGCTGGCGGCGCCCTGCACGGTCAACGTCTGGTCGATGCGGTGATCGCCGCCCACGGTGGCGTCGTAGCGGCCGCCGGCCTGCAGGCTGCGCAAATGCAAGTCGCCGCCGGCCTGCACGGCCGTGGCGGCATTGCCGTTGGCGCCTGCGGCCGCGCCACCGATGACGTCGGTCGCGGTGATGCTCCGGCCTGCGGACAAGGTCAAAGCGCCGGGGGTGGCGATGTTGCCGCCCACGCCGATGTCTCCCCGGGCCGAGGTGGCAGCGATGCTGCCGCCCACGAAGTCGCCATCGATGCGCAAATCGTCCTGCGTCTGCACCACGGCGTTGCCGGTGGCCTGGACGGATCGCAGGCGGGCACTGGGCGCCACCACTCGGAGGTTGCCGCCCGCGCGCAGGTTCTGGGCCTGCAGTTCGGAGGCGGTCTGGATTGCAAGGCCGCCACCGGCCGTGAGGTCGCCGGTGACCGCGATCTTCTGGGCGCTGTCGAGTTCGAGCGTTCCACCCGAGGCGACGGCTCCGCGCACGTCGATGCCGCCACCGGAAGCGATGCGGACGTCGCCATTGGCAACCACATCGGCCAGACTGGACACGCCGCCGGCGGCGGCATCCAGCCGCACCGCGCCCTGGGCCTGCACGCCACGGGCCAGCGAGACGCCGAAGCCTGAAATCTGCACATTGCCGCCCGATTGCACGTCGCCCTTGAGCACTGCCCGGCCCTGCGCCGCCACCGAAAGGTTGCGGCCGGATGTCAACGGGCCGTCCAGCACGAGGTCGCCCTGCCGCGACGCGATGTCCAGATCGCCGCGCGCACTGGCCTGCTGCAGATCGATGCTGCCCTGGCTGCGGATGGCGATGTTTTCGTTGGCCTGCACGGCGTTCACCGAGATGCCGCCAGCGCCCGCGTTGAGCTCGACGCTGCCGGCCGACCGCACATTGCCGCCGAGCCGCATGCGGTCCCGCGCGGTGATGCCTACCGCACCGCCTGCAACGTCTCCCGCGATGGTCACGTTGCCCGCGTCGATGCCGATGCCTCCGCCCGTCAGGCCCGCGCCCGCAGTGAAGTCGCCGCCGGCAGACCACTGCTGCCCTGCTCCCGAAACCGAAGCGCCCGACAAGCGGATGTCGCCCCCGGCCGACGCGCCGATGCCTCCGCCCGCCGCGATGTCGGACGCGGCGGAAATGCCGCCGCCCGCAGCGATGTGGGCGTTGCCCCCCACGCTGACCGTCGATCCGAAGGCCACGCCCGCGCCGGAGCGCAGGCTGAGGTTGCCGCCGATGCTGACGGTGTCGCCGAACCCGATGTCGCTGCCGCTCACAAGGGCTGCGCTACCGCCGACGCGGACGGCGCCCTGAGCGTTCATGGGGCCACGCACGTTCAAATTGAGGTTGCCTGCAATGTTCAGACCGGCGCCCGGCTGGCCCAGCTGCACTTCGCCGCCGGTCACGTTCATGGCGCCGGCGTTGACGTCGCCACGCAGACCGATGCGGGCCGCGTCCATGTTCAGCGCCTGGCCGACCTGGGTCGCGCCTGCCATCTCGATGGAGCGCCCACCCGCGATAGTCAGGTTGCGGCTGATGGCGGTCTGACCCGAGGCGCTCACGCTGTCCGCCGCGATGTCGGCGCTCTCGTTCACCTGCAGCTGCCCGGCGAGCGTCGCGGAATCGCGTGCCCGCAGGTCCAGGTGGTTGCCCACCAGCGTCGTGCCGTACAGGCCGGCTGACCGCTCGCCATCGATCGTCAGGTCGCGTGCCACCGAAAGGCGCCCATCCTGCCGAATGTCCTGTCCTTTGATGGTGGCGGTGCCGGCCACGTCGATCACGCTTTGCCCACCGCCCAGCTGCAATGCCCCCGCTGCGCGGGCGTCCAGATTGCCGCCCACCAGAAGCTTGTCGGTGATGGCCACGTCGCCCGCGCTGCTTTGCAGTTGCACATTGCCTTGCACGCGCACGGGGCCGTCGAACTGCGCCCCGGCAGCGCCGTTGGCTTGCAACTGGTGCGCAGTGACTTCGCCGGCCACGGTGATGCGCCCTGAACTGTCCAGCTGGATATTGCGCGCGGCGGAAACGCCCGCTGCCTGCAGGTTGCCCGCGCTTCGCACAGCCACGTCTTCCTGATAGGCGAGCACGGCACCGCGCAGATTCACACCCATCCCCGCATCGGTGGAGATGACGCGGATCTGCCCTGCGGTCATGGCGCCCAAAGCCGTCGCGTCGATGGCGATGCCGCGCTGCCCCAGCGCAGTGGCCGAGGCGGCCAAGGCCGTCGATGCATTCTTGCCGGCATCAGCATCGCTTTGTCGCCCGGCCGTGAGCTGAATGCTGGAGATGCCCCGGTTGAGGTAATGCGCGCGCAGCGGCCCGTCGATGAACAGCGTCTCGCCGATCAGATCCAGCTGGCCCACGGTGCCTTCGATGCCGATTCCGAGCACGTCGATCTGCCCGCCGGCCACGGAAAAGCGCGGCTGCACCGCCTGCGCGAAAGCGCTGGGCGCACCGTTGGCGTCCCGCCACTGCACGGCGCCCGTGCTGAGCGTGAAATGCGGCGTATTGACGACCCCGCAACCGTCGCAGGTGATGCCGTTAGGGTTGGCGATGATGACGCTGGCCGGGTTGCCGAACACTTCGACCGTCCCGCCGATGCGCCCCGCCGGCCCTGCGACGGTCACCTCATTGACGATGGTGTTGGCCGTGCGGCCTGCGGCAAGATTCGGGTTGGCCGCCGCCTGCCCACCCAGGAGCGGTGTGCCGCCGACCAGGCTGTTGTTGAGGACGACGCCCGATGAAGGCACATCGAAGCGCTGGAACTGGTTCAGCGAAACGCCCGCCGCGTTGGGGGTCGTGATGTTCACCAGTGCCGCGCCGCCTTGCAGCATCTGCACGCCGGGCTGGAAGGCCAGCGGAGCCCGCGGATCGGCGATGGGCACGCCATTGAAGGCCGCTTGCGGCGGCACCTGGGCATGCGCCGGCGCAACGCCTATCGACCACTGCCCGCCGGGCCCCACGCCGGCCTGCAATTGCAGGGCGGTGAAAAGAGCGAGCACGCCACGGGCGGTGTGGCGGGCCCATCGGGGCGAGCGGTAGCGTGCAGCATCCGCTGCATCGCGCTGAGCGCCCTGTTGTGCTGGCGTGCCCTTGGCGCTGTTCGTGTTGTTGTTCATGGATCCCCCCGACCTGCCCATCGAATTCAAAATTGGTAAGAAGCGCTCACGTTGATGCGCCATCCGCTGTCCGCCACACCCTGGGGCCTGCGAAGCGGCTTGCCCAGAATGGCCTCGAAAAACCCGGTGCGATACGCCATGCGCACCCCGCCCCCCGCGCTGGCCAGCCCGTGGGACCGGCCATCGGACACGGTTCGCACGTGGGCCATATCGAAGAAGGTGTAGGGCTCGTACCGCACCTCGCCGCCGAACAGCGGCGGCGCTTTCTGCCAGGCCCATTCGTTGCGCCAGTAAGCGCCCCGGTCACCGCCCTGCGCGGACTCGGCAAAACCGCGAACGCTGCCGACCCCGCCAGCGAACAGCTGTTCGGACGAATACAACGGATGCCGGCTCCATTGGCCAGCCCCGCGCGAGCGCCAGACCCATGCACCGGGCAGGGGCCGCTCCAGCGATGCCGACAGCTCGGCTTTGGTGAACGCGTATCGGGCAGCGGCCGATGGCAGGTCGGCCGGATCACGGTTGGCACCCCACCAGGAGAGGCCGTGCGAGACACCCGCATCAGCGGTCCACTGGCCCATGCCGTACTCGGTCTCGAAGCGCTGCAGGCGATTGACACCGGCGCGCAGGACCGTCTGGTCCTGCGGCGCCAGGCGCAGGTTGTTGATGGAGCGCTCGGAGTCGCGGCGCGTCAGGGACACGTCGAACGCGGTCTTGCTGGTCTGGTCGCGGTCCAGCAGGTGGTTGACCGACAGCGTGTAGCTCCGGGACCGGCCATACACCAGCGCCGTGTCGCCCACCAGATTCTGGTATTCCGAGATGGAGGCCATGCCCGCCACAGTGGTGTATCCCAGTGGCACCGAGAACGTGCCGTACAGCGCGTTCGTGTCAGCACTGGTGGTCAGGCCCGCATTCAGCGATTCCATCAGGCCCAGCACGTTGCCGTTGTCCACCCCCATCTGGATGCGCATACGGCCCGTCGCGGCCGAGCCCTGGTTGTCTACCGACACGTTGTACCTCGCTCCATCGCGGGGCTGGTTGACGAACTCCACGATGGAGCCGCCGGGCTGGGTGCCGGGACGGATCTGCACCTGCACGTTGTTGCGCCGCAGGCGGTTCAGCTGATCGACGGCTTGCTCGATGTCGCGCAGGCGCAGCACGTCGCCTTCCTCCATGGGCATCGCCATGGCGATGCCGGGGCCGTCGGCACGCCCCGCTTCGACCGCTGCGCCGTTGTAGAGCAGCTTTTCGATGGTGCCAGGCACGATGGTGATGACCAGCACGCCCTCATGCAGGCTTTGGTTGCCCACATAGGCGCGCGAGGTGGTGTAGCCCGCGGCGACCAGCGCCCGGTTCATGCGCTCCAGCAGCACGTTGATGTGTGCAACGCCAAGCGACTGGCCGACGAACGGCGCCGCCACCTCCCGGAAAACGGCCTCCGGCAGCAGGGCGGCGCCCTCCTGACGGATGGTGTGGACCAAAAATGTCGGCCCCGTGGACGGAATGTCGGACAGCGCCCTGGCATCCGGCACCCGGCCGTCCTGGCCGGGCTGATCGAACTGGATGCTGGCGGGCGGAGCCTGCCGCAGCAGATCTTCGCGAAGCTTTTCCTGCTGTTCGCGAATGAGTTGATCGTTGGGATCACGGGGCGCAGGGGGCACTTGCGCATGCCCCATGACAGGGGCGAGCACCAGCACGCAGAGCGTGCCGCTCAGGCGGGGAAACTTCATGCGTCGCCCCTACCAGAAAAGACCGAGGTGGTTTTCCAGGCGAACCGGATCGCGGTGCGGCGGACGGACGACTTCGATCGCGCCCTCCACCCCCTCCGATGCCGTGAACAGCCCGCCTTCTTGCCGCGCAGCGCCCTGAAGCACCATGCGGCCCTGCTGCACGGTGAAGCTCCCGCCCTGGTCGGTGGCGTACACCTGAGCCCAGGTATCGCCCAGCACGGCCTTCAGCCCGCGGTCGCGCGAGATCACCGTATGCACCGGGCGTGCGCGTGCCGTGATGACGGGCGCTTGCAGAACCATTCCCCGTCCACCGAAGACCTGCCCTGCGTCGTTGAGAATCTGCCCGCCCGCGCGGACGTTGAGCGTGTCGGCCGCCATGATCTGGCCGCCCACGAGCGACTCGGAAGAAGAGGCCGTGCGCTTGCAGATGAAAAGAAAGCAACTTTGGCGATAGGCGAACTGCCCGATGCTGTGGGCCTGAATGGTGACGTCACCCGTGGCCGCGATATCGACCTTGCCGCCGTTGGAGAACAGGTAGCCGCCCAGGTTGGCGAAGCTGCTGCCGGACACGGCCAGATCGCCCTGCGCCACCCAGTAAGCCTGGTTTGCGGTATCGGCCAGCGTGCCCATGTCCACCTGGTAGCCGCTGCGGCGCTTGAAGAGGCTGCGACTCGTCCAGTCGGTATTGCCGGAGCCCGCCACGTGGAGCGTCTCGTTGCGCACCGCACCTGGTGTTTGCACCGTGAGCGCGCCGTTGGAGACGATGCGTGCATCCACCGAGGCCACATCGGCACCGGCGAAAAGGCCGACCGCATCGTTGCGGCCGAAGATAAGCGCCGTCTTTGCCGCGCCCACCGGCGTGCTGTGCTCGATGGCCCCGCCCGCCCGAAGCAGCACGGCATACCGGCCGTCGCCCTCGTCGGTGGAACGGTTCTGCCCGGAAATCTCACCCCCGATATTGCGCAGTGAGCCCTTGGCCTCCAGGATCGTATTGGTGCCTGCGGCGACCAGGCTGGTTCGCTCAGGGGTGTTGCGCAACTCCATCTCGTCCGCCTGGACATGGATCTGGCCCTGCGCCTGGATTTGGCCGCCGATCTGTTCGAGCCGGCCGGTGCTCGTCAATTGAAAATCGCCGGCCGACGCCACCAATTGCCCGCCATTGCGCACTCCGGCACCCTGGTCCGTGACCAGAATTTCGATGCGGCCCGACGTCACTTTGGAATCGGCACTGAGATTCAATGCCAGCGCCGAAGAAGATGCCTTGCCCGGGGTGTAGTGCACCCACGGCGTCAGGTTATCGACCGGAGAGGCCGCAGTATCGAATTGCGCCAGGGATTCGCCGGCCACGATACGCACCGTTGCCGTAGAAGACGAGAAACTATTGGTCACCGCACCCTGGATTCCCACGGTTTTGGCCATCATTTCCAGACGGATCAGATTGCCTGAAACCCCTTGCGAATCGATCAGCAATTCTCCCTGCGTGGTTTTCACATCCACATAGCGTTGGGAATGGCCGGAAGGCTGTATTTCATCGCGCAGGCTGACGGCACCGGTCGTCAGTGCCACGCTGCCGAAATTGAAGAAACTGCCACCATTGACGCGAATGCCGTTCTGGTTGGCGAGAATCAAATTCGCGCGCGGGCCGGTGACATCCAAAGGACCTTCGATGTGCGAAGGCGCTGCTGACAACACTTCCGCCACGATGGTGCGGGCGCGCACCGCATCGTTGGCGAAGGTCAACCCTGCAGCACCGACATCGAAGCGGGAAAAGCCGTTGTAGGACACCCCGTCCTGCGCGGTGCTGGGGGTGACGACCACGCGCCCTCCCGGTCCGGCCTGCACTTGAACGGGCGTGGAAGGATGGGCCACCACCAGCGCTTGCGCATGGGCTCCAACCGGAACTGCTCCTGCGAGCAGGCACGCCAGCGCCGCTCCCTTTGAGCCGAGGGCTCTTTTCATTCTCATATTCCCAACGATTTCAAACCCGCCAGAATTCCCTGCGGGACACCGGCCACCCTTTTTGAAACTCATGCGAAACCAATAACGGCAATCGCGCATTTCTTTTCAAATTGATACAAGCGCAGCATCATATTGACAATATTGACGCCTGTCTTACGGTGTTGTGCTGCTCGCACAGAAGATGAATGGGCTTGCCGGGCATTGCGTTTCATGCCAGAAGAATCTGAGCGCTTGCCTGAACACGATGCAGTCGTTGGTGGAGTTAATCGCTTAAGAAGCACTGCCTTCGCTCCAAGAACAAAACGAATGAACTGCACTGACGAACGCGTTAAACATTGGCGTTAAATGTGAGCAGGTCCGCCATCCATTGCCGAAGCGTCACAGGCAATACGAGACCGGTCTATCAATCCGGGCCTGGGTACTCGGCGGCGGATTTCCGTTGCGGAAATAAAAAAGGAGCCATTGCGGCTCCTTTGCAAAAGTCGTCGGGCCCCTTAACCCCGCCGGGACGCCTGATACAGCCCCTGCACCCGCGGCACGTTCTGCTCCAGCTGGCGGATGCGCTCCGGCCCGCTGGGGTGGGTGGACAGGAAGGCGATGCCGCCCTGGCTGCCCGTGGCTTCGCCCATCTTGCGCCACAGGCTGACCGAGGCGTCGGGGTTGTAGCCGGCGCGTGCGGCGAGTTCCAGGCCGACCAGATCGGCCTCGGTTTCGTCGCCCCGGCTGAATTTCAAGGTGATCAGCTGCGTGCCCAGGTTGGCCGCCGCGTTGCCCAGGTCGCCCAGGCCCAGCAACTGGGCGCCGAGCGACAGGCCCACGCTGG
>Ga0308157_10002711_pt1 | contig 27887 bp, 23 predicted proteins | sample PhyBR1_FD_201035 | JGI IMG/M metagenome (GOLD analysis project Ga0308157, IMG submission 201035) | Phyllosphere microbial communities from UC Gill Tract Community Farm, Albany, California, United States - DLSLB.R1 | ecosystem: Host-associated > Plants > Phyllosphere > Unclassified | place: USA...
CATATTCGCATCCTGACAAGATCTCTGCCATTCGAGCGGGAGGAGCATAGTAAATGACACAGTTCGTCGGTTCCATCGATCAGGGAACCACCAGTTCACGTTTTATCATTTTTGACCGGAACGGCGACATTATCGCCATGGACCAGCGAGAACACGAGCAGATTTACCCGAAGGCTGGCTGGGTGGAACACAGCGCCAATGAAATCTGGCGCAACACGCAGCATGTCATCGCCGCGACCTTGAAGAAAGCCAACCTCAAAGCTTCCGATATCGCATCGGTCGGCATCACCAACCAGCGCGAAACCACGCTTTTGTGGGACAGGAAAACCGGCGCACCGCTTTACAATGCCATTGTCTGGATGGACACACGCACAGACGAGCTGGTCGATCATTTTGTGAAAGATGGCGGCGCAGATCGTCTCCGCGATAAGACCGGACTGCCGATCTCGACTTATTTCTCAGGCCTTAAACTGCGCTGGATACTCGATAATGTTCCCGGTGCGCGCGAGAAGGCAGAAGCAGGCGATGCGCTGTTCGGCACGATGGATAGCTGGCTTGTCTGGAACCTCACCGGCGGCGCAGAAGGCGGCATTCACATCACCGACGTAACCAATGCGTCACGCACGCAGTTGATGGACTTGTCTACGCTCGAATGGGACGAGGAAATCCTGCGGCTATTCGATATTCCCGCAGCTTGCCTGCCGGAAATTCGTTCTTCCAGTGAAATCTATGGCGAGATTACCCTACCCGCGCTTGTCAATGTCAAGCTTGCAGGCATTCTAGGCGATCAGCAGGCAGCCCTTTTCGGTCAGGCCTGCCTTGAGCCAGGCGAAGCCAAGAACACCTATGGCACCGGCTGCTTCATGCTGATGAATACCGGCGAGAAACTGGTTCCATCCACCTACGGGCTTCTAACGACTATTGCCTATCAGCTTGGTGACCAAAAGCCGGTCTATGCGCTGGAAGGCTCCATCGCGATCACCGGCGCACTGGTGCAATGGATGCGTGATAATCTCGGCATCATCAAAACCAGTGGCGACATTGAAACACTGGCGCGCACCGTCGAAGACAATGGCGATGTCTATTTTGTTCCTGCCTTCTCCGGCCTTTACGCACCGCGCTGGGAAGATTCCGCGCGTGGCATCATTGCCGGTCTGACCCGCTTTGCAAACAAGGGCCATATTGCCCGCGCAGCACTCGAAGCAAGCTGCTATCAAGTCCGCGAAGTGCTGGAAGCCATGGTGAAGGACTCTGGTGTCGAAATCACCGAATTACGCGCCGATGGCGGCATGACCATCAACGAGCTTCTCATGCAGTTCCAGTCCGACATCCTGAATGTACCTGTCGTGCGTCCCAAGATCATCGAAACCACAGCACTTGGAGCAGCCTATGCGGCTGGTCTTGCCGTTGGCTACTGGAGATCGACAAACGACATTATCGAAAACTGGCAAGTCGGTCAGCGCTGGCATCCCAAGATGACATCAAAGGAACGAACCCGCCTGTTCACCTCGTGGGAAAAGGCCGTTCAGCGCTCGCTCAACTGGGTCGATTGAGGTTTATGAAACCGGCCGGATCAATCGGCCGTCGCATGATAGCAAAATATATTTTTAGACAGCCGGTGAGCGTTGCTGCCCACCGGACAGCTTTTCAGCATCAAATTATTCTCGGAGCAGATAATGAGTCATGGCTTTATCGGAGAGTTTCTCGGCACAATGGTGCTTATCCTGCTGGGCGACGGCGTCGTCGCCAATGTGCTTCTCGCTAAATCCAAAGGTCAGAACTCTGGCTGGATTGTGATTACGGCAGGCTGGGGCTTTGCTGTTCTGTGTGGTGTCATGGTTGCGGTTTCAGCAGGTGCCGCAGGCCATCTCAATCCCGCTGTAACATTGGCCTTATATGCTGCAGGTACGTTTCCCGCTGTTGATGTACTGCCTTACATAGCCGCACAAATGCTTGGTGCTTTCGCAGGAGCGGTACTCGTTTATCTTGCCTATTTACCCCATTGGAAACCCACTGAAGACAAGGGTATCAAGCTTGCTGTTTTCAGCACAGGCCCGGCCATCCGCAACATCCCGGCCAATTTCATCACTGAAATCATAGGCAGCTTCGTGCTTGTATTCGTGGTCATTGCCATTGGTGCAAAGGCTGTTGGTGCAACAGGCGTACTGGGTCCGCTGATGGTTGGCCTGCTTGTCTGGGGGCTTGGCGTTTCGCTGGGCGGCCCCACCGGCTATGCAATTAATCCAGCGCGCGACCTCGGGCCACGCATTGCGCATGCTCTCTTGCCCATTCCGGGTAAAGGCGGTTCGGATTGGTCCTATGCCTGGGTGCCCGTTGCAGCACCCGTAGTTGGCGGGCTTGTCGCCATTGCCTGTGCCAAAGCCGCAGGCATGATGTGAGCGGTTAAAAGCAGCGCGCTTGGCGCGCTGCGTTCCTTATCTGTCCGCAGGATATGGGGTTCTCGCAGTCAGCACCAAACCAACGGCAAAAAACAATACCAATACCGACATACCCAATGCCGCTGAATGCGTGAGTGCCGTAACACTTGCCACCAGGAACGGGCCGAGGAAGCTGGTCGCTCTTCCGGCCAACGCATAGATGCCAAAATATCGACCCGACTCTTCCGGCTTGATACTGCGTGCGAACCACGAGCGGGACGACGCCTGCACTGGGCCAAAGGCCGCCCCCATCATGATGCCGTAAATCAGATAGGCATGCTCGGCAGCGGTCGCGAACAATCCCTGAGCAGCCGTATACTCCAGTGCCACCATGCCAAACAGCATGTAATCCTTTCCAGTCGAAACAATGCCGATGGAGGCGAGAAACAGCAATACGAGTGAAATCATCACGATCACTTTGGAGCCAAAACGTGCATCCATGCGGCTCGCAACAAGGCAACTGAAAATCGCCATGACATTGGTTATCATGCCGAAAAGACCGATCTCCGTGATCGACCAATGGAACATTGATGCGGCATAGCCTGCACCCAAGGCAATGATGGCATTGACGCCATCCTGATAAATCATGCGGGCAATCAGAAACCGTGCAACGCCTGGACGCTTGCGTACTTCGCCCAATGTCGCCTTTAACTCCGACAGACCTTTGCCAAGCGCCTGTCGCAGAGGCTTTCCACGCGCCTGATCGGGTGTGAACAAAAACATCGGCAGAACGAAAATCAGATACCAGATGGCGGAAATCGGCCCCGTGATACGGGCATCTTCTCCCTGGACCGGGTCCAGCCCAAAGAGGGGTTTCATACCGATGATCGTTTTGCCGGTTTCAGGTGAAGCCGCAAGACAAAAGACGACGAAGATCAAAACAATCATGCCGCCCAGATAACCAAGTCCCCAAGCGAGATTGGAAACTCTGCCTATATCCTCACGCGGCACGAGACGTGGCATCATGGAATCGTTGAAGACAATAGAAAATTCTGCAGAAACCATCGCTATGCTGAAGGCAAGTAATACCCAGAACAGATTGGCTCCGGGTACTGCAAACCAAAGCGTCATCAGACTGACGATCTTGAGAACCGCAAAGAACGCGATCCAAGGCTTTCGCGCACCGGTCTGATCGGCAATAGAACCCAGAATGGGTGATAGAATTGCGATGGCAAAGCCGGCCGCAGCAAAGCCATAGCCCCAGGCAATCTGCCCCGCCTCAGGCGTTTCAGCCATGCGTGAAATGAAATAAGGGCCGAAGATAAAAGTGATGACAACTGTAAAAAAGGGCTGTGCCGCCCAGTCGAAAAATATCCAGCCCCATACGCCGCGTCGAGAAGCATAGCCTCTCGCGCTCACAGATTGATCGCTCAATGAATTGCTCCTTGCCCCCGATGCTTGAAGCTGCTCCTTCATAATTAAGCTGGACCTTATACTGCGCTGCTAAAGCCCACAATAAACAAAAAGGGGCGACCGAAGCCGCCCCTTTAACCCAGAGTTGTCGTGGCTTACTGAGTTAAATCAGACATAAGCCCCGCAGCAACCGCCAGCCGAGACACGGTCAGATCACCGCCCTCGGTCAAAGCGACCATACGGTTCTTGACCTGATCGATGCGTGCTGCATCTTCAGCGAACCATGTTGCCGCCGGATCCTTATCCTTCCCGTGCTTCTTGAGCGCTGCAATCGTGATACCACGTGCCGCTTGCGTGATCGTATCGCTCGCACGCGACAATGCCAGACCGTCATAATAATCTGTGACGGGGATGGTACGTGCCGCTTCCTCGATACGACCGATGCGGAAGGCTTCCGATACACCAAAATAGGTCTTGGCGGTCGCCACCAGATCAGCAGACGCAAGATGCGCAATCAAAGCGATATCTGGCATGATGCCTGCAAGCTGCAGATTGGCCAGACGCTGAGCAAGCTTCTCAGGCGCGCCCTTCTCGACGAAGGCTGCCTTGTCTGCCTGTACGGCCTCGATGAGGTAGTCTGGCATCAGGCCATCGAAGCGTGGCTCAAGAGCTGCACGTGCCGTCGTGATCGTGTTCACTAGTTCTGTGAGATTGGCTCGCGTTGTATCGTTGCGGAGCACCCAAGCGGTGGTCGACAGCAGCATTTCACCAACCAGATGATAGAACTGGTTCTGCACATCGCCCGTCACCTTGTTATCAAGCGCATCGATGGCATCATAAATCGCATTGATCTCGAAGCCATCACGCACTGCCACATAAGCCCGCACGATATCGGCAGCCGACTTGCCCGTCGTATCAGCCAGACGGCTGATGAAGGTGATGCCCCCACGATTGATGACATCATTAGCCAGCAAAGTAGCAACAATTTCCCGCTTCAGACGGTGGTTGGAAATTTCCTCGGCATAGTTTTTGACCATGCGCTTGGGGAAATAACCGAACAGCAGCTGATCAAAATAAGGCTCGTCCGGAAGCCTGCTTGCTACCAGATCATCCGATAACGACAGTTTGGCATAGGCAAGCAACACAGCAAGTTCTGGACGTGTCAGCGGTTGACCAGATTTCTGGCGTTCATTCAGAAGCGCATCCGAAGGCAGATACTCAACCTTGCGGTCAAGCAGCTTTCGGGTTTCCAGCTCGGCCATGAAGCGTGCCTGATAAGGCAGCTCTGTAAGGCCCTGACGTTCGCTCAAGGAAAGCGCGAGCGGCTGCAGATAATTGTTACGCAGCACCAGCTCCGAAACCTCATCCGTCATGCTTACCAGCAGCTTGTCGCGTGCAGGACGCTTCAACTTACCCGAACGCATTGCCGCGGCCAGTGCGATCTTGATGTTGACCTCGACGTCCGAGCAATTCACGCCTGCTGAATTGTCGATAGCGTCGGTATTGCTGCGGCCGCCAGTAAGCGCATATTCGATACGGCCGCGCTGCGTGACGCCAAGATTTGCACCTTCGCCAATCACCCGCGCCCGCACTTCAGAACCCGTGATACGAATTGCATCATTGGCTCGGTCACCAACCTGAGCATCCGTTTCCGCCGTCGAACGGATATAGGTACCAATGCCGCCGAACCACAGAAGATCGACCTGCGCCTTCAGGATCGTCGTCATAATCTCCTGAGGCGATGCTGTGGTTTTGCTAAGGCCGATAGCTTTTGCAGCTTCTGCCGACAGCGTAATCGTCTTCTGGCTGCGACTATAGACGCCACCACCAGCCGAAAGCTTCGAACGATCATAATCCTGCCAGCTTGAACGCGGCAGATCGAACAGACGCTTGCGCTCTGCAAAACCGTCTGCAGGAACCGGATCGGGATCGATGAAGATGTCGCGATGATCAAATGCGGCAACAAGCCTGATCTGCTCCGACAACAACATACCATTACCGAACACGTCGCCCGACATATCGCCCACACCCGCAACCGTGAACGGCTCGGTCTGAATATCCTTGTCGAACTCACGGAAATGCCGCTTCACGGCTTCCCATGCTCCACGCGCGGTAATCGCCATGCCCTTGTGGTCGTAACCGGCAGAGCCGCCCGATGCGAAAGCATCGTCCAGCCAGAAATCGTGCGCCTGACTGATCGCGTTAGCCGTATCCGAGAAGGTAGCTGTGCCTTTGTCGGCAGCAACAACAAAATAAGGATCGTCATTGTCATGACGCACGACTTCCGCAGGCGGCACAACATCATTGTCATGGATGTTATCGGTGACCGACAGAAGCGTAGAGATGAAAACCTTATAGGCATCACGACCGGCTTCGAACACCGCATTGCGATCACCGCCAACCGGCAGACGCTTCGGATAGAAGCCGCCCTTGGCACCCACTGGCACAATCACCGCATTCTTGACCTGCTGGGCCTTCACAAGGCCCAGGACTTCTGTGCGGTAATCCTGTGCTCGGTCCGACCAGCGCAGGCCACCGCGCGCAACAGCGCCAAAGCGAAGGTGAACGCCTTCCACTTCAGGACCATAAACAAAGATTTCGCGATATGGACGCGGATCAGGCAGCCCTTCCACAAGCCGTGGATTGAGCTTGAACGCAAAGGCCACGCGTGGCTTGCCTTCGCCATCCGGCTGATAGGCATTGGTACGTAACGTGGCTTCGATCAGATTACGGAAACGACGCAGTATCTGGTCGTCATCAATGCTCGGTACTCCGAGCAGTGCCGTTTCGATACCATCAACCAGCTTCTTTTCTGCAGATTCGCGACGCTTGGCCGATGGGTTAAAGCGCAAGTCAAACAGCGAATAAAGGTCGCTGGCGATTTCTGGATAGCGGTTTAATGCGGCTGCGATAAAGCCCTGCGAATAGGCGATACCTGCCTGTTGCAGATAACGGCCATAAGAGCGCAGGATCATGATCTGGCGCGCGGTCAGACGTGCTGTCTGCACCAGTGCGTTATAGCCGTCATTATCCGCCAGCCCATCCCAGACATTGCGGAACACATCTTCCAGCATCTCGCCATCGTCAGACAGATCGACCGGAGCACCATAGGCGTTCACAAGCTGCATATCATGGACATAGACCGGAGCGCTGTCTTTGCCTGCTTGCGGCAAATCAATGGTCTGCTCACTGACGACACGGAAGCCCATGTTTTCCAGAAGCGGCACCCGCTGCGACAACACAACCGGCGCACCATGATGATAAAGCTTCAGCGAAACCGCATCCGGCCCATCGGTGCGATAGCGATAGAAGTCCACGAAAAGCGGTGCCTCGGCACTGAGGCCAGCTATGCGCTCTGCGTCAATCAGGGCTTCAGGTGCAGTGAAGATTTCTCGATAAGATTGCGGGAAGCTTGCAGCTAATGCGACAGTCTTCGCATCCGCACTATCCGAGCTTTCGCGCACCGCGTCTTCCCAAGTGCGCACGATGGCACGCACTTCCGCCTCCAGTTCTTCGCGATCCACATGTGGCGTCGAGCGCTCATGACGGCGGATGACGAACTGCACACGGGTCAGGCCGTTTTGCAGAAAAACCGGATGGAATTCGAAGCTGTCACCACTGTAAATCTCGACGAGATAACGACCGATCTTCTCACGCACGACCGAGTCATAACGGTCACGCGGGATGTAGACCAGCACAGTTGCGAAGCGGCCAAAGCGATCAAGGCGCGGAACGGCGCGCACACGCGGACGCTCACCCAATGCCAGGATCAATTCGGCATTGGCCGTCAGGCTTTCCGTATCGATCTGGAAAAGCTCATCGCGTGGATATTCTTCAAGCACATTGATAAGTGCCTTGCCCGAATGATCTTCGCGGTTAAAGCCGAGATGCTTGATAACTGCGTCGGCTTTGGAGCGAATGAAAGGAATACCCGCGACCGAGCTCGTGTAGGCAACGGAGGTGAACAGTCCGACGAGACGAAGTTCGCCGATGGCTTCACCTTTCGGACCAAAAATCTTCACGCCGACATAATCAAGATAAGACCGGCGATGGACCAGCGAAAGCGAATTTGCCTTGGTCACGATCAGTGGTTCATTGCTGTCGAGGAAGTCGGTGATTTCGCGTGGTGTCACCGTGTCGTCGTCATCCTTGCGGAGGATACGCACTTCGCTGTCGTTCAGGATACCCAGTGTTTCCTTGACAGGAACCAGTTCGCGGTTGTCCCCCTTGCCCTTGAAGGTCAGCTCACGCATGCCGAGGAAGATGAAACGATCATCGCGCAGCCATTCGAGAAAGGCGATTGCTTCCGGCATTGCGGCATTACCCGTCAATTCCTGAACCCGCTTGTAATCGGCGATAGCGCCATCAAGGCGCTTCATCATCAGCTTCCAGTCGCTGACAGCGGAACGGACTTGTCCGAGCACACGCTTGATCGCGGCGGTCAGATTAGCTTTCGCCTGCTTGTCGAGTGCTGGCAGATGAATCTGCACAAGGCTTACGCGCTCAACGCCCTTGGCGGGTGCGAGCTGCGATGCTTCGCCTAGAATTGTGAGGTCGTCTTTTTCCCGCTCGATATCGAAAACCGGGTGCACGACCATAAAAATCTGGCTGACATGATCGTTCAGCTCACCCATGATTGAGTCGAGCAGGAACGGCATATTGTCGTTGACGATGGTGATGACGCTGACGGGGCGGCCATGGCGTTCGATGCTGTTATCGACGCTGATAATACTCTTGCCCTTACGATAGGATTGAAGCGCCTCGTAGCCATATTGGGCAGATTTATCGAGCGCTGCAGCATCGTAGGCCGCAAGATCTTCGGGCGGAGCCCATTCGAAGAGAAGCTGCGAAAACGCGGTTAGCGCCTTTGACTTTCCTCCCTTCCTCTCCTCCTTGCTTGCCTTGGAACCTTTAATTTTGCTCGACCGATCCTGCTTTGCAGTCACGTCGGATACTCCTGTCATGATGGCAATGCGCGCCAAACTAGCAGATTGGGTATCCGTTTCGATGACAAATCGTTGAAAACAACCAAAAATTTCCGTGAAAGTCAGAAAACTCGCATCTAATCCATTTAATTTGGAACAAAACTTCGAAAACTCTCCGGGAAATTTCGAAATATGCCGTTTCGCTTCGCGTCAATCACACTTCAGGTGACACAACAGGTTTACGTAAGCGTCATAACAGCTAAATTTTGCCACAAATCAGGGGCGAATCTGAGCCGTGAAAATCCCGATCAAAGCTCGATCAAATGATCGTCCAGCTCGTTGATATCATTGTCACCAGCGGGGAAATGTTTCTCCAGCAACAAGCCTGCCTGACCAATGGCCAATACGAAACCTTCGGCTACTTCCTTGCGTGAAGCATGATGGATGAGGGTTGCAACAATCCCGTTCCATTCTTCCTGCTCGACCCGCGCGTGAATGCCTGCATCGGCGATAACCTCGGCGTAATGCTCCGCCATAGAGACAAAAAGCAGGATACCGGTGCGGTGTTCTGTGATGTGCACATTGCGCGCTAAAAACTGCTGCAATGCATTGAGATGGGCGCGTTTATAGCGAATGCGGCGCGGCACCAGCAACATACGGATCGAAGGCAGAAACCAGAGAACCAGCATCGCCGAAATGAAAGCCGCCAGAATAGCGAGACCAAACATCGGTAGCCGGATATCGAACCAGTACCAATGCGCGAGAAATGCAAGAATGACCGAGGTTATGAGAATGCCGCAGGTTGCAACGAAGCCCGCAGCAAAGAAATAATCATCACTGGAACGCGCCAGAACGGCATAGATTTCGCCGCCCGTATTGGCCTCGGCATCGCGGATCGCATGAGCGATACGCTTGTGATCTTGTCCGCCGATTAGGTTTTTACCTGTCACAGATTCCTCCCCTACCAGCTACCCGAAGCGCCGCCGCCGCCTGACGAACCACCGCCGCCAGAAAAGCCGCCACCGCCACTACCGCCTGATGACCATCCACCGCCACCGCCGGAGAAACCGCCGCCGCCAGACCCGCCGCGTGAGTTGAAATCGACCACCATACCCAGCCAGCGATACTTACCGGGACCGATCTTGCGCCCAAAGATCGGCGTCAGGATCGCCATGCCAAAGCCTCCGAAGAAGATCAGGCACCAAAAAGTGATGAAAACGACAAAAATCCAATCGACGTCGTCGGAACCAGAACTTGTCTGAACGTTGCGTTTTGCACGCGCTTCAAGCTCAGCTGCATCACCGGAAAGCACCGACAAAATCCCGTCAACGCCTTGAACCACACCACCGGAATAATCTCCGGTGCGAAACGCCGGAATGATCGTACCATTGATGATGACGCTCGAAAGCGCATCCGTCATCGTGCCTTCGAGGCCATATCCGACCTCAATGCGCACTTTTCGATCATTGGGTGCTACGACCAGCAGGATGCCATTATTTTCCTGGCGTTGACCCAGCGCCCAGGCCCTGAACAAGCGATTGGAATAGGTTTCGATATCCTCGCCGTTCAGGCTCGGAACCGTCACCACCACCACTTGATCGGACGATTTCGCTTCAAAATCGGCGAGTTTTTGCGTGAGTTGCTGCCGTGCTGTCGGGTCAATAATACCGGCTGCATCAACCACGCGCCCGGTCAAAACTTGCGCAGGCTTTGCCGTGTCCTGCGCATTTGCACCCACCGCCGCAAAGACCGCGAACAGAAGCGCGACAAAAGCAAACAGGTTTCGCAGCCGGTTCAGGCCGCGAAACGCCGCACGCATGGGAAGCAAAGCTGCCACGGAAAACCCGATCAATTGTTAAAGTTGACCTGGGGTGCTGTCTGGCTTCCCGCATCCGCACTGAATGTCTGCATCGGCACAGCATCGCGGTACCAGATCCATGTCCAGATCATCGTCGGCATGGTGCGGATCGCCGTATTATATACACGTACCGCTTCGATATAATCCCGGCGCGCTACGGCAATTCGGTTTTCGGTGCCTTCCAGCTGCGATTGCAACGCGAGGAAATTCTGGTTGGCTTTGAGGTCGGGGTAGCGCTCTACAACCACCATCAGGCGTGAAAGCGCGCTGGTAAGGTTGGCCTGATTATCCTGAAACTGCTTGAAGAGTTCAGGGTTATTGAGCGTTTCCGGCGTAATTTGCACCTGTGTCGCCTTGGCACGCGCATCAATTACCGCCCGAAGAGTTTCCTTTTCATGAGCGGCATAGCCCTTCACGGTTTCGACCAGATTAGGCACGAGATCGGCGCGGCGCTGATACTGGTTCTGCACTTCGCTCCATGCAGCCTTGGCCTTTTCTTCATTGGTCGGAATGGTGTTAAAGCCACAGGCCGAAAGTAGCGGCACAAGGACCGCAAGCCCAAGAGCTATGAAAATGCGGCGACCCAATATTGAAAGTGAGAAAGAACGGATAGCGGTCACGGCCGACATGGTGTTCTCCTGAAAAAGGCGCCTTCTAAGCGCCTGAATAATTCTTCTTGAGCCCGCATATCTGTGTTCACGAGAATGCGAGCCGTCAAATCAATAAGATAGACGAAATTTGCTCGTCGTCCAGCCCGTTTACCGAAAGCAACCAGAGGCTACGTGAAAGCCGGCTTCAAGCATTTCCCCGACGATTCAAATTGGGGAGAAAGCTCAGTCATTATTAGGATGTTGACTTAGTCAACATATTGGATATTGATTGTGTCAACATACGGAGGCGCCGCACGTGGCGTAAAGAGGCATGAAACAGACGGACAACCAAACCGACATCGGCACGTTGCGTGCCTTCAACCGTACCTACACCCGCCGCCTCGGCTTGCTGAATGCACATCTCGACAACAGCCCGTTCACGCTGACCGAAGCGCGCATTCTCTATGAGATCGCGCACCGCCCGGCGCCTACAGCGGCGGACATCATGCGCGCTCTCGATCTCGACCGTGGCCAACTCAGCAGGACGCTCAAGCGCTTCTCCGAACGTGGATTGATCGAAACATCGCAGCATCCCGAAGGCGGGCGCAGCCGTCCGATACAACTGACGGAGATGGGACGGAGAACATTTGCAGCATTGGAACGAAACACCTGCGAGGCCGTGGGCGAACTGCTCGATGAATTGCGACCGGATCAGCGCAAGGACCTGCTGACGGCGGCAGGAACGATCACGCGCTTATTCGACAAACAAGAGCGTGCTGAAGTGCAGCTGCGCAACTTGCGTTCTGGCGATCTGGGTTGGATCATCCATCGGCAGGCTGTGCTCTATACGGATGAATACGGTTGGAACAGCGACTACGAGGCACTCGTCTCCCGTATCATAGCCGATTTCATGGAATCCTTCGATCCAGACCACGATGCCGCGTGGGTGGCCGAAAACGATGGACGCATCGTGGGATCGGTATTTCTGGTACGAGGCGACAGACCGAAACTGGGCAAGCTACGCCTGCTCTATGTAGAACCGGAGACGCGAGGCTCTGGCGTAGGCGCCAAGCTTGTGAACACTTGTATTGAACATGCGCGCAAGGTCGGCGATGACCGCCTCACACTATGGACGAACGATATATTGAAGGCAGCCCGGCGTCTTTATGAACGAGCTGGTTTCCGACTTATCGACGAAAAGCCACACCATTCTTTCGGTGCAGATCTCATTGGCCAGACATGGGAGCTGGATCTCTAAAGCATGTCGCAGTTAAATGGATTCATTTAACGTTCGCGAACATGCGACAATCAAAAGAATCTAGAGCGAGCACCATGGGTGCGATTAAACGCGACACGCTCTAGAACGCATCCGGCCTCTTTGGGCAAGCCTGTGGCAGCACATAAAAAAAAGCGGCAGATTGCTCCGCCGCTTTTTTCCAATCGCGAATTGCGAAAAATTATTCGCTTGCAGCTTCTTCAGCAGGAGCGGCAGCTGCTGCTGCCGCAGCTTCAGCAGCAGCGGCAGCCTTGGCTGCTGCATCTTCTTCAGCCTGCTTGGCGAGAGCGAGACGCTCCTGAGCCTTCTTGCCTGGCTCACCCTTGGTCAGGTTGCTGCGTTCTGGGCGCTTTGCAAGACCGGCCTGGTCGAGGAAGCGAAGAACGCGGTCGGTTGGCTGTGCGCCCTGCGAAATCCAATGCTGGATGCGGTCGCCATCGAGCTTTACGCGTTCAGCGTCCTTGGCAAGCATTGGGTTCCATGCACCAACGGTTTCGATGAAACGGCCGTCGCGTGGAGCGCGAGCATCAGCAACAACGATGTGGTAGTAAGGACGCTTCTTGGAGCCAGCGCGGGCGAGACGGATCTTAAGAGCCATTTTTTCTTTCCTTTAGACAAAAGTTCTACCCTGACGGGCAATTGGTTAATCCGGTAGAGCATTTCCAGCAAAAGTGCGAAGCGGTTTTGCGTCGGATAATGCGTGAATTAAACAAACAGAGTGGTTTCATTTTCACTGAAACCGCTCTGTTCGGTTATTCAGTTTCCGCTGTGGTTGGCAGCGGCATGCTCATGGTGCCGAATGACTTCCTTCACGATAAAGTTCAGGAATTTTTCGGCAAAATCTGGATCGAGATGGGCATCAACAGCGAGGCCACGAAGGCGCTCGACCTGACGCTTCTCACGAGCCGGGTCAGCAGCAGCAAGGCCGCGCTCGGCTTTCAAGACACCTACAGCCTTGGTGCAGCGAAACCGCTCCGCAAGCATGTGGATGAGTGCTGCATCGATATTATCGATGGACGCGCGCAAGGACAGAAGTTCAGCGGGTACGGTGTTCTGTTCGTCGGCCATGATACTCACTTCTTCTTAGGTAGCCCGGGGAGACCACCACCAAGACCAGGAAGCTTAGGTCCACCTAAACCGGGCAATCCTGGAAGACCGCCGCCTTTGGTTAGACCAGCTGCTTCCGCCTGTTTGGCCAGCGCTTCGAGCTGCTTGGGATCCATCTTGGAGAGATCAGGCATGCCACCCATACCACCACCAAGACCACCAAGCCCCATCTTGCCAGCCAGACCGCCCATCATCTGCTTCATCATTCCGCCCTTGCCCTTGCCCATGACTTTCATCATGTCGGCCATCTGTCGGTGCATCTTGAGAAGCTTGTTGATGTCGGCAGCATTCGTGCCTGAACCTTTGGCGATGCGCTGCTTGCGGCTATGCTTGAGAAGGTCTGGATTGGCGCGTTCGGCTTTGGTCATCGAACCGATGATTGCGATCTGACGATCAAATACCTTGTCGTCAAGACCGGCTGCCGCCGCCTTGTCCTTCATTCCGCCCATGCCGGGCATCATACCCATGATGCTGCCCATGCCACCGAGCTTTTTCATCTGGCCAAGCTGGTCAGCAAGATCATTGAGATCGAACTTGCCCGACTGCATCTTCTTGGCCATCGCTGCAGCTTTTTCCGCATCGATGTTTTCGGCAGCTTTTTCGACGAGCGAAACAATGTCGCCCATGCCGAGAATACGGTCGGCAATACGCTTGGGATAGAACTCCTCAAGCGCATCCATCTTTTCGCCGGTGGCGATCAGCTTGATCGGCTTGCCAGTAATGGCACGCATCGAAAGTGCTGCGCCGCCACGGCCATCACCATCCATACGGGTCAGAACGATACCGGTAATGCCAACGCGCTCATCAAAGTTGCGTGCCAGATTGACGGCGTCCTGACCAGTGAGGCTATCGGCTACGAGCAGAATTTCATGCGGATTGGCGGCTTTGCGGATATCCGCCATTTCCACCATCAGCGGCTCGTCGATATGCGTACGGCCTGCGGTATCTAGGATGACCACATCATGACCGCCAAGTTTCGCAGCCTGAACGGCGCGCTTGGCAATCTCGACGGGCGACTGACCAGCAATGATCGGCAGTGTATCAACAGACGTCTGAATGCCGAGCTGACGGAGCTGTTCCTGCGCTGCCGGACGACGCGTATCAAGCGACGCCATCAGCACCTTCTTGCGCTGACGCTCCGTGAGGCGCTTGGAAAGCTTACCGGTGGTGGTCGTCTTACCCGAACCCTGCAAACCAACCATCATAATGACGACAGGTGCAGGCGCATTCAGATCAACCGTGACACCTTCAGTGCCCAGCATTTCGATAAGCTCGTCGTGGACGATCTTGACGACCATCTGACCGGGCTTGATGCTCTTGAGGATTTCCGCACCGACAGCCTTTTCGCGGACCTTGTCAGTGAACGAACGAACCACTTCCAGCGAGACGTCGGCTTCAATCAGCGCACGACGCACTTCGCGCAGCGCAGCCGTCACGTCGCTTTCAGAGAGAGCGCCGCGTCCGGTCAAGCCGTTCAGAATGGAGCCAAGACGCTCCTGAAGTGATTCAAACATCGAATTTCCTTTTAATCCGAGAGGAGGCTTAATGCTTCATCAGGGATAGATCGTCCCACATATCTGCCAGTTCAAGAAGCAGCCCAGTTATAAAACCAATCAAAGAGGTACAGCACCCGAGGGCGCATCGCGCTGTCGGATGTGGACCTCCGGGATCGTTTTATACCACAATGGGTCCCGGTCGGCGGCTCGCGTTCTGAAGATCGCGGATAGATTGGGGTAGGCTCTAAGGCGATAAACCTGCAATGTCAAGCAAAAGGCGGGAAGCGGCCCTGTACAATGTAGCACAGAGCCGCTTGCTCGAGCGTTATTGTGCAACTGCTCCGACAAGTGGATCGCCGATGCCCAGCACATAGAAGCCGATTAACAACAACGTGCCTGCCAGCGTCACATAATAGATCGTCGGAATGATGGTCATGCGCATCGTCAAGCCTTCGCGGCCCAACAATCCGACCGTTGCAGAAGCAGCAACGACATTATGAATAGCGATCATATTGCCCGCCGCAGCACCAACCGACTGTCCTGCAACCATCAAAGCCCCGGATATTCCCAGCCCTTCCGCAACACCGTACTGGAACTGACTCAGCATGAGATTGGAAACAGTATTGGAACCTGCAAGAAACGCGCCGAGAGCACCGACGGATGGAGCGAAGAATGGATAGATATTGCCGACCTCGACAGCCACCCAATCCGCAACCATCAGCGGCATACTTACCAACTCCTTTGAATTGACGCCTGAATTGATCATCACTCGAACCATTGGGACGGTGAAGAGCAGCACAAAGCCAGCGCCGAGCAACGTCTTTGTACTCTCCCCAAACGCCTTGGATAGTTGTGTTGCAGACATGCGGTGAATGAAGAACGTGATCAGGCAGACAATGACGAGCAGCCCTCCAGGTAGGAACAAGGGCGCAAAGTCACCGCTTATTCCGGTTTCCCCCATGATATTGGTTGCAGCGAAAGTCACCGACTTCAATGCACTGCCAACAGCAGGGAATGTACGGCTTATCACAAGGAACAGCGCCAGAAGTATGTAGGGCGTCCAGGCAAGTCCCAACGATATTTTCCGTGATGTCAGCTCATCGAGTTTCATCTCGACGCTGCCCATCCAGCCTTCCGGCCATTCAGACGCTGGCGCAAAATCCCACGTGTCTTTTGGCATCAGAAATCCAGCACGTGCGGCAAGCGTGGCGAAAGCCAGACCGACTAGACCGCCGATCATTGACGGAAATTCCGCACCCAGAAACACCGCGCTTAGAGCGTAAGGTATTGTGAATGAAATGGCTGCGAAGAGCGCGAAAGGCAGAATGGCCAGCCCCTCTGTCCACGACCGGTTGCGCCCGAAGAAACGCGTCATGATAAGAACAAGAAAGAGCGGAATGAAAGTGCCGCAAATTGCATGCAGAATGGCTACTTCCGACGTGATGACGTGAAAGAAGTATTCCCAGCTTGAACCAGCGCCCTGAAGTTGCCCCGTCAACGCCTCGCGATTGAGGCCCGACTGAACGCCCACAATGAGAGGAGTTCCAACCGCTCCAAATGAAACGGGCGTCGATTGAATAATGAGACCGAATGTGACGGCGGCAAGCGCTGGAAAGCCAACGGCAACCATCAATGGAGCGACAACAGCCGCAGGCGTTCCAAAGCCAGACGCCCCTTCAATGAAGGAACCGAAAAGCCACGCAATCAGAAACACCTGAATGCGTCGATCGGGACTAATCTGCGCGAAACCAGACCGGATCGCAGAAATGCCGCCCGAATGCTTCAGTGTGTTAAGCAGCAGGATCGCTCCGAAGATGATCCAGAGCAATCCGGCAGTCTGGATCAAGCCCTGAATGGTAGAAGCGATGATGCGATTGCCGCTCATACCCCATAGGGCCATGGCAATAATGACTGTGACAATGTAAGTGACCGGCATGGCGGTCCGGGCTTGAATACGAAATCCAACCAGCATTACACCGGCTACGAAAATCGGCAAAAATGCAAATAACGCAAGAAATCCATTCGACACGTGGCGTCCTCCCTCGTCAATGTCGTGGCCTAAAAGATCAAATTGTAATCATATTGGTAAATAGTTTTTACCACCTCGGCTATAGTTCATAGGTATGAAGCACTTTGTCAACAGGGGCGAAAATGCTCGTTCTCAAGCCCTAAACTTGTCAAACTCCCCTATTTTAGCGATAAAATACTTGAAATGGTGGGACTTGGTGTCCGGTTCCGGCATGACATTTGACGTAAAGAATGGCAAATTCGCGCCGAGGTAGAATCAACTCCGAAGGAGAAACGAATGGCATTGTTTGCCAAGGGCCGGTCTTGGACGGCAGCAGCAGTTCTTGCAGTGGGCATGATGGCCGGAACTGGCCTAGCCGAGGCAGCCCAGTGCGGAAACAACGGCGCTGGCTATAATGCCTGGCTCCAGCAGACGATCAAGGAAGCGCAGGGACGTGGTATTGGCAAGCGTGCAATCAGCGCACTGACCAATACAAAATATGCGCAGGCCACGATCAATGCTGATCGCAATCAGAAGAGCTTCAAGCTTTCCTTCGAGCAGTTCATGCAGAAGCGTGGCGCAAACACGATCATCCAGCGCGGACGTTCGATGAAGAAGCAGAATGCAGCGCTCTTTGCTGCAATCGAAAAGCGCTATGGCGTTCCTGCCGGCCCGTTGCTTGCAATCTGGGGTATGGAAACTGGCTTCGGTGCCTATCTCGGCAAGCAGCACACGCTTTCGGCTGTTGCAACGCTCGCCTATGATTGCCGCCGCAGCGACTATTTCACCCAGCAGCTTTATGCAGCGCTCAAGCTGATCGACAATCAGGATCTCGATCCAAATGCTGTCGGCGCCATGCATGGCGAAATCGGCCAGACACAGTTCCTGCCTGTTAACGTTCTGAAATACGGCGTGGACGGCGATGGCAGCGGTCATATTGACATGGCTCGCTCTAAGGCGGATGCACTCTATTCGACTGCTAACTTCCTCGTCGGTCACGGCTGGAGACGCGGCGCTGGCTACCAGCCAGGTGAAGCCAACTACGGCGCGATCCAGGGCTGGAATGCTGCAAGCGTTTACCAGCGCGCCATTGCCGAAATGGGCAAGGCAATCGACGAATAATCATACTTATGGCGAAGTGAGAACATTGTTTCGCCATAAAACGAACAGAGAAAAGCCCCGAAATTCGGGGCTTTTTTTCGTCTTATGCTGCTGTTTCCGGTGCATCTATGACCGAACCTTCAGGTCTCTTGAAGTCACCGGTCTGCTGATCCATCACCCAAAGCTCGCCGGTCGAAATATCAAACCACGCGCCATAAAGGGTAAGCTTGCCCTTCTTCTCAAGAATGTCGACACATGGGAATGTGCGCAGATTGTTGAGCGAGTAGCGGATCGAAATACGCTCCAGCGCAGTCTGACGCTCGGTCGGTGTCATCAGCTGGTTGCCACTGATGGTCTCCGCCGCTGGCGCAATCAGGCTCATCCACTTGCCGATAAAGTCGCTTGGTGAAAGCGGCGCGCTTTGCGTATCAAGCGCTGCTTTAATGCCGCCGCATCGACCATGGCCCATGACGACGATATTCTTCACCTTGAGGCTCTGCACTGCAAATTCGAGCGCAGCAGAAGCCGCATGGAATTCACCATCCGGCTCATAAGGCGGAATAAGATTGGCAACATTGCGCAAAACGAATATTTCGCCCGGTGCCGTGTTGAAGATTGTTTCCGGAGCGGCGCGGGAATCGCAGCAGGCAATGACCAGCGTTTCTGGTGCCTGACCTTTTTCAGCGAGTTCCTTATAACGTGCCGTTTCAGACGCGAAATGCTCGCTCATGAAGGTTTGGTAACCGGCGAGGAGTGTATCTGGAATATCAGCCATGGCTTTCCATTATCCCTATCGAAAACGCAGAGCAATTAAAAACGTGAGGCGACAACTTGCGACCCGTTGCCACTTAACCCAACTCTTATACCAAGGCGGCTCAAGATGCTGCAGACGCATCACGCCTTGAAAAGTTCAATCACTGGCGCTTACAGCGGTTCCAGTTAATAGTGAATCGTTGGAACTGCTGTAGCTATTTGTTTTTAGGTATTATGCGCGCAATCCCTTGGTTGGATGTACCAACCGTCGGGTTTGTACCATTGCCATCGGCGTTGCGAGACTGGACGCATCTGCTTCCAGCATCAGTTCATCAGCCCCGCGCTTCGCAGAACGAGCCATGATCTCAAACACTGCAGCTGTCGTACTTTGCAACATCTTCTCGTCGGAAAGACCGGAAAGTTTGCGCGCCAGAAACACCGCCGAAGTTAGATCTCCAAGACCATTGGTGGGGCCTTCGACACAACGATGCTCCGCCATCAATGCGGCCGTAGGCGTCAGCAAAATATTACCGATACTGCCCGTCATAAGCGGGAAAGCAGATGTCACCAGCATCGTCGCAGGCCCCGCATCAAGTGCTGCTTCCATCAGTGCCTTGTTATCTTCAAGCGGCACGCCGGTCAGCCAGGACAACTCAAATCGATTGGGCGTGGCAATATCGGCAAGCGGCAACAACTTGTCGCGGATGCCGACGGCCGTCGCTTCAGGAACATACAGCCCCTTTTGATCGCCGATAACCGGATCACACAGATAGAGCGCATTTGGATTGCGCGCTTTCACCGCCTTGATCAGTCCGGCTACAGCTTCTGTTTGTTCGGGATGCCCGAGGTATCCGGTCAGGATCGCACCCACTTCACCCAGCCACGGCGCGCGTTCCAGATCCTGCATCAATGTCGCAAATTCCTGCGGCGGCGGCACAATGCGCCCAGCAGGCCCATGACCAGGATGCCATGGCAACACCACAGTTGGTACGGCCCAAACAGGAAAACCCAGCGTTTCCAATGCAAAAACCGCGGCGCGATTGCCCACCGAACCGCGAACGACATGACTTGAAATGACAATAACGGTTGTCGCATCCGACGGCGCTGAGAGCGTCATGTTGAACCTAGCTTTGCATGAGATAGAAAAGGAGCCAGCCGATAATCGCCAGCGTGATGATGAGGCCGAGTCCGCGCCCAACGCGCGTAGCCCAGAGTTCGATTGGATCATTCTCTGGTGCGTCGCTGGCGGAGAGATGATCGGCGGTGCGAGAAAGCCCACGCCGCACAATGCCCTCGGCACCAATCTGTTCACGCTGCAGCCGATCAAGAATACGCTGCGCCTCGTCCTGACGCTCGCGTCCCGGACCGCTGCCCTCGCCTATACCCGCCTGCTGGCGTTCACCCATGACCTGCCTGCCCTCAAGAAAAGACTCGCGTCTCAGAGAAGAACCACAGCTTCACGCCCGAAGCGCCGTTCTGCAAGCAGAATGTTTGATCAAACGTAACTCGTCTGCAAACAGATTGGCATTTTTCGAAATACACTCATGCGATTTTCACGATCAGCTTGCCAAAATTACCGCCCTCAAGCAGCGAGAAGAAGGCTTTTGGTGCATTTTCAAGCCCGTCAACAATGTCCTCGCGATAGCGCACATGACCATCGGCAATCCACTTCGCCATATCATGATAGAAGGCCGGGCGCTGCTCCACGAAATCACGCTGGATAAAACCGCGAATGGTAAGGCTCTTTGACAAAACGTCCCGCATGAAAACCGGCAGTCGATCCGGTCCATCGAACGCTCCGCTTTGGTTATATTGGGCAATCAGACCACAGACCGGCACACGCGCAAACTGATTGAGCAGCGGGAAAACTCCCGCAAAGACTTTGCCGCCCACATTCTCAAAATAGACGTCAATGCCTTTGGGGCAGGCTGCGGCCAGCTCTTCTGCAAAGTTATCGCTACGATGATCAATTGCTGCATCAAAGCCAAACTCTTCAATCAGCGCACGACATTTATCTGCACCACCCGCGATGCCGACAGCGCGCGCGCCTTTCAGCTTCGCAATCTGGCCAACAGCTGAACCCACAGGTCCTGTTGCTGCGGCGACCACAACGGTCTCACCTTCTTTCGGTTGACCAATTGTGAGAAGGCCCGAATAAGCGGTAAAGCCCGGCATTCCAAGAATGCCAAGTGCCGTGGTTACGGGCGCTGCTTTCTGATCAAGCTTGCGAACATCGGTGGCTTTTGCCAGCGCATAACTTTGCCAGCCCGAATGGGAAAGCACGAGGTCGCCTGGCGCAAAACCAGCGCTTCGACTTTCAACCACTTCGCCCACGGTCCCACCATCCATGACGCCGCCGATCTCGACAGGCGCAGCATAGGATTTGGCGGCACTCATGCGCCCACGCATATAGGGATCAAGCGAAAGGTAACGGAGTTTCAGAAGCAGTTCACCTTCGCCCGGGCTTGGGATTGCCACTTCCTCAAGTCTAAAATTCTCAGCTACCGGCTGCCCATCGGGACGCGATGCGAGGACGATACGTTGATTGACTTTCGTGGCCATGGAAAACTCCCTGCACATTCTGGCTGATCAAAAGGCATTATGCCCCTTACTCTTGATCCGAACGTAAGTGAATCGCTTCGACTGCGAAACGACCGCACGGAAATCTTCGTGCTTGTTTTAAACGAATGGAAAGAAACTCTGTTCCCTTTCCGGCACGCCGTTAGAAAAGAAAACCCCGCCACGATGGGCGGGGTCGATATTCCATAAAATGCGGTCGTTACTTCATCGTTGGAATAACGAATTCGGCTCCGTCCTTGACGCCACCGCGCGCCCGCAGCGGAGCGAGGACGCGCAATGTGAAAATCGTCTGGCGTTACTTCATCGTTGGAATAACGAATTCGGCTCCGTCCTTGACGCCTGACGGCCAGCGCGAGGTGACTGTCTTGGTCTTGGTATAGAAGCGGAATGCATCCGGGCCATGCTGGTTGAGATCACCGAAGCCAGAAGCTTTCCAGCCACCAAAGGTGTAATAAGCAATCGGAACAGGGATCGGCACATTGATACCAACCATGCCGACCTGAACACGGCTTGCGAAATCCCGGGCTGCATCACCGTCGCGGGTGAAAATGGCAACGCCGTTGCCGTATTCATGTTCATTCGGAAGGGCCAGCGCTTCCTCGTAGGTCTTAGCGCGCACAACCGAGAGAACCGGACCGAAGATTTCTTCCTTATAGATGCGCATATCCGACGTGACATTATCGAACAGGCAACCACCCATGTAGAAGCCGTTTTCATAACCCTGCATCTTGAAGTTGCGGCCATCGACGACGAGCTTTGCACCTTCTTCGACACCGAGATCGACATAACCACGAATGCGATCTAGTGCAGCCTTGGTAACAACCGGACCGTAATCAGCTGAATTATCAGTCGAAGGACCAATCTTTAGCGATTCAACGCGTGGGATCAACTTTTCCATCAGGCGGTTTGCAGTGTCTTCACCAACCGGAACAGCTACCGATATCGCCATGCAGCGTTCGCCTGCCGAACCGTAACCCGCGCCGATTAGTGCATCCACGGTCTGATCCATGTCCGCATCCGGCATGATCAGCATGTGGTTCTTGGCACCACCGAAACACTGGACGCGCTTGCCGTTCGAGCAGCCGCGACCATAGATATACTGCGCAATCGGTGTTGAGCCGACAAAGCCAATAGCCTGAACATCAGGATCATCAAGCAGCGCATCAACGGCATCCTTGTCGCCATTGACGACGTTGAAAATGCCGGCTGGAAGACCGGCTTCCATGAACAGTTCGGCCAAGCGCATCGGCACACCTGGATCGCGCTCGGATGGCTTCAACACAAAAGCATTGCCGCAAGCAATCGCAGGTCCGGCCTTCCAAAGGGGAATCATTGCCGGGAAGTTGAACGGAGTAATACCAGCAACCACACCCAGCGGCTGGCGCATGGAATAGGTGTCGATGCCGGTTCCTGCATTGTCGGTGAATTCGCCCTTCAGCATATGCGCAGAGCCAAGACAAACCTCGACCACTTCAAGACCGCGCTGAATATCGCCCTTGGCGTCAGCAATGGTTTTGCCGTGTTCACGTGCAAGCAGTTCGGCAAGGCTGTCATATTCGGCTTCAACCAGTTCAAGGAACTTGCGCAAAATACGAACGCGGCGCTGCGGGTTGGTTGCACCCCATGCAGGCTGTGCGGCCTTGGCATTTTCCACCGCTTCGCGGACTTCGTCTTTTGTGGCGAGAGCGACAGTACCCTGCACCGTGCCATCAAGCGGCTGGAAAATATCCGATGTACGTCCGCTTTTGCCAGCGACATGCTTGCCGCCGATGAAATGTCCTACAGTGCGCATTGAAAAGACCTCCCTGAATTCCGGTTCCATCTGGCAGATTCAAAACTGCCATCTTGATATCCATCCTGGCTCTGCAAATTCACAATTGCAAGGCGCTGAAAAGCGTATCCGTTGTGCATTTTCTATAGTACGATGGAGCAATATTCCGAAAAGTGCGTAGCGGTTTTCGGACAAAGTCATGCTCAAATTAAAGCATTTCCAGCAAAAGTGGGAACCGCTTTTGCGTTCGGAAATGCGTAAAAACAAATAGTTACAGCGGCTCCAACGATTCAATATTAACTGGAACCGCTGTAAGATCACGCTCAAACAAAGAACGCCATGAACTGGGACGATATCCGCATATTCCTTGCCGTTGCGCGCTCTGGGCAGATTCTGGGCGCGGCCAAAAGGCTTGGCCTCAATCATACAACAGTTGCCCGCAGACTGACTGCACTTGAGGCTGCACTTTCCACGACTCTGCTGACGCGCCGAACCAACGGCTCGACGCTCACGCAGGCGGGCGAGGAATTTCTGCTTGCAGCCGAACGCATGGAAGCAGAAATGCTTTCCGCGCGTTCGCAGGTCGGCAATGCGGATATCGCTGTTTCAGGTACAGTGCGGATCGGTGCGCCCGATGGTTTTGGCGTTACGTTTCTGGCTCCAAGGCTGGCGAGGCTGACACAGCAATATCCCGACCTCACGATCCAGCTTGTGCCGGTGCCGCGCTCCTTCTCATTGTCGCGGCGTGAAGCAGATATAGCTATCACGGTCGAACGCCCGGAACAGGGGCGGCTGATCGCCCGCAGGCTGGTCGATTATACGCTCGGTCTTTTTGCACATCGCTCCTACATTGAAGCGAATGGCATGCCGGAAAGCGTCGAAGATCTGAACAAGCATCGGACCATTGGCTATGTGGAAGATCTGGTGATCAATCCTTCTCTGGCATATGCGCCGGAAATCAACCGCGACTGGAAGCCTGCTTTTGAAGTTTCAAGTGCGCTGGGACAGGTAGAGGCAGTTCGTGCGGGTGCTGGCATTGGCATTCTTCACGCGTTCATCGCACGCGCTGATCCCAATCTGGTGCCTGTTCTGCCCGATCGCATCATCCGTCGATCCTATTGGCTGACCTATCACGAATCCGCGCGCACCCTGCGGCGCGTTACTGCCGTTTCAGCTTTGATTTCCGAGCTGGTAGAGAGCGAGAAGTCGCTGTTTAGCTAGAGTGCATCCCGAAAAGTGTGAAACGGTTTCGGGATGCACGTAGAAACGCGCTCTAATTCGCTCGCCAGTAAATTGCCATCACGCTGAGGATCATAGCTGCTGGGATAAACAGCGCATCAAGGCCAATGAAATAATGCGCAAAGCCGCCCAGAACGGCACCAATCATCAGTGACAGCCAAACGGCGAAATGTTGCAACCAGCGCCACCGTGGTGCTTCGCCCCGCAATGATCCGGCAAGATCGGCAGCAGAATTAAACAAAGTTCCTGTCACATAAGTCACACCGAGGCGCGCTGAGCCGATCGGTTGTACGGCGGCATTCTGCGCACCCATGGCGGCTGCCAGAAGCAACACCGGATGGATAAGATTGAGCCCCTCGTGGCGCAAGACACTGACCAGAAGAAGTATCGCCGCCACGCTAGCCATAACTGCAAGACTACCGTTCTTGCCATGAGCGCGAACGGTCAACGTACCTAAAAAAGCTCCGGTGAAAAACAAGGCGATAAGAGCCGCCGGAAGCCAGATAATTGCCCGTCCCATCGCATCCGACTGCCCGGCAATAGCGAGACCGAGCTGTGTGGTGTTGCCACTCATGAAAGAGGCAAAAAAGCCGCCCAGTTCGAGAAAAGCAATTCCATCAATGAAGCCCGCCGATGCGGTCAGAGCCAGACCGAGAGACAGTCGCGAATTCGGTGTCATGGGATTGAACTTTGAAAAAGAGTGGCCCGGCTTTTGAAAAAACCGGGCCGTAATTCAAGATTGGAACGCGCCCTCAGACGCGTTTAACGATACGCAGAATAACAAGAAGGATCGCAGCACCGATAAAGGCGTTGACGATAGCCGCGATAATACCGCCGCCGACCGAAAAACCCAGTCGCGGCAAAAGCCAGCCTGCGAAGAAAGCGCCGATCACACCCACAATGATGTTACCGATGAGGCCGAAACCACCACCCTGAACCACTTTGCCAGCAAGCCAGCCGGCGATCAGGCCGACCAATAGAAATACGAGAAGACTTCCACCATCCATAAGCAATTCTCCCTCTCATCATGCATCCCGCGACGCATCTGCAATGAGTTGACAATATGTTGGCCTGTCAGACAAGAGGCTATGAGAATTAAGGCGCCAGATGCCGGAAAGCGGCAACCACATCTTCATAGACCTTACGCTTGAAGGGCACGATCAAATCCGGCAGTTCCTGCATCGGTTTCCACGCCCATTCCTCGAATTCAGCCGTATGACCACCGGGAGGAGGATTGATCGCGATCTCGCTCTCGTCGCCTTCAAAGCGATAAGCAAACCACTTCTGGGTCTGTCCGCGATATTTTCCTTTAAGCGCCTGCCCGACCAGACGCGGCGGCAGATCGTAATTGATCCAGTTTGGGGCTTCAGCAAGGAGGGATACCGACTTCATGCCGGTTTCCTCATAAAGCTCACGCAGCGATGCAACTGCTGGATCTTCGCCTTTATCGATACCGCCTTGCGGCATCTGCCAAAGCTGTGTTGCCCCATCCATCTCATCACCTGGAATAACGATGCGCCGCCCGGCCCAGACGAGACCTTCCTTGTTGAGCACCATCAACCCAACACAGGGGCGATAAGGCAGGCTTTCGGGATCGACAGGACCTTTATGCTTCGACATCGTAATCTCCGTGTATTCGCAGGTATGCGCACCCATTGATATGCGGCAGCTCTTAGCGTTTCAATGTTATTAAACTGCGACAAAAAGAAAACGCGGGAGCCGAGGCTTCCGCGTTTGTTGTTTCAGTCGTCGTCACAGATAGATCAGTTCAGCACACCCTTTTTAGGGTCTGGTGGGAACGCAGCATTGGCTTCCTCACCGCGCAGAAGCTTCAGCGCTTCGTTGAGCTGAACGTCATCCTTAGTCTCAAGCGGAACATAAGCTGCCGAACCCGATCCCTGATCGTCTTCAGCATTGCCCTTGATGTGGCCCTTGAGCTCGGACTCACCGCGAACAACATCCTCACCGCGCAGTTCTGGCGGCAATGGCTGTTCAACCTTGATGTCCGGCGTGATGCCCTTGCCCTGGATCGACTTGCCCGACGGCGTATAATAGAGCGCTGTCGTCAGACGCAGCGAGCCATTTTCACCAAGCGGGATGATCGTCTGAACGGAACCCTTGCCGAAAGACTGCGTGCCCAGCACGGTCGCACGACGATGATCCTGCAATGCACCGGCAACGATTTCCGAAGCACTGGCCGAGCCGCCATTGATCAGCACGATCACTGGCTTGCCATCAACAAGATCACCCTTGCGCGCGTCAAAGCGGGTTACATCCTGCGGATCACGTCCACGGGTCGAAACAATTTCACCCTTATCGAGGAACGTGTCTGAAACAGCCACGGCCTGATCAAGCAGTCCACCTGGATTGAGGCGAAGGTCGAGCACATAGCCTTTGAGCTTGTCGCCCGGCAGCTTCTCCTGAATGTCCTTGATCGCCTTCTTGAGATCTTCCGAAGTCTGCTCGGTGAAGGAAATCACGCGCAGATAGCCAACATCATTCTCAATCCGCGAGCGAACCGCCTTGACCTTGATCACAGCGCGATCGATCTTGAGCGTGATAGGCTTATCAGCACCCTGACGAATAAGTGTGAGCTCAATCGGCGAACCGATTTCACCGCGCATCTTTTCAACGGCGTCGCTGAGGCTCAATCCACGGACTTCCTGGCCGTCGATCTTGCTGATCAGATCGCCCGCAAGAACACCGGCCTTGGAGGCAGGCGTATCATCAATCGGCGCGATGACCTTCACAAGATCATTGTCCATTGTCACTTCGATACCAAGACCACCGAACTCACCTTTGGTCTGCACGCGCATATCCTGCGCGGCTTCCGGGTTGAGATAGGAGGAATGCGGATCCAGCGACGTCAACATGCCGTTGATCGCGCTTTCGGTCAGCTTCTTGTCATCGGGCGGCGTCACGTATTGCTGACGCACACGCTCGAAAATATCACCGAAGAGTGCAAGGTCCTTATAGACATCGCTGTCTTTCCCCGCTGCCGCAAAGGCAGTGGAAGCAGGCGCGCCCTGAACCATCACCATGGCTGACGCCCCCATAAGGGCTCCGGCGAACAGCAGCGACAGTTTACGTATCATTTTGTGTCCTTCCAGAAAGCCGTTCAGTCCACCACGGGGCCGGATCAACGGGTTTTCCATCCTTTCGAAACTCAATGTAAAGCAATGGCGCGCCATTGCCCACCTCTATCGGTGCAACACTTGCGAGAAGTTTTTCACCCATTGCGCCGACAGGTTCACCCGCCAACACAAACTGACCTTGCGCCACATCGATTCGACCCATGCCAGCCATCACGATATGATATCCGCCGCCAGCGTCCAGGATCAAGAGCTGCCCATAAGATCTGAATGTACCTGCATAAAGCACAACGCCATCGG
>Ga0308157_10002712_pt1 | contig 27873 bp, 24 predicted proteins | sample PhyBR1_FD_201035 | JGI IMG/M metagenome (GOLD analysis project Ga0308157, IMG submission 201035) | Phyllosphere microbial communities from UC Gill Tract Community Farm, Albany, California, United States - DLSLB.R1 | ecosystem: Host-associated > Plants > Phyllosphere > Unclassified | place: USA...
GCAACCTTCGGCAGCAGCTGCAGCAGCATCACGGGCGGATAGATGATCTGGCGTGCGGCGAGCGACTTCGCGATCAGGAGACCCAGCGGGATCGCCACGATGATCGTGATGCCGAAGCCCGCGGCGATCTCGCTGAGGGTCACCAGGGTGTTCTCCCACAGATACGGCCAGTCGGTGATGAGGCGCTCGAACACCGCGATCGGCCCGGGGAGCAGATAGTCCGGGATCTTGAACGCCGCGACCGCGATGCCCCAGACGATGACAATGCCGACGAACGTGAGGACGGGGACGAACGTCCAGATCTTGCGTGTGATGCGCTTCCTGCGTGCCCACGCGAGGCGCTCGGGACTCAGCAACGACAGATCGCCATCGGTCTTGTTGGCCGTCGCAGTCGTGATGGTCGGTGACGACATCGGATCGCTCCTTCGAGATCGCGCTTCTCAGCTTCGGGTGGAAGTGGGGTCCTACGGGTCACCGGGCGGTCTCCGTACGAGGCCTTCCATCGTTCGATAAGTATGTCGCCATGTCGACATAACGTCAAGCGGAACGACTCGCGGCCTGTTCGTGCGCGTGCCCGGACATCACAGCTAGCACGTGTCTCGCGCAAGAGTTATATACAGAATCATTTCCGTCAAGACCTCGCTACCGAAATCTGGATCCCATTTGCACTGTCGGCGACAGAAATATATATAGTTACGGAATGAGCACAATCGACCGCACTGCCGCGGTGCACCGCCTCGCCGTCACTGGTGACCAGGTCCGGCCCGACGGGTCGTCGATCTTCGGTGACCTCGGACTCGACGGGCTGGTCGAACACGGCATCGAGTGGACCGTCGTTCCCGTCGCCGATCGCTCGTTCGCACCGGGAGCGCTCGCGGACTTCGATGCGTTACTGATGATGGGCGACGCCTCCCTCACTCGCGCTGACCTCGCCGGCACGCGAATCCGGCATGTGGCCCGCTTCGGCGCGGGATACGACGCGATCGACGTCGAGGCGTGCACGGAGGCCGGTGTCCTCGTCACGAACACGCCCCACGCCCTACGCGTGCCGATGGCACACGCGGCGCTCACCATGTTGTTCTCCCTCGCGCACAACCTCATTCCGAAGGACCGACTGGTGCGATCCGGCCGCTGGAACGAGCGGACGAACTGGCACGGACGGGGCCTCGAGGGCGTGACCGTGGGCATCGTCGGATTGGGCGGCGTCGGCGCGGAGACCGCGCGGCTGATCCGCGCACTCGGCATCGAGGTCGTCGCCTACAACCGGTCGCCGCGGCCGCAGATCGCCGCGGAGTTGGGGATCGCACAGCTGCCGCTCAACGAGGTCGCCGAACGCAGCGACTATCTGATCGTGGCCGTGGCGGGCGGCTCCGGAACCACAGACCTCGTCGATGCCGAGCTGCTCGACCGGATGCGCACGGGAACGTTCCTCATCAACGTCTCCCGTGGCTCGGTGATCGACGAGGAGGCCCTGGCAACGCGTCTTGCGTCGGGGCGCCTGCGCGGCGCGGCGCTCGACGTATTCCGGGAAGAACCCCTGCCCGTGGCACACCCGTTCAATGCATCGGAGCGCACCGTCCTCGCTCCTCATTCGCTCGGCTGGACCGAGGCCTTCGCGGCGAACGTCGCCGCGGATTGCCTGCAGGCCATCGTCGACGTCGCGCAGGGACGCGATCCGGCCCATCCGGTCAACGAAGACGCCATGAACCGACGACGGAGCGCCCGGTGAACCGTGCCGATGCGCCCGAGGCTCACGAGCCTGCGCTCAGCGAACGGGTCTACAACTCGATTCTGCGCGGCATCGCTCGGGGCGACATGCAGCGGGGTGCGCGTCTCCGCATCGAAGCGCTGGCCGAGCAGCTCGGGGTCTCCCCCACCCCGGTCCGAGAAGCCCTGAGCAGGCTGGAGACGACGGGCCTCGTCGTGCACCCGCCGAACCGCGGCTTCCGCATCGCGCCCCGGCTGACCGCTGAGCAGTTCGACCGGCTCATGGACGCCCGCGAACTCATTGAGGTCGGGGCCATCGGCCTTGCGGCGCAAGAGCACGACCCCGTATTCGCCTCCGAGCTGCAGCAGTCCTTGGAGGAGCAGGAAAGGGCCGTCGAACAGTTGCGGTCGACCCCCGAGCGCGACGCAGATCCAGACGCGGCGTGGGCCGTGATCGACGCGGATCTCGAGTTCCACCGCATCATCCTGGACCATACGAACAACCCGTTCGTGAGGCTCATGGCGCACTCGCTCTCGGGGCAATCGCACCGCGTGCGGCAGTCTGCCGAGCACGGGGCGTCCGACGTCGTCGAGGCCCTCGCCGAGCACGCGTCGATCGTTCGTGCGGTCGCGTCGGGCGACCGCCAGGCAGCCGAATCCGCGATGCGAATGCACATGCGCCTGGTGCGCGTGCGCGGTCGCCTCGACATCGATTCCGATCTGAAGGGAACCACCGATGACTCCCCGCTTTCCTGACCACCGCACCGCGGTCGTGACCGGAGCCGGCTCGGCCCGAGGGATCGGCTTCGCAACCGCGCGGCGCCTCGCCGGCCACGGCTGGTCCGTCGCGCTGCTCGACCGCGACGCCGATCAGGTCGCCGCCGGCGCCGCGGCAATCGGTGTCGTCGCCGACGTCACAGATCCGGAGGGGATCGATGCCGCCGCGCGCATCGTCGAGCACGAGCTTCCCCCCGTGGTCGCGCTCGCGAACATCGCGGGGATGAGCGATCCGACGCCCTTCATCGACACCGATCTCGACCGCTGGAACCGCGTGCTCGGCGTGAACGCCACGGGCACGTTCCTCTGTATGAAGCGCTTCGCTCCAGGCATGATCGAGCGCGGCGTTGGACGGGTGGTAAATCTCTCGTCCACTGCCGCGCAGACTGGCGGCGGCACGTACAGCGCGACAGCGTATGCGGCATCGAAGTCGGCCATCGAAGGCTTGACGCATGGGGCCGCGCTCGAGCTCGCCCCCACCGGCGTCACCGTGAACGTCGTCTCTCCCGCGGTGATCGACACCGACATCATGGGCGGCCGCATCACGGAAGACCGCGCACCGGCGTTCATCGGCGGCCTGCCCGTCGGGCGGCTCGGTCGCACCGACGAGGTGGCCGCCGTGATCGAGTTCCTGATCGGGCCCGATGCCGGGTACATCACCGGCGCCCATTACAACGTGAACGGGGGCGCCAGAATTGGCTGACTCGCAGACCCTGAGCGCGTCCGATCCGCGCACCGAGGCCGAGCTCTCGATCGCGCGCCGCGAGGCCGTCGGCGTGCCGGAGCGCGCGCTCGGGCGCGCGGAAGCGCTCGCGATCCTCGACGACGCCGTTGTCCCGGACGATCCGTCCCTCGATGCGGCCGGCTGGCCCATCGCTGCGGCGATGCTGCAGTTCCCGAGCACCGTCCCGGGGGGCCGGAGCGTGCGTGAGGCGGGCGCCGACCACTGGGCGAGGCAGTTCCGCAGGATGAGCCGGCTCGGCTTCTCGGCCGTCGAGATCCCCAGCGCGTGGCTGCCGATCGCGGAGCTCACGACCGCCGAGCGCCGAACGCTCACCAGCGCTCTCGCGGATGCGGGGCTCGACGTCGTCGCGACCTCGATGGTGCGGATGAGCGTGATCGACCCGGATCCCGCCCGTGCACTCGCCCACCTGGAGGCCACGCATCGGGGCATCGACGCCGCGGCCGAGATCGGTTCGCCGATCATCGGCCTGGGCCTGCATCAACCGCTGACCGATCGCGAAACCTCGATCCCGTGGTTCTGGACGGTGACCGGTGCACAGGATCCGCCCGAGCGAGAGGTGTGGGACCTGGCCGTTGCGAGGTTCCAGGACCTCGCCGATCACGCCGCGACGGTGGGCGTCGACATCTCGATCGAGGTGTACGAGGGCACGTTCACCGATAACGCCGATTCGATGGTGGCGTTCCTCCATGACATCGACCGCCCCAACGTCGGTGTGAATCCGGATCTCGGCAACCTCATGCGTCCGCAGTCGCCGATCGAGCCGTGGGAGGCGATGGCGGTCAAGCTCCTGCCCCTCGCCAACTACTGGCACGTGAAGAACTACTCACGCATCGAGGATCCGGTCGCCGGGCGCTACTACAGCGTCCCGTCGACCCTGCCGGTCGGCCTGGTCGACTACCGAAAGGCCGTGCGCTACGCCATCGCGAACGGCTTTCGCGGAGCGTTCCTCTGCGAGAACTACGGTGGCGACGGCCTCGGGGTCTCCGCCGACAATGCGCGCTACCTGCGCGGTCTGATCGCAGACGCGATCGAGGAGGGAAGATCATGACGGAGATCGAGCACTACGGCAGCGGCGCATCGAGCAGACCGCCGATCGAGCATGTTCCCTCCCCGCCCGGCATCGAGGCCTTCTCGCTCGAGGGCAAGGTCGCGCTCGTGGTGGGCGGGGCGACCGGCATCGGATACGCCGTCGCCCGCTCGTTCGTCGCCGCGGGGGCGCGCGTCTATATCGCCGGTCGCCGCGCGGACGTGGGCGAATCGGCGGCGGCAGAGCTCGGCGCGACATCGCTCGTCGTCGATGTGCGCGACGGCGCGTCGATCGACGCGGCCGTAGATCGGATCCTCGCCGAATCCGGGCGCCTCGACGTCGCCGTCAACGGCGCCGGAGCCGGACTCAACAAGCCCACCGTCGACACCTCGGACGACGAGTTCGAGGCGGTCGTCCAGACCAACTTCGGCGGCGTCTTCCGCAGCTGCCGGGCCGAGGCCCGCGCGATGATGCGCTCGGGCGGCGGATCGATCGTGAACCTCGCATCGATGTCGGCGCACGTGGTGAACTTTCCGCAGCGGCAGGGGATCTACAACGCCTCGAAGGCCGCGGTGCTGCACTACACCCGGTCGCTCGCGGTCGAGTGGGCGGCTGACGGCATCCGCGTGAACAGCGTCTCACCCGGCTACACGGCGACCGCGCTCACGGAGGTCAGCCGCGGGATCCCGGAACGACTCGCTTCCTGGCAGGAGCGCACGCCGCTCGGGCGAATCGCGGATCCGTCCGAGATCGCATCTGCGGTGCTGTACCTCGCGAGCGGTGCGAGCAGCTACGCGACGGGAACTGACATCGTGCTCGACGGCGGCTACTCGCTCTGGTGAGCGGCACGAGCCCACGCGTTCCACGCAACAAGCGGGCAAGGCTCGAAGCAAATACACTCACGCGAACAGCGCAAATATCTACATCACCTCGGCGGTACAACTTCCGTGTGGTGACGCGAAGGTCTTTCTCAGATGTGCAAATAGGTGCAGCGTGGATCGCAAGTACCCGCGCCGAGCAGCTGCGCGCAGTCGGTGTCGGCCTGTCCGGCCACCGGCCGTCGCACGTGGTGCTCGCCTCGGCGTGAAACTCAGCGGCGGCTCGGCCACACGAACAGCGCCTCCGCGGGGCGCCAGCGACGCGCGAGTGCGGCGAGCGCCCACGGGACCAACAGCCCCGCGGCGAGCGCCGACGCGAACGTGAGCCACGGATCCGCCTGCTTCGCCGCCGCGAACTGCGCCACGAACGACACGACCGGCCAGTGCACGATGTAGAACACGATCGACTCGACGCCCACGTAGCGCGGGGCGGCGAGCCAGGCCGATGATGCGATCGGCCTGGCCACCCCCGCCGCCCCGAGCACGAACATCAGCACGACAGGCAGGTTCCACGGCGCCTCGGGCAGCACCAGCACCCGCAGCGCGTGCCCGGTCGACAGCGCGAGCGCCGCGACGAGCATCAGAACGCTCGGCCAGAAGCGGGCGACCGCGCGCTCGAGCACGTCGCGGTGCTCGGCGAGCGTGACGCCCGCGAAGAAGAACGCGGCGTTCGCCCAGAACCTCAGCCACTGCCCCTCGACCGGTACCGCCGACAGGGCGACGACCGCGAGCAGCAGGTAGGGCGCCGGAACCCACCGCAGCAGCATCGCGACGCCGAAGTACAGCAGCAGGTACGCGAGGAACCACATGTGCTCGATCGGGTCGTAGAAGATGCGCCACGTCACCTCCCATCCGAATCCGATGCCGGTGGTCTCGAGCAGGATCCAGAAGAACGCGATCAGCAGCCCCGACCACAGCAGATACGGCCAGGCGATGCGGCGCAGCTTGCCGGTCGCATACGCGCGGGGCCCCTTCGCGAGCGATCGTGCGACGAACAACCCCGACAGCAGGAACATCGCCGGCAGCCTGAGCGGCGTCACCGCGATCGTCATCGTCTCGAGCCCCGCGAACTCGTGCCCCGTGAACAGCTCGGTGCGCTGCATCGCGTGCACGAGGATCACCAGGGCGACGGCCGTGCCGCGCACGACGTCGATCCAGTCCTCCCGCGCGCGCTGCACCAATCCGGCCATCCGAGCATGTTACGACGCGGAGCCGACCGGCGGCGTACGTATGATTGAGTCTTCGCAGTCGGCAATCCGGGGGAGATGCGTGCTGAAGCTGGAGTCCGACCCGTCGTTCCTCGACTCCCATACGACGCTCGAGATCGCGCTGATCCTCGGCGGCGTCGCAATCGCCGCGCTCGCGGTCGCCGTCGTGGCGTTCCGGATCCGCTCGCGCTGGCTGCTCGCCGCCACCCTCGTTCTCGGCGTGGTGCAGTTCTTCGGCCCCTTCGGGTTCACCTCGGTTGCGCTGCTGGCCACGTGCACACTGCTGCCCGTCGCGGTGTGGCGCCGGCGTTCGGATCTGCGCGACCTGCGCTCACCCACCACGATCTGGGCGCTGCTGCTCGCGGCGCTCGCGGCCTGGCAGGTCGTGTCTGTGCTGTGGTCGGCGAAGATCGGATCCGCCGGATACGGCGTGATCTTCACCGTTGCGCTGCTGACGGCCTATCTGCTCGCGCGCGATGTCACAGAGCGCGACGCGGGTGGGATGCCCTCGGCGATCGCCGCCGCATCGCCGTTCGTGATCGTCTCGGCCCTCATCGTCGTGCTGTTCCGCATCTCGCCGACGCTCGAGGCGTCGTACCTCCTCTCCCCCATCGCGCGTCTCTTCTCCGAGCCCGACGTCGCGCTCGTGACCCGCAGCGAGATCGACATCGCGCTCGACCCGCTGCGCTCGCTCGGCGTCTTCGTCGACGTCTCGATGGCGCCCGGCGCCGCGGGCGGGCTGCTGGCCGGGCTCTTCGATTCGACCACGCTCACCAACTTCCAGAACGTGCTCGACCCGACCAAAGCGGGCGGCGTATTCCTCAACGGCAATACGGCGTCGCTGTTCTTCGCCGTCACCGCGTGCGTCTCGGCGTGGGCCATGGTGAAGGCGCAGCATCGCGTGCTGCACGTGGTCACCGCCATCGCGTCGATCGCGGCGATCGTCGCCACCGGATCGAAGACCGCTCTGCTGCTGCTCGTCGGCCTTCCGCTGCTCGCTCTGTTGATCTCCTTCGCGGTGCGACGCCCGCGGGCGGGCGCGATCACCGGATCCGCTCTCGTCGCGGCGGGCGCGATCGGCGCCGGAACGTTCTTCGCGCTCAAGCCCGACGTCGTGGGTTCGGGGACGATGGGCGACCGCTTCACCCTGTGGCGCATGGTCGCCGACGCGTTCCCGGAGCATTTCTTCCTCGGCTTCGGCTTCGGCAACTGGCGCGACTACATCGTCGACCAGTGGAACTCGTACTTCCCCGGCGTCGCCACCCAGATCTGGCCGCCCCACAACCTCGTGCTGCAGGCATGGGTCGATGCGGGTCTCGTGGCTCTCGTGCTCACCGTCGCGATCGTCGTGCTGACGCTCGTCGCTTCCCTCCACCGCATCGGCGACGCCCGGCGCGATCCGCTCTTCAGCGCGCGATCGATCGGCGCGGGCCTGGTGTTCGTCGCGCTCGCGTGGGTGCTGCTGCACGGCATGGCGGATACGACCTTCTTCGCCGGCGACAACCACACCCTGCCGTTCGTCGCGCTGCTGTCGGCCGTCGCGCTGACGCCGTCTTCTAGGCTCAAGTCATGACGACCTATGTCTACTACCCGCGCGGCCTCGCGACCGGCGGGCCCGAGGCGCTGCACCAGCTCGTCGATTCGCTGCGGCGACAGGGGCAGCAGGCGTTCCTCCTTCCGATCCCGGGCACGGAGGGCTCACCGCGGGCCGAACGGTACGAGCGGTACGACGCCCCCGAGGCCGCGGCCGTCGATGATGCGGCCGACAACGTCGTCGTCGTGCCCGAGACGCAGGCCCTGCTGTTGAAGCCGCTGCGTCGCGCCCGCGGCTACGTGTGGTGGCTGTCGATCGACTACGCGCCCCGCTTCGTGATCGAACGCGACACGACATCGCTGCTTCCGATCGAACGCACCCGCAATACACGGTTTCCGCTGCTGCAGGTGCGGCAGGTGAAGCGCGCGCTGCGCGGGTTCGTCACGGGCGAGGATCGCGTGCTGCGCGAGGCCGGCCACCTCGCCCAGTCGCACTACGCGTGGAACCACGTCTTCGCGCATCTCGGGCGCCCCGGTTCCATTCTGAGCGACCACACCCCCGTCACGCCGCTCGCCTCGGTGACGGCCGAGGGGCGGATCCCCCGCGTGGCATACAACCCCGCGAAGTCGCGACCGATCATGACCGAGTTCTCCCGACGTTGGCCCGGGATCGAGCTGCTGCCGCTCGAGAACATGACGGGCGAGCAGGTCGCCTCGGCCCTCGCGACCTCGCTCGTGTACCTCGATCTCGGTGCGCACCCCGGAAAAGACCGCATGCCGCGCGAGGCGGCGGCCATGGGATCCGTGGTGCTCGTCGCGAACCGCGGCGCCGCCGCGAACGGCGTCGACGTGCCGATCCCCGCAGAGCACAAGATCGACGTGCGGCCCGACATCGTGCAGAACGCCAAGCGCGCGCTCGACCGGGTGCTCGCCGATCCCGCCGCCGCGCTCGAGGCGCAGGCCGACTACCGCGCACGGATCCCCCGCGAGCGCGACGTCTTCGACGCCGAGGTGCGCCGCGTGTTCGTCGAGGGGCTCGAAGGGGACGACGGGGCGGTTCCGGCGGGGTGAGTGTTCACGCCGGGACGGCCCAGAGTGCGTCCATCGGCACCGCGGTGATCCGTTCTCCGACCGCTCGCGTTTCGGATCCGGTGTGCAGGACGTAACCCGCGATGAATCGGTCTCCCAACTGCTCCTGAAGCATGCGGAGAGCAGCTGTGTCGCGCGTGCGCACGGTAGCAGCCGACTTCACTTCGATGCCGACGACACGACCATCCGGCGTCTCGAGAATCGCATCGACTTCGACACCTCGATTGTCACGGTAATGATGCAGCGTGGTGCGCGTCGACGCCCAAGTTTGCTGCCGTCGCAGTTCACCGACGACGAAGCACTCGAGCAGGCTACCCGTCAGAGACGAGGTCGGCCCCAGCCCTTCGGAAGTGGCTCCGAGCAACGCGGCCGCGAGCCCTGAGTCGACGGGGAAGACCTTCGGCTGTTTCACCTCACGAGACGTCAGGTTCATCGTCCATGCCGGCAGCGTGTGAGTCAGGAAGAGCGTCTCCAGAAGTGCCGCGTACGGGCCGAGTGTTCGCCGGGGCATACCCGCATCATTCGCCAACGCAGACCAGACCATCGTGCTTCCCATGCGGGCCGCGATGAATCGCAAAAGGCGCGGCAGGTCCGCCATGCGCTGCAGGCCCGAGATGTCAACAGCATCACGCCGTACTATCTGCGACACGTATGCGTCGTACCAATCGTGCCGACGTTGAGCGGTTGCTCGGCTCAACGCCTCCGGATAGCCGCCCCTGCAGGCCCGCTCAACGTAATCGTCGCGAGTTGAAGAACTCTGATGAGACGCCAACCTCCCCGGAGAGAACGCGAGATCGACGAACGAGCCGGGAACCGACTCGATCTCACGCTGGCTGAAAGGGTGCAGGCCGATGTGCTCGGCGCGCCCCGCCAGAGATTCGCGCGTCGAAGAAAGCTCGAGGAGGTTCGCTGACCCCGTGACGAGAAAGCGACCCGGTCGCTGATCGCGATCGACCGCAGCTTTGAGCGCAACCACAAGTTCTGGCGCTCTCTGCAGCTCGTCGATGATGAGCAGCTTGTCAGACGCCTGCTCGACGAAGCCGGTCGGATCCGCACGCGCGAAATCGAACGATGCGGGGTCGTCCAATGTCACCGCAACACCAGGCCGATCGACAAGCACCTGATGCGAAAGCGTGGATTTGCCGACTTGGCGCGCCCCTTGAATCACGACGATCCGTGTGTCGGATAGCGCCTCAATCAGCCGCGGAAACACGAGACGCGTGACAAGCGCGGAGGTATCCATGACGTCACTCTACGGCCCCACTCGCCGTTTCACCACCTCTAGCTCGCCGTTTCACCACCCCCAGCTCGCCGTTTCACCACCCCCAGCTCGCCGTTTCACCACCCCCTTTCGGCGACCCCGCTCTCAGCCACGATCCACAACGTCGGAGATGAGCCGGATTTACGGAGCCGGAGGGCGATCCAGTCCGAAGATATGGCTCATCTCCGCGGGTGTGGCGCAGGCCCGCGCCGAGATCAGCGGCGCGAGAGCATCGACGTCACGCGCAGTCGGCCCGAATGGATCCACACATCGGAGTACTCGATCGGGCGGCCGTCGGCGAGATAGGTGACCTGCTCGAGGTACTGCACCGGCGCCCCCTCCGCGAGTTCGAGATAGCCCGCAACGATCCCATCGGCGGCGCGCGCGCTGAACGTGCGACGAGCAGACGCGATCTTGAGCCCGAACTGCCGCTCGAGCGTGCCGAAGAGGCTCTCCGTCGAGAAATCGACGTCGGCGATCCCGGGCACGAGGTCCGCGCGCACATAGTTGTAGAGCAGGGTAACCGGGCCTTCGGCCGTGCTGCGCCGACGCACGAGCTTGAGAACCGCCCCGCCCCGTGCGACGTCGAGGAGGGCAGCGATCGGGCGCGGCGGGTCGATCAGGGTGGCCTCGATGACTTCCGTCTCGGTTTCGATGCCCTGCTTCGCGAAGTCCTCCGTCAGGGTGCTGAGCTTCTGGGCGATCGCCGGCTCGATCGTCGTCGACGTGACGAAGGTTCCCCGCCCTCGCACCTGCTTGAGCAGGCCTTCTTCGATGAGCGTGGTCAGAGCACGCCGCAGAGTGCCGCGGCTGACACCGAGCTCGCCCGCGAGGTCGGGCTCGCTCTTCAGCCGATAGTTCGCCGGCCACTCGCCGGAAGCGATCCGTGAGCGAAACTGATCTGAGATCTGAGCATGGATGGCCACGGGAAGTTCACGCTGGATCTCGTTCCCGGTCACGCCGCACGGTTCCGCCACTCTCACTCCTCACCCATCGCCTATATACAAGTATCACCGCCTGCCCAACCAGGTCGGGCAGGCGGTGATGCTTCCGGTCAGTAGCTCGCGGTCGTCTCGTCGCCGGTGTCGTTGATGATCGACGTGCCCGCGCTGGTGCCGAGAAGCACCGCGCCCGCGTCGATGAGCTCGAGCGCCTGACGATAGGTCTTGATCGAGCCCGATGCCTTCACCTTGACGCCATCGCGTGCGCGCCCGACGAGGTACCGGATGTTGTCGGGGCTGGCCGTCTCGATCTGACCGCTCGACGCGTTCTTCAGGAATGCGGCGCCGGCTTCCATCGCGAGATCGACGGCGGCATCCTTCTCAGCATCGGTCAGCAACGGCAGCTCGAGCATCACCTTGACGGGAATCCCGCTCGCCTTCACGACGCCCGCGATGTCGTCTCGGAACGCGTCGTACATGCCGCTCTTGAGCCAGCCGACCTGCACGCCCATGTCGAGCTGCGTTGCGCCCAGCTCGGCGATCGCTTCGGCCTCCGCCGCCTTGCCCGCGCTCGTCATCACGCCGACGGTCGGGAAGTCGAGTGCAGAGGCGATCTCGATGCCGGTGCCGGCGAGCTCGGATGCGACCTCACGGATCCACGACGCGGGAATCATCGCCGCGTTGAATCCGTGCTCCGCCGCCTCGCGCGCGTGCGCAATCATCTCGTCGCGAGTCGCGCCGGGTTCGATCTTCGTGTGCTGGATGTAGGGAGCCAGTTCAGCGGGTGACAGCGAGACCGCAGCGGGCACAGTGGTATCAGTCATGTTCTTCTTTCTCTGTGTTTTAAGGATCTAGAGCTTCGAGGCGTAGTAGTCGGGCGCGATGACGCCCTCGCCGCCGAACCAGCGCGGAACGTCGACACCGCAGAAGAGGCCGATGTTGCCCCACGGCTCGAACGCTCCGGTTCGGACGATCACTTTCGCCTGCTGGGCGAGCGCCCCGAGCATGTCGGCGTGGCTGCGGGTCGTGAACTCCGCGTCGGTGAATCGCTGCTGGAGCCACTCGTCGAGGCGCGGGTTGTTGGTGGTCACGTCGTCTGCCCGCACGACGCCTTCGACGACCAGCTCCGCCGAGATCAGCTCCAGCACGGTGCGGAGGTCGGGAAGGTTCTCGGCGATGGCGAGGTCGACGCGATGCGCGCTTCGCGGGATCGGGAAGCCGGCGTCGACGACCATCAGCAGATCGGTGTGCCCGAGCGTCGCAAGCGCGCCGCTGAGCTCAGCATTGAGGATGCCGTGTCGTTTCATCACATTCCTTTCGTCGGGGTGAGTTCATCGGCCGTCGCGTTGGTCGCGAGCGCCATGATCGTCTCTTCGGTCGCGGCGTTCGATTCCACGACGCCGGCGACCTGTCCTTCCCGCATCACGAGGATGCGGTCGGTTGCGGTGAGCAGCTCCGGCAGATCAGACGACGAGCACACGATGGCAACGCCCTGCTCCGCGAGGTCGAAGAGCTGTTCGTAGATCTCGACCTTTGCGCCGACGTCGACGCCGCGGGTCGGCTCATCGAGCATCAGCACGTCGGGGCGGATCGAGATCCACCGCGCAAGCAGCGCCTTCTGCTGATTACCGCCGGACAGGCTCGTGATCGACTGGCCGAGGCCGGCGGTCTTCACGCGCATACGCGTTGCCAGGTGCTGAGCCGACTGCGCGAGCTTGCCCTTCTTGAGCATGCCGAGCGTCGAGTTCGCGCGCGTTCCGAGCACGCCGATGTTGTCTCCCACCGACATGGTCGTGAGGATCCCCTGCGCCCGCCGCTCGCCCGGAAGAAAGCCGACCTTGTGCCGCACGCTGGCGAGGGGCGACCGTGATTCGTAGGCCGTCCCCGATAGCCACACGTGACCCGCGGTCCCGCGGTCGGCTCCGAAGATGTTCGCCAGCAGCTCGACGCGCCCCGAGTCGGGCAGGCCCGCGATTCCGAGGATCTCGCCGGGCCGCACGTCGAACGACACGTCGTGATGGCGACGTCCGCTCAGCGCATCGATTCGCAGAGCGGGTGTCGCCTGCGGATCCGCGCTTCTGTTCTCGCGCCCGTCGAACTTCTCGAGTTCACGGCCCACCATTGCCGCGACCACGTCGTCGGGCCCGACCTCCTCGCGCCGCCATGATGCGACGTGCTTGCCATCGCGCAGAACCTCGAGGCGATCGCAGAGCTCGAAGATCTCCGGCATGCGGTGCGAGACGTACACCATCGTGGTGCCCTGCGCCTTGAGCGTTCCCATCAGCGCGAAGAGCCGACCCGCCTCGGCCGGTGTGAGCATGGCCGTCGGCTCGTCGAGGATCAGCACCTTGCATCCGCGTGCGACCGAGCGCGCGACCACGACGAGCTGCTGAATCGCAAGATCCAGCTGCCGAACGTTGGCGCCGGGATCGATGTCGAGGTCGAGTTCGGCAAGCAGCGCGCGGGCCCGAGCGTGCATCTGCCGCTTCGACGGGAAGAGGCGAGACCCGGGTTCGATCCCGGCGAGGATGTTCTCGGCGACGGTCCGATCCTGAAGCAGCGACAGTTCCTGCGGCACGATCGCGATCGAGTGCTTCGTGAGCACCGTGTTCGGGTCGAAGCTCTCGATCTCGGCCCCGTCCACCCGCACCGTCCCCGAGCTCGGCGGCTGCAGCCCCGCGAGGATCTTCAGCAACGTCGATTTCCCGGCACCGTTCTCACCCACCAGACCGGTGACTTCTCCTTCGACGATGTCGAAGCTCACGCCGTCGAGCGCGGTGACCGGGCCGAACTTGCGAGTGAGGTCACGGACTTCGACGAGAGGCGAGGCAGCGCTCATCAGTCCTCCACCGTTGCTTCGTCGAGGTTGTCCTTCGTGATGATCTGAGCGCCGGTGTCGACGCCCTCGATCTCCGTGCCGTCGGTGAGGAACTCCGCGAGGACCTTGACCGCCTGGTATCCCTGCTCGGTCGGGTTCTGGCTGATCGTGAACGTCATGACGTCGTTCCGGATGTAGTCGGCGGTGGTCGACAGCAGGTCGAACCCGACCATTGAGATCTCGTCCGTCTTGCCCGACTGCGACAACCATTTCGCGGCGGCCGTCGTGGAGCAGCAGTCGAGGCCCGCGATCCCCACGACGTCGGACTGGCCCGACATCGTGGATTCGACCGTGTTGTACGCCTCACTCGGCTCGTTGCCCACGTTCACCGGCCCGACGATCTCGAGGTCGGTGTCGGCGAGCGCGCTCTCGAAGCCGCCGAAACGATCGTGCGACCACCCGGCGCCCGTGTCGAGCGAGAAGACGACGACCTTGCCGGACGGATCGTCGCCGAGTGACGCCAGGAGCTCCTGCGCCTCGGCCTCGCCCGACGCCTCGAGGTCCTGTCCGACGAAGCCCATCTGGTCGGATCCGGGGTTGTCCGTGTTGAACGAGATGATCGGAATGCCGGCACTGTGCGCTTGCGAGATCACGGGCTTCAAGGCGTCGCTCGATGCGGATGAGACGGCGAGCCCGTCGACGGCCTGCTGCTGAATCAGCGTCTGGAGCTCCGACACCTGCTTCGCCGCGTCACCGCCCGTCGGACCGATCAGGCTGACGTCGGCGTCGAACTCCTCGGCGGCCTCCTGCATCCCGACCTTGATCGGCGTGGCGAAGGCGAGCGACGGATCGTGGTAGCTGAGCTTGATGCGCATGGGCTCGCCGCTGTCGACGCGCTCCTGGATATAGTCGGCCAGCTCGAACTCACTGTCGTCAGACCCCGAGTTGGCGGGGGTGATCGCGCCGCATCCGGCGAGGATCAGGGCGCCGGTGAGCGCGGTTGCGCTGGCTGCCACCAGGCGTCGTGCGGTTGTCTTGGAAAGCATCGGTCCTCCTTTGGGCCGGGATAACGAGAGGCGCACGGTCATGCGCGGGTTGAGGGCGTTACGCCTTTGATTTGCGTCGGCGCTGCCACGTATCGGTCGCCACAGCGGCAACGATCACCAGACCGGTGACGACGGTCTGCCAGAACGACGAGATGCCGTTGATGTTGAGGATGTTCTGCAGAAGGCCGATGAACGTGACGCCGATGATCGTGCCCCACATCGTTCCGGATCCGCCGAACAGTGCCGCGCCGCCGATGATGACAGCGGAGATGACGGTCAGTTCGAGACCCGTGCCCGTGACGCCCTGCACGTACGAGAGGAACGAGAGCCCGAGCACGCCGGCCGCGGCGGCCGTCAGGCCGGCGATCGTGAACGCAGCGAGCTTGACGCCCTTGACGCCGATTCCCACGAGACGTGCGGCCTCGGGATTGCCGCCGACGGCGTAGGTGTTGAACCCGAAGCGCGAGCGCGCGAGAAGCAGCACGCCGATCGCCGCGATCACCGCGAAGACGATGAGCTGCATCGGAATGACGCCGAAGAGGTAGCCCTGACCGATCAGGCTGAACTCGGCGACGCCCGGCTGGCTCGCGCTGAGCGAGATGGGCGCGCCGTCAGAGATCAGGAGGGCGACTCCGCGGAAGACGCTCAACGTGCCGAGCGTCACGATGAAGCTGGGAACGCCCAAGACCACGACCGCCAGGCCGTTCAGCAGACCGGCGAGCGCGCCGACGGCCAGGCCAATGATGACGGCCAGCGGCCAGGTGGTGCCGTTCTCGATCGCGAGGCCGGCAGAGATGGCTGCCAGTGCGTATACGGATCCGACGGAGAGGTCGATCTCGCCGTTCACGATCACGAACGTGGCGCCGATCGCCATGATGCCGATCTGCGAGATCTGCTGCCCCACCGACAGCAGATTGCCCGCCTGCATGAAGCTCGGCGAGAGCACGACGCCCAGCACGAAGAGCAGCACGAGGGCGGCGAACACCCCGGCCTCTCGCGCGTGGAGGAGCTTGCGCGGGTCGAACGAGACGCGCCGTGGCGCAGGCGCGGTCGCGGTAGCAGCGGTCACAGGGATTCTCCGTTCGTAACGTTCAGGTTCTGCCTTCTCGGCAGCGCGGGGACGACACCGTCCTTCGTCACGGCGTGCGCGCCCGCCCTCGCGGCGAACTCGGCGGCCTCCGTGAGTGCCCGGCCCTCGGCGACGCCGACCGCGAGTGCCGCGTTGAACGCATCCCCCGCGCCGGTCGTGTCGACGACGCGCGACGCACGAACGGCAGCGACGTCATGGAGCGCGCCGTCGTCGATGACGATCGCGCCCTCCGCACCGCGGGTCATGATCACGGCCCCGTCGACGCGATCCGCGATGGCCTTCGCGACATCGGCGTCGGAGAGCGAGGCGTCGTCCGTGCCGAGGATGACGCGGGCCTCCGTCTGATTCGGCGTGAGGATGTCGACGTACTCGAGGGCTTCATCCGGCAGGGTCTGCGCGGGCGCCGGGTTGAGGATCGTCGTCACGCCGACGTCGCGTCCGATGCGCAGCGCGGCGATGACGGCCGACATCGGGATCTCCATCGAGACGAGCAGCACGTCGGACTGCGCGATCTCCTCGCGGAAGGTCTCGACGTCACGTTCGCTGAAACGGTCGAGCGCACCCGGTGCGATCGCGATCCGGTTCTCGCCCGACGGCTCGACCATGATGAACCCTGCCATCGTCGGGGCGTCGGTGAACTCGACGACGCGCGATGCATCAACGCCCTCGTTCGCCCACAGCTCGCGTGCCGCCCGCCCGTAGTCATCGGCGCCGATAGCGGTGAGGAAGCGCACGTCGGCACCGAGTCGGGCTGCGCCGATCGCCTGGTTGGACCCTTTACCGCCGGGGCCGGCTTCGAACGCGCCACCGCTCAGGGTCTCCCCCGCCTCGGGCATCCGCGGCACTCGCATGCTGAGCCCGACGCCGTAGCTTCCGATCACTGCAATCTTCATCGATTCGCACCCATTTGTATGTGGACAACTATGTACATGATGAGTATGCAGTGATGGCCACGAGATGTCAATGTGCAGCGTCGTGCCGGTGTCCGGGAAGGAGAATCCTCCTCGGAACGAAGATGCTCGCCGTCAGAGCCGGGCCACAACGACGGAAATGAGCCGGATTCGCGGAGCCGGAGGGCGATCCAGTCCGTAGATGCGGCTCATCTCCGAAGATGCGGCGCGCCGACTCGATGGCCTCAGTGGTGCGGAGTGATCCTCGAGGGGACGACTGGCGGAACCGCGTGAGTGTTCATTTCTAGGCGATGTTCATTTATGATGAACACTCGGCAAGAGTGAACATCGGAGCCGCCATGAACGATGACCTGGCCCACGCGCTGACCCAGCAGCTCGATGCCCTGGGGCTTCGGCTGCACCCACAGGGCGCCCTGGCTGATGCTGACGCCGCCGCGCGGATCCCCGCCGAACTCACGCACGGCACGAGCTCGCTCTCGCTCGATGTCGCTTATGTCCCCTCCATGACCTTCCAAGAACTGCGGCAGACGAGTCGCGCGCCCCTGACGCCGGAGCAATTGCTCATCGTCGGCGAACGCGTCACCGAGCGCAGTGCGGAACAGTTCCGACGATGGGGCCTGAACTACATCGACAGCGCCGGTAACGCTTACGTGCAGTTCGAAGGCATCCACATCGACGTGCGCGGTCGGCGGTCGAGCCCTTCTCGGACCGACAGATCCTCACGCGCGCCGCGCGGGAGCACCAACCTCTTCAGCACGAAGCGCGCCCAGGTGATCTTCGCCCTGCTCGCCTGGGATGACGTGCTCGAGTCGACGTTCCGCGAGATCGCCGAGACGGCCGACGTCGCCGTCGGTCAGGCGAAGCAGACGATAGACCTCCTCGAGGATCACCAGTACCTCCTCCCGCGGCGGCGCTTCGCGCCCGGCGGCCGCGACATCCTCCTCGCGCAATGGGTCGCCGCCTATCCGACGGGTCTCGGTGCCCCGAGCCGCGGGTTCGGGTTCCGCGGGGAGTTCGCCGAGCTGCACCCGACATCGCTCGAGGTGCACGTGAGCGGCGAGGCCGCTGTGCCCGACCTGATCCGCCGCCCCACGACGTTCACCTTCTACGCCGACCAGGTGCCCTCCGAGCTCGTGCTCGCCCGCCGCTGGCGGTCGGAGGACGAGTCGCCCAACATCTTCTACCGGCAGAAGTTCTGGACGCGTCCCGGCGACGAGCCAGGACTACACACCGCACCGCAGCTGCTCGTCTACGCCGACCTCCTGGCCTCCGGCGAGAGCCGGCAGCGAGAAGCAGCGGAGGCGATGGAGGAAGGCCTCCATGTTCGACGTTGACGTCGCGAGAGCGGATCAGCGCCTGCTGGATGCCGCCGCGCTCGTCGTCGATGAGATCCTCGCGGTGACGAGCCTCGATCCGGCGTCGATCCTGCTCATCGGCGCGACCTGCCGCGACGTGTTGCACTCGGCACTCGGCCACGAGTTCGATGCGCGGGCGACCGACGACATCGACATCGGCATCGCCCTCGACGACTGGCGGGCGATCACGCAGATCCACGAGACGTTCAAGACCGTGGCGACCAAGCGCAACGGAATCCGCTACAGGATCGCGGGAGCCGGCAACGTCGACGTCATGCCGTTCGGCGGCATCGAGGATCCGTCGGGGCTCTCACAGCCGCCCGCGCGCGGGGAGGATCTCATCGTGTTCGGCTTCGCAGACGTCCTCGCCCACGCGATGCCGCTCCCGCTGCCGAGTGGCCGCACCATCCGGATCCCCCGGCCCGCCGGGTACGCGGCGCTGAAGCTGCGGTCCTGGATCGACCGCTCTCGCGTCGGGGAGTACAAGGACGCGGAGGACCTCGCGCTCGTCGCGTACTGGTATCAGGAGTCCCAGGAGATCCGCGATGAGCTGCGGGATCCCGAACGCGGGCTCGATCGCCTCGCCGGCGAGTTCGGGCTCGACGATCGGCGCGGCGCAGTCGCGCTCCTCCGCCGCGATCTCATGGCGCAGCTGAGCCCTGCTGCTCAGAACGAGCTCGCGGATCTGATGGCGCCGCTCGAGGCTCAGGACTTCGCGGATCGTCTCGAGCTGCCGCCACTGGCGCCGACCAGGTTCGCCGCGAGGGAGCGCCGGGTGTACGCCGAGATCCTCAGTTCGCTGCGGGAGGATGTTCGTTCTCGCTGAGCATTGCGGTGTGAGGGCACTTCGCTCCCGAAGGAGAATCTCGCCAGATCTCGCGCAAATCGCGAAACAGGTCCTTCGGAAGGCGAAATCTCCTTCTGAAGGATCTGCGGGCCGGGTGCGGCGCGCGGGCCATAACGACGGAGATGAGCCCGATCCGCGGAGGCGAGGCGCCGAGTCGACCCGAAGATGCGGCTCATCTCCGCGGATCGGGCTCACGGCCCGGCGGCGTCAGTGCCCCCGAATAACGCGGCGCAGCTTGCGCATGCCGCGCTGCTCGGGCGGAAGGTCGTGTGTCAGCATCGCCTCGATGTCGCTCGGCGCGGCGGTGCGGGATCCCTGGATCCGCCGCCGCTCCGCGCGCCCATGCGTCGCCGCGAGGCGCAGACCGCGGCGCAGGCCCGACCAGGCCGGCTTCGCGGATCCGGTGAGCGTCGCCTTCGCGAGCATCATGCCGAACAGCAGCACGAAGCGCGGCACGATCATGCGGCGGAGGCCCTTCGGCACGTTCTTCGTGATCAGCACGGGCAGGTTCTGGAAGTTCTGGCGCACGGTGAATCCGGGGATCCGCCCGCTCGTCGCGCCGATCTTGTGGTGCGCGACGGCCGCCGGGTCGTAAACGATCGCGTGGCCGCGCAGCCGCGCGCGGAATCCGATGTCGATGTCTTCGAAGTAGGCGAAGAAGGTCTCGTCGAAGAGGCCGATGTCGCGGAACAGGTCGGTGCGGAACAGCGAGGCCCCGCCCGAGGCCGAGAAGACCGGGCCCTGCTCGGGGGCATCGTGGGCGGCAAGCCCGCGGAAGCGCGGGAACGGCATGCCCCACGTGGATACCGCGTCGCCGGCGGTGTCGATCGTGCCGTCGAGATCGGCGTCATCGCTGCGACGCACCATGAGCCCGGTCGCCACCGACGCGCCGGTGCGGTCGAGGGCGGCGTCGAGGGCCTCGAGCCAGGTCGGTTCCGGAGTCGCGTCGTTGTTGAGCAGCGCGACGGCGTCGTACCCTTCGGCGAGCGCACGGCGGATGCCGACGTTCACACCGCCGGCGAAGCCGAGGTTCGTCGGTTCGGTGTGCAGGGTGAAGGATCCGCCCCGCTCGCGCAGGCGGGCGACGTCGTCGCCGGCGGATCCGTTGTCGATCACGAGCACGTCGAATGCGCCGTGCGTCTGGGCCTCGAGCGCGGTGAGGCAGTCGAGCGTGTCGTCGAGCCCGTTCCAGTTGAGCACCACCACGAGCGTGCGAATCATGCCTGCGCCTCCCGACGATTCATCCGTGTCCCGCTTGGTGCTGGTTTGAGGGGATCATTCCCGCCGCAACTGAGACACGGATAGGAGCGTGTCCCAGTTCCTGTCGAAACAACGCCGCCATACCCGCACCAACTGGGACACGGAACCGACCATGTCCCAGTTCCTGCCGGAACAACGCCGCCATACCCGCACCAACTGGGACACGGTACGACTCACCGTGCCTCATCGCTGTACCCCGCGCGCGAGGAGGATCAGCACGATCTGTACGAGCAGAACGGATCCTTCGGCTGCGGCCAAGCCGGCCGCTCCACCAACTGCGCCGAACTGCGCCGCGAGCAGCAATGATGTCGGCACGCCCACGACCGCCCCGACCACGACGCTCGCGAACACGCGCCGCGCCATGCCCCAAGCGATCAGCACGTGGCGCCCCGTCGCCGTCGACATCGACAGGCAGAACGTCGCGGCGCCGAACAGCACGGCCGTCATGCGATCGATCCCGACTCCGAACAGCGCCGTCGTCAGCCACGGGCCGATCAGCGCGAAGCCGGCGATTCCGAGGACCCCGAGCGCCCCGTGCAGCACGAGAGCACGCCTGACCCGGGCACCGAAGTGCGCCCGCTCCTCCTCGACGACCCAGCCCTGCAGGGCATTGCCCTGCGCCCCGATCACGGTCTGCCCCATGCGCCACAGCTTGTCGCCCGAGACGTACACACCGGCCTGCGCCGTCGACGCCCCGAGCGTCACGATCGACACCGCGAGCGCCGTGTAGGCACCGCTCACGATCTCCGTGCCCGCCGCCGAGAGCTGCTTCCGCCCGAAGCGCACCGCGTCGGTCCATCCCGTCAGAAGAGCGCGCAGCGGCACGACTCGGTGGGCGTAACCGAGCACGCCGCCCAGGATCGCGATGATCAGCAACACGGGATAGGTCCATACGAAAGCGGATCCGCCCAGCACCACCGCCACGCCGCCGAGGCCCGTCGCGACCGCGCGCGGCAGCAGCTCGAACCCGATGAGGGGCAGCGGCGTGCCGAGCCCGATGAGGTACCAGCTCGACGTGAGCCCGCCGAGCGTGATCGCAACCGCCATGAGCGCGGCGTCGAGCCCGGATCCGGCAGGCGCCAGCAGCCACGCGGCCGCCGCGCCGACGACGAGCGCGGGCAGCAGGATCAGCAGCCGCGCGCGCGTGCCTCGGGCGAACAGCTCGGCACGCTCGTGTGCGGGTGCGAGCGCCACGAGCGTCGGGCCCTGCACGTTGAGGCCCAGGGCGACCGCGAGCGCGAGGAATCCGCCGACCGATTGCCCGACCGCGATCGCCACCCAGGCGTCGACCCCCGCGGCCCGCGCGAGCACCGGCAGCACGAGAAACGGGATCAGCGCAGAGAACGCCGGAATCGTGGAGAAGCTCAGCAGCCGCCGGGTGAGCGACATCAGCCCGCCCAGTACCCGGCCGAGCGCATGCGGATCGACCGGCGCAGCCCGATCGACCTGTCGATCCCCTCGGCCGGAATCTGCGGACGCGTGACGCCCTTCGCCGCGCGCCACCCCTGGATGCGCCCCACGAGGGCCGACGCGTCGCGCTTCAGGATGAGGCGGCGCAGCACGACGAGGGCTTCGATCGCGAGCGCCATCGCACCGTGCCGCGTGCCGACGACGCCCCAGGCGCGCAGCAGGTAGCCGCGACCGAAGCCCGCCAGACGGATCTGCCTCGGCGTGCCCTCGCCCGCCGAGGCGCCGCCGATGTGCACGCCGCCGGGCTTGTCGAGCGCGATCGCGCCGTATCCGCCCGCCCGCAGGCGCAGCGCGAGATCGAGCTCCTCGCCGTACATGAAGATGCCCTCGTCGAGCAGGCCGACCTCGTCGAGAGCGCGGCGACGGTACGCCGCGACCGCGCCGTACGGGCCGAGCACGAGCGGATCCGCGGGGTTCTGCCGCGCCAGCGGCGCGCCGTGGAAGCGCACGAAGCCGGCGCACGTCGGATCGGCCGTGATGCCCTGCGAATCGACGAGCCCGTCGGGACGCATGAGCAGCGGGCACACGCTCGCGACACCGGACGGGGCCTGATCGAACGCCGCGACGATGTCGGCCATGAGCGTAGGCTCGGCGATCACGTCGCTGTTGACGAGCACGACGACGTCGCCGGATCCCTCGCGGATGCCGCGGTTGCACGTCGCCGCGAAGCCCCGGTTCGTCTCGTTGCGCAGCAGGGTGAGCTCGGGGAAGGCCGCCGCCACCCGATCGGCGGTGTCGTCGGGGCCGCAGTCGTCGATGACGATGACGTTCACCGCGCGGGTCTGCGAGGCGAGCGCCCGGAGGCACGGCTCGACGTGCTGCCACCCGCCGTACACCGGCACGACAGCGTCGATCGTGAGCGGGCGGGCGTGGGTGTCGGGCATGGCCCCATCCTATTGGCCGCCCCCTGTCGCCACCGGTGTTCCGCGCGCCCGCGCGCGTTCGGGGGAATGTCGGCTGTTCGTGGGAAGATGACCTGGTTCGCCACGGGAAGGTTTTCACGATATGGCTATGGCTCGACGTACGCGCAACGTGACCATGCTGGTCGCGGGTCTCGTTCTCATCGCGCTGTCCGGGGGCATCATCGCCTATGCCGTGACCGCAGATCGCGATCCCGAACCGGTCGCCGAGAGCCCCACACCCACTCCGACCCCCACGCCGACGCCGACGCCGACTCCCACCCCGACGCCCGAGCCCGCCGAGATGCCGAACTCCACCGTGATGCACGCCGTGCTCGACGGCTGGACCGGCGCCGATTCGAAGGCCGTCGCCGATGTGATGCCGCAGATCGGCGAAGCCGCGAGCGGCCGCGCGTCTGCGTACATCGACGCACCGCGGGTGAAGGAGCCCGTCGCCGCGCTCAGCACCGAGGTGTCGGTGACCGCCGGCGAAGACTACGTCGTCACCGCGCAGGTGCGCCAGGGCACGCACCTCCCGCACGAGGTCGCGGCCGAGATCACCGTCGGCGACGAGAAGATCCCCCTCGGCGAGATCAACGCCGAGTGGACCGAGGTCACGGGCGAGTTCACGGCCCCCGAAGGATCCGACACCGCCACCGTGGCGGTGCGCCTGTCCGACGCGGTCACGGCGCTCGGCGTCGACGACCTCGAGATCCGCCCGGCCTCCGGCGGCGACAACATCGTGCCGAACGCCTCGTTCGAGAACGTCTCGGGCGACTGGGGCATCCTCAACGACGGCCTGATCCTGCGCGAGACCGGCGCGGCGATGGCCGTCTCGCTCGCCGACGGCGACGCCTCGTGGTCGGTCACGAGCCCCGGCGGCGACGAGGTCGCCAGCGGCACCGAGAGCGTCGAGAACGGCTTCGCGCGCATCGCCCTGGAGGATGTCACGCAGGGCTTCTACACGTTCTCGGTCACCGACGCCGACGGCCGTCAGGTGTCGACACCGTTCGGCGTCGTCGACTACGAGGGCACGAACATCACCGCCGACGACCGTTTCGGCGTCGCGACCCACGCCGATCAGGCCTGGTACACCGACGCGGCCGACGCGATCCGCACGACCGGCATCGGCCTCGCCCGCAACGACGTGCTGTGGGATCAGAACGAGACCACGCCCGGCCAGTACGAGTTCTCGTCGCACTACACCGAAGAGTTCGGCAAGTTCTCGTCGCACGGCATCGACCTGCTCGGCATCGTCAACTACGGCAACCCGCTGTACGACGGCGGCAACACCCCGGCCTCCCCCGAGGCCGTCGACGCCTTCGGCCGGTACGCCGCCGCGATCGCGAAGAACTTCGACGTCGCGGGCCTCGAGGTGTTCAACGAGTTCAACCACGACCGGTTCCAGACCGGCTCGTGCGGGTCCGCCCCCGAGTGCTACCCGCCGCTGGTGAAGTCGACCGAGAAGTACGTGGCCGAGGTCGACCCCGAGATTCCGATCGTGGCCGGCTCCACCGCCAACTACGACGGCGACTGGTTCCGGGGGCTCTGGGCCACGGGCGTCATCGAGAACGCCGACGCGATGAGCTTCCACCCCTACAACAAGTGGATCTACGACACCCCCGAGAGCCTCGCGGGCGTCATCGGCGAGTCGAACGACGACATGCAGTCGATCGCCGGCTCGAAGCTGCCGATCTGGATCACCGAGTTCGGGTGGACCACGGGCGCCGAGCTCGGCCAGCAGGTCTCGCTCACGGTGCAGGGCGAGCGCCTCGCCCGAGCCGAGCTCACGGCCTTCGCGTCGGGCGCCGAGAAGTACTTCTGGTACGACCTCATCAACGACAGCACCGATCCCAACAACCACGAGGGCAACTTCGGCATGTTCGAGCAGCGCCGCGACGGCGTCGCCGCACAGCCGCCCCGGCCCGCGGCCTTCGCGCAGGCTCTGCTGATCAACGAGATCGGCGGCCGCGAGGCGACCGGTCACGCAGATGCCGGCGATGGCGTGCAGACGGCGGTCTTCGGCGAGAATGAAGATGCCGTCACCGCGGCCTGGTCGTACGACGGCGATCGCACGGCGACCCTCGAGGCCTCCGGCCCGGTCGTCGTGACCAGCATGTGGGGGTCGACGACGACCGTCGAGCCCGAGAACGGAAAGGTCGAGGTCGCGGTGGGCGCATCCCCCGTCTTCATCGAGGAAAAGTAAGTGACGAACCGAAACGATCCCACCGCGGGCCTCACGCGCAAGCAGATCCGCGAGCTGCGCGCGGCCGGCGAGGGCGAGCAGCCGGCCGACGCGCCGACCACCGCCCTGCCCATCGCCGACGACGCCCCGACGCCCGCGATGGGCACTCCGGTTCAGCCGGACCCTCCCGTCGTGCCCCCGCAGGGTCCGCCCGCATCAGGCGGCGCATCGGGTGAGGTTCCGCCCGAGAAGCGCTGGACGAAGCGCCACACGAAACGCGCGATCATCATCGCGATCATCGTGCTGGTGCTGTGCACCGCCTGGCTCGGGATCCGCGCCCTCATGGTCAAGCACGACGTCGAGGCCGCGCAGCGCATCGTCACGCACGTGCAGGAGCAGCCCGACACCCTGCGCGGCGCGCTGCCCGTGCTCGGCGACTATGTCGGATCCGCCGCGGGCGTCCGGTGGGATCCGGTCTGGCGCCTGGCCGAGTTCGTGCCGTGGGCCGGCACGAACCTCAAGGGCGTTCGGCTCTCGGCCGAGTCGCTCGACGTCGCGGTGAACGACCTCGCCGTGCCCGCGCTCGATGCGATGGACAGCGGCGGCGACGAATCGGTTCTGCAGAAGATCCTGCCCGTGCTCGACAACGTGCAGCCGCGCGTCGAGAAGCTCGCGAACGGCCTCGAGAAGGTCGCCGGCTCCGACTCGCTCATCGGCCCCGTGCGCGACGGCGTCGACATGGTCAATGGCGTCATGCAGTCGGCGGCGCCGGCGCTCGGTGTGGCGCCAGGCCTGCTCGGTGCTGACGGCGCGAAGAACTACCTGCTCGTGTTCATGAACAACGCCGAGTCGGTGGGCCTTGCCGGGTCCGCGGCGTCGCAGACCCTCGTGCACGTCGACAACGGCAACCTCGAGATCACGGCACAGGCCGGCTCGGGAGAGTTCAGCGAGACCGCGGGTCCCGTCGACGTCGAGGTGCCGCAGAGCGCGCTCGACCTCTACACGAGCTTCCTCGTCGACCACGTGAACACCACCCCCAGCCGCCCCGACTTCCCGACCATGGCGTCGCTCAACAAGGCGTTCTGGAATCGCGACATCGGCGACCAGCAGATCGACGGCGTCGTGGGCATCGACCCGGTCGCGCTCGGGTACATCCTCGAGGCGACGGGCCCGATCAACATCGAGGCCACCGGCGACACGATGTCGGCCGACAACGCCGTGCAGCTGCTGCTGAGCGACGTGTACTCGCGCTGGAACGCCTACGAGTCCCCCGAGATCGTCGATGCGTTCTTCGCCGGCGTCGCGGCCCAGGTGTTCGACAAGATCGCCACCGCCGATTTCAACATGATGGGCATGGTCTCGTCGCTGCAGCGCGGCATCGATCAGGGCTCGATCCTGTTCCACAGCTTCGACGACGAGACGCAGAACTTCATCGCCGACGAACGGGTCTCGGGCATCCTGCCGACCGACAACGACGAGAACAGCACGGTCGGTGTGTACTTCCGCGATGAGTCGGCGTCGAAGATCGACTACTACATGCGCTCGAACATCGACCTCACGCAGACGTGCTCCGACGGCGGCAGCTCGTTCGACGTGGCGACCACGCTGCACCTCGATATCGATCAGGGCGTGGCCGACGCGCTGCCCGACTACGTCAAGAGCGCCAACTGGGGCGCCTCGCAGTTCCGCACCGCGGTCTACGTGTACGGCCCTCCGGGCACGACGCTCGACGAGGTCAGCTTCGAGGGGCGCGAGGTCGAGGTGAAGAGCGAAGACATCGACGACCTCGGCCGACCGGTCGCGTTCTTCTGGACCTACCTCGCACCGGGCGAGCTCGCCACCGTGAACGCCTCGTTCTCGGGCGACGGCGCGTTCGGCCCCGCCGCGCTCTGGTCGACCCCGATGGTCAACGCCACGACGGGCACCGTCGCCGCCTGCGGCGAGTAGCCGAGCAGTCTAAAGCGGGGCGTCGCACGGCGGCGCCCCGCTTTCGCGTTCCCGCCCCGGCGGATCAGTACGGGAGGATGCGGGTGGGGGCCGTCGGGGTGCGGTCGGTGCGGTGGCTGTAGTTGTCGATCACAGCCGTCGCGTTCGGATCGCGGTGCCCCTGCTGCGGAGCGCGCGACCCGCGGCGCTCCGCTTCCCAGCGGGCACGCGCGAGCACCTTGCGGTCGCGGGCGTGCACCATGCCGCGGATGATCGCCGCGATGAACGTGCCGATCCACGCACCGATCGAGTTCGAGACGACGTCGCGGATGTCGCTCACGCGGTCGCCGAGGAACTCGCCCTGGGTCCATTCGATCGCGCCCGAGTACGCGGGCAGGATCAGCAGCGCGAGCCACCAGCCCCAACCGGGAAGGGCGAGGCCCAACAGGAAACCGAGCGGGATGAACATGCCGATGTTCGCGACGAACTCGAGGTCCATGTACCCGAACGAGTCGGGCACCCCGACGCGGTGCAGCGCGTTCAGCACGCGATCGGCGATCGAGTTCACGCCGATGCCGTCGAGCGTCGGCGACAGCGTGACCCACATCACGAACGCGAGGTAGATCACGAAGAGCACCGTGGCGAGACCGACGCGCAGACGGCTGCGGGCGGGCTTGCGGTCGTCAGCGTACGTCATATGGCGAGGGTAATCGCTCGCCCCTGTGAGCACACGAAAAAGCGGGGCGGATCCCGGAGGATCCACCCCGCTTTGACAGCGAGACCGGAGGTCTTACTTGACGACCTTCGTCACCGTGCCGGCGCCGACCGTGCGGCCACCCTCACGGATGGCGAAGCCGAGGCCGTCTTCCATGGCGATCGGCTGGATCAGCTCGACCGTCA